>Ga0209933_1000484_pt1 | contig 70961 bp, 68 predicted proteins | sample ThiBiot_300_biof_FD_183944 | JGI IMG/M metagenome (GOLD analysis project Ga0209933, IMG submission 183944) | Wastewater bioreactor microbial communities from Cape Town, South Africa - Thiocy_cont_300_biof (SPAdes) | ecosystem: Engineered > Bioremediation > Thiocyanate > Unclassified | place...
ACCCGCCAGTGCACCCAGCCGTCGGGCACCTGCGACGGCGGCGCGAGCACCGCGTCCCCGGCGCCGTGCAGCACGACGCCCCCGGCGGCGGCGAGCTCGACCGGCAGCTCCGCGCCGGCGCTCACGGGGAACCACCAGGTGCCGGAGTCGGTGGCGGCCACGGGGACGACCCGGCCGGTGTCGCGCAGCTGGGCGCAGATCTCCCGGCCGGTGACGGCGGGCACCTCGAGGACGTCCAGCGCCCGGCCGGTGATCAGCAGCAGCGTGGTGGCGGTCTGCCCGGCCACGGACCAGCCGTGGTCCTCGAACTCGTGTGCCGCCGCACGAAGCTCCGCGCCGTACACCGCGCGGTAGCTGTCCCAGCCCGACATCCCAACAACCTCCAGTACAGAAATTTCTTCGACCTGCTGTGTTCCTCAACACTCACAGTGCCGGGTCGGGTGCGGAACGACCAGAGGCACGCGGCGACCGCACCCGGCACCGAGACGAGCGGGATCGACCCCCTCGAGGGCCCCCGGTCGGGCGGCCGCCGAGGCACGTGCAGCGGGTGACCGGAACATGACGGTGGGTCGGCGGCTGCTCCATCCGTGCCGATGACCGGTCGTCGCGCATTCGGTTCACGCCCAGCGGCTGGCAGGATCGACGAATGCTGATGACCACCGGCGCCACCGGCTACCTGGGCACCGTGCTCGTCCACCTCATCGTCCATGAGGGGTACGCGGTGCGGGCGGTGGTGCGCGACCGGGCCCGGGCCGCCGCGCTGCTGCCGTCGGGCGTCGAGCTGGTGGTCGCCGATCTGGACGACGCCGAGGGTCTCCGCCGGGCCGCGGACGGCGCAGCCGCGGTGCTCCATCTGGCCGGGACGGTCGGCGGGACCCCGGACGAGATCCGGCGCGTCAACGTCGAGGGCACCCGGGCGGTGCTGGCGGCGGCCCGGGCGGCGGGTGTGCCCCGGTTCGTCCACACCGGCACGGGGGCCGCGCTCATGGACGCCACCGGTCTGATGGCCGAGGAGCCCGTCTCGCCGCGCGCCCTCACCGACCCGTACTCCGCGTCGAAGGCGGCGGCCGAGGAGATCGTGCTGGCGGCCGACGACCTCGACGTGCGGATCGTCAGCCCGGGCTGTGTCTACGGTCCCAGCCCGCTCGGGCCCCGCTCCTACACCGGGCTGCTGCTCGCCGCCGCGAGCGGCGAGGTCGCCGAGGTGGTGGACGCAACGGTGTCGTGGGTGCTCGCCGAGGACGTCGCCGCCGGCACCCTGCTGGCGCTCGAGAACGGCGAGCCCGGACGGCGCTACCTCCTGTGCGGGGAGGCCGCGTCCTACCGCCGGGTGTTGCACGCTTTCGCCGACCTGACGGGCGGGAGGAGGGTGCGGGCCCTGCCGCCCGGGTCCGTGCTGGGCCCGGACGCCGGCACGTTCGCCCGCCGGTCGGAGGTCTACGGCGGGTTCCCGCCGGTGCGCGTCGACGACGCGGGCGCCCGGGCGCTGGGGTACCGGCCGGCCGGGATCGACGAGGGCCTCGCGCGCACGGTCACCTGGCTGAAGAGCCGGTGAACGGCCGCAGCCGGCGACCCCCGAGGGGATCACCGGCTGCGGTGAAGCTGAGCTCTGAGGCGGAACTCAGATGGGGCGGACCGTGTCGGCCTGCGGGCCCTTGGCGCCCTGGCTCGACTCGAACTCGACCCGCTGGTTCTCATCGAGGCTGCGGAAGCCGTCCGACTGGATGGCCGAGTAGTGGACGAAGACGTCCGGACCGTTGTCGTCGGTGGCGATGAAGCCGAAGCCCTTCTCGGCGTTGAACCACTTGACGGTGCCCTGCGGCATACCTGTTCTCCATACACGTGAAGCGGACCCTGCCGGCACTGTGCCGACAAGGGGCTGCACGGGAACACCGACGCGCGCAGAGACGAACTCCCCGACGCCTGTGAAGCCCACCGTCACTCTCCACGGACGCTTCACAACGATCGAGGAAGACACGACTGCAACCGCGGCGAACCTATCACGGGGCCACGCCGAGCTGCGGGCCCGGCGCGACGAGCGGTGCACCCTCACGGCCTGCTACCGAGGGTGAGAAATCACCGCCGTGAGCAGCACGGACGGTGAGATGGGTCCCCGACCGGGTAGGGACGGCCAAGTCCCACGCCGTCGGGTGACGCCGCCACCGACGTTCCATCCCCCGCCCGAGCGCGTCGCGGCACGCCTGGGTGACGGCATCGCGGGACCACCGCTCCGGGGGACGCCCGTTCCGAGCATGCGACGGGTTGTGGTCACCGTTCGTCGCATACGCGGCGCCGTGTCGGCATCGCACGGCCCTTGCGGAACCTGGTGCCGGAAATGGGCGCGCCGCATCATTCCCCCGACACCATCCACACCGATCCAGGGAGGCTCCGATGCGGGGTCGCAAAGTGACTCTGTCGATTGCCGCGGTGACGACCGGAGCAGTGGTCACCCTCTGCGGCGCCACCGCGGCCGACGCCGCGGAACTGCCCGCGGCGAACACCACGGCGGCGGTGCTGCCGGCGCAGCTGCCGGCCCCGCTCCCGGTGCCGGGGGTGCCGGTGGTGCCCGGGGTGCCCGGGGTGCCGACCACGTTGCTCGGAGGGCTCCTCAACACCGTGCTGGTGACCGTCCAGGGTCTCGCACCCTCGCTGCTGGGCGGCCTCGTGCCGCTGCCCGCAGTACCCGTCGTTCCGGCGGTGCCGGCGGTGCCGGCGGTGCCGGCGGTGCCAGCCGCTCCGGCGGTGCCGGCCTCTCCGGCGGCGCCGGCCCTGCCCGCGGCGCCGGCCCTCCCGGCCAGCGCGGTGGGCACGGAGGACGTGCCGCCCACCCCGGCCCCCGCCGTCCCGGCCCCCGCGGTGCCGTGCCCGGCCGTGCCCGCCGTACCGGCCCCGGCCGCCGCGGCGCCGACCGTGCCGACGCCCGACGTGCCCGCCCCCAACGTGCCCGCCCCCGCCGTGCCCGCCCCCGCGGCCACCGCTCCGGCGACCACCCTCCCGTGCGTACCGGCCGCTCCGGCGACGCCCGGTGATCCGGCGGCTCCGGCCCTGCCCGGCCCCGGCGCCGTCGTCCCGACGCCGGCTCTCCCCGACCCCGGTGCCGCCGTGCCCGCCCCGGGCCTTCCCGGCGTGCCGGCTCCGGCCGTGCCCGCCCCGGGCGTCACGGCTCCGGGAGCGGGGGGCGTCACCGTGCCCGGTGTGACCGTGCCGGGCGTCGGCGTGCCGACTCCGTAGGAGGACAGGCCGGCGGAGAACCCCTCCGCCGGCCCCTCTCCGTCAGGACTCGACGAGCCCCCGTTCGAGGGCGCAGAAGACGGTGTCGAGCAGGTCCCGCAGCTCCCCCGACTCCGCGCGCAGCCATCGCTCGTAGGCGGCGAGCGCCACCCCGAGACTCGCGTGGCCGATGGACTGCGGCACCAGGTCGTCCGGGGACAGGCCCAGCCGGGCCGCCGCGTAGTCGGCCACCACCTGACGCCACGCGGCGTAGCGGAGCGTGGAGTGGGCCTGGAGGGCGGGCGTGTCCAGGATGAGCCGGAGCCTCCTGCGGTGCCACGGCTGTTCCGCGGGGGCCACGTCGTTGAACTCGAGCACCGCGACGCGGACGGCGGCCATCACCGGGAGATCCCCGGACAGGGCGGCGAACGTGGCCCGCATCCGGTCGAGCTGCTCGTCGAACGCTCCCCACGGGATGTCGTTCTTCGAGGCGTAGTAGCGGAACACCGTGCGGCGGCCGATGCCGGCGGCCGCCGCGATGTCGTCCACCGTGGTGGTGTCGAAGCCGTTGTGGGTGAACAGGTCCAGCGCGATGTGCTCGATCTCCGAGCGCGACGTGACCGGGCGCCGCCCGACGCGGCGGGTCGCGGGGATCACGGGGGTCACGGACATCGTCCCCTCCTGGTGGCGCGCATCGGTCACGATCGATCGTGCCACGCCGCGGGCCCGCGGACGACAAGGGTCAGCCCTCGTCGGCCGACCGCCCGCTGCCCACGCCCATCCGGATGCGGTTGCGCCCCGCGTGCTTGGCGTCGTACATCGCCGCGTCGGCCACCTCGAGCAGCTCGCCGAGCCCCGTGCCGTCGAGCGGGAGCGTGGCGCCGCCGATGGAGACGGTGAGCCCCTCGACGACCACCGAGTCGCGCGAGCCGGGGACCGCCACGCGCAGCCCGGCCACCCGGAGCCGGATCCGTTCGGCGACGACCTCCGCCGCCTCCCGTGCCCCGCCGGGGGCGCCGTCGGACCCGCGCAGCAACACGACGAACTCCTCGCCGCCGAAGCGGCCGACGATGTCGTCGTCGCGGACCTCCGCCCGGACGGCGGCGGCCACCGCGGCGAGCACCTGGTCGCCGACGAGGTGCCCGTACCGGTCGTTGATGAGCTTGAAGTGGTCGAGATCGAGCACCAGGACGGTGGCCTGCGTGCGGCCGCGCTCCGCCCGGCGCATCTCCCGCCCCGCCTGGACGTGCCAGGTGGCAGCGTTGAGCAGGCCGGTCTTGCTGTCGGTGCTGGCCGCCTCCTCGAACTGCCGCACCAGCACGGTGCGGTGCAGCACGATGAGCGGCGGGAGGACGAGGACGGCGTACGGCGCCCCGAACGACGCCGTGGCCCCGGCCACGAGGACACCCATGGACAGCGTGGCGAACTCGAGCACCGCCTCGTCGCCGTGGGAGACCACCTGGAGGAAGGTGCTGAGGTTCCGCGTCGGGCCGCTCAGGACGATCACACCGGCGATCAGGGCCATGTTGACCACGGCGTAGGCGATCAGCGCGAGCAGGACCGCGAGGAGCCCGGAGCCGCTGCCGAACGGTTCGCCGTCGGTCAGGCCGTGGACCACGGCGGAGGCCGTCTGCACGGCGAGCACGACCGTGGCCACGCTGAACAGGAACCGGTGGGGCGGCACGCCGGAACGGCGCCAGATCCGCAGGTAGATGTGCACGAAGAGGACCGCGACGAGCGCGCTGGCGACGACGCCGGGGAGCAGGATCGCCGCGGCGAGCGCCCACACGGAGCTGAGGTCGATGTGGGGGGTCTCGTCGGTGCGGCGGCGCAGCCTTTCGACGCCCAGCGAGGCCTCGGTGCTGATGGTGCCGCAGGCGAGCAGGACCACGACGATCCAGACCCACTGGGAGGGCAGGGATCCGGCGACCGCACCCACGCCGGCGGCGAGGGCGGCGGCGGCGAGGAGCTCGACGAGGACGACGACCAGCAGCACACTTCGCGGCAACGACCAGACAGCCCATCGGCGTGATCCGATCGGCCTAGTCGGCTGCCCCCGTGTCCCCCTGGCCCGTCTCAATTTGGATGTTCCTCCGCGCACGTGTCCCCCATCCGGGGGGAATCGTAACCGGAGGGCGACCGGAACGAACGCGCTGCGCAACGCCGAAGCGGTGAACAGCAACGTTGACGCGGGCAGCGGCAGAAGGCTCGACGATAGGGAACCATCACCACGGAGAGAGACGGCGCAGAGCGCTCGGAACGACTGTGGCCAGGGGCGGGGTCGAACCGCCGACCTACCGCTTTTCAGGCGGTCGCTCGTACCAACTGAGCTACCTGGCCGGGCCGACGTATGTCGGACACCTGGTGGAGCGACCCAGACGGGACTCGAACCCGCGACCTTCGCCGTGACAGGGCGACGCGCTAACCAACTGCGCCACTGGGCCTTGCTTGGTGGAAACTACCGTACTGATGGAGCGTACCCCCAACGGGATTCGAACCCGCGTTGCCGCCTTGAAAGGGCGGAGTCCTAGGCCACTAGACGATGGGGACTTGGACCGCCGGGGCCGTCCTCGCCAGCAACGACTGTCCGTTGGGAGCTCCGTAAGACTACGACACGGCGGACAGGGGGCCCACACCCGGGGCCCCCGTTCGGCATGACCGCAGGTCAGCGCGTGACGGGCGGGGGCTGGTCCGGGTTGGCCGAGATCAGCCCGAGCATGTCGAGCAGCTGCCGGAGATCCTCGGAGTCGGCCGAGTTCTTCGCCACCACCAGCCGGGCCCGGTGGAGCTGGTCGTCCGAGACGCGGTAGGCGTCCGCGGCGGTTCTCTGCGCCGGGATGGACCCGGTCGTGGTCACCCTCTCGTCCCCGAGCTCGCGACGCACACTCCCGACACCATTCACTGACGCCTCCCGTCCGGCCGTCACCCACGCCCGGGACAGGTGGTCCCCGGCTGGTACGACCCGCAACGGCCCCCGTGGCCGTGACCGAGACGTTACCTAGCCGCGCCCCGTGACGCACCCCTCTTCGGGGGTGAGGGCGACCCGCTCCGGTCACTGTCCGCACACGCCGGGCCGCTGTTCGGACGGGGGTGGACCGGTGACACGATGTGGGTAGGCGAGCAGGAGGTTCCATGTCTGTCGAGGCACCGTTCCGCACCGAGGTCACCGTCACCGGCATGACGTGCCGGCACTGCGCGATGTCGGTCACCGAGGAGGTCCGGGAGATCCACGGCGTCAGCGCCGTCGACGTGCGGCTCGAGACCGGTGCCGTCACGGTGCTCGCCGACCGCGAGGTCGACCGCTCCGAGATCGCCAGCGCACTCGACGCGGCGGGCTTCGGGCTCGCCGGCTGAGTCCAGCCTCCCCGGGCCCGGTCGTACCCTGGGCCGATGGCCCTCCCTCCCGAGTCGCGACGCTCCCGCCACCGTTCACCGGCGGCGCCGCCCGGTCCCCCCGGGGGCGGGTTCGCGGACGCGGCGCTGGACGAGGACACCCATCTCGACTCCTACCTGGCCGCCCTCGCCCCCGGTGGCGAGGAGCACGCCACCGAGCTGACCGGCCGTTTCGGGTCCGCACAGGTCTTCCAGCTGCGCCTGCCGGCCCTGCGCATCGAGCAGCTGCGCCGGATCGCGCAGGAGCGGGGGGTCTCGCCCGGCGCGCTCGCCGTCGACTGGGTGATCGACCGGCTCGACCGCGAGGACACCCCCACCGGCCCGCTCCCCGTCGTCGAGGACGACGAGCCCCGCCGCCGCAGCCTGCGCCGGCTCGGTCGCCGTTAGACGAGGTCGCGGCGACGCAGGCCGGTCAGGCCCGCCGCCGCGAGCGCCACGGCCACCACCGCGAGACCGGTGAGCGCCACCGCCAGACCGGAGCCGGCCGTCAGCGGTGTCAGCGTCCTGACGAACGGTGAGAGCGCCAGCACCGCCCGGTCCACCACCCGGAACTCCCCGAGCAGGTCCAGCACGAGCGCCGCACCCAGCAGGGACCAGGCCACGGGCGCGGCCAGGCGCGGCGCCCAGCCGTACAGCGCCACCGCGACGGCCGCGAAGAGCAGACACGCGGGCAGGTACGCGAGCGTCGAACCGAGCACGGAGAGTGGTGTGCCGTACGCCACACCGGCGCCGATTCCGAGGCCGGCCAGCGCGAGGACGACGCCGGCGGCCGTCACCGCCAGGTGGCCGAGCGCCCACCGCACCCGGGCCACGGGGCCGGCGAGCACGACGTCGGCGAGCCCGTCGGTCTCCTGCTGGCGCATCCGGAGCACCGCCGCGATCGCGGAGGCCGCCACCACCTGGGCCAGCACGTAGAGCACGAACCGGAAGAACACCTCCGCCGGGTCCCCGCCGCCGAGCGCGGCGCCGAGCGCCCGGAACGCCGGCGTGTCGAGCTGGCTGCCCAGCGACCGCATCGCCGAGCCCAGCAGCAGGCCGAGCGCCGTCAGGCCGGCGGCCCACCCCCACACGGCGCCGCGGTGCAGCCGCCAGGCCAGCGCGAGCGGGCTGCGCAACCGCGGACCGGCGACGGCCGGTCCCGAGCGGGCCGGCAGCAGCCCGGCCCCGACGTCACGACGGGCCGAGAGCGCGAACGCGGCCGCCGCCAGCAGCACCGCGGGCGCGACGAACAGCAGCAGCACCCACCACCGCTCCCCCGCGAACGCCTGCACCCGCCGCGCCCAGCCGAACGGCGTGGCCCAGACCAGCCAGGAGCGGCCGACCTCGCCCACGGCCGAGACCGCGAACGCGGCGCCGAGCACCACCAGCGCGATCGCCCGGGCCCCGCCCGCGGACTCGACGAGCTGCGCCCCCACCGCCCCGACCGTCGCGAACAGCACACCGGCCACGAGGTAGTCGAGCCCGAGGGCGACCGACCCCACAGCGGGGAGCCCATAGGCGACCAGGAGCGCCGCCACCAGCACCCCGATCGCCAGGTTCGCCGCGGTGGCCACCACCAGCGCCGACGCCAGGGGCGCCTGGCGGTCGAGCACCGTGGAGCCCAGCAGCTCGCGCCGCCCGGCCTGCTCCTCCGCGCGCGTCCAGCGCACGACGAACAGCACGCTGACCAGCCCCCCGACGATGACGGCGCCGGACGCGGCCACCGTCCACGCGGTGAGGCCGCCGACCGAGGCGGCGAACACCGGCCCCCGGGTGGCGAGCTCGGCCGGGTTCGAGGCGACCCCCGCCGCGAACGCGTCCCGCGTGGCCTGGTCCGGATAGGCCCCCGCCGAACCGGCGGCCACCCCGACCGGGAGCAGCGCCGACAGCACGATCCACACGACCAGGGACACTCTGTCCCGGCGCAGGATCAGCCGCGCCAGCTCGTTCATACCGCCACCTCCTCGCGGTAGTGCGCCAGGAACAGCTCCTCCAACGACGGCGGCCGGCTGGTGAGGCTGAGCACCCCGGCCCCGGTGAGCGCGTGCAGCACGGCGTCGAGCCGGCCGGGATCGACACGACAGGACACGAACGTGCCGTGGACCTCCAGGTCGTGCAGGCCGTCGAGCGTCTCCAGCCCCCGCGGCGGGCCGGCCAGCTCCGCGGTGACCACCGTGCGCCGGGACTGTCGCAGCTCCGGCAGCGTCGCCGACTCGACCGTGCGGCCGGCGCGGACGATGCTCACGCGGTCGCACAGCGTCTCCACCTCCGACAGGATGTGGCTCGACAGCAGCACCGTGCGTCCGCGGTCGCGCTCCTGGGCCACGGCCCGCCCGAACTCCGCCTCCATCAACGGGTCCAGGCCCGAGGTCGGCTCGTCGAGCACGAGCAGGTCGGCGTCCGAGGCCAGCGCGGCCACCAGCGCCACCTTCTGCCGGTTGCCCTTGGAGTAGGTGCGGCAGCGCTTGTGCGGGTCCAGCTCGAACCGCTCCAGCAGCTCGGCCCGGCGGGCCGGATCGGCCCCGCCGCGGAGCCGCCCGAGCAGATCGATCACCTCGCCCCCGGTGAGCGAGGGCCACAGCGTGACGTCGCCGGGCACGTAGGCGAGCCGGCGGTGCAGGGCCGTCGCGTCGGCCCAGGGGTCACCGCCGAACATCTCGACGTGACCCGATGTCGCCCGCAGCAGGCCGAGCAGGATCCGGATGGTGGTGGTCTTGCCGGCGCCGTTGGGGCCGAGGAAGCCGTGCACCTCCCCCGCGTGCACCTCGAGGTCCAGGCCGTCCAGGGCGTGGACGTGCCCGAAGGTCTTCACCAGACCCCGGGTGACGACGGGACTGTTCATGACCGCTCTCCTTCGAAGGCGTCGAGCGTCGCGCGGCCGACGCGGGGCGCGGCGGACGGCCCGAACACGTCCTCGCCCAGCGCGCGGGACACGTGCTCGTGCAGGACCGTGACGCCCAGCTTCATCGCCGTGTAGACGACGGCGCGGGTGTGCGGATCCGAGAGGCCGGGCCGGTCGGCGAGGTGGGCCTCGGTGAGGCCGACCATCTCGTCGAACACCTCCGCGGCGGCGGGCGAGCCGTCGACCAGCGCGCGGGCGAGGTAGCGCATCAGCGGCGGCGCCGACGCGTAGACCTCCGCGACGTAGCCCGACTCGCCGATCCGCCCGTCGTCGAGCCCGGCCTTCGTCTCGCCGCGCAGGTACTCCAGGACGTGGGCGTCGCAGGCCGCGCGGAGGCCGTCCTTCGTGCCGAAGTGGTGCTGCACCAGCGCGGGCGAGACACCGGCCCGGTCGGCGATGCCGCGGATGGTGGCGCCCGCCACCCCGCGTTCGGCGAACACGGCCATGGAAGCGTCGCGGATCCGGGCGCGGGCGGTCAGGTCGTCGGGCGGCACGACGACAGGCTATACATTCGTACAGCTTACTGTACAGATGTATAGCTTCAGTCGGCGCTGACGACCACCCGGGCGGGTGAGGTGTCGGCCAGGCAGGGGCTGCCGGTCAGCCCCGGCAGGTCCACCGCCGCAGCCAGCGCGCGGTACCCGGCGGGCGAGAGGTGCAGCCCGTCGCCCGAGTCGAACGCGGGCGCCAGGCGGGTGGGACGCGCCGGGTCGGCGACGGCGGCGGCGAAGTCGAAGATCCCGTCGGCGTAGTCGCGGCCGTGGGCCAGCACCCAGGCGTTCACCGCGTCGCGGACGGCGGTGGCGGCGGGGGTGCCGTGCGCACCGTTCGTCGAGGGCGTGATCGTGGTGAGGAAGATCCGCCTGCCGGCCGCGTGGGTGCGCTCGGCGAACTGCTTCATCCCGCCGACGATCGCGTCGGTCCCCTGGCCGGCCGCGATGTCGTTGGTGCCGATGTGCAGCACGACGTCGGTGGCGCCGGCCGCCGCGGCGACGTCCCGGTCGAAGCGCTGCAGCGGGGTGTCGCCGTCGTCGGCGCTGCCGGCCAGCAGCTCGTTGCGGGAGATGCCCGCGTTGAGCACGGCCATGTCGGCGGCGCCGCCCGCCGCGGTCAGCCGCGCCGCCAGTGCGTCGGACCAGCGGTCGTTCGCGTCCTCGCCGCTGCCGACGCCGTCGGTGATCGAGTCGCCGACCGCCACCACGGCGTTCTCCGGCCGGGGCGCGAGCACGTCGACGCCGGTGAGGAAGAGCCAGGACGAGACGGGGGACTGCCCGATGTAGGACGTCTGCAGCGCCACCGTGTGCTGCGTGGCCACCGCCGGTGCGGCCGTGACCGCGAGACTGACGACCAGCGGCACCCCGACCTCCGCCACCACCGGCACGGGGTCGCTCAGCACCTCCCCGCCCGGTGGCACGACGACCCCGGCCAGGCCGTGGAACGCGACCGGCTGCGACGCGCCGGGCACCGGCGCCGCACCGTCCGAGCGCGCGGCCGAAGCCGACGCGAGCACCAGCGGCGTGGCGCCGTAGGCGTTGGACAGCCGCACGCGCACCCGGGAGCCCGTCACCTGCGGGTGCACGATCATCCGCAGCGTCGACCCGGCCAGACCCGCGGGCGCAGGTGCCGGCTGTGCCGCGGCCTGCCAGCCCGTGACCCAGCCGGGCGCGCAGACGTCGACGGGCGCGGCGGCGGGCGCCGTGGGAGCACCGGCCGGCCCGCCGCGCAGCGCGACCATCAGCCCCAGCGCCGCGATGAGCGCCGTCGCGGCGGCCAGGACCGGGGTGTGGCGACGGAGCCCCGGGGGCGCGGACGGCACCGGAACCGTGCGCGTCCACGGCGCGTACCCGACGCCCGATGTCCAGACCGCCACCGCTGCCGTCCCCTCGTCCCCACGGGCGCCGATCGCCCGTGCCCTCCCATCGCCGGTCCGACCGCGAACGTGACTGCGAAGATCCACGAACAGGCAGTAGGCGAATCACTACAGTGAGTGGAACGACGGACGTGCCCCCATCGTGAGTGCGCCGATCGGGTGGTGACGCTACGTTGTGTTCACCGCTCACGGTCCGTACGCACGGACGGGGACGTCCTGACCACCCAGGCAGGTGGCAGTACGACGGACCCTGCCCCGCCGCCCCGATTCCCCCTAAGGTCGCCCCGTGGCTGACTATGACGACGTCTTCCAGGCCAGTGTCGACAACCCCGAGGCGTTCTGGCTGAAGGCCGCGGAGTCCATCGACTGGCACGTGGCCCCCACCCGCGCGCTCGACGCGTCGAACCCGCCGTTCTACCGGTGGTTCCCCGACGGGGAGCTGAACGTCTGCCACAACGCGCTGGACCGGCACGTCGAGGGCGGGCGCGGCGAGCAGGCCGCGCTGGTCTACGACTCCCCCGTGACGGGCTCCCGGCGCACGTACACCTACGCGCAGCTGCGCGACGAGGTCGCCGTGTTCGCCGGGGTGCTCGCGGCGCAGGGCGTGGGGCGCGGCGACCGCGTGGTCATCTACATGCCGATGGTGCCCGAGGCCGTCGTCGCGATGCTCGCGTGCGCGCGGATCGGGGCCGTGCACTCGGTGGTGTTCGGCGGGTTCGCCCCGAAGGAGCTGGCCGTCCGCATCGACGACGCCGCCCCGACGGTGATCGTGTCGGCGTCCTGCGGCATCGAGGGCCAGCGGGTGATCGCCTACAAGCCGCTGCTGGACAAGGCCATCGAGCTCGCGGAGCACAAGCCGTCGGCGTGCGTGATCCTGCAGCGGCCCCAGGCCGAGGCCGAGATGGGCCCGAACGACATCGACTGGGCCACCGCCGCCGCGGACGCGACCCCGGCCGACTGCGTCCCGGTCAAGGCCACCGACCCGCTCTACATCCTCTACACGTCCGGGACCACCGGGAAGCCGAAGGGCGTCGTGCGCGACAGCGGCGGCCACGCGGTGGCGCTGAACTGGTCGATGCCGTCGGTCTACGCCGTGGGCCCCGGCGAGACGATCTTCACCGCGTCCGACGTCGGGTGGGTCGTCGGCCACTCCTACATCGTCTACGCGCCGCTGCTGATCGGGGCCACCTCCGTGCTCTACGAGGGCAAGCCCGTCGGCACCCCCGACGCCGGGCAGTTCTGGCGGGTCGTGCAGGAGCACAAGGTGAAGAGCCTGTTCACCGCGCCGACCGCGTTCCGGGCGATCAAGAAGGAGGACCCCCGCGGGGAGTACGCGCAGAAGTACGACCTCTCCTCGCTGGAGTACCTGTTCCTCGCCGGCGAGCGCCTCGATCCCGAGACTTTGCGCTGGGCGCAGGAGCTGCTGGAGATCCCGGTGATCGACCACTGGTGGCAGACCGAGACGGGTTGGCCGATCGTGGCCAACCCCGCCGGCATCGAGCTGCTGCCGGTGAAGCCCGGCTCGCCGACGGTGCCGCTGCCCGGCTGGGACGTGCAGGTGCTCGACGCGGCGGGCAGGCCCGTGGAGGCCGGCACCGACGGCGCCATCGTCGTCAAGCTGCCGATGCCGCCCGGCGCCCTGCCCACGCTCTGGAACGACGACGAGCGGTTCGTCAGCTCCTACATGTCGGCCTTCCCGGGCTACTACCTCACCGGCGACGGCGGACGGATCGACGCGCAGGGCTACGTCTACGTCATGGGCCGCACCGACGACGTGATCAACGTGGCCGGCCACCGGCTGTCCACGGGCGGGATGGAGGAGGTCCTCGCCTCGCATCCCGACGTGGCCGAGTGCGCCGTGATCGGCGTCGCGGACCCGATGAAGGGCCAGATCCCGCGCGGGTTCGTCGTGCTCAAGTCCGGTGTCGAACGGGACGGCGACGAGCTGCGCGCCGAGCTAGTGCAGCTCGTGCGCGAGCAGATCGGGGCCGTCGCGTCGCTGAAGGACGTCGCGGTGGTGGCGGCTCTGCCCAAGACCCGCAGCGGCAAGATCCTGCGCAAGACCATGCGCGGCATCGCCGACGGCCTCGACGAGCCGGTGCCCGGCACCATCGAGAACGCGGCGGTCCTGGACGACCTCCGGCCGGTGCTGCGGAAATCCTGAGCGCCTGACCCGCCTGCCGGTGCGGCTCTGAGCCGAACGGCCCAACTTGTGACGGAGCGGTAACGACGGCCGACGGGCCGTAGATGAGCAGGTCAGGCCGGCGCTCCCCCTCGACGGCCGCTCCACGAGAGGACCCCCGCTCTCATGTCCCTCACCCGTCCCACCCTGCTGGCGGCCGCCGCCGCCACGATCAGTGCCGCCTGCGTCGTCGCCATGGCCGGCACCGCGCTGGCCGTCGACGCGCACCGTCCCCCGGGGCCCGCCGCGGCCAGTGCGACGTCCACACCGGCCGCGCCCACCCGGGCGGTGGCCACCACCCCGGCGGGGGCGCCCGCGGGTTAGGCCGACCTGGCTTTCCCGCCCGTCCGTGACCGTGCACGATGGACCCATGAAGGTCACGGTCGACTTCGACCTCTGCGAGTCCAACGCCATCTGCATGGGCATCGTCCCCGAGGTGTTCGAGGTGAGGGACGACGACTTCCTCTACATCCTCGACGAGAACCCCGCGGAAGCCCTGCGCCCGAAGCTGGAGGAGGCCGTGGCCTCCTGCCCGCGGGCGGCCATCAAGCTCGTCGAGGACTGATCACGCACCGAACGGTAGCGCCGTAGCCTCACCGGGACGCGCTGAGTGCCGTTCGGCGCTTGCCCGGCCCGGGTGCAGCGTTCAGGATCCACTCATGCCCCTGTCGGTCTGGAACACGCAACTCACCCCGCTCGCCTTCCTGCGCCGCTCCGCCGACGTGTACCCGGACAAGACGGCCATCGTCTACGGCGAGCGGCGGCACACCTACGCCGAGTTCGCGGCCGAGGCCACCCGCGTGGCCCACGCGCTGCGCGGGTCCGGCGTGGAGCCGGGCGACCGCGTCGCGTACCTGCTGCCCAACGTGCCGGAGATGCTGGTGGCGCACTTCGCCGTGCCGCTCGCCGGCGCGGTGCTCGTCGCGATCAACACGCGCCTGTCCACCGACGAGGTGCGCTACATCCTCGACCACTCCGGTTCCACGGTGCTCGTCGTCGACGCCGCGCTGTACCCGGTGGTCGCCCCCGTCGCGGGGGAGCTGAAGACCGTCGAGGAGATCATCACGGTGGTCGACCCGGCCAACCCGGGCGACGGCATCGGCAGCGGCGTCCGCTACGACGACCTGCTCGCCCGCGGCAACGACGAGCCGCTGCCGTGGACCGTGGCGGACGAGGACGCCACGCTGTCGATCAACTACACGTCCGGCACCACGGGCAAGCCCAAGGGCGTGATGTACCACCACCGCGGCGCCCACCTGAACTCGTTCGGCGAGATCATCCACTCCGCGCACACGCCCGACAGCGTCTACCTGTGGACGCTGCCGATGTTCCACTGCAACGGCTGGTGCACCCCCTGGGCACTCACGGCGATCGGCGGCACCCACGTCTGCCTGCGCGAGGTGCGCGGCGACGCGATCTGGGCGTTGATCAAGGAGCACCGGGTCACGCACCTCAACGGCGCCCCCACCGTCGTCACCACGATCCTGCGCGCCCCCGAGGCCGAGCAGCTCGACTACCAGCTGGTGATCACCACGGCGGGAGCGCCGCCGTCGCCCACCACGATCCTGGCGATGGAGAAGAAGGGCTTCCGGATCGTCCACGTCTACGGGCTCACCGAGACCTACGGTCCGTACACGGTGAACCAGTACCAGCGCGCCTGGGACTCGCTCGAGCCCGAGGAGCGCGCATCGCGGCAGGCCCGCCAGGGCGTCGGCATGCTCTGCGCCGACCGCGTGCGCGTGGTGGACGAGAACATGCGGGACGTGGCGGCCGACGGCGTCGCGATGGGCGAGATCGTCATGCGCGGCAACAACGTCATGAAGGGCTACTACGAGGACGTCGACGGCACCGAGAAGGCCTTCGCGGGCGGCTGGTTCCACTCCGGCGACCTCGGCGTCATGTACCCCGACGGCTACATCGAGCTGCGTGACCGGGCCAAGGACGTCGTGATCTCCGGCGGGGAGAACATCTCGACGATCGAGGTGGAGCAGGCGATCGTGTCCCACCCCGCGGTGCTGGAGGCGGCCGTGATCGGGGTGCCCGACGAGAAGTGGGGCGAGGTGCCCAAGGGCTTCGTGGTGCTGGCCGAGGGCGAGAGCGCCACGCCGGAGGAGATCATCGAGCACGTCAAGGTGAAGATCGCCCGCTACAAGGCGCCCAAGACCGTCGAGATCGTGGCGGAGCTGCCGAAGACCTCCACCGGCAAGGTGCAGAAGTTCGAGCTGCGCGAGAAGGAGTGGAGCGGCCAGACCAGCCGCATCCGCGGCTGATCGCCGCGACCCACACGTCGGCGGACGGGCGACCACGCGCCGGGTGATCGTCGCCCCGGGACCGCCAGCCGCGCCCCCTACGGCTCCGCGTCCCCGACCGATGATCACGCCCGGTGTCGTTGTGGCGGGCGGCGGCGGGCGGCACCGCCGCCGTCACGGTCGCGGTGGCCGTGCGGCTACCCCGGTATGAGGCGCCCGGCCAGGGCGATCGCGTCGTACGGCGCGTGCACCTTGGCGTCGTTGTCGAAGTAGACGGCCACGTCGAGCCCGGCGGCGAGCCACCCCCGCACCCGCCCGGCCCAGGCGTCGAGGGCCTCGGGGGTGTAGCCGCCCGCGTAGAGCTCGTCCTGCCCGTGCAGCCGGACGTAGACGTGGTCGGCCGTCACCTCGTCGAAGACGGGCCAGGTGCCGGCGGAGTCCGCGAGCACGAGCGCGACGCCGTGCTCGCGCAGCAGCGCCGGGACGGCGGGGTCGCGGAAGCTCTCGTGCCGCACCTCCAGCGCGTGGCGCAGGGGCCGGTCGGCGTCGGTGGTGGTGAGCGCCCGCCCGTCCAGGCGCTCGTCGTGGCCCTCGGCGAGCGCCGCGGCCCCGGCGGTGGTGTGCGGCAGCAGCGCCAGGAACACCTCGATGCGCACGGCGTCGAACCGCATCCGCGGCGGCAGTTGCCAGAGCACCGGACCGAGCTTCGGGCCGAGCCCCAGCACCCCCGACGCGAAGAAGTTCGCCATCGGGACGGCCACGTCGCGCAGCTGCTTGAGATGGGTGACGAACCGGGGCCCCTTGACGGCGAACACGAAGTCGTCGGGGGTCTCCGCGGCCCACGCCCGGTAGCTCTCAGGGCGTTGGAGCGAGTAGAACGACCCGTTGATCTCGATGGACCGGACCCGCCGCGAGAGGTACTCGAGCTCACGCCGCTGGGGCAGGCCCTCGGGGTAGAAGGTGCGGCGCCACGGTGGGTAGCGCCACCCCGACGTCCCGACCCGTACCTGTGCCATGTCGGCGAGGATGGCACCGGAGACGCGCTCTGTCCCGCGGAGGCGACATCGGCACCGCCGACGCACTCCGTCCCGCGAAGGCGACATCGGCACCGCCGACGCACTCCGTCCCGCGAAGGCGACATCGGCACCGCCGACGCACACCGTCCCGCGAAGGCGACATCGGCACCGCCGACGCACACCGTCCCGCGAAGGCGACATCGGCACCGCCGACGCACACCGTCCCGCGAAGGCGACATCGGCACCGCCGGGGCAGGATGGCCGCGTGAACGACCTGCACACCGCCATCGGGACCGTGCTCGATCGACCGCCCGTTCCGCCTGGCGTCGGTCACGAAGCTGCTCACGGCGTACGCGACGCTGATCGCGGTCGAGGAGGGCGCCGTCGAGTGGGACACCCCCGCCGGTCCCGAGGGCTCCACGGTGCGCCACCTGGCCGCCCACGTCTCCGGCCTCGCCTTCACCGGTGACGCCGTGCAGGCCGCCGTCGCGACGAAGCGGATCTACTCCAACACCGGCTTCGAGGTGCTCGGCGCCGCGATCGCGGAGGCCGCGGGCATCCCGTTCGCCGAGTACCTGGACCAGGCCGTGTGCGAGCCGCTGGGCATGACGGCCACGCGGCTGGAGGGCTCCCCCGCCGCCGACGGGGTGTCGACCGCGGCCGACCTCACCCGGTTCGCCGCGGAGCTCCAGGCGCCGATGCTCACCCACACCCTCGCGGAGGCCACGACCGTCGCCTTCCCCGGCCTCGACGGGATCCTGCCCGGCTACGGGCGGCAGAAGCCCAACGACTGGGGCCTCGGGTTCGAGATCCGCGACGGCAAGTCCCCGCACTGGACGGGCGCGAACAGCTCGCCGCGGACCTTCGGCCACTTCGGCCAGTCCGGGACGTTCCTGTGGGTCGACCCCGACGCGGGCGCCGCGTGCGTGGTGCTCACCGACCGCGACTTCGGGCCGTGGGCGATCGAGGCCTGGCCGCCCTTCACCGATCGCGTGCTGGCGGGAATCATTTCGGGGGGCGGCCCGTTGTAGGGCCTGTTCGGGTCGAGCGATCCGAGCCCCGGGTCTCACCATTTTGCCACCCCACGGGGTGTGCCATCCGCCGAGAGGCGCCCGGCGCTCGGCTCGGACACCTACCCCGTCGGGGGAACAGTTCCCTGGTCGGGGTGGTTGTAGTGCGTGTCCGAACCGGGCGATCCGAGCCCCGGGTCCTACCTATCGCCGCCTACGGGTGTGCCACGCGCCGTGAGGCGCCCGGCGCCCGGTCCGGACACCTACTCCTCCAGATCGAAGGACACCGCCATGAAGGGCGACCGTGTAGAGATCGTGATCGACGCCGGCAGCGGCACCACCCGCACCTACGACATCACCGCCACGCGCGCGGGCCGCAAGGTCTCCATCACGCACGGCCGGGGCTTCGTCGAGGTCAGCGAGAGCACCCGCGGCGGCTCCACCATCCGCACCGCCCGCTTCCTGGCCAACCGCGTGCTGGCGCTGGTCGAGCACCCGGCGGCCGACAATCCCGTCGACGACGAGATCACACCCGGCCTACGCTCGGCCTGATCTCGCATCGGTCAGACTGAAAGAACCATGTCCTTCCCCGTAGATCGAGCCTCTCCCGCGGCCCGAGCCGGCGACGCGCGCCCCGCGCAGGACGCCCCACCCGCCGACGCCCTCCCCTCCCGCGAGGGTGTCGTGCCCGCCGGTGGAGGCGCCCGCGACGGCGCCGACCGGCCGGGCCGCGGGAGTCCCGACGGCGTCGACGCCCGGCCTCCCCGCAGGCCGCGCCGGCGCCGTCCTCGTTCCGCCCGGGCCGATGGAGGCACTCCCGCCCCCGTGGAGAACGGCGGCGCGGAGAACGGCGGCGCGGAGAACGGCGGCGCGGAGAACGGCGGCGCGGAGAACGGCCCGGCAGAGCGGGACCATCGCCACGGCGACCGACCCGCGTCGGCCGGGTCCCGCCGCCGCCGGCCGTCGCACGCGGAGCCCGACCCGCACGCACGCACACCCCGACTCGCGGAGGATGCGGCGCCCGAGTTCTCCGACGCCCATCTCGACGCGCTCGCCGAGCGGCTGCCCGCGCTGGGCCTGCGCGACGAGCACCGTCTGGCCCGCCGCCTGGACACGGCCCACCGCACCCGCGACCGCGCCGCCCGCAACCGGAACCTCGCCGGCATCGCCACCGCCGTCGACGAGGCCGAGCAGCGGATCGCCGCCCGCCGTGCCGCCCTGCCGGCCATCAGCTACCCCGAGACGCTGCCCGTCAGCGCCCGTCGCGAGGACATCGCCGCCGCCATCCGCGACCACCAGGTCGTGATCGTCGCCGGCGAGACCGGCTCCGGGAAGACCACGCAGATCCCGAAGATCTGCCTCGAGCTGGGCCGGGGCGTCCGCGGGCTCATCGGCCACACCCAGCCCCGCCGCCTCGCCGCCCGTACCGTGGCCGCCCGCATCGCCGAGGAGCTGCACACCGAGATCGGTGAGGCGGTCGGCTGGAGGGTGCGCTTCACCGACCAGGTCGGCGACACCACGCTGGTCAAGCTCATGACCGACGGCATCCTGCTCGCCGAGCTCACCGGCGACCGGATGCTGTGGCAGTACGACACGCTGATCATCGACGAGGCCCACGAGCGCAGCCTCAACATCGACTTCATCCTGGGCTACCTCGCTCAGCTGCTCCCCCGGCGCCCCGACCTCAAGGTGATCATCACCTCGGCCACCATCGATCCCGAGCGCTTCTCGCGGCACTTCGGCGGCGCCCCGATCGTCGAGGTGTCGGGACGCAGCTACCCCGTCGAGGTGCGGTACCGGCCCGTCGTCGATCCCGACGATCCGGACGCCGACCCGGACCGCGACCAGCTCGCCGCCATCGCCGACGCCGTCACCGAGCTGCGCCGCGAGGGCCCCGGCGACATCCTCGTGTTCCTCCCCGGCGAGCGGGAGATCCGCGACGCCGCCGACGCGCTGGCCAAGCGCGACTTCCCGGGCATCGAGATCCTGCCGCTGTTCGCCCGTCAGACCACCGCCGAGCAGCAGCGCGTCTTCGCCCCGAAGCAGAGCTCGCTGGGGCGCCGGGTCGTGCTCGCCACCAACGTCGCCGAGACCTCGCTGACGGTGCCGGGCATCCGCTACGTCATCGACCCGGGCCTCGCGCGCATCTCCCGCTATTCGCGCCGGCTCAAGGTGCAGCGGCTGCCGATCGAGAAGGTCAGCCAGGCCAGCGCCAACCAGCGCGCCGGTCGCTGCGGCCGCGTCGCCGACGGCATCTGCATCCGGCTCTACGCCGAGGACGACTTCGACGCACGTCCGCTGTTCACCGACCCGGAGATCCTGCGCACCAACCTCGCGTCGGTGGTGCTGCAGATGATCTCGCTGGAGCTCGGCGAGATCACCGAGTTCCCGTTCGTCGAGCCCCCGGATGTCCGCAGCGTGAACGACGGCATCGCGCTGCTGCAGGAGCTCGGCGCGCTCGACGGCCGCAGCGAGCTCACACCGGTGGGCCGCCAGCTCGCCGCGCTGCCCGTCGACCCGCGGCTGGGCCGCATGCTGGTGGAGGCCGACCGCAACGGGGCCCTGCGCGAGGTGCTCGTCATCGCCGCCGCCCTGTCGGTGCAGGACCCGCGCGAGCGCCCCACCGAGCAGCGCCAGGCCGCCGACGAGAAGCACGCCCGCTTCGCCGAGGACGGCAGCGACTTCCTCGCGTTCCGCAACCTCTGGACCTATGTCGCCGACCTGCGCAAGGAGATGGGCGGCAGCCGGTTCCGGAAGACGCTGCGCGAGGAGTTCCTGCACTACCTGCGCATCCGCGAGTGGCAGGACCTGCACGCGCAGCTCCGCTCGGCCGCCCGCAACGCCGGCATGACGCTGACCGACACCGACGCCACAGCGCCGATGAGCGGAGCCGCAAGCGGCCCGCTGGCAGACCGCATCCACATCTCCGTGCTCGCCGGGCTGCTGTCGCAGGTGGGGCTCAAGGAGGGCGAGTCGCGGGAGTACCTGGGTGCCCGCAACGCCAAGTTCATGATCTTCCCGGGCTCGACGCTGGCGAAGAAGCAGCCGCGCTGGGTGATGGCCGCCGAGCTCGTGGAGACCTCCGCGCTGTTCGCCCGCACCGTCGCCCGCATCAAGCCGGAGTGGATCGAGCCGCTGGCCGGGCACCTCGTCAGGCGCACGTACTCGGAGCCGCACTGGTCGCGCAAGCGCGCCGCGGCGGTCGCCGTCGAGCGCGTGACGCTCTACGGCATCCCGATCGTGGTGGGCCGCAACGTCGACTACGGCCGCATCGACCCGGAGGTTTCGCGCGAGCTGTTCATCCGGCACGCGCTGGTGGAGGGCGACTGGGACACCCGCCACCGGTTCTTCCACGCCAACCGCGCGCTGCTGGAGGACGCCGAGGAGCTGGAGACCCGTGCCCGACGCCGCGACCTCGTGGTCGACGAGGAGACGCTCGTCGCGTTCTACGAGCAGCGCATCCCCGCGCACGTCGTCTCGGGCCGGCACTTCGACTCGTGGTGGAAGAAGAACCGGAACTCCGATCTGCTCGACTTCACCGAGGAGATGGTGCGCACCGCCCAGGCCGCGGGTGTCGACGCGTCGGCCTACCCCGACCACGTCGAGGCGGGCGGGCTCACCCTGCCGCTGTCGTACGCGTTCGAGCCGGGCCGACGCGAGGACGGCGTCACCGTCGACGTGCCCGTGGCGGCGCTGCACCAGATCGACCCCACCCCGTTCACCTGGCAGGTGCCCGGGCTGCGCGAGGACCTGGTCACCGCGCTGATCAAGACACTGCCGAAGAACCTGCGCCGCAACTTCGCGCCCGCCCCCGACCACGCCCGGGCCGTGCTGGCCCGCCTGCAGGTGGGTGACGAGCCCCTGCTCGACGGCCTGGAGCGCGAGCTGGGCCGGATGAAGAACATCGACATCCCCCGCGAGGCGTGGGAGCTGAACCGGCTGCCCGAGCACCTGACGGTGACGTTCCGCGTGGTGGACGAGGCCGGGCGCGAGGTCACCCGCGGCACCGACCTGGAGGCGCTGCGCCACGAGCTGGCGCCGAAGGTGCGCGCCGAGCTGGCCGCCGCCGGCAGCGACCTGGAGCGCCGCGGCCTCACCACCTGGACCATCGGCGCCCTGCCCCGCGAGCACGCCATCCGCCGCGGCACGCACGTCGTCACCGGGTTCCCCGGGCTGGTCGACCGGGGCAGCTCCGCCGACGTGCGGGTCTTCCCCACCGCCGCCGAGCGCGACCCCGCCACCTGGCGCGGCGTCCGGCGGCTGCTGCTGCTCGACACCCCGTCCCCGGCGAAGCAGGTGACGCGCGGCCTCGACAACGCGGCGAGGCTCGCCCTGTCCCGCAACCCGCACGGCTCCGTCGCGGCGCTGGTGGACGACTGCGTGACGGCCGCCGCCGACGGGCTGATCAAGGCCGCGGGCGGCCCGGCGTGGGACGAGCGCGGCTACCTGCGGCTGCAGAAGCTGTTCCGGGAGCGCCTGGCCACCACGACGCTGCAGGTGCTGCTGGCCGTGCGTGGGGTGCTCGACGTCTGGCACCGCGTCCAGCGGCTGCTCGCCGACACCCGCGCGCCGATGCTGCGGGCGGGCGTCGCCGACATCACCGCCCAGCTCGCCGCGCTGGCCGGCCCCGGCTTCGTCACCGCCGCGGGCGCCTCCCGGCTCGGCGATCTGGCCCGCTACCTGGAGGCGATCGAGCGGCGCATCGAGAAGCTGCGCGTCGACCCCGCCCGCGACGCCGGGTGGACGGCCCAGGTCCGCGTCGTCGCCGACGAGTACGCCGCGGAACTGGCGGCGCTCCCACAAGGCGTCGAGCCGTCGGACGCGCTGTGCGAGATCCGCTGGATGATCGAGGAGCTGCGCGTCGGCCTCTACGCGCACCCGATGCGCACGCGGTACCCGGTGTCGATCAAGCGGATCCAGCAGGCGATCGACGCCCTGCCGCGCTGACCCGGACGTCGAGCAGGTCGTCGGCGGCCTGCCGCGGCAGCGGCAGGTCCACCGGCACCACCGTCTCGCTCCGCCACGACCGGGTCAGCCACGCAGCCACCTGGTCCGGGAACGGGCTGTGCTTGCGGGTCAGCGCCGGCTTCTCCACCAGGAACCAGGAGGCGATCGCGACCGGCAGCGTCGCGAAGATCGCGACGGGCGCGAACGACCAGTCCGGCAACCAGCGCAGCGACGTCAACGCGAGCAGCTGGATCACCGGCCAGTGGTAGATGTAGATCCCGTAGGACAGGTCGATCCGCAGGGACACGAAGCGTGTCCCGGCGGTGGCCAGCCAGAACACCAGGTAGGCCATCGGCACCGCGCCCAGCAGCCGGTAGTTGTGCGGGAACGCCGCCGCCGAGTAGAGCACCAGCGCCAGCGCGAGCACGCCGAGCCAGGTGTTCATCGGGATCCGCTCGGCGTAGAGGTGGGCGAGCGCGCCGAGCGCGAACATCAGCGTGAGCCGCAGCGTCATGTCGCGCATCGGCACCGCCACCCCGTTCTCCTGCAGCACCGTCAGCACGATCAGCGCCGCGGCCAGCGCGAGCACCACCCAGCGCCGCCGGCTCAGCACGCCGACCAGGCCGAGGGCGGCCACCAGCAGGTAGCAGAACGCCTCGAACGTCAACGTCCACAGCGCCCCGTTGAACGACGGCTCGTGCGGAGCCGCGTTCAGCACCCCGCCGATGTCGTACTGCTGGATCACCAGGAACCAGTCGGCGGTCAGGAAGTGCCAGGCCGACGGGGTGCCGGTGAAGCCGGCGGTGGCGGGCAGCCCCTGGATGAGCGCCGCGGCCGGGGCGACGACGAACGCGCAGACCAGCAGGCACACCCAGAAGCCGGGCATGATCCGCAGAGACCGGTGCCAGGCGAACCGCGGGAGCGAGTGGAGCCGCAGGTAGCTGCGGGTGACCAGGAAGCCGCTCAGCACGAAGAACCCGTCCACCCCGATCTCTCCCGAGGTGCCCGAGCGGCCCCAGAAGTCCCCGGCCCGGCCCTGGAGGATGACGGCGTGCTCGACCACGACCATTGCGGCGAAGAGCAGCCGCAGTAGGTCGAAGTTGTTCCGGCCGGTCCCGAACCGCTGCTCGAGCGTCGATGCCACGTGCCCTCCAGGTCGTCCGCGTACTCGGGAAGGCATCGATCGGGTGAATGTCGTCGTTACGGACTGCTGCCAACCTGAGTAAGCGTGCGGTGAAGGGTCGAAAATCGACGGTGACCGTCAGCCGTCTGCCAGGTTCAGGGGCACCGGTCAGGGTGTGGCCAGGGCCTCCAGGGTCGCCCGTGCGCCCTTCTCGTGCAGCGACGCCAGGTGCCGCTGGTAGGTCTCCGCGAAGCGGGTGTCGTCGGCCAGGTCACCGAACAGCTCCTCGTTGCGGACGAACACCAGCGGGTCCTCGGCGTACCGCTGCGCCGTCGCCTTCAGCGTGTCGGCGAGCCGGTCGACGATCGTGATCGGCCCGCCCTGCTCGTCCACGCCCTCCGCGTAGCGCGCCCACGCCGCCACGATCGCGGCCGAGCGCTCGATCTCCCCGCCGTGTTCCAGGTTGTGCCGCACCACCGGCAGCAGCCACTTGGGGATGCGGTCGGAGCTCTCGGCGCACAACCGGGCCACGGTGTCGCGCACGTGGGAGTTGGAGAACCGCGAGATCAGCTCGTGCTTGTAGGCGTCGAGGTCGATCCCGGGCACGGGGTGCAGGCTCGGCGTGGCCTCCCGGTCCATGTACGACAGCAGGAACTGCGCGAACAACGGGTCCTGGCACACGTCGTGCACCAACCGGTGCCCGGCGAGGTAGCCGAGGTAGCACAGGCCCTGGTGGCTGGCGTTGAGCAGTCGCAGCTTCATCAGCTCGTACGGTTCGACGTCGGCCACCACCTGCGCGCCCGCGTCCTCCACCGGCGGCCGACCGGCGACGAAGGCGTCCTCCAGCACCCACTGCGTGAACGGCTCGCACACCACGGGCCACCGGTCCTCGACGCCGAACCGCTCCGCGATGGCGGCGCGGTCGTCGTCGGTGGTGACGGGGGTGATGCGGTCGACCATGCAGTTGGGGAACGTGACGTGCTGCTCCACCCACTCGCCGAGCTTCTCGTCCCCCCACTTCTCACCGCGCAGCCGGGCGAACGCGGTGAAGCTGCGGCGCGCGGCGTCTCCGTTGCCCTGGATGTTGTCGCAGGACAGGATGGTGAACGGACCGGTCCCCCGGTCGCGGCGGCGGGCCAGGGCCTCGGTGACCAGCCCGAACGTGGTGCGCGGCACCGCGTCCGGCTCCAGGTCGGCGACGACGCCGGGGTCGGTGGCGTCGAACTCCCCGGTGACGGCGTGGAAGTTGTAGCCGCCCTCGGTGACGGTGAGGGAGACGATCCGGGTCTCCTCCGACGCCATCTTCTCGATCACCGCCTCGGGGTCGTCCGGGGCGAGCAGGAACTCGACGATCGAGCCGACCACCCGCGCGTCCTGCGTGCCGTCCGGGTGCTTCTCCACGAGCGTGTAGAGGCAGTCCTGGGCCTGCAGCGCCTCGCGCATCCGGGCGTCGCCGGGCAGCACCCCCACCCCGCAGATCCCCCAGTCCATGCCCTGCCCCGCGTTCATCAGCTTGTCGAGGTAGAGCGCCTGGTGGGCGCGGTGGAAGCCACCGACGCCGATGTGGACGATCCCCGCCCGCACCGCGGCCCGGTCGTAGGCGGGCACGGCGACGGACGGGTCGAGCGAGGAGAGGGTGGCGGTGGAGAGCGCCGTCACTTGACGGCCCCCAGGGACAGCCCCTGCACCAGCTTGTCCTGCGCCGCGAACCCGGCGATGAGCACCGGGAGCGACACGACCACCGCGGCCGCGCACACCTTGGCCAGGAACAGCCCCTGACTGGTGACGAAGCTCGTCAGGAACACCGGGGCCGTCTGGGCCACCGTCGCGGTGAGCACGCGAGCGAACAGCAGCTCGTTCCAGCTGAAGATGAAGCAGATCAGCGACGTGGCCGCGATGCCCGGCAGCACGATGGGCATGACGATCGTGCGCAGCGTCCGCGGCAGCGTGCAGCCGTCCATCGACGCGGCCTCGAGGATCTCCCCCGGCACCTCGGCGAGGAACGAACGCATCATCCACACGGCGATCGGCAGGTTCATCGACGTGTACAGGATGATCAGCAGCCAGATGTTGTCCAGCATGCCGATGCCCTGCGCGATCAGGTAGACGGGCAGCAGCCCGGCCACCACCGGCAGCATCTTCGTGGACAGGAAGAAGAACAGCGTGTCCGTCCACTTGCGCACCGGCTTGATCGACAGCGCGTACGCGGCCGGGATCGCCAGGATGAGCACCAGCACCGTCGAGAGCACGCTCGCGGTGATCGAGTTCAGCAGCGGTGGCCACGGGCTCGCGCCGCCGCCGAAGAAGTTCGCGTAACCGTCGAGCGTGAGCGGGGCGAACACCGACGGCGGGTTGGTGGCCGCATCGTTCTCGCTGTGGAACGAGGTGAGGAACATCCACACCACCGGCAGCACGAACAGGATGCCGACGAGCCAGGCGATGACGCCCAGCGCGATCCCGGACCGCCTGCGCTTGGTGTGGGCGGCGGTGTCGGCCGTCGCGGTCGGGGTCTTCTCCAGGGTTGCTGCAGTCATGACGAGTGCTCCTCGACCGGCGGCGCGGATGGAACCGCAGCCGTGATGGTGGATGGCGTGATCATCGAGCACCCTCCTCGCGGAACAGCGACGACACGGTCCGCAGGGCGAACGTGGCGATGATGATCGTGCCGATCACGGTGACGACGCCGGCGGCCGACGCCCGGCCGTAGTCCTGCGCGTTGTAGAAGGTCTGGTAGATCGTGTACGGCAGGTTGGCGGTGCCGAGCCCGCCCGAGGTGATCGTGAAGACGGCGTCGAAGTTCTGCACGATGTAGATCGACCCGAGCAGGCCGCCGAGCTCCAGGTACTGACGCAGGTGCGGGAACGTCATGTGCCGGAAGACCTGCCAGTTGTTGCAGCCGTCGATCTGCGCCGCCTCGATCACGTCGAGCGGCTTGCCCTGCAGACCCGCCAGCAGGATCAGCATCATGAACGGCGTCCACTGCCACACCAGGGCGATGATCACCGACGTCAGCGGGGCCACCGTGATCCAGTCCGGCTGCGGCGCGTTCGCCCCGAAGATCCACGTGAGCACGCCGTTGAGCAGGCCGTACTCCGGGTTGAACAGCGCGTGCTTCCACAGCAGCGCCGCCGCGACGGGCACGACGAGGAACGGCGTGATCATCATCGTGCGGACGATGCCGCGGCCGAGGAACGCCCGGTCCAGCAGCAGCGCGATGAGCATGCCCAGCACCAGGCTGATGATCACCACCGACGCCGTGAGCAGGATCGTCGTGAGGATCGCGTTGCGGGTGTTGATGTCGGTGAGGACACGCACGAAGTTGTCGAACCCGGCGAACCCGCGCTCGTCGGGGTAGTAGGCGTTCCAGTTCATGAACGAGATGACCAGCGTGCCCACGAACGGCAGCTGCGTCACGATGATCATGAAGATCAGCGCGGGCAGCAGCGGGGCCCGGCGGGCCCACTGCCCGGTGCGCTGCAACGCGGTGTTCGCGGGAGTTCCGACCGGACGTTCGGCTGTCGTGGTCATGGCTACTTCCCCCCTTCGCTGCGCGAGCGGTAGCGCTCCGCGACGTCGTCGGCCAGTTGCTGGCCGCGGTCGAGGGCGTCCTGCACGCTCGTCTGCCCGGCGATCGCCGAGCTGATCTCCTGCGACACCTGGGTCCCGAGGTCCGGGAACTCCGGGATGTCGACGAACTGGATGCCCAGCGCGGGCCGCGGCTGGACGCCGGGGTCACGCGGGTCGGCCGCCTCGATCGCGGCCTTCGTCGGACCGGCGAACGAGGAGGACGCGGCCAGGTACTGCGGGTTCTCGTAGGTCGACGCCCGCTTGCCCGCCGGGACGCTCGACCAGCCGATCTGCTGGCCCACGAGGTTCTCGTAACCCTTGCCCGACGCCCAGGAGATGAACTTCCAGGCGTTGTCCTTCTTCGTGCTCGCCTGCTGGATGCCCCACGACCAGGCGTAGAGCCAGCCGGCGCTCTGCGTGTCGACGACCGGAGCCGGGGCGTAACCGATCTTGCCCTTCACCGGGGAGCCGGACGCCTCGAGCGAGCCCGCGGCCGACGTGGCGTCGTACCACATGGCGACGTTGCCCTGGATGAGGTTGTTGAGGCACTCGGTGAAGCCGGCCTGCGGGGCGCCGGTCTCGCCGTGGGCGCGCACGAGGTCGACGTAGAACTGCACGGCCTTGGTGAACTCCGGCGCGTTCACCTGCGCCTGCCAGTCCTTCGTGAACCAGGTGCCGCCGAACGTGTTGACCACCGTGGTGAGCGGGGCGAACACCTGGCCCCAGCCGGGCTGGCCGCGCAGGCAGATACCCCTCATGCCCGGCTGCGCGCCGTCGACCTGGGCGGCGATGTCGGCCACCTGGGGCCAGGTCGGCTTCGCGGGCATCGTGATGCCCTTCGCCGCGAGCACGTCCTTGCGGTACATGAGGAACGACGACTCACCGTAGAACGGCTCGCCGTAGACCTTGCCGTCGTCGCCGGAGAGCGAGGTGACCATCGGCTTGAGGATGTCGGCCTGGTCGAACCCCGGATCCTTCGCGATGTAGTCGTCCAGCGGCGCGATCCAGCGGCTGCGCGCGTAGATCGGGATCTCGAAGTTGCTGACCGTGGCCACGTCGTACTGGCCGGCCTGGCTGGAGAACTCCTGGCTGATCTTGTCGCGGACGTCGTTCTCGGGCAGCACCGTGAAGTTGACGGTGATGCCCGTCTCCTTCGTGAAGTTGTCCGCCGTGAGCTTCTGCAGGTCGATCATCTGCTGGTTGTTGACCATCAGCACGTTGATGCTGTTGGGCCCGCCGCCTCCGACGCCTCCGCCCCATCCCGCGCAGGCCGAGCTCAGCATCACCATGCCGAGCGCCGCCGCCACCATCCCCGACCGCTTCATTGCGCCCTCCCGGGACTGCTCAGATGAGCACTGCCCTGATCACACGATCAGGGTGTGGCACCGGTCACCAGGAGTCAATGGTTTGTGCAAGAATGGGCATGGGACCGCTCAGATGAGCAGGAGGACGCATGGCGACACCGGCACGCGGGCCGGCGCAGCTCGTCCTCACCGCCTCCGTCGCCCGCCGCTACTACCTCGACGGCCGCTCCAAGATCGAGATAGCGGAGGAGTTCTCGCTCAGCCGGTTCAAGGTCGCCCGCCTCCTCGACGACGCGCGCAGCAGCGGGCTCGTCCGCATCGAGATCGGGCACCCCGGCGTGGTCGACGTCGAGCTGTCCGGGCGGCTGATGGAGGCGCTCGGCCTGGCGCACTGCGTCGTCACCGACACCCCCGACGAGCACCCGACGGCCCTGCGCGAGCACCTCGGCGCCGCGGCGGCCGAGCTGCTCACCGAGATCGTCACCCCCGACGACGTGCTGGGTCTGTCGTGGGCGCGGTCGGTCAGCGCGATGGCCACGGCCCTGCGCGAACTGGCGACCGTGCCGGTCGTGCAGCTGACCGGAGCGCTGGCCCGGCCGGGCGTGGACGACAGCTCGATCGAGCTGGTGCGGGAGGTCGCCCGGGTGTCCGGCGGGCCGGCCTACTTCTTCTACGCCCCGATGGCGGTGCCCGACGCGACCACGGCGCGGGCGCTGCGCCGGCAGCCGGAGGTAGAGCGGGCGTTCTCCCTCATCGGGTCGGTGACCAAGGCCGTCGCGGGCGTGGGGGCGTGGGAGCCGGAGCAGTCCACGCTCTACGACGCCACGGGCGAGGCCGAACGCGCCGACCTGGCGCGGCGGGGCGTGTGCGCCGACGTGTCGGGCGTGCTGCTCGACGTCCACGGCGACGCGGTGCCCGCCGACCTGACCGAGCGGATGATCGGCATCACCGCGGAGCAGATGCGGGCCGTACCCGAGGTGATCGGGATCGTGTACGGCACGGCGAAGGTGCAGGCGGTGCAGGCGGCGGTGCGCGGCGGGCTGGTCGACAGCCTGGTCACCCACTCCACGATGGCCACCGCCCTGATCGCCGCGGCACCGCGGTGACGGCGTCCGAGGTCCCGCTGCTCGGCGGCACCGCCAACCGCGGCCGCGTGCACCGCGTGGGCGACACGGTCCGGCGGCCGATGCGACCGACCAGCGCGGCCACCCACGCGCTGCTGCGCCATCTCGAGGACGTCGGGTTCGACGGCGCCCCGCGCGTGCTCGGCATCGACGACGCCGGGCGCGAGGTGCTCACCTACATGCCGGGCGACGCGGTGACCGTGCCGCTGCCGGACTGGGGTCTCACCGACGACGCCCTGCGCAGCACCGGTGAGCTGCTGCGCCGCTTCCACGACGCCGTGGCGGGCTTCGATCCCGCACCGCACACGTGGTCGCACCCGACTCCGGCGGCGTTCCGGGGCGGCGGGATCGCCCACAACGACCCCAACCTCGACAACGTCGTGTTCCGCGACGGCCGCGCCGTCGCCCTGATCGACTTCGACCTCGCCGCCCCCGGCTCCCCCGTGTGGGACCTGGCGACCGCCGCCCGGCTCTGGGCCCCGCTGCGCTCGCCCTCGGACGTGTCCGACGTTCGGCGGGGCCGCGGCCTGGAACGGCTGCGCATCCTCGTCGACGCCTACGGGCTCGACGAGCAGGGCCGCGAACTGCTGGTCACCGCCCTGCGCGAAGCGCACGACTGGATGGTGACCATCGTGGCCGAGGGCGCGCGTGACGGCGTGCCCGGCTTCGCCGCCTACTGGACCCCCGACGCCGCGGAACGCGCCCGCCGCACGGATGCGTGGATGGAGCACAACACCGACGCGATCCGGGCGGTGCTGGCTACCTAGCCACCTTCGACGGCCACCAGATCCTCCGGCCGACGTCCAGGGACAGGGCCGGGACCAGCAACGTCCGCACGACCAGCGCGTCGAGCAGCACCCCGAAGGCCACCAGGATCGCGATCTGCAGCAGGAACAGGATCGGGATCACGGCGAGCGCCGCGAACGTCGCCGCCAGCACCACGCCGGCGGAGGTGATCACGCCACCGGTCACCGAGAGCCCCGTCAGCACGCCGGCGCGGGTCCCGTGCCGCACGGCCTCCTCCCGCACCCGGCTCATCAGGAAGATGTTGTAGTCGACGCCGAGCGCGACGAGGAAGACGAACGCGAACAGCGGGACGCTCGGGTCGGCGCCGGGCAGGTCGAGCAGGTCGTTGAAGACGAGGGAGCCGATCCCGAGCGTCGCGGCGAACGACAGTACGACCGTCGCGATGAGCAGCAGCGGCGCCACGAGCGCACGCAGCAGCAGCGCCAGCACGATGAAGACCACGAGCAGGACCGCGGGGATGACCACCCGGAGATCGCGCGCCGCGGTGTCCTGCGTGTCGAGCTGGGTGGCGGTGATGCCGCCGACCAGCGGGTCCGCTCCCGGAACCGCGCGGACCGCCTCGCGCAACGACCGAACGGCCGCCACGGCCGCCTCGCTGTCGGGCGCGTCGGCGAGCACGGCGTTCAGCTCGACCCGCCCGTCGACGACCCGGTCCGAGCCGCGCCGGACGTCGGACACGCCCTCGACACCACGGGCCGCCGCGATCACGGCGTCCTCGGTGGAGGCCGCCGTGATGATCACTGCAGGCGCACCGGTGCCGCCCGGGAAGTGCCGGCCCAGCGTGTCCTGGCCCTGGACGGACTCCACCGCGGACTTGTTCACGAAGAAGTCCGACTGCGCCACGCCGGACGCGCGGAACTGCGGGACCAGGGCGGCCGCACCGAGCAGGACGATCGCGGTGCCGACCCAGATCGCCCGCGGCCGCCGCCCGACCGTTTCGGCGATCCGCGCCCAGAGGCCCGGACGTCCGGCGGCGGCGCCGACCCTCGGACGGAACGGCCAGAACGCTCCGCGGCCGGTCAGGAGCAGGGCCGCGGGCAGGAAGGTGAGCACGGCCAGTACCGACGCCACGATGCCGATGGCCGCGACCGGGCCGAGGCCGCGGTTGGAGTTCAGACCGGACAGCAGCAGGCACAGCAGGCCGAGCACGACCGTTCCCGCGGAGGCCAGGATCGGCTCGATCGCGGCACGGTAGGCCGCGCGCATCGCCATCCACGTGGACTCGTGGCGCAGGAGCTCCTCCCGGAACCGGGACACCAGCAGCAGCGCGTAGTCCGTGGCCGCGCCCACCACCAGGATGAACAGGATCCCCTGGGTCTGGCCGCTCAGCGCGATCAGATCGTTCGCCGCCAGCCAGTAGACGACGAGCACGGCGAGCGAGAGCGCGAGCACGGCCGAGAGCAGCACCAGCACGGGCAGCAGCGGGCTGCGGTAGACCAGCAGCAGGATCAGCGCGACGACGCCACCGGCGACGATCAGGAGCAGCCCGTCGATGCCGCTGAAGGCGGTGACGAGGTCTCCGAGCAGGCCGGCGGGGCCGGCGACCTGGACCGTGAGGCCCGCCGGCAACCCCTCGGCGAGGGTGGAACGCAGGTCGGTCACCACCTCGGTCAGCCGGTCGCGGAACTCGGCCGGGATCGCGACGACGACCTGCGCCGCCGCCCCGTCGGCCGACGGGATCGCCGGCGAGGACCGGCCGGACAGCCCGGGGAGCGTGCCGATCGCCGTCACCCGCGTGGTGATCGCGGCGAGGTCGGCGGAGGTGAGCCCGCCGGGCCGTTCGAAGACGACGATCGCGGGGATCGCCTGCTCGTCGGTGAACGCGAGCTGGGCCTCGGCGGCCCGCGTGGCCTCCGCGTCGGCGGGGAGGAACGACGAGCTGTCGTTGGACTGGACGTCAGCGAGCTTGCCCTGGTACGGCCCGCCGAACGCTCCGATCACCAGCCAGCCCACCAGGACCAGCGCCGGGAGCACCACGCGCAGCCAGCGGTTGGGCGGGGCCGGCGGACGCGTCGGTGACTCCGCGCCGGACAGGACAGGGAGACTCATTCATCAAGTATCTCCATTATCGAGATGAAGCGCCAGTCGACCACCGCGGAGCCCGTGGTCACGGATCGGCCGGCCTGCTCCGGACGTTCCACAGGGAGTGCTCCACTCCGCGGATCGCACGGACCCGTGCCACCATCGCCCGATGGCTGAGTACGCGCACCTCGGTGAGGCCCTGGGCACCGACTTCTTCTCCGTCCGGGACCAGTTCACCGGCGAGCAGTGGGACAAGTTCATCGCGGTGCGCAAGTTCGTCGACGACGAGGTGCTGCCCGACATCGGCGACTACTGGGAGAGGGCCGAGCTCCCCTGGCACCTCTTCCGGCGCCTGCCCGAGCTGAAGATCGTCGGCGAGGACATCCAGGGCCACGGCGCCGCCGGGATGAGCCCGATGGCCTGCGGGCTGGTGCACATGGAGCTGCACCGCGGCGACGGCTCGCTCGGCACGTTCCTCGGCGTGCACGCCGGGCTCGCGATGCAGTCGGTGGCCATGTGCGGCTCCGAGGAGCAGAAGGAGCGCTGGCTGCCCGCGATGTCGTCGCTGGACAAGATCGGCGCGTTCGCGCTCACCGAGCCGAACCACGGCTCCGACTCGATCGCGCTGGAGACCACCGCCCGCCGGGACGGTGACCACTGGATCCTCGACGGCGCCAAGCGGTGGATCGGCAACGGCACCATCGCCGACCTGGTGGTGGTGTGGGCGCGGGACACCGACTCCGGCGAGGTGAAGGGCTTCGTCGTCGAGACGCCCGCCGAGGGCTACGAGGCCGGCGTGATCACCGGGAAGATGTCGCTGCGCTCGGTGTGGCAGGCCGACATCGAGCTCCACGGCGTGCGGGTCCCCGACGAGAACCGGCTGGCGAACGCCGCGTCGTTCAAGGACTGCGCGAAGGTGCTGGCCAACACCCGCGGCATCTGCGCGTGGATGGCGCTGGGGCACGCCACCGCCGGCTACGACGCCGCGATGCGCTACGCGATGACCCGGGAGCAGTTCGGCAAGCCGCTCGCGTCGTTCCAGATCGTGCAGCAGCGGCTCGTGCACATGCTGGCCGGCCTGACGTCGATGCAGCTCTACTGCATGCAGCTGGGCCGCCTCGCCGACGACGGCCGGCTGTCCCCCACCGTCGCCGGGCTGGCCAAGATGCACAACACCCGCACGGCCCGGAAGATCCTCTCCGAGGCGCGGGACCTGTTGGGCGGCAACGGGATCCTGCTCGAGCACCACGTCGTGCGGCACTGGGCCGACATCGAGGCCATCCACACGTTCGAGGGCACCGAGACGATGCAGACCCTGATCGTGGGCCGCGACATCACCGGCCTGGGCGCGTTCGCCTGACGGCGGGTCGTGCGCGGATATCAGGGTCGGAACACCGTTATCCGCGCACGGGGCCGAAGGCCCGCTTCCAGGCCTGGTAGCCGCCGTCGAGGTCGGTGGCGTTGTGCAGGCCCAGGTCCTGCAGCGACGCCGCCGCCAGGCTGGAGCTGTAGCCCTCGGAGCAGAACAGGATCCAGGTGACGTCGTGGTCGACGGCCTGCGGGATCTTCGCGTCGGACGTGGGGTCCAGCCGCCACTCGAGGTGGTTGCGCTCGATGATCAGCGCGCCGGGCAGCTCGCCCTCGTCGGCGCGCTGCCAGCCCGGCCGGGTGTCGACGAGGATCGCGCCCTGCTCCACCAGCTCCGCGGCACGCCGCGGGTCCGGGCGGTCCAGGCGGGCGCGGGCGGCGGTCAGGAGATCGTCGACGGTGGTCATCCGACGCCCTTCGGGGAACCGGAGCCGATCAGCTCCGAGCGGGTGCGGCGCAGGCCCCGGGCCGGGTCGACGTCGTAGTAGGACATCGCCGTGAGCGGCGGGGAGTACGCGTGGACGCTGACGGCGGGCGTCGTCTCGTGGTTGCCCACGTCGTGGACGTGGCCGAGCGGGAAGCCCGCGCTGTGCCCGGCGAGCAGCCGGCGGCTGCGGAGTCCGGCACCGGCCCAGCGGTGCTCCACCAGCTCGCCCGACACGACGGTGAGCGCGCCGAGCGAGCCCGCGTGGTCGTGCAGCTCGGCGGCCTGCTCGGTGGACCAGCTGATCAGCCAGACGTCGACGTAGTCGTCGGTGCGCAGCAGCTCGTACCAGCGGCGGACGGGATCGACCTCGACCGGGTGGACCCCGGCCAGCACCTCGTCGGCGATCTCGCGGGTGAGGTCGGTCAGGTCGGACAGCGCAAGGGACGTGGGGGCGTGCAGCAGCACAGGGATGCTCCGGGGACGGCGGGACGGACGGACGAGGACGTCAGTGCCGTCAACACCACTGGTCGAAGCAGTCCCCACGGCGTCCGCCCCAGATCTCTCCGAGGACGGCGGCCGGTGACATGGGCTCATACCAACACAGGGTCGGCCCGCAGGGCCACCACTTCCCACCTCCCGGGAGGACCCACAGGAAGTCCACAGCGGACGCCCGGCAAATGTCCGGCCATGGCCGGTCGGGAACACTGGGCCCATGGCGACGCACCTCGAGGACGGCAGCTGGGAGATCCAGGGACGACGGCTGGGCTTCCCGGTGCGCATCACCGAGGCGGCCGCGGCCTGCGCGACGTACCTGGTGCGCACCGACCGGGCGCGGCGGCTCGTCGAGGGCACGGGGCTGGAGCTGCTGTCGTTCGCCGGCCGCACCCCGCTGTTCCTGGCCCTGATCGACTACCGCGTGAACGACCTCGGCGACTACGACGAGGCCGGCGTCGCGTTCCTCGCCCGCCACCGGGGCCGCACGGGTACCTACATCCACCAGCTCCCCGTGACGCAGACGTTCACGATGGAGGCCGGCCGCGCGCTGTGGGGGCTGCCGAAGTGGCTGGGCCGCGCCGAGCTCGCGATCGACGGCCGGGACGCCACCTGCCACCTCGCCGACGACGCGGGCCGTCACGTGCTCACCGCCGCCCTGCGCACGCTGCCCGGGCGCCTGCCGTGGCCGGTGAGCGGCGGGGTCGCCGCGCTGGCCCCACGCGACGGCGAGGTGCTGGTCAGCCCCGTCCGCGCCCGGCTGAGCGGGATCCGGGTCGGCCGCAGCGCCACCGTGGTGCTCGGCGGAGGTCACCCCATGGCCGACGAGCTGCGCGCCCTCGGGCTGCCCCGGCGACCGCTCCTGACCACGATCGTCGACCACGTGGCCTTCGAGATGGACCCCGCGTCAGCGGTGGGCCGCTAGCCACTCGCGCAGGTCGGCGAGCGGCGCCTCGCGCTCGGGCTCGTTGTAGATCTCGTGCCACAGGCCCTCGTACCAGCGCACCGTCTGGTCCGGGGAGCCGCTCGTGGACTCCAGCAACCGGGTGCCCGACGGTTCGGTGAGCACGTCGTCGGTGCCGTGCTGCAGCAGCAGGGGCAGCGTCAGACCGCGGGCGCGCTCGGGCAGCACGTCGAACTGTGCGAACAGCCGCGCGGAGAGCCCGAGCGTGGGGTTGCCCTGGTACACCAACGGATCGGCCTGGTACGCGGCGACGACGGCCGGGTCCTTGCTGACCTTGGTGCCGTCGATGCCCGCCGGACGCAGGGTGGGGGCCACCCTGGCGAGCAGGGTGAGCACCGGCACGGCGACCTTCGGCACGGCGTTGCTCGCCAGCGCGGGCGCCGACAGCACCAGCCCCTGCAGGTCGGCCTGGTGGTCGAGTGCGTAGGCCAGCGCGATCTGGCCGCCCATGCTGTGGCCGAGCAGGAACACCGGCAGCCCGGGGTGCAGCGCCACGACGTGGCGGCGGAACGTGTCGAAGTCGGCCAGCCAGTCGGCGTAGTCGTCGAGGTGGGCGCGGCGGCCGCCGGAACGGCCGTGGCCGCGGTGGTCGAGCGCGTAGACGGCCCACCCGTCGGGGGTGACGGCGTCGACGACGTTGCCGTAGCGGCCGGAGTGCTCACCCAGGCCGTGGCAGAGCAGCAGCACACCGGTGGGATCGGTGGGAGGGAGCCAGCCCTGCCAGTACAGCTCGACGCCGCGCACACCGTCGAGCGTGCCCTCCACGTGCGTGTCCGCCATCAGCCGTGGCCGATCATGACGTCGTCGGCGGCGGTGGGCGCGGGCAGGCCGGCGGGCACCAGCTCGATGTCGTGGCGCAGGTCGGTCTCGTCCGGCACGGTGAGCAGGAGCGCCGCCGGCTCGCAGTCGTGGGCGCTGACCGAGAGGCCGTAGTCGCCCGCGGCGAGGTCGGAGATCCAGTACTCGCCGCCCGGGCCGGTGCCGGTGGTGTCGACGATCTCGCCGTCCTGCACCAGCGTCAGGCGCGCGCCGACGATCGGGCCGTCCTCCCCGAACACGGTGCCGGCCACCGACGCCGACCGCGCGAGCAGCACCTCGGCCTCCACGGGCTCGCCCCCGACCGTGACCGCCGCGGCACCCGGCTGGTGCCCCGGGGCGGCCGACACGAGCACGTAGCTGCCCGGGTGGGGCGCGCGGACCTCGCCGCGGCCCTTGGCGTCGGCGACCGCGGTGGTGGTCTCCCGGCCGCGGTCGTCGAGCAGCGTGACGCCCGCGCCGTCGATGCCGTCACCGTCGCGGCCCACCACGCGGAAGGCGACGGTCTGCGCGGAGCCGGTGACCGGTGCGGGGGCGGCGGGGGCGACCGACGGCGACATCGGGGCGTCGTCCTCGTCGTCGACCGCAGGGGCGGCGGAGCCCGCCGGGGCGCAGCCGAACGTGCGGAGCAGGGCGAGATCGGCCGCGGCCTGCTCATCGGCGGTCTCGGCGGCGGTGCGGCGGCGGACGGCGAGCTCCTCGGGGGTGGCGTCGGGCTCCGACGCGGTGACGGGGTCGGGGGCCGGTTCGACCTTCGGGGCCGCGACGGCCTCCACCGGTGCTGCGGGCTCCGTGGGGGCTGCGGGCTCCGTGGGGGCTGCGGGCTCCGTGGGGGCGGCGGGCTCGCCGCGGACCAGCGCGAGGGCCGGCCGGGAAGCGACGGCGGGCACAGCCGGCGTCCGGGGGACGGCCGGGGCCGCTTCGACGGCGGGGGGCTTCGCCACCGCGGGGTCCTCGTCCGCGACCGGGGCCCGCACAGCGACCGGGGCCTTCTCCGGGGCCGGGGCGGGGTCGGCAGCCGGGGTGGGGTCGGGCCGGGTGGGCGCGACGACCGGGCACGGGCCGAACAGCTCCGGGCTCACCGTGGGCAGCACGACGGGCCGCAGCTGCGGCTCCGACCGCTCCGGGACTCCGGACTCGCTCTCGTCCACGTCGGCCCAGTCGGCCCACTCCGACCACTCGTGGTCCGGGTCGCCGGTGGCCCACACGGCACCGTCGCCGTCGGCCATCCGGGCCGCCCGGCCCCAGGGGGTGTCGGAGCCCGGGAGCTGCGCGACGGCGGACGACTCGGCGCGGACGGCCGGGGCTGCGGCGGGCTCCACGGACGGCGCGGACGGCGCGGACGGCGCGGACGGCGCGGACGGCGCGGCGGACGCGGCGGGGGCCTCCTCCTCGGCGACGGCCGGTTCCGCGACGACCACCACATCGGGCTCGGCGTCGACGGGCTCGGCAGCGGGCTTCCCGGCAGCGGCCTTCTCCGCGGCGGGCGTCTCGGCGGAGGACTCCTGCTCGGCGGGCGGCACGTCGGCGGCCTGCTCGGCCCGCATCCGCACCAGGTCGGCGACGGTGCGCGGGCTGCCGGGGTTCTCGCCGGGGGTGCGGCGCACCACCCGGTACAGAATGACGACCGCTGCGACGACCAGCGCGGCGAGCACCAGCGCGACCATTCCCAGCGTGCTCATGACCGCTCCCCGGATCCGTACGAACTTGGCCTGAACCTAGCATCCCGGCGACTCCGGACCGGGTAGGCGGCCACGGAGTGTTACCGCAGCTCAGGGCATGATCCAGGGTGTGGACACCGAACTCAGCGAGCTCGCGGCAGCGCACGGGGTGGCGACGGCGTACCGGGACGGCGAACGGCGCCTGGTCACGGTCGACGAGGACGTCGTCGTGCGGGTGCTGGGCCTGCTCGACGTCGACGCGAGCACCCCGGACGCACGGCGCGCCGCCCTCGCCGTCGCGCGCGCCGACGCCACCCGCACCCCGGGCACGATCGCGGCCCGCACCGACCGGGCCCGGCCGCTGCCGGCGCCGGGGGTGCTCGTCGACTCCGGCGGCGGGCGCCGCGAGGTCACGGAGATCCCCGCGGGACTCGACCCCGGTTGGTACCGGCTGGAGACCGCCGACCGGGTCGTGACGGTGGTGGTCGCCCCGCCCGCGCTGCCCGAACCGCGCCGGGCCTGGGGCTGGATGCTGCAGCTCTACGCCCTGCACTCGGACCGGTCGTGGGGCATCGGCGACCTCGGGGACCTCTCCGCGTTCACCACCTGGACGGGCCGCGAGCACGGCGCGGGTGCGGTGCTGCTCAACCCGCTGCACGCGATCACCCCGGTGCCTCCCGTGCAGCCGTCGCCCTACACGCCGTCGAGCCGCCGGTTCGGCACCCCGCTGGCCCTGCGGATCACCGACCTGGACGCCTACGCCCGCGCCGACGCCGACACGCGCGCCGAGGTGGACGCGCTGCGCCCCGTACAGGTCGGCGACCGCATCGAGCACGACCGCGTCTGGGCGGCCAAGCGCGCCGCGGCCGAGCTGCTGTGGCGCGCCGACGGGCGCCCCGAGCCGACCGACGCGCCCGCCGACCTGTGGGAGTTCGCGCGGTTCTGCGCGCTGGCCGAGCGGTTCGGCGGCCGCTGGAGCCGCTGGCCCGCCGACCTGCACCACCCGGACGCGCCCGGTGTAGCGCCGATGTGTGCAGAGCTGGCGCCGCGGGTCGCGTTCCACGCCTGGTTGCAGCAGCAGGTGCAGCGGCAGCTCGCGGGGGTGCTGGAGGCCGCGCGGGCCGTGGACGTGCAGGTGGTGCACGACCTCGCCGTCGGCTGCGACCCCGAGGGCGCCGACGGCTGGGCGCTGCAGGACGTGCTCGCGCTGGGCGTCCGGGTGGGCGCCCCGCCGGACGCGTTCAGCCAGCAGGGCCAGGACTGGGGGCTGCCGCCGTGGCGCCCCGACCGCCTCGACGCCACCGGCTACGCCGCCTACCGCGACCTGCTCCGGGCGCTGCTGCGCCAGGCCGACGGGCTGCGCATCGACCACGTCGCCGGACTCTTCCGGCTGTGGTGGGTGCCGCCGGGCCAGTCGGCCGACCGCGGCACCTACGTCCACTACGACGCCGAGGTCATGCTCGCCGTGCTGACGCTGGAGGCCCACCGGGCGGGCGCGCTGGTGATCGGTGAGGACCTCGGCACGGTGGAACCGGAGGTCACAGAGGCACTGGCGGAGCGGAAGATGCTCGGCTCGTCGGTGCTGTGGTTCACCCGCGACCTCGACGCCCCCGGCGAACCCCTCCTGCCGCCCGGGCGCTGGAACGAGGAGTCGGTGGCCACCGTCTCCACCCACGACCTGCCGACCGCCGCGGGTTTCCTGCGCGGCGAGCACGTCCGGGTCCGGGCCGAGCTGGGGCTGCTCGACGACGTGCCGGCCGAGGAGGCCAAGGCCGTGCGGGAACGCGCCGAGCTGCTGGACCTGCTGCGGGCGGAAGGGCTGATCACCGGGGAGCCGGACGAGGCGGCGCTGATCGTCGCCATCCACGCCCTGCTGGCGCGCAGCCGTTCCCGGCTGGTGCTGATCTCCCCCTACGACGTGGTGGGCGAGGTGCGCCAGCCGAACCTGCCCGGCACCGTCGACCAGTACCCGAACTGGCGGCTGCCGCTGCCGGTGTCGCTGGAGGAGCTGGTCGTCCATCCCGGCGTGCGCGCTGTGGTGGCACAGCTCCGTCGAGCCCGCATGTGACGAGCCGCGTGCGTGATCGCCGCCCACGGGCCATCATCGTCGGATGGAGTCGTCGCGACTGGACCGCTGGCTGTGGTCCGTGCGCCTGACCAAGACCCGCCCCGACGCCGCGGCCGCGTGCCGGGGCGGGCACGTGCGCGTCAACGACAAGCCCGCGAAACCCGCCACGCCGGTGCAGCCCGGCGACCGGATCCGGGCGCGGGTCAACGACACCACCCGCATCGTCGAGGTGGTGCGGGTGATCCCGCGCCGCACCAGCCCCGTCGACGCCGCCACCTGCTTCATCGACCACACCCCCGCCCCACCGCCGGAGGCCGCCGTCCCGGTGGCCCGCCGCGAACGTGGGGCCGGCCGCCCCACGAAACGCGAACGCCGCGTCCTCGACGACTTCCGCGCCGGCCTGCTCTGACCAGCACCGACGCGCCCGCCCCGATCAGCCACCAGCGCCCAGCGCTCGCGCGCGGTGGCCCGGCGGAAGGCCCGCACCGGCGAGGGCGGTCCGGTCGGGGCGCTCCACGACGGCCCACAACGCGATCCCCACGCGATCCGTACCGCAGCCGGGGTTGGACCGTCCTGACTCCGGGTAGCCCCAGGCATCGACACCGACCGACAGGCCACGGGCGCAGGCGCTCCGGACCGGCTGAGGCTGCGCCTCACCGGGCCGTCGCTGCGTGGCCAGCTGCGTTGGGTGCGGCTGCGGCTGGCCGAGTGGGCGACCGGGGTCGGCATGGACCGCGACGGCGTGGACGACCTGGTGCTGGCCGCCTACGAGGCGCTGGCCAACGTCGCCGACCACGCCTACCCCGACGGCCCGGGCGACGCGTGGGTGGAAGCGGACCGCTACGCGCCCGACCAGCTGGTGGTGGTCGTCACCGACCGGGGCCGCTGGCGGCCCCCGCCGTCGGATCCGGGGCTGCGCGGCCGCGGTATGACGTTGATCGCGGCGTTGGCCGAGAAGGTGGCCGTGCAGCGGGGCGACGCCGGCACCCGCGTCGTGATGCACTGGCGGGTGTGATTGCGGACGCTGCCCGGGCCCAGGTCGCTGCCACCTGTCGTGCCCTGCGCGCCGAGGGTCTCGTCGTCGGCACCGCGGGCAACGTCTCGGTGCGGGTGGACGATCTCGTGGCCGTCTCCCCCAGCGGCCTCGACTACGACGACCTGACGCCCGGCCTGGTGGGCGTGCACCGGCTCGACGGCACCCCGGTGGACGCGCCGCTCGAACCGTCCAGCGAGCTGCCGCTGCACCTGGAGATCTACGCGCGGACGGCGGCCGAGGCGATCGTCCACACCCACGCGCCGGCGTCGACGGCGCTGTCCTGCGTGGCGGACGAGGTGCCCGCGTCGCACTACTACACGGCGATGTTCGGCGGGCCGGTCCGCGTGGCGCCCTACGCGACGTTCGGCAGCGATGAGCTCGCGCGGAACGTCGCGGCGGCGCTGGAGGGGCGCACCGCCGCCCTGATGGGCAACCACGGCGCGGTGGTCGTGGCCGGGAGCCTGGCGACGGCCCTGAGCCTGGTGCGGTACCTGGAGTACGTCTGCGACGTGCACCTGCGGGCGCTGTCCACCGGTCTCCCGGTGCGCACGCTGGAACCCGCGGAGATCGACCGGGTGGCCGGGCTGCTCGGCGGCTACGGCCAGTCGATCCCCGCGGGACCGGGAAACCGGTGAGCAGCCTCCGCTGCTCCCGGTTCTCAGCCGGCGAAGTCCACGAGCGTCAGGTCCAGCGGGAACTGGCGGGTGCGGGGGCTGGGGGTGGGCAGGAGCCCCTGGTTCCACACCCCCTCCAGCGTCGTGCTGGCCCCGAACCGCGCCGCGTCGATCGCACCGGCCACGGCGAACCGGTCGTAGGTGTAGGGCAGCCCGCTCGACCCCAGCACTGACGGCCCGTTCATCAGGTGGAAATGCAGGTGCGGCGCGGACGTGTTGCCCGTGTTGCCGAGCAGCCCCAGCACCTGGCCGCGCCGCACCCGGTCGCCGACCTTCACCGTCACCGAGTTCTCCTGCATGTGCGCGTAGAAGGCGAACACCCCGTGGCCGAGGTCGAGCACGACGTGGTTGCCGTCGACGTTGGCCAGCGTGATGGTCGAGGGGTCGGGCAGGGTGCCGGGCACCTGGTCGCTCAGGGTGCTGAGCGTGCTGACGACCGTGCCGTCCGCCACGGCGAGCAGCTGGGCCCCGTAGGCCGTGTAGTTGCGGACGTCGGTGGGGTCGCCGTGCACGAGACGGCCCTGGGCGTCGAGGCGCATGTAGTCGATCGCGAAGCGCTGGGTGTCGGCGAGGTGGCCGTTGACCGGCAGCACCGTGTCGCGGTGGATGCCGTCGCCGCTGCAGCACCCGTTGATGTCCACCCAGCCCTTCCCGGCGAGCGGCGGGCTGATCACCAGTGGCTTCCCGACCAGGTCGAACGGCGCGGCGGTGTAGTCGAGCTGGGCCGGCGGCCCTCCCGCGACGGGCTGGCCCAGCAGGCGGAACCGGTGGATCAGCTGCTTCGGCACCTGGGCGTCCGTCGCGAAGGCCAGGTCGACGAGCACCAGCCGGGAGACGTCCTCGGGGATGGCCAGGCTGCCTGCGGGTTCCTTGCCGGTGAGCTTGCGCAGGCGCTTCAGCAGGTCGTCGCCGGCGAAGGACGCCACCACCCGCGAGGGGCGGTCGGCGTCGAGGACCTGGATCTCCTGCAGCGTCGCGAGATCGGCCCTGGCGTTGGTCAGCTGGATCTCGTAGACGACGTGCAGCCTGCCGTCGGTGCCCAGCACCGGCGACTGGCCGGAGTCGAGCGTGGACGCCACCACCACCGTGAACTGGTCGGGCGGCGGGGGCGCGGTGCGCGCCACCGGGAGCGTGGACGCACTGAGCGGCGCCACGGTCATCCCGGCACCCAGGCCGAGGACGGCGAGGATCGCCGTCGCGAGGAGCACGGGGACACGTCTGCGGGGCATGGCCACTCCCGGTCGGGCTGGTGGGCGCCACATCCCCGCGAGCGGCTCACCCAGCACGGTACGGACCAACCGCCCGATCCGGAAGGGTCCGTTCGGCCGTGCGCCAGACTGACGGCGTGCAGGTCGATCTCACGGGGCAGAGCACCCGTCGGTGGGTTCGCCGGTTCGCCGGTTCGGAGTCCGCGGGTGCGGTGGTGCTCCTCGTGGGTGCCGCCGCGGCGCTGCTGTGGGTGAACCTCGACGCAGCGTCCTACGACGGGTTCTGGGACACCCCGCTCGCGGTCCGCCTCGGCGACCACCTCCTGTCGCTGAGCCTGCGCGAGTGGGTCAACAGCGGGCTGATGTCGTTCTTCTTCTTCGTGGTCGGGCTGGAGGCCCGGCGGGAGTTCGACCTGGGCGAGCTGCGCGAACGTCGTCGCCTGGTCCTGCCACTGATGGCGGGGCTGGCCGGGATGGCCGTGCCGGCCGCGATCTACCTGGCCGTCACCGCGGGCACGCCGGCGGCGCACGGCTGGGGCGCCGCCATCTCCACCGACACGGCACTGGCTCTGGGCCTGCTCGCGCTGGCCGGCGTCCGCTCCCCCGCGGTGCGCGCGTTCCTGCTGACGGTGCTGGTGGTGGACGACCTCGTCGCGCTGTCGGTGATCGCGGTGGTCTACACCGACGAGGTCTCGCTGCCCGCACTGCTCGTGGCCGTCGCGCTGCTCGGGGTGGTGCTGCTGGCCCGGACCGCGCGCATCCGGGCGGGCGCCGTGTACGCCGTGCTCGGGGTGGCCACCTGGGTCGCGCTGCACGCCTCCGGGGTGGACGCGGTGACGGCCGGGCTCGCGCTGGGCCTGCTCACCTGGGCGTACCCGGCCAACCGCGGTGACCTCGAAGCGGCCACCGACCTCGTCCGCGCGTTCCGGGAGCAGCCGACGGCCGCGCTGGCCAGCTCCGCCCGCGCCGGGCTCGGGGCCGCGATCTCGCCCAACGACCGGTTCACGCACCTCTACTCGACCACCGTGGCGCTGGTGATCGTCCCGGTCTTCGCGCTGGCCAACATCGGCATCCCGCTCAGCGGCGAGGTGATCGCCCGCGCGGCGACCTCACCGATCACGCTCGGCGTGGTCGCGGCCTACGTCCTCGGCAAACCGGTCGGGATCGCGGGCATGTCGTGGCTGGTCACGAGGCTGTCAGGAGGTCGGCTGCGCGCTCCGGTGGGCTGGGCCGCCGTGCTCGGCGGGGGCGCGATCGCGGGCGTCGGGTTCACCGTGTCGCTGCTGATCGCCACGCTCGCCTTCTCCGGTGACGACCTGGAGGCCGCCAAGCTCGGCGTGCTCGCCGCCGCCGTCATCGCCTACGCCCTGTCCTGGCTGGTCTTCCGCGGGGCCGCGGCCCTGCCCGAGAAGGCGCTCCTCGGCTCGTCGCCGGTGATCGTGGACCTCCTCGACCCGGTGGACCCGGTGGTCGACCACCTGCGCGGCCCGGCCGACGCGCCCGTCACGGTGGTGGAGTACGGCGACTTCGAGTGCCCGTACTGCGGCCAGGCGGAGCCGGTGGTGCGCGAGCTGCTCGCCGAGCGCGGGGACGTCCGCTACGTCTGGCGGCACCTGCCGCTCACCGACGTGCACCCGCACGCCGAGCTGGCGGCCGAGGCCGCGGAGGCCGCCGCCCGCCAGGGCGCGTTCTGGGAGATGCACGACCGGCTGCTCGACCACCAGGGCGAGCTGCGGCCCGTGGAGCTGGTCGCCCACGCGGAGGCCCTCGGGCTCGACGTCGAGCGCTTCCGGGCCGACATGCGCGGGCGCACCGGACGCGACCGCGTCGCCGCCGACGCCGGGTCGGCCGACCGCAGCGGCGTGTCGGGCACGCCCACGTTCTTCGTCAACGGCCGGCGCCACCACGGGTCCTACGACATCGCCTCGCTGACCGCCGAGGTGACGGCGGCCCGGGCCCGGGCCTGAGCTCAGCCGTCCTGCTCGTCGCCCAGCTCGGAGCGGAGCACACCGGCGAGCCGGGTCAGGTCGGCGCGGACGTCGGCGCGCACCCCGCAGAGCCGCTCGACCTCCTGCTCGGTGCGGTGCTGCCGCCGCGTGAGCTCGACGTCGGCGTTCTCCAGGATCTCGGCCGCCGCGACCTCGGCCTCCAGCCGGGTCCGGTCGGCGGCGCGTGCCGCGTCGGTCCTGATCCGGGCCGCCTCCTCGCGGGCGGCGGCGACGTGGTCGGCGGCGCGCTGCTCCTGCTCCTCGAGGTTCGCGGTGCGTTCCGCGGCCTGCTCCTCGAACTGCGTCTCGCGGGCGATCAACGCCTGTTCGATGTCGTGCCGGTGCGCCTCGGCGCCGGTGCGGACCTTCTCCAGCATCGCCGCGGCGTCGCGGCTCGCGTCGCTGCGCACCTCGGCGGCCTCCTGCTCGGCCAGCCGGATGATCTTCTCGGCGCGCACGCCGAACCCGTCGCTCTCGGGACGCCCGCCCCTGCGGGCGTCCCGGACCTCCTGCTCCAGCTCCTCGGCCCGCCGGACCGCCCGCAGCCGCAGCCGTTGCGCGTCGGCGAGCTCGGTCTCCAGCTGGGCGAGCCGCGCGGCATTGCCCGCCACGAAGCCGTCCACCTGCGTGCGGTGGTAGCCGCGCATCACCGTGGCGAACGGCTGTGCGTCCGCTGCCGGGTCGGTGCCGGTCATCCGGATCCCCCTCGCGGGCCCATGATCTCGACCAGCGCCTCGGTCAGCCCGACCAGGTTCGGGTCCATGTCCGGACCGGCCCGATCGAGCTCACCGACCACGGTGATCACGTCGAGCATCGGCCCCTCCTCCGGGTTCGTCACCGGGGGACTCTGCTCGTGGCCGCCGACCCGGCGCAAGTGACGGTGCATGTGCAGATGCACAAGCGGGTCGCCGTCGTCACCCGGGTGGAGCAGCGACCGTCCCGAGTTCGTCCGGGAGGGCCGACCCGGTCACCCCGCAGCAGCACGGTCAGCACCTGGCGGACCGCCGCGGCCGACGCCGTCGCGACCGGCAGTCCGCGTCGCTCAGGACTCCGGGGAACGGCGCCGCTCACGGATCAGCTCGCGGGCCAGGGGGATCAGCGAGACGACGACCACCACGGCGATCACCGGGAGCAGGTACTGGTCGACCCCGGGGACGAACGCGCCCAGCGCGTAGCCGGCCAGCACGAGACCGACGCTCCACAGGAGACCGCCCACCGCCTGCCACACCGTGAACATCGCGACCGGCGTGTGCAGCGCGCCGGCCAGCGGGTTGAGGACCGTGCGGACCACGGGGATGAACCGGGCCAGCACGATCGCCTTCGCCGGCCCGTACCGGATGAACAGCTCCTCGGCCCGGCGCAGCCCCGCCGCCAGGCGCGGTCGCCCGGCGCGCGCCGTGAGGGCGGCCCCGGCGCCCCGTCCGATCAGGAACCCGACCTGCGCGCCCGCCAGCGCGCCCGCGGCGGCGGCCACCAGCACCCACGGCAGGCTCAGGTTCAGCCCGCCCACCCCGGTCGCGCAGATCAGCCCGGCCGTGAACAGCAGGGAGTCGCCGGGCAGGAAGAACCCGATCAGCAGACCCGTCTCGGCGAACAGCACCACCAGGATCCCGATCGTGCCGAACGACGAGAGCAGGTCGGTGGCGCTGAGGGGGTTGAGCGCCGATACGTACGTCATGTCTCCCTCGTACCGTCCCCGAGGCAAGCATTCGGCAAAACCCCCGTGGCACCCGCAACGGGCGTCGCCCCCGTCACGATGCTGTCGGGGTGAGCACCCGTCCCACCGACGTCATCCGCACCCGGCGGGTCCTGGTCAAGGTCCCGGAGATCACCGTCCTGTTCTGGGTCGTCAAGGTCCTGACCACCGGTATGGGCGAGACCGCATCGGACTGGCTCGCCCGCACGATCGACCCCGTGATCGCCGTCGGCGCCGCCGGGCTCGTGCTGCTGGGCCTGCTCGCCGCGCAGATGACGGCGCGGTCCTACCGGCCGTGGGTCTACTGGGCCGCCGTCGCCATGGTGAGCGTGTTCGGGACCATGGCCGCCGACGTCGCCCACGTGGTGCTGGGGATCCCGTACGTGGTCTCGACCGCGGCGTTCGCCGTGACGGTCACCGTCGTGCTGGCGGTCTGGTACCGCACCGAGGCCACCCTCGACGTGCACAGCATCACCACGCCGCGTCGCGAGGCGTTCTACTGGGCCACGGTGCTGGTCACGTTCGCGCTCGGCACGGCCGCGGGCGACATGACGGCCACCACCCTGCACCTGGGCTACCTCGCCTCGGGCGTCCTGTTCGCCGTGGCCATCGCGGTGCCCGCGGCCGCGCACCGCTGGTGGGGCCTGGGCCCGGTGCCCGCGTTCTGGATCGCCTACGTCCTGACGCGACCGCTGGGGGCGTCGTTCGCCGACTGGATCGCCGTTCCGCCGGCCCGCGGTGGCCTCGATCTCGGCACCGGCCCGATCAGCCTCGTCCTCATCGCCGCGATCGTCGTGGTGGTGGCGCGGCTCGCCGCGGTGCACCGGGCGGCCGGCCCCTCGTAACGGACGGCCGGCGCACGGCGAGTGGCGGAGGACGGCTTCACCCCTTCGGCCCCAGGAGCTCGCCGTGTCGCAGCCCTATCCGCAGCAGCCCCCGCGACAGCAGTACGGGCAGCAGTACCCGCCGCCCGCAGCCCCTGCCCCCGCGGCGCCGCCCCGGGCGAGGACGTCCAAGCTGGCGGTGGTCGCGCTCGTCGTCGGCCTGCTCAACCTGGTCCTCACGGTCTATCTCGTGATCGTGGTGATCCGCGCCCAGACGGCCCTGTCCGAGCTCGGCAACGCGTTCTCCGGGCTGCCGGGCGGGCTCGGCGGCGGCTGAGCCCCCAACGGCCGGATCACACCGTTTCCACGACGGCGTCACGGACGATTCTCAGGCGGCGCGCGCCTCATGGACCCACGGGCGCACGCACAGGAGACGACGATGAGCGAACACCAGCAGTACGGGGCAGGCGGCTGGGGACCGGCGCCGCAGTGGGCACCACCCGGCCCGCCACGGCGCCGGCGCACCGTCCCGGTCCTGCTCGGGGCGGTCGCGCTCGTCGTGCTCGTGGCCGTCGGGCTGACGGCGTGGACGGCCGGCCGCTCGGCCCAGGTCGCGTCCGCGCCCACCCCGGTGACGGCCACCCGCTACCAGTCCGGCGACCCGGCGGCCGCCGCCGCGGTGGAGCCGGGCCTCGTCGACGTCGACACGGTGATCGGCTACCAGGGCGCGCAGGCGGCCGGCACCGGGATCGTGCTGACCGCCGACGGCGAGGTGCTCACCAACAACCACGTGGTGGCGGGCGCCACCCGGATCCAGGTCACCGACATCGGCAACGGCCGCACGAACGCGGCCACCGTCGTGGGTTACGACCGCAGCAGGGACGTCGCGGTGCTGCAGCTGCAGGGCGCGACCGGGCTGACCACGGCCCCGCTCGGCGACTCGGCCACGGTGGCGGTCGGGGACCCGGTCGTCGGCGTCGGCAACGCCGGCGGCGTGGGCGGCACGCCGAGCACGGCCGCCGGCACGGTCACGGCGCTGGACCGGCCCATCACGGCGTCGGACGAGTCGGGGAGCGCGGAGCAGCTCACGGGGCTGATCCAGGTCGACGCCGACATCCAGGCCGGCGACTCGGGCGGGCCCCTGGTGAACAGCGCCGGCCAGGTGGTCGGGATGGACACCGCGGCGTCGACGCCGAGCCGGACGGCGACGCGCCACCACCGGTCCGCCACCGGGCAGACGGCCGCGGTCCAGGGCTTCGCGATCCCGATCGACGACGCCCTGTCGGTGGCGCGGCAGATCGAGTCGGGCGCCGCCTCGTCCACCGTCCACATCGGGGAGTCGGCCATGCTGGGGGTCTCGGTCACCGACTCCGGGGCCGGTCAGGGAGCCGTCGTCGGCCAGGTCCTCGCCGGCAGCCCCGCCGCGCAGGCCGGCGTGGTCGCCGGTGACGCCATCGTGGCGGTGAACGGGCAGAGCGTCGACTCGGCCGCGGCCCTGACCACCCTGCTGGACGGGACGCACCCCGGCGACTCCGTCAGCGTGACGTGGGTGGACCAGTCCCAGCAGCAGCAGGACGCCACCGTCACGCTGGTCACCGGGCCCACCGGCTGACCCCGGTCGGGCCGTGGCGCGCCCGACGATGTGGAGCAGCCGGTTGAGCTCCGCGGCCTCGGCCGGGGTGAGCCCGAGCGCCTCCGGGGCGTTGACGGCGAGCACCGCCGGGGTGGCCCGCTCCAGGGCGTCGCGGCCGGCCGCCGTCGGGTTCAGGCCGGTGGGCACAGACCGTGATCGAGGGCGTGGCGATAGAGCGTCTCCTCGATCCACCGGTCGGTCGGCTGCCGCAGCGCCGTTCCCTGCTCCGGCACGACCACCCCGTCGACATCGGGATCCGACGGCACGAGCCCGATGCCGTGCAGCGCGAACTCGAGCCGGCACTCCTCGTCGTCGAAGGCCGCGGGCGGGACGAGCACCCCCGCCGGCCCGAAGCCGCGCATGCTGCGCGCCTGCCGCAGCGCCCGCCGCCATCCCCGGCGGGCCACGACCAGCACGCCGGTCAGATGCAGGGCCGTGGGCGGCGAGTGGGCGGCCGACCGCAGCCACTCCCAGGTCAGCAGCACGTCGGCGTCGAGGTTCGGGCCGTCGCCGCTGCACTCACGGGCCCGGTGGGCGATGGGGTCGATGTCGACGATCGGGATCACCCGGCAGCCCACCAGCATGATCTCCGGCAACGCCACACCGGACCAGCCGAACACGCGGACCGCCCGCGCCACCGCCACCTCCGACGGCGTCGTGCTCGTGGGTGGCCCGCCCACCATGTGCTCACCCCCGTCGCCGGCCCGGCCGGTCGGCCGCGTCCCACGCAACCAACGGCCGCCGCCGCCGACGGGGTGCGCTACCGAACGGGGGAACGGGGGTTAGTCACTCCGCGTGAGCGCGTCAGGCCGACGACGGGCGCGGGCACCTCCGCCCCACCCGCGGCTTGGCGCACCTGGTACTCGCGTATCAGCGGGTCCGGGACCACACGTCCGGCGTAGTGGAAGTCGTCGTCGTGCGCTTGGCGATGTCGGTGCCCCTCGATGGTGGCCACCCGCGGCATCACGCTGCCGCACGCGCAGGGCTCGGGCAGGAAGGGACCTCGTCATCGAGGTCGTCGCGGATGAACGGGAAGGGGCCGCCCGCCAACCCGGTGGCGAGCGTGCGGGTGGCGGGCTCGTGCGGGCCGACCGGGTGGCCCGCAGCGTCGACGCGTTCGGATCACCTCGTCCGCGTCGAGGAACGGGCCAGGCGGTCGATGACCGGGGCGTAGCCGACGAGGTGCGTCGGTCGGGCGCTCCGGACCGCGGCCAGCATCTCGTCGGATGGCGCTGCCGCGACGATGACCGTCGTCGGCACCGCCGGGCTGGTGGCGACGTCGAAACAGCGGGTGCTGCCGTGCGGCGGCTCGCCCGCCGTGAGCACGGCCAGCCGGGCCGGGCCGGCCTCGGACCCGCGCCCGGCCCGCACCTGCCACCGCCAGGCGAGGCAGGTGGGCGTCACGACTGCTCCCAGCCCCAGACGTACACCCCGCGCACCCCGCTGTAGCCAGCGGAACTGAACACCGGCAGACCCGAGGTTGTGTCAGTTCCCGTTCGGCCAGCAGTTCGGGAGCCCGCCGTTGACCGAGATCACGTCCTTGGGCACGAACCCGGTCGTGCCGTTCGGGTCCGCGGTCTCGCTGATCCGGAACCAGTACTTGTTGCCCTCGACGACGTCGCTCTCGACGAAGCAGTGGGCCGTGACCTGCTGACCCTGGGTGAGCCCGGTGATGACCGCCGGGGAGTTCTTGGTCGGCCACTGGTAGCCCGTGGTGGGCTTGATGATGTAGGCCGGGGCTCCCGTCTCGGTGGCGGCGGTCTCGGCGGCGCTCGCGGGTCCTGCGAGGGCCATGAGCCCCGACGCCGCGGCCGCGGCTCCGACGGCCCCGATGATGATCTTTCGCATGGAACTGGTCCTTCCTTCGTGGGATCGGCCCCGGTGTTCCGGCGCCGACATCCACGATCGCGGGGAAGGCGGGCATGCGGGATCGGGTGATCGGCCGGTGCGGTGGGGGACGTCGTGTCGGGTGATCGCCGGACGCCCGAACCGACCGGTGCGTCGGCCGATCGGCCGACCGCGTGGGGCGGGTGGTTGTGACCGAGCCGCATCAGGTCGGCGGCCCCGCTCTACTGATGCAGGTGTGGCCGGTGGGGGTGGTGGTGCGTACGGTGTGTGGTCGTTCCCCGAGCCCGTCGTCGATGAGCTCGACGTGCCAGTCGGGCATCTCGCGGACGTAGTTCCCGCGGGCGCAGGTCCCACGCCCGTTGACGAAACTGGTGGGACCGCCTGTTCGGCGGCGGTCGATGTGGTCGCGGTGCCGGATCGCGGCGTCGCAGAACGGGTCCCGGCACCGCCCGCCGTCGCGGATGGTGATCATGGGCACGCAACGCGGCCAGGCAGGCGACGCCCTGCTCGACCGGGAGGAATCCCGAGAGCACGCTCATCGTGTCCGGTGCCGGCCGTAGCCCGACCCGGCGGTCCTTCCGCGCCGTCCGGCCCCGGGTGAGGTACCCGGCTCGGTCGGCGTCGTAGGCGCACCGGGAGATCAGGCTCTCGGCCCGCCGCAGCGACAGCTCGTCGAGCCCACCCTCGGTGAGTTGCCGGTCCACCAGCCGCCGCAACTCGGGATCGAGGTGGGAGGTCTGCGACACCATGATCTCCGCGATGGGTTCGCTGATCCGGCCGGCCGCGAGCAGCGCGCCGACCCCGGGCAGGTCGCTGTCCAACGCGCGGGCGATCCCGAGCCGGTGCGATCCGTGCAACGGCGACACCCGGCAGGCGAGCGCGATCTGCTCGGCGATCCCGCGGCCGAGCGCGACCGGGTCGAGCCGGCCGTTCTCGACGAGCGCGATCTGTTGCTCGACCTGGTGGCGTCCGAACGCGACCATCTCGGCGTGCTGGGCTGCGGCGAGCGCGGAGCGGATCTGCTCCATCGCGGCGATGCGGTCGATCCGTACGGCACCGGTCGCCGGAGCAGGTGACGTGGCGTGCGCGGTCAGCTGCGCGAGCCCGGCGAGCAGCGCGGCGGTGACGTCGTCGACCGCCTCACCTGCCCGTTCCGGTGTCGCTCACATGTTCGAAAGTGTACCGCTGAACACCGACAACATCGGCGCTTCGAGGACAAAGCACCAAGCCCGGAACGCTCGGAGTCACGGATCTCCGACAGCTGACGGGCGGAGCGGGTGTCCCGCCGATACGAAGCGGCTGTCGGGATCGAGCGGAACTACGACTGGCCGTCGGTGAAGCTCCACGAGGAAGTCGGGGAGCGCACGCAGGCGCATCTGACGAGGGGCCGGGCGCATACGAAGGGACTCGACATACGGAGCTGGACGCGAGCTCGCCGACGTCGCCTGCCAGGTCCTACTGATCGCTGGCCATCGCGGGGTGACCGTGCAGGCGGAGACCGACCAGAAGTGGCGATCGATGACGGCGGCGGAAGGTCAGTGTTCTGCAGCCACCGGACTACACGAAGCCCTCGTGCGTTCCGTCGTGGACTGGTCCGCCAGCAGGTGATCTGGGGATGATGTGGGCCCCCGGGGGATCGAACCCCGAACCCGCGGACTCCCGCGCGATCATGTCCGACTTTCGTGGACGTCATGCATGACCTGCGAGAACCGCTCCCCCGACCTCTGATCGTTCGTGATCGTTCGGCGCCCTTCTGAGGACGTTTCGCGTCCCAAAAGTGTCCACGGGATCTTGAGCTGCACCGTGCCGCCGAACCTACGCCGGCTGTTCTCCGCCCACGCCGGGAGCTGGTGGTGATCTCCTCGCGGCGCGGGTGAAACCCTGCCGGGTCGAGGGGTGGGAGGCAAGGTACTCAGTCCCGCCTTGCCTCCCACCCCTCGGGCCGGTAGCCCTCAGGCGCGCCGCGAGGAGATCACCACCCCGCCGCACTCACCCGATCTCCGAGCGGTGTCGGGTTCGGGCGGAGCCCGAGGTAGTGACGTACACGCGCGCTGCGGTCACACTCGGGGACATGGAGCCGCCGACCCCTCAGGAGCTACGCGACGCGCGCACTGTCGAGATCGCGTTCTCGCTCGTTATCGGTGCGGTTATCGCCGCGGTGCTTTCGATAAGCGTGCTGCTGGCTGGCTGGCTACTCGGGCTGTCGGGCCCAGCATGGGAATCGGCACGCAACGTGGCGCTGATCGTGGCCGTCGCTGCGGGTGTGGCTGCGTCGGTGTGGGTGCTCGTCCGTGCGCGTCGCCGGGGGCTGTGACGGACTGGGGTACCGATTCGCTCTGGGGATCTGTGAACGCCTCGCCGGGGAGGGCCGGGTAGGCGGGCCCACCACCCCGGCACGGGCCGGAGGTGGAGTGCAGGGGTGGTGGGGCCGGCGTGGCCGGCCCGCGCCGCCGGAGGCGGCGCCTTGATCCCATAGAGACAGATTCGGCAGCGACGGACCAGACACGGACCAGACACGGCCGTTGCACATGCTGGCGCTTACCGCCACGATGCCGTCACGTCCACCGGCGGCGATGGGCGGATCACGACTGCCAGCCACGATGTCTGGCACGCAGCCCTCCTGTGAAGTAGAGTGTGAAGTGTGCCCGCCATCGACGTCATCGAAGACCCCTTCGGACAAGACGAGGTACCCCAGGTCCGCCTCGCCAACAATCCTCTGGCGCTGACGCTCTTCCAAGCTCGATTCCCCGGCACAGTCTCGGCACTTCAGGATGCAATCGACGACAAGTCCCTTGTCCGAGCCCTGTCGGAGGACTACCCCTACGTGGAGCCGCAGGACATATTCGAGATCGTTGTTCAACCCGGAAAGCAACCCGAGCCGCACCGGACGACCTCCAAAGCATGGCGACTTTCAGATGCGACTCGCACACTCTTCGTTACCATCTCGCCCGACAGTGTCAGTTTTCATACGACCCGATACAAGACAAGAACCGAATTCCTAGCAACGGCATCGAAGGTCTTAGAAGTAATTCAGCACCGAACAAAGGCTCCAGCGATCTCGCGGTTAGGTCTGAGGTATACCAATCGGGTCGATGGTCAGAGCGCAGTGGAGAAGCTGATCCCACGCCTCGCCGTCGGAGCGCAAGGAATTCTGTCCGTTACCAGCGGATCGCAGCTGCAACACGCGATGGGCGAACTCGTATATTCGTGGCCAGAGGATGCTCACCAGATCCTTGCGCGCTGGGGGCTACTTCCCGCAGGGGCAACACTAGATCCTGCAATGCCATCAGTTCAAGAGCGGAGCTGGGTTCTTGATATTGACTGCTATCGTGAAACCCTCATGGACTTCGATGCCCAGACACTCACAAATGAACTAGATCGACTCTCCAAGCGCGCATATCGATTCTTCCGCTGGGCAGTGACGCCTGATGGGCTCGAGATGTTTGGAGTACTCGATGACGGTATCTCCTAGTTCTGCCGAACCAGCGTTCTCCGACTACCAAATAACCTGGGATGACTCTGGAGCCAAGCCGCCGGTTTCAGACTCATGGCGTCGCGCCCTCGGATTCTATTGCCCGGGAACGGGCACCGCAGGAGCGACGCGAGCCCTCGATCTCCATACGCTAGTACTGCTACATACAGCTGCCGGCACAGCTATCAATTGCATCCCCGCGTCGACTGAACGTAAAGCGTGGGGAATCAATTACTCCCTCTTTCGTGACGAAAGTCCAGAGCCTTCTGATGGATCGCACGAAAACCAGCGCTCGGCAGACCTCGTAGTAGAGCTGCATGCCGAATCGGGCTTAACTTGGCAGCAGATCGCTAAACTGTTCAATGTGTCACGGCGAGCCGTTCACGGTTGGGCGTCCGGCGGCCGAATGAACGCACCCAATCTAGAGAGACTCGGAGTCATCCTCCGAGCAGTCAGGGCCGTTGCCGCAGCAGATTCCGAGGATCGACGTCAGAAACTCCTCACTCCAGGCGCTGACAGCATCTCCATCTACGACCGACTGAAGCAATCAGATCCTAAGAAGATCGCGGTCGAGGACACGGTCGGAGTGCGCGAGAGGATAGGCGAGCGGCGCGTGGACAAGGCGTGACCAGTCCGAACCAAACCGAACTTGAGGATTCCGAGAGCGCAGGTGATCCACGACAGATCGACCTCGTCGAGGAGATCAAATTTCTTCCTGTCCTGACTGCTGACGGATCGGTAAAAATGGTCCCTTGCCCGCTAGGAGTGGCAGTAGTTACCCAGTGCTGCGACTTGGCACGCGGAGGCAAGGGACACGTCCATTTAGCGCCGATCGTCGCCTTAGATCCGTCTCTGGCGCGAGAAGCGGAAACCGGTAGGACACCTCGATACGTTCCGATTCCGGCGACTGAGGGAAGGTACATAGATCTCGGAACAATCGGATCAGCCGAACATGGTCTAATTTCGGCCGCAGAGCGCACGCCCGGAACGCTTAGTGAATCTGATCGGCACGCAGTCCGTCAACGAGTCGGGCGTCGCTTCTCTCGATTCGCCTTCCCCGAGGAGCTTATTTCAACATTCGGAGTCTTGCAGAAGCGCGTCAGAGAGAAGTCAGGCAATCTCGATTCCAATTTCGGCGGAGCCCTTGAGATGTTGAGGACGATCCGGGTTGAATCTGCCACAGGGTGGGACTCCGAGCCCCCTTGGGACCTTACGCTCGTCCTAGTAGCCGAGGCAGGGATACTACCTACTGACATCTTTTCTAGTTGCACGCCTGAGAATTTGACAGTCGACTCTGCGTCCTTTCGGGTATTAAAGGCCGCACTTAGCAGTCTAGACATGGCGGATGCATGGCTTCAGCTCGGCGCAGCACTAAAACGCGACTTAGAGAAGCAGGAGAATACTGCAATTTCAAGTATTGAAGTTGAGGTCACCGATGAGGATGACTTTTCATATCGAAGATATCGTGAGTCTATCAGTCTCGACCTCGATGACCTATCAGAACCTGCCGCCTAGCCACTCGATCGCAAACGAGGTCTCAGCAACTCCTCTGCCACCTACTTCAAGACTCGCCTATCGAAGCCACTCTTAACAAGTCTGTCGTAAGCAGCATGCACTTTGTCGGGAACGTCTTGTTCGAGGGCCCAGCCGTTCTCGGCGTACGTCCACACACGCTGGGTGTCGCCGACCAACATGTTGACTACCTGGTCAGCGTCGCCAATTCCGGCAATGTAGTTGTCGAGCAGACAGTTCTGCGAAGCACAGATGACGTCGATGTCACTCCAGCGGATGCGGCACATCGCGTAGGCGCGTCGCTGTTGGTAGGGCCGCGAGATCAGCATGATCGACCGGACGTCGAGGTGGCTGGTCTCGACGATGGCACGTGTGAAGTCGATGTTCTCGCCGGTGTTGGTCGCCCTGGGCTCGACGAGGATCGCGCTGTCAGGGATGCCGAGTTCTAGGGCGTGTTCGCGGTAGTGGACAGCTTCGCCGCGAGGGAAGCGTTCGACGGTCGTAGGTGCGTTCGCCCCGGTGAATACGATCTTGGGGAACATGCCTTGGTGGTAGAGCTCGGCGGTGTAGGTGGCGACGCCGAGGTCGTGGCTGCCGAGTCCGATGCCGAGGTCGACCTGGCGCAGGTCGTGGTGCATCTGGTTGAAGTCCCAGAGCGTTTCGACGTCGGCGCGGATCTGGTCGTTCAGCACGGTTGTCGGCATGGCTGGTGTCCTCAGTCGGGGATCGGGAAAGAGTAGGTCCAGGAGAACCGTGATGCAGCGTGCACGCCGCGGGCGACCTCGACGAGTGTTCCGTCGGCGGTGTAGGTGCGCCGTTGCAGGACCATCACCGGCTCGCCGGCGGGGAGGTCGAGCTGCTCGATCTCGTCGGGGGTGGGCATGCGGGCATGGAAGGACTCGGTGATGTGGTCGGGCTCCAGGCCCTGGAGCGTGAGGACCGCGAACCCGCCGCCGCGCCCGGCCGGCCCGGGAGTCGGGTCGACTAGTGGTGTGTTCTCGACGTGCTGGGGCAGGTAGTAGCTCGTGAGGGTGTGGGTGGGCTGGTCGCCGTCCTTCACCAGCCGGGCCCGTTCGTAGACGGGTGTTCCGGGTTCGATCTCGAAGGCCTGGGCGATCTCGGCGTCGGCGCCGACCTGGGCGACGGTCTGGGTCTGGTCGGTGGGTTTCCACGCCTGCCCTGACGCTTCGCGGTCGGCGGCGAACGCGACGAGGTCGCCGTACTTCCACTTCTGCTTGCTGTAGCGCTCCACGCCGAGTCGGCGCATCGGGGGCTGCTCACGGACGACGGTGCCGCGGCGGCGGATCGGGGTCACGAGCCCTTCGGCTTCCAGCAGGGCGACGGCATTACGGACGGTCTTGACGTTCACCGCGTACTGGGTGGCTAGCTCGTCCTGCTTGGGCAGGGTCGCGCCCGGCGCGTACTGACCCTGCTGGATCGCCTCGCGCAGGATCGCCGCCAGCTCGCGGTACCCGGTCGTGCCCATCTCGCCTCCACTGTTTGCAGTGGATAACGGTAGCGGTAGTGCACTGGAGAGGCTCTAGTGGCAGATAGAGGTGGTTCTATTGACAGTCCACGCAAGCTGTGTCTCAATAGAGGTGGTGGTAACAGGACCGCTACCTCGGGTGAGATGCACCCGCTACGGAGGTTGAAACCCCATGGCACTCAACGGCCGAATCAAGATCAATCACGGTGATGTGTTCGCCCACGGCGCCTACGTCGTCGGCGACGTCGAGGCGGTGCGGGACTTCGACAAGTCCAGCCCCGGCAAGGCGGTGCAGGCCGTGGACAAGGAGTCCGGACTGCTCGTGTGGGCCGTGTCGGTGCTCGACGCGGACCCGGAGGCACGCAAGGACATGAAGACGGTGACGGTGAAGATCTCCGCCCCACACCAGCCGGTACCGCCGGAGGCCATCGCGGGGATGCCGTTCCGGCCGGTCGAGTTCGACGGGCTAACCGTCACCCCGTACCTGGACGACAAGCGCAACCGGGTCGCGTTCAGCTTCCGCGCGACCGGCATGCGAGCGCCACAGACCGGTGGCAAGCCTTCCCCGCGCACGAACGCGGAGGCGGCTTGACCGCAGTTGGCGGAGGGGAGCTCGGCGGCAACCGGGCTCCCCTCCTGATCTCCCTGAAATCCCAACCCCTGGCAAGGAACCGAGCATCCGGAAGGACCCCGACCCTAGATGAACACCACGAACAACCGTGACGTCCTCGACCGCGTGGAAGCGGCGCTCGCCGCGTGCAGGCTCGACCGTGAGGCGGCCTACGCGATGCCGCGCTGCACTGACTGGGAGAACGTGGCCCGCTGCGCCCGGCTGGCCCTGATCTGTGCCCGCATCGCCGCCTGGTGGGGCGTGCTGGCCCGCGAGACCTACCGCCTCGACGACCCGCACGCCTTCATGTTCGGCCGGGCCGTGATCGTCGCTGAGCAATCCGAGCGCGACCACGCCCGGTTCTGGCGCGACTCCGCCGCCGACTGGCAGGCCCGCGCCGAGAAGCGGCCCACCTCCGACGCCGCGGGTGCGCTGTCGAACTGGCACGAGCTGGGGGTGTCGGCATGATCCGCGAGCCCGCCGGCCGCGACTGGCGCACCGCTGCTCTGTGCGCCGACGTGGATCCGGAGATCTTCTACCCCGTCGACGTCGCCCCGACCGCTGCGGCGGTGCAGGTGGCCAAGCGGGTCTGCGCCAAGTGCCCGGTGCAGTCCTCGTGCCTGCTCGACGTGATGGCCGGGGAGGACCCGGCTCGCCGGTGGGGTGTCATCGGCGGCACGACCCCCGACGAGCGCCATGCCCTGTTTGTCGTCGAGCGGCCCGCGGTCGCCGGTTCTGGGGCGGTGGCGGCGTGAGCGCGCGGCGGGGGTCTCGTGTCAACGCCACCTTGACTGGTGGGCGCCGGACTCGGGTGGTGGAGAACGAGGAGTTCACCGCGTTCGGCCGCCGGATCATCCGCGCCGCCGGGCGCCGGATCGCCGCGGGTGATGTCGAGGCGCTACCCGCACTCGCTGCGCTCTCGGCCGACCTTGACGCGGCCATCGGTGATGCCGTGCTCGGGCTTCGCGGGGCCGGCTACTCGTGGGCGGAGATCGCCTCCCGCCTCGGGGTCACCCGGCAGGCCGCGCACCAGCGCTGGGCCCACAACTCGACCGACGCCCGGGAGGTGGCGTGATGACCACGGCGCAACTGATGGTGTGGGCGGCCGGCGCTGGAGTCGCCCTCTGGGTGCTCCACAAGGTGGGCCAGTTCCTGACAAAGGTGTTGGAGGCCCTCGCGGCGGTCGCGGTCGTGTTCATCACCGCATGGCTGCTGGTGAAGGGGGTGTGGAAGACCGGACGGTGGATGGTCCGGCACTGGCGCACCACCCTCGCCGCCGCGCTGCTGCTCGGGTGGCTGCACTGGCTGGGCGTCATCTCCCTCGGTGCGACCGTCGGGGGCCTGACCCTGGTCCTGCTGGGCTGGCGCTGGCTGGGGCGCGAGTCGTTCGAGCCTTGCGCGGGCCGGTTCCTGCGGTCCTGGTGGCAGCGATGGATGGTCTACGCCCCGCGCATGCCGGGCTGGCTGCGCGCTTGCGGCCTGGTCGTCGCTGACTCGGACAACGCGATGACGGTTCAGGTGACCCCGTTTCGCCGCTCCGCTGTGAAGCCAAAGCCCAAGTCTCGGCCGGATCAGCTTCCGCGGATCGTGGCGGTGCGCTCGGGTGGCTCGTGGGACGAGGTGCACGTGCGGTTGGTGGCCGGGCAGACGCCGGAGGACTTCGACGCGGCCGCCCGGCAGCTCGCCGTCGCCCGCGGCGTCACCCGCTGCCAGATCCGGGAACTCGGCCCGGACCGGGTGTCGATCGACTACCAGCGCTATGACCGGCTCGCGCAGGTGGTGAACTGCCTGACCCTGTCCGGGATGGCCGGCACCCCGGGAGCGAGTCTGGATCTGCGCAAGGTGTGGTCGGGCAGGACGGAGTACGGCACCGACTGGCGCCAACCCATCGCCGGAGGGCACACCCTCACCGCCGGCTCGACCGGCGCGGGAAAGAACTCGGTGATGTGGTCGCCCATCGTCTCGCTCGCCCCGGCCATCCGCGACGGTCTGGTGCGGGTGTCGGGGATCGACCCGAAGGGCATGGAGCTGGCCTACGGGCGGCGGGTGTTCCATCGCTACGCCGTGTCCTCGCGCGACGCCCTGGCCCTGCTCGACGATCTGATCGAGGGCATGGAGGCCCGCAAGGTCGCCTTCGCCGGCCGGGTCCGGCTGGTCCCGATCACCCGTGAGCACCCCCTTGAGCTGGTGGAGTTCGACGAGATCGGCGCCCTGGTCCGCTACGTCGGGGACCGCAAGACCCGCGAAGCCATCGTCGAACGCGTCGCCCTGCTCACCACCCAAGGCCGGGCGCTGGGCTACACGGTGCGCGGCTACGTGCAGGAGCCCACCAAGGACACCGTCCCGGTACGGGAGTTGTTCCCGCGTCGGATCTGCCTGCGCGTCGCGTCCAAGTCCCACGTCGGGATGGTGCTCGGCGAGCACGCCTACGACCGCGGTGCCTGGGCCAACCGGATCGGGGAGCACGAACCCGGCGTCGGCTACCTGTTCGGCGAAGGCGTCCGCGAACCCCTGCGCGTCCGGGCCGGGTGGGTGCCCGACGAGACGATCAAGGAGCTGGAGGACTTCGTCACCGGCGCCCGCCACCCCGTGTTCCCCGACGCCACGTTCGCACTCCCGGCGCCTGCCGGGGTCCCGGTTGGGGGGATGGCATGAACAGTCTGCGCACGAGCGGCGAGTACGAGCGGCTCATGCTCGCCGTCTTCGTGATCTGCGGGCTGGGGTGCGCGTCGGCGTTTTTCCCGTGGCTCGAAGTCCTGGTCGGGCAGGTTCTCGCGGTGCTCGCCGGAACCGCGCTGCTCTACAAGACCCTGTGGTGGGTGCAGCGGTGGGTGCGAGAGCGCCGAGAGGACCGGGCCGACATCGCCCACGTCAACGCCGTCTTGACTGCCCGCGCCCTCGCCGAGCGGTCCCGGGCCGATGACGTGCCGGTCGGGGGTGACCGATGACCACGCCCACCGTGACCGCCGATGGTCCGCCTGCTGAGTTCGTGGACCAGGACCAGCTCACCCGCGCGCAGAAGGCCCTGCTCGCCCTCACCGGAGACGTGGCCCGGCAGCTCGCCGAGGATCACGGCGTCTGCGTCCGCCCCCTCGCCCTGCGGAGGATCGACCTCACCTCCGGCCGGGTCGACGTGGTCCCGGTGCCATGCGGGGCCCGCCGTGATGACGTGTGTCCGCCGTGTGCGGAGAAGCAGCGCCGGCTGCGGATGGTCCAGTGCCGGGAAGGCTGGCACCTCGAGCACGAACCCATCGCCAAGCCCGCCGACCCTACCGACGCGCAGAAGGAACTCATGGCCGTCCGGGCGGACCTGCACGCGGCCTACCGGCTCGCCCGCGAGGAGGGCGACGAGCGGGAGTGTGAGGAGATCCGCGACGCCGTGGAGGTCGTGGACGAGCAGCTGCGCGGGCTCGGCGTGCGGGGCCGGCTCGAACCTCTCGACCCGCCCGACCGGCCCACCCGGAAGCGGTCGACGCGACGGCGGCAGGACGCACCGAACCTGCCGCGCCGCCCGGTGGAGAAGCGCACGCTCGGGCAAGTGTTCGGGGGGAAGTACCGGCCCTCGACGTTCCTGACCCTGACCTTGGACTCCTACGGGCGGGTGGACGGCGACGGGGCTGCGCTCGACCCGGACCGCTACGACTACCGCCGGGCTGCCCGCGACGCCATCCACTTCCCCGCCCTGTTGGACCGGTTCTGGCAGAACACCCGCCGTTGCGTCGGCTGGGACGTGCAGTACTTCGGGACCATCGAGCCGCAGCGCCGCGGGGCACCGCACTTCCACGCGGCCATCCGGGGCGCCATCCCGCGCACGGAGCTGCGGGCGATCGCGGCCGCCACCTATCACCAGGTCTGGTGGCCCGCCCACGACGAGATCCGCTACCGCGGCGACCACGTGCCCCGCTGGGACGACCGCACGAAGGGGTTCGTCGACCCCAACACCCGCGAACCCCTGCCCACCTTCGACGACGCCTGCGAAGACCTCGACGCCCCGGCCCACGTGGTGACCTTCGGCGCGCAGGTCCACGTGAAGGGCATCCTCGGCGGCACCGAGGAAGCCGGGCGGCACATCGGCTACCTCACCAAGTACCTGACCAAGGACGTCGCCCACGCCGCCGGACTCGCCGACGACGCCACCGACCGCCAGCGCCGCCACCGTGACCGCCTGGTCGCCGAACTCCGCACCACGCCGTGCTCGCCGCGCTGCGCGGTGTGGCTGCTCTACGGCGTGCAGCCCAAGGGCGCCCGGCTCGCGACGGTGCCGGGGCAGTGCAAGGGCAAGGCCCACAAGCCCGAACACCTCGGCATCGCCGGCCGGCGCGTCCTGGTCTCCCGCAAGTGGTCCGGGAAGACCCTCGACGACCACCGCGCCGAACGTGGCGCGTTCGTTCGGCAACTGCTCGACAAGGCCGGCGTTCGGCCCGGCTACGCCGTCGATGACGGGCCTTTCGAGTGGGAACGCACCAAGGCCGGCGACCCCGACGTACCCACCCGGCCCGCACTGCTCCTGGCCGCGATCAGCGAACGACAACGCTGGAAAGCCGACTACGACGCCGCCCAACTCGCCATCACGGATCCACCGCAGAACCGTTCGGCAACCGACGATCAAGCAGCGTGAGGAGTAGCCCCGATGACTGAGGTTCCGTTGATCGCGCCGCTGTGGACGGTGCAGGACGTGTCGGAGTACTTGCGGGTGCCGGTCCAGACGCTCTACTCGTGGCGGAGCAGCGGTACCGGTCCCCCGGCTCGACGGGTCGGCAAGTACCTGCGGTACCGCCCGGATGACGTCCTGCGCTGGTTGGAGTCGCTCGACGATGGCGCGGCGTGATGGCGCGGCCTCCGCTGCCACTCGGCAGCTACGGGAAGATCAAGACCTGGCAGGACGGCGGCGCGTGGATCGCTCGCGCCCAGTTCCGCGACTTCGACGGCGTGGTCCGCATGGTCAAGCGGCGAGCGGTCTCCAAGGCGGCAGCGGAACGGGCGTTGCGCGCTGCGCTCGTCGAGCGGCAGGCACCGGGCAAGGTCGCGGAGGTCTCGCCCTCGACGACGTTCGGCAAGGTGGCGGATCTGTGGTTGGCGGAGGTCGAGCGGGCGGTCGACGCGGGCACACGGAGCCCAGGAACGCTGGACACCTACCGGTCCATCCTGCGGCGGCACGTGCGGCCGGCGCTCGGTCAACTCCGGGTGCGGGAGGTGACGACGCCCGTGGTGGACCGCGCGCTGACGGTCATCATGCAGCGCTCGGTGAGCGGCGCGCGCACGTCGAAGATCGTCATATCGGGGACCATGCGCTACGCGGCTCGGCACGGGGCGGTGGCCGTGAATCCCGTTCGGGAGGTCGGCCGGATCGAGAGCCTGCCCCGGCGTCAGCCTCGCGCGCTGTCGGCGGAGCAGCGTCAGGAGTGGCTTGACGTCGTCGAGGCGAGCGAGCAGGCGCGAACCTGGGACCTGCCCGACCTCACCCGAATGATGCTGGCGACGGGCTGCCGGATCGGAGAGTGCCTGGCGATCGGCTGGTCGGAGATCGACCTCGACGCCGCCGCGGTGGACGTGTGCTGGCGACTCGTCCGGCGAACCGGTGTGGGCCTGCTGCGGCTGCCGTCGACGAAGTCCGGACGCAAGGGTGAGCGGCTGATCCCACTCCCCAGCTGGGCCGTCACGATGCTGAAGCGCCGCCGGCTTGCGATCGGCCCGGGCGTGGAACCGGTGTTCCCGGACTCGCTCGGGGCCTGGCGCGACCCGTCGAACGTCCGGAAGGTCTGGCGGCAGGTGCAGACCGGCGCTGAGATGGACGGGTTCGTGAGCCACACGCTGCGCAAGACGGTCGCGAGCTTCCTCGACGACGCTGCGGTGTCCACGCGGAAGATCAGCGACCAGCTCGGCCACTCCAAGGTGAGCATGACGCAGGACCGCTACCTCGGGCGCCGGCTCACCGACCGGGAGACCGCGGACGTCCTGGAGAACCTCTTCGACGAGGGCCCGGGAGACGAAAAACGTCCCAAAAGTGTCCCGTGATCTTGGCCGGACGGAGGGTCCAGGCGTGTGACCTGGGAGTTGGGTGGGCCCCCGGGGGATCGAACCCCGAACCCGCGGATTAAAAGGGAACAGGTTCGCCGTTCGTCATGCTCTGAACTGCACATACAGCAACCCAACCATGCCACGCGTGATCATCCTGCACACCGCTAGTCCGGGGTTTCGTGGCATACGACGTGGCACGCAGCACGCAGAACGGGTCGACGGAGGACGTGTCGCACGGCCGGCACCCCCGACCGTGAGCCGAAGTGACCCCGCAGGCCGGACAGCGCCCCGGGTCCCACATTCGATCCGCGTAGGTTTCCCAGCCGGCGGGACCGCAGGCTCCGCACAGGGGCCCCGACTGACGATGATCAAAGCGTAGGCATCTGCGTTATCAGCTATTCAGAAACCGCCCCAACGCACCGACATGACCCACTTGTACTAGCCATTATGAGCTCATATGCCCCAGATTCAGGACGATTCCATCGTGACCAAGAATTAAGTACCACGCCCCGATGGGAGTGCGGCGATCTGATGCAGCAGACCGAAGTCAAGCTGCCGGGCAACTCGGACGCCCAGCGCGGAGAGCTCAGCAGTCTCGGCAAACCCGTGGCGTGTCCGCTCCAGCGGTACCGAGAGAGCCTTCAACACGATGCCCTCCAGCAGTCGCTCGAACTCGGCCGGGGCTGGCCATACTGCAGACAGAACCTCATAGACCGAAACCAACTGGTAGCCGCGAAGCCGGGGGCGTTCAGCCTGCGGGTAGCCCTCCAGAGCGGTGCGAAGTTCCACTTCCACTGCTTCTGAGAAAACAGACCAATACTCTTCGAGTAGACTATCCAGAACCTCGTTCACCGTATCCGGCGAAGAAGACGAAAGGCGCCGAGCTAGCATAAGAATCCTGCTAGCAACCATGACTGGAAAGTGTCGCGCAAAGAGGGAATTGCTGTCGCGCGGTCGAGTGAAGAAATGTTTAGCTGTCTGGCGGTAGATTGTCCACTCCCGAGTCGGATCAACGTCGAGCATCTCGATTGCGCCCAGACCCGCGCCTACCGGCGCAGTAACTATTTGAATCAGGGCTTGCTCTACCGCAGAGTAGTCATCCACCTCCAGGCCAAGAAAAAACAGCTTTCCCATCAGCGGTTGACTGACGGGTGTCGGTAGCCGTCGAAGCGCTGCCACGGCCTTATCCATGACAGCAGGCTCTCCGCTAGCATAAGCCGCATCTGCGGCAATGGCGAAACCTGTGGACGTATTACCGGCATTACGCAGCGCTTCTTCCACAGTCTCCTCGAAGCGGCCCTCATGGAATGCTCTAAGTGCGCCGGACATCTTTCTGCTGTCGACTCCCCCTGGGTTGCGCATCGACCGTTCCATGGGAGGAGTACTAGTCTGACCGACATCGGGAATGTCGGAATCAAGCGACGCGGACTCGCCGTCGAATTCAATGTCTCCCGACTGCCACTGAGCGATGGCTACACTGGTCGGCGCGGACGGATTCCGACAGAGCATGGAAAGCGCAGGACCCATTCCAATGACAACAAGCCCCTCAAAGACAGCTAACATTTGCCCAGATTCAACCAATGGCAAGACTTCGCAATTGAACAGGTCATGCCACACTCGGATGGTGCTGTCGCCCGCGACTGATGCGATTAAGGGGTACGCGCCGGTGCCGCCTACGGTGCACACATCCTTGACTGCGCTGGCGTGCCTTTCGCGGGTGGCAACCCAGAATGTCGTGCCGTTCCTCCACATCCTTACTCTGCCGTCCGAGCAGCCGATGATGACGACATCGGCGCCGTCTATGGGCGCAACGCACGCGCACGTCACCGAGACGCCGGCGGCCAGTCGAGGCAGGTGCTGGGACCAATCGCCGCCTTCGACGTCCCAGACATGAGTTCTGCGCCCGCTCAACACGAGGAGGACTCTTCTGTCGTCGAAGAGCGCAAATTGAACCGTCGTTACTGATTCCTTCTTAGGTATATGCGGTTGAACAATCTGGTCGTCATGCATTGTCCAGATACTCGCACTGCCCGCGGTATCTACCAGAGCAATAGCCACCGTAGTGCCGCCAAAATCGCTAACGGCCATGGCGCGAATAGGCGCGGCAGCCTCATGCAGATCTCGGCATTCTGAGTGAGTCCACATTCGGACGATATCGTCGCCGTCCCGAAAAACCACTCCGCTGAAGAATCGGGTGTTTACGATTGTCACATCTTCTGGCCGGTGCACGTCTGCGGGTAGATTTACGTGTTCTCGCAACCTACCTGCATCATCCCATATCTCGATCCCGGCCGACGAGGCCGTGACGATAGATACTTCATCATCAAGGCGCCCAACGGATAAGGCAACGATCGGATCACGTGCGTTCGAGCGCCCTCGACTGAGTGCCGACCTACCATCCCAGATGCGCAGGGACCCGTCGGGGCCAGCACAGGCGATCGCGGCCTGTCCGCGAATTGATCCGATCTGAGTGACGCCAGCCGTCGCCATATGACCACCCCAGGGCTGGCTCACCAGCCGCCCACGGTAGTCCCAAATGAGGAGGTCTTTGCCGCCACTGGTCGCGGCGATCACATCGAGCCCTTCCAACTTCCCAAGGACCACTGAGGTCGAGGCGGCGTCCTGTCCGGTCAGCGGGAGAAGCGCCTCGCTTCCATCAAGCCGGCATACGACAAGAGAGCCGTCATACAGCGAATAAACGATGGCTGCCGCGGTGCCCAGCTGGCCGTATGTAACGACCGACTTTGGCGCCCTTCTCACTTTTACTGTGGTGAGTGTGAGGTCTTGGAGGGAGAGGACGGCAAGGGACGAGAACCCCAGACCTAGCAGAACGTCTCCTGCATCGGTCGAGGCAATTGCAACATGCCGGTGCAAAATGTGCTCGCGTCGAAGGACCTTTCCTTCGGCGTTCCACACGATTACTTCGTGTCCTGGTGCGACTGAGATGATGGCAGACTGTCCCGCAAATTCAGTTATTCTTAGAGCTGTGATCTTGCCTGTGTGACCCCGGAAGACTGCGGCCAACAGCCCATCTTGATCCCATACTCGAACAGTCCGGTCCAGACCTCCCGAGACAATCAAGTGCTCGCCTTCGAGTTTGCCGAAAGCGAGTGCCGTGATGCTTCCGCGGTGTCCAATGAGCGGACGGACGAGAAGATGGCCATGACGGTTCCAGATTCTGATCGTTTCGTCGTCGCCACCGGAAGCCACGACCTCATCAAGGCCGAACCGTCCAAAGGCGATTGCCCGGACGGGACCATGATGTCCGCTCAGCTTCTGATAGCCTCCGCCAACTGCGTGGGCCCAGTCCGGCAGCAATGCCAACGTCGATTCGTGGAGCAGGCTGTCACGAAGTTCAGTTTGGCCGGCATGTGTTGCTGCGCAGGCGAGGTACCATAAGCGTTCCGCCCCGCTGACGTCATTGAGAGCAGACCCCGCCTGAAGGATCAACTGGCCAATCGGAGGAGAGTCAGCGTACCCGAGTGAGTGCAATGCGGATTGCAAATTAATGATCTCGGCAGCTGCGAGATAGGATACCTCTCGGATTAACTTGTGCAGGTTGCCGCTAGCAAGCGCATGATCGGCCATGTACGTGCAGGTGTACCGGTCGGCGGTGCCCCAGCCACCTTCTTCCTCGACTCGTAGCGCAAGGAGATAGTAAAGGCGCTTCTCCTCGCTCGGGGACCGGCCCGCTCTTAGCTGATCGACGAGCGCGGCGTGGAAGAGCCGCGTACAAGCCTCGTCGTCCTCGGTGTCGAACTGAAGGAGGTAATCGGCGCCTGGGGACGACCGCAGCCAATCTATATCGCTCTGCGAAATCGTATAGCCAATCTCGCGCGCAAAATCTACCCACCGATTGTCACTGATTCCTGCGCCGCGCGCGTATGCAAGTGACGTAAGCAGGCTGACTGACCTCTCTCGAGCAGTTGACTCGAGAGATGCGAAGTACTTGTCGAGCGCCTCTCCGACGCTTGACGGAATCAGAGTGTCATCGAACGTCGTCGACGTCGGATCAAGTACTTTCTCCTGGTTCGAGAGGGTCATCGTAGTGATCGATGCGACGAGGAAATTCGGATCGGCTCGACGTGCTATGACTTTTGCGAGGCTGTCGCGGAGGTCGTCGCGAGTCCGGTAGACTTCCCATGCGCATCCGATTGGGCCTGGGTTGCTCGTATGCAACTGCCCGAGGCCAGCGGAAACAAATGCTTCGATCGCGTTGCGGTCCCTATACGGCGCGGCGTCCAAATCGATAAGGTTCGCTGCCGTCTCGTCGAACACCAGAAGACGGTTCAGGATCGTGCCCGGTCCAAGCCGGTTTCGCGATGCCAGCGCTCTTGTAGCAACGACGACATATGTCTCGGGGAGCCGTGATAGCTCGCTGAGCGTGTCTGCGATTAGGTAGGCGTCGCTCGTCGAGGAAGCCTCGTCGAGCGCGTCGATCATAATCACGAACGGACCGGTCGAATTTTTGTGCACAGCCCGGATCATGCGGTCGGTGTCCGACCCGTCGGTCTCGATATCGAGAAAACGGCTCACCGTTCCAGCGAAATCCGATATCGATGCACCGCGGCAGTGGTAGACCAAGCCGCGGATTGCAGTCGATTCAAATCGCAAGGCGGCTCGGCCCAACACCGCGGACTTTCCTGACCCGGGTTGCCCGAGGATCACCAGCGGCCGACCCGGTGGCGAGCTAGCGAGCCAGTGCGAGATCGCGCGGAGAGCCGACTCGCGACCACGGAAAAGGTCGCCGCCGAGTGCGCCGCTACGCTGACCGTAGGCCCGTCTACGGAAGTGCGACTCGGCAGCGTCACCGCCGTACCGCCAGCGCCGAGGAAGTTCCGCCCATGATGCGCCGATCGAAGAAATCGGTACGAATCGGTCGAATCTCCCTTCCTCTGATCCGGCCAGCAGGATTCCGACGAGGCGGTGACTTTCGGCATCGAGGACCGGGCCGCCGCTGTGGCCAACGAAGGTGCCGACGCCTTCGGACCAGCTAAGTTGCTGTAGCCCATCGGCCGTTGGCCCGGCGATGGTGAAGGTTCGCCACACGCCCTGCGACTGCCGTTCGGCGAGCGGGTACCCGTAGACTTGGACGTTTTCTGGCAGGCGCTCGTCCTGCCAGATCTGGACGGGCTCCGGCAAGATGTGCGGTGTGGGCGTCAGCAGTCGCAGTACTAACAGGTCGATGTGGTCATGCCGGAGCGCGATCATTGCTTCGACCTCGGTCCCGTCAGCCGGAAACCTGAGCCTTATGCTTTTATCGGGATAGTCTTGTCCCTTTACGACGTGGCTGGCCGTCAGGCAGTACGACTGGCTGACCAGAACCGCGGTGCCGCGTCTCTTCTCATTTACAAGGACCTCCGCGGTTGCGGCGGCTGCAAGCGCGGCCGACCCCGGCGCTAGCTTCCTGACTTCCATGTCAAGGTGACGGTCATACTCGATTCCAGTTCCGACTTGGCAAAGAACCATCCGACCTCTCCGGATAGTCCGATAGCGATTTCGAGCGTCAGTTCGTCCGGCTTTACGTTTTCCTTGAACGACGAAGCGACTCGCTGCGTCGCCGACGCGATACTTTCAAGACGGTTCATCGCCGAAGTGATGACGCCGACGTCAGGCTCGCCGCCGTGACTACGCACCAGATCAGACTCGGCGGTTTGAAACAGGACCCGCGTGTTTCCGTCGTCCAGTACTACTTCTACGAAGTCGCTCATGCCTACTCTCTCGGTCGTGTACTGCTAGGTCGCTTGGGCGCCGGAGAACGTTACACGTGCGCTCGACCAGCTTTCTGCTCCGATAGATCGGTCTCTGTCGTGATGGCGGGCCGTATGTACCGTTGGATGGATTGAGGCGCTTGAGCCTGGCCCGAAGAGCTTGGCCTTCAGTGGACGCCCCGCCATACCGCAAAGAATACCGCGTCTCGCGGCACATCCCGTGGCACACAATCTGTCCGAGCGATCTTGCGGCGGACGTTTCCGCTGCTCAGACGTGGGGCCGGGGGTCGGGATCGAACCGACGACCTGCCGCTTACAAGGCAGCTCTTAGATGGTGACTTGGCTGCCTACCTGCGGATGCAGCGGCCAAGCCGGCGTACAGAGTGCCGGAGCTGCATCCAGGTTGCGGGGTTCCGCACCACGTTTGATTCCACGTTGCGTCGATGCATCCCTGTCGATCAACCGCGACCACAACCAGCAAGGCGCCGACGGCGCCTCACCCGACAGTTGAGGAACCTGCACCCGTCCGGCGACGCAGTCTCCCTAGCGAGGGTGCGCTCCGCGGCGGCCGGGTGTCGAAGCCCCTCTTCGGCGCGGGTCGCTGGGTCTCACCCGCCACTTAGCCCTGGTAATTCATGAGAGCCGTGGATCGATCTTGTGACCGCGTCGGTCGGCCTGGCTGGTGCCGTTCCTGGATGTGGACATGGTGAGGTTTCCGGCGTGCTGGTTCTGCCGGTAGCTCCC
>Ga0209933_1000485_pt1 | contig 70882 bp, 65 predicted proteins | sample ThiBiot_300_biof_FD_183944 | JGI IMG/M metagenome (GOLD analysis project Ga0209933, IMG submission 183944) | Wastewater bioreactor microbial communities from Cape Town, South Africa - Thiocy_cont_300_biof (SPAdes) | ecosystem: Engineered > Bioremediation > Thiocyanate > Unclassified | place...
GCATAAAGCGAATGGCCGTCGATCGATTTGCCCATGGTGCGCACCGGGTCGCCCTCGGACGGCTCGACCTTGATCACCTCGGCACCGAAATCGGCCAGCATGCGGCCGCAGAAGGGACCAGCCACGGTCGAGCCGATCTCGAGCACGCGATACTTGGCGAGCGGGCCCTGCCGATGATTTGCGTCGTCGCTCACTCGGGCCCTCAGATCACGTATTTCTGGAAGCGCCGGAGCGTTTCCTTCGCGTTGTAGAGATTCTTGCGCTTGGCCCGTTCGGCTGCCTCGCCGTCGCCCGCTCGCATGGCGGCCACCACGGCACGATGCTCGCCCAGCCCCTCCTGCGCGCGTCCGGGCAGAATGACGATGCGGCGGATCACGACGTTGGTCTTCTCGTAGATGCTGTCGAGCATGCGGGCGGCCACCGGATTGCGTGCCCACTCGATAATGCGGCGGCGGAAACGCTCGTAGACCACGATGAAGGAGTCGAAGTCGCGCTCACGTACGTACTTGTCCATCGGCTCGCCAAACAGCTCGACGAACTCGTCCCAGGTTTCCGGCGGGGCGTTTTCGGTGGCAAGCCGCACACACAGGCCCTCGAGGACGGCGCGCACCTCATAGAGATGGAAGACGTGCTCGAGTTCGAGCCGGGAGACGACGGCGCCACGATTGGGGATGCGGTCGATCAGGCCGCGGTTTTCGAGGATCCCCAGGACCTCGCGGATGCGCGTGCGTGGCACGCCGAATTCGGCGGCCAACTCCTGCTCGCCGAGCTTGGCGCCGGGCGCGATATCCTGGCGCGCGATACGCTCCCGCAGCGCCTCCACAATGTCGGCGACCGACGCCTTGCCGCGTCCCCCGCCCTCGCTGCCGCCGGTCTTGCGGCCACGTGCCTTGGCTTTCAAGGCGACAACCCGACCTGACATTTCCTACCCCACCGCTTTGCGGTTCTTCTGAATTGCCGACGATAGGACAAGGGCTGGCCAGTAGTGTCAACAATATTGTTAACATGTTTGGCGGCAGATTCCCGGTCAGCCGGGCTTCAGCCCTCGAGTCGAGATGACGCAACACGGCGGCGCTCTGCGCAGATCGCCGTGTGACCTGGACGTTCGTCCACGAAGAGAAAGGCAGCGTCGGAAGGTCGGCGGCCGCAATCGAGGTGGGGCCGGCTCGGAACGTTTCAGGCAGGAAGCGCGACCGACTCGCGCGGCGCACACCAAAGGACTTCCATGTCGCCGCCGGCGACTTGATGCCCGAAAGCTATCGAAATCGAGTCCTGCGAGACTTGGGACGCACGAGGCAAGCCGTGCGCCCCCAATACCTCACACCACGCCGAAGGCCCGCATGGCTTCGGCAACGCGGATGAAGCCCGCGATGTTGGCGCCGAGCACGTAGTTGCCGGGCGATCCGTATTCGTCGGCCACCTCGGCGCAGCGGTCGTGGATGCCGTTCATGATGCCGGCCAGTCGCTCCTCCGTCGCCTCGAAGCTCCAGGAATCGCGTGACGCATTCTGCTGCATCTCCAGCGCGCTGGTGGCCACGCCGCCGGCGTTGGTCGCCTTGCCCGGCCCGAACAGCACGCTGGCCTCGAGGAACAGGCGCACGGCTTCCGGCGTGCAGGGCATGTTGGCGCCCTCGCCGACCGCCACGACCTTGTTCTTGACCAGGGTGCGGGCATCGCGCCCGGTCAGCTCGTTCTGCGTCGCCGACGGCATGGCGATATCCGCGGGCACGTCCCAGATGCAGCCGTTGGCAACGTAGGTGGCCTTGGCACCGCGATGCTTGGCGTAATCCTGCACCCGGCCGCGCCGCTTCTCCTTGATCTCCTTCAGGAGGTCGAGGTCGATCCCGGCCTCGTCGAGGACGTAGCCGTCGGAGTCCGAGCAGGCGATGACCTTGCCACCCAGCTCCGCCACCTTCTCGATCGTGTAGATCGCGACGTTGCCGGCGCCCGAGACGATCACCTTCTTGCCGTCGAAGCTCTGGCCGCGCGTGCCGAGCATGCGCTCAACGAAGTAGACGGCGCCGTAACCCGTGGCCTCCGTGCGCACCCGCGAACCACCCCAGGCCAGCCCCTTGCCCGTAAGCACGCCGGACTCGTAGCGATTGCTCATGCGCTTGTACTGGCCAAACATGTAGCCGATCTCGCGCTGGCCGACGCCGATGTCGCCCGCCGGCACGTCGGTGTACTCGCCGAGGTGGCGCGACAGTTCGGTCATGAAGGACTGGCAGAAGCGCATGACCTCGCCGGTCGACCGGCCCTTGGGATCGAAGTCGGAGCCGCCCTTGCCACCGCCGATCGGCATGCCCGTCAGTGCATTCTTGAAGACCTGCTCGAAACCCAGGAACTTCACCGTGCCGAGATAGACGGTCGGATGAAAGCGCAGCCCGCCCTTGAAGGGGCCGAGCGCGGAATTGAACTGGACGCGGAAGCCGCGATTGATCTGGACCTGCCCGCGGTCGTCGACCCAGGGCACGCGGAAGATGATCTGTCGCTCCGGCTCACAGATCCGCTCGATCAGCGCATCCTCGGCATAGTCCGGATGTTTCGCGATCACGGCGCCGAGACTGTCGAGAACCTCGCGCACCGCCTGATGGAATTCTTCTTCTCCCGGATTGCGGCGCAGCACGTCGGCAAAAATCGGCTCCAGCTTTTCATCAAGCATTTTCTGTAGGCACTCCTTCTCGGCAGACATTGACCCTGAACGTTGGATAGGGGCCGAGGAGCATCCGCGCATGCCCGCGGGCAAGGGGCACAACGACGCACAGAAAGCAGGCCCGAGGGGATGGCCCTAGGGCGTGAGTGGCCCCGGATCGCCGCCGACCGGACGGCGCAGGCACGCGACGTGATGGCCTTCCGCCACTTCGATCAACGGCGGCGCCGTCACCTTGCACTCGGCGATCGCGTAAGGACACCGCGTGTGGAAGTGGCAACCGGGGGGCGGTTTCGCCGGGCTCGGCACGTCGCCCTGCACGATGCGCTTGCGCTGGCGGCGACGCTTCGGGTCAGGTGCCGTCGCGGCCGAGAGCAGCGCCTCGGTGTAAGGATGCAGCGGCTGCGTGAAGAGCGTGCGCTTGGGCGCCAGTTCGACGATCCGGCCGAGATACATCACGGCGATGCGATGGCTGATGTGTCGCATCACCGCGAGATCGTGGCTGATGAAGAGGTAGGCGAGCCCGTACTCCTCCTGCAAGTCGATCAGCAGGTTCAACACCTGTGCCTGCACCGAGACGTCGAGCGCGGAGACCGGCTCGTCGGCCACGATCACGTCGGGATTGACCGATAGTGCCTTGGCGATGCCCAACCGCTGGCGCTGGCCGCCGGAAAATTCATGCGCGTACTTGCGCATTGCTTCAGGCCTCAGCCCGACCCGTCGGAAGAGCTGCGCCACCTTCTCGTCGCGCGCCGCTCCCTGGGCGATGCCAAAGTTCTCCAGTGGCTCGCCCACGATCGTGCCCGACGGCAGGCGCGGGTTCATCGAGGAGTATGGGTCCTGGAAGATCGTCTGGATGCGCCGGCGATGCGCCCACATGGCGCCCGGCTTCAGATGGGTGATGTCCTCGCCGCCCAGCGCAATGCGTCCGGCCGTCGGCTCGATCAGCTTCAGGACGACCTTGCCGATCGTCGACTTGCCGCAACCGGACTCGCCCACCAGGCCGAGCGTCTCGCCGCGGCGGATCGAGAAGGAAACACCGTCGACCGCCCTCACCTCGCCGACCCGGCGCTGCAGCAACCCGCCATGGATCGGGAAGTGCTTTACGAGACCTTCGACCCTGAGGACCGGCTGGGTATCGAGCTTGTCGCTCATGCCGAGGCCCTCACGCGCTCGACTTCCCAGCAGGCAACGGTATGGCCTGCGCCGCCCTCGACCAGGGGCGGTGCCTCGCTGCGGCAGCGGTCGGTCGCAAAACCGCAGCGCGGTGCGAAGGCGCAGCCGACGATCGGTTTGGTGAGAATCGGCACCAGCCCAGGGATCTCCTGCAAACGCGGCCGCGTGCCGGCAGCATCGGCCTCGACATCGAGGCGCGGGATCGCCCGCATCAGGCCGCGCGTATAGGGATGCAGCGGTTCGGCGAACAACGCCTCGACCGACGCCTCCTCGACCTTGCGGCCGGCATACATCACCACGACACGCTCCGTGGTCTCGGCGACGACACCGAGATCGTGGGTGATCAGCACGATCGCCGTGCCGGTCTTCTCCTTGAGCTCGATCATGAGATCGAGGATCTGTGCCTGGATGGTAACGTCGAGCGCCGTCGTGGGCTCATCGGCGATCAACACCTGTGGATCGCAGCTGAGCGCCATGGCGATCATTACGCGCTGGCGCATGCCGCCGGACAGCTGGTGCGGATACTCGTCGAGACGGCGGCGGGCATCGGCGATGCGCACCAGATCCAGCATCTCGCGCGCCCGATCGCGTGCGGCCGACCAGGGCACATTGAGATGGCGGACCACGTTTTCGGCGATCTGCGTGCCGACCGTCAGGACCGGATTGAGGCTGGTCATCGGCTCCTGGAAGATCATGGAGATCCGATGTCCGCGCAGACGCTTCATTTCCTCCTCGGAGAGCGTCGTGAGCTCTTCGCCCTCGAACTTGATCGAACCCGAGGCGATGCGGCCGGTCTCGGGCGGGATCAGCCGCAGGATCGACATCGCGGTCACCGACTTGCCGCAGCCGGACTCCCCCACGATGCCCAGCGTCTCACCGCGCGCGACATGGAAGGACACGCCATCGACAGCTCGCACGATGCCGTCCAACGTACGGAACTGCGTATGAAGGTCGCGAACTTCGAGGATGGAGGCTTCAGCCATGGTCAGAGCCGCCTCGCCAGCCGCGGGTCGAGCCGGTCGCGCAGCCCATCACCCAGCAGGTTCACCGCCAGCACGGTGACAGCCAGGAACGCACCGGGGATCAGGATGGTCCAGGGCGCGATCTGAAAATAGGTGCGCCCCTGGGCGATGATGTTGCCCCAGCTCGGAATTTCCGGCGGTACGCCGGCCCCCAGGAAGCTGAGGCCAGCCTCGATCAGCATGGCCGAGGCGCAGACATAGGTCGACTGCACGATCAAAGGCGCCAACGTGTTGGGCAGCACATGACGCCACAGGAGCTTCATGTTCTTCGTGCCACCGGCAATGGCGCTTTCGATATAGGGCTGGGCACGGATCGACAGCACGACGGCGCGCACCACGCGCACGATACGGGGCACTTCGGGGATGACGATGGCCACGATCACGATGCCGAGCCCCGGCCGTGACAGAGTGATGAGCGCGATGGCGAGCAGGATCGAGGGGATCGCCATCAACCCGTCCATGATCCGCATGACGATCCCGTCGACCTTGCGGAAGTAACCGCAGGCGAGGCCCAGCGCGAGGCCCAGCACGCTCGAAAAAGCAGCCACCGAGAGCCCCACGATCAGGGAGACACGCGCCCCGTAGATCGTCCGCGAAAAGATGTCCCGGCCGAACTGGTCCGTCCCGAACCACCAGCGCTCCGACGGCGGGCGAAGCCGGTTCACTGGCGACAGCTTCAACGGGTCATTGGGCGCGATGAAGGGCGCGAAGACCGCCATGACGATCAGCGCCGCCAGCAGCACGGCACCGAAGGCGATGGTGGGATTGCGCCGTACCGCGGTCCACAGCGAGAATCGGCGCGTGGCCGGCAGGTCGAGATCGTCGGCGACAACGGCCATGTCAGTACCGGATCCGCGGATCGAGGAAGGCGTAGGAAATGTCGATGATCAGGTTCACCAGCACCTTGGCGCCGGCAAAGACCAGGATCAGCCCCTGCACCACCGGATAGTCGCGCTTCAGCACGGCATCGACCGTGAGGCGGCCCAGGCCCGGGATGTTGAACACGGTCTCGGTGATGACGACGCCGGAGATCAGGAGCGCAATGCCGATGCCGATCACCGTGACGATCGGCACGGCGGCATTCTTCAACGCATGCAGCAGCAGCACGCGGTCGGTCGCCAGGCCCTTGGAGTTGGCGGTGCGGATATAATCCTGGGCCAGCACCTCGAGCATGGAGGCGCGCGTGATACGGGCGATCAACGCCATGTAGGTGATGCCCAGCGCCACCGAAGGCAGGATCAGGCTTTCTACGAAGGGCCAAAAGCCCTGCTTGATTGGTGCGTAGCCCTGCACCGGCAGGAGCTGCCATTGCACGGCAAAGAAGTAGATCAGGATATAGGCCAGCACGAAGGTCGGCATCGCAAAGCCCAGCACGGCGAAGGCCATGGCCAGGCGATCGACCAGCTTGCGCGCCTTCCAGGCTGCCACGACGCCGATGGGAACGGCGAGCACAACCGCCACGAACAGGGTCGAGAGCGTGAGCGCGACCGTCGGCTCCAGCCGCTGGGCAATCAGGCGCGTCACGGCGAGGTTCGAGAAGATCGATACCCCCATGTCGCCCTGCAGGAGCTGGCCCACCCAGACGACGAATTGCTCGACCATCGGCCGGTCGAGCCCGAGCTTGGCGCGCACGGCCGCAATCGATTCAGCCGTGGCGTCGTCGCCCGCGATGATCGCAGCGGGGTCACCCGGTGCGAATCGCAGCAGGAAAAAGACAAACAGCGCCACCACCGCCATCACCGGCAGGGTGGCGAAGAGACGGCGCACGATATAGGAGGTCATGCGCCGTTACGCTTAGCGGTTTTCACTTCTTGGTAATACCCCAGAGCACGGCGAGGCCGGTATTCGGCACGACGTTGTCGATCTTGTCGCCGCGGAAGGCGATCGGCGTATCCCACTGACCGAACGGCAGGAAGACGACCTGTTCCATCGCGCGCGTCTGCAGCTCCTTGGCGATCTTCTTGCGCTCCTCCTCGGTCGCCGCCATGCCGAAGGCGTTGCGCAGCTTCTCGACTTCGGGATCGCACGGCCAGCCGAACAGGCCCTTGTCGCAAGCAGCGCCGATCCAGGTGTGCAGGACGGGATTGGACGAACCGACGCCCCCCGAGGTGGTGACGAAGATGTTCCAGCCGCCTTGCGCGGGCGGCTCCTTCTTGGCGCGACGAGTCACGACCGAACCCCAGTCCATCGACTGCGCATCGACGTTGATGCCGGCCTCGCGCATCGCCTGGACCAGCACCTGCGTTGCCGGCGTGATGGTCGCGTGATCGGTGGCCGAGAGCACGGTGATCGGCTCGCCCTTGTACCCGGCCTCCTTGAGGAGCTGCAGCGCCTTCTTCGGGTTGTACTCCTTCATGAGTTCGCTGCCGCCGTCGTTCTCGTAGGGGCCGCCGCAGGTCAGCAGTCCTTTGCAGACCCGGTAGAATTTCGGATCGCCGACGATGGTACGCAGGAAGTCTTCCTGGTTGATCAGGTAATACATCGCCTGCCGCGCCTTCACGTTGTCGAACGGCGGGTGGAGATGATTCAGCCGGATCATGCCCTGCGTGCTGTCGATCTTGCCGGTCTTCATCAGCTTCACGCCGCGCGCCTTCTCGAGCAACGGCAGGAAGTCGTTGGTCGGCTGCTCGTAGAAGTCGATCTCACCATTGATCAGCGCCGACATGGTGGTCTGCGGATCGGAGATCCAAACCAGCTCGATGCGATCGACGCCGGGGATCTTGGCGCCCGCGAAGGAGGACGGCGCCTCGGTGCGCGGCACGTAATCCTTGTTCTTGAGGTAGACCGCCTTGCTGCCCGGCACCCACTGATCCTTGGCGAACATATAGGGTCCGGAGCCGACCGCTTCCTTCACCTGCTGCTGCGGATCGGTGAGCGCATCCTTCTCCCGCATGATGGCCGCGATCGAGCTCTGGCTCTTGCCGAGCGACTCCAGCACCATGCCGTAGGGCTCGCGCAGCACCATGGTGAAGGTCTTGTCGTCGACCGGCTCCATCTTGGTGACGAAGCCCATCAGCCGCTGGCCGACGCCGTCCTTGGCGCCCCAGCGCTTCAGCGAGGCGATCACGTCCTTGGTCGTGACCGGCGAGCCGTCATGGAATTTCAGCCCATCGCGCAGGGTGAAGGTGTAGGTGAGCCGATCGGGGCTGATCTCGTACTTGCCCACCATCTGCGGCTGCGGCTTCTGGTTCCCGTCGTTGCCGAACAGAGTGTCGTAGATCAGGGCGCCATGGATGTTGGCGATGGTCTGGGTCGTCCACACCGGATCGATGACGCGCACGTCGGCATGCATCACCGCCTTCAGCACCTTTTCCTGCGCCAGCGCCGGCGTCTGCGCGGCAGCAAACGGCACGGCCAGCGCGACGGCGCCGGCTAGAATACGCCTGATCATACGAACGTCTCCCTTGCTCCCCTCACTGAGTATGCAAAGCCGTCGTCCCGCTTGTCCAGCACGACAGGAGGAAAGAGATCAGAAGATCAGGCCGCGCGGCTTGGCATCGGCGTCGAGCGGCCAGATCGGACGTTCGACCTTCCGGTAAGGAACCTTACGATGGTCGCGGCGCAGCGGGCCGCTCGATTCGACATAGATCACCTTCTTGGCGATCGGCCCGTAGGCCGCCATGAAATGGTTGGTCGACTTCACCACCACGATCTTGCGCTGGGTCGGATCGATGCCGAGGTTGGTGAAGAGTTCGAGCCCGGTCGCCTGCGTCCTGTTGGAAATCAGGACGACATCGACGCCTCCCACCCGCACGGCAGCGCAATCGCCGACCGAGACCTGCGTCGGGCCGAAGCTCTGCCGGGCGTTGCGCTTCAGCCCCACGACCTCGACCTCGGCATCGACCGGCTGGCCGGAACTGGGAGCGATCTTGCCGCCAAAGCGCAGGTCGAACCTGGCGCCAAGCCCGGCGTCGAAGCAGAGCCGTACGGCGATCGGATCCCAGATCGGCCCCAGGCAGGCATTCTCCACCTTCTTCTCGATCAGGTGGCGCAGGATGTCGGTATTGTCCGAGGGGGCTCCGCCGCCGGCATTGTCGGCCGGATCGGCGATCACCACCGGCAGATCGTTGAAGGCCATACCCTCGCCCACACCGGCCGCGACGTCGAACGACGGCGGCTGGGTCTTGCCGCGCAGGCCCACCAGTTCCTCGCCCAGCGCGGTCGCCAGCGCATCGGCCTTCTTCTTGTCGCCGTCGGCGATCACCAGCACGCGGGTGCCGATCTCCGCCACGTCGCCGTAGGGAAAGCAGTGCGCGATGGAGACGGAAAGAATGCCGTTCTTGCCCTCCATGGCCTTGATGCGATCGACCAGGCCGCGCATCGGCTGGATGGTCGTGGGGTAGCTCTGGATCTGCCGGCAGTCATAGACCGACATCACCGGCTTCACCTTGCCGCGCAGCGTCGCCAGCACCAGGTCGAGGACATCCTCGGCGCGTTCGACGACGTCGGTATGCGGGAACTCCTTGTAGAGCACGACGATGTCGGCATGGGAGAGGCGCTTCAGAGTGAGATGGCAGTGTGGATCGAGTTCGACGCCAATCACGCATGTCGGGCCGACAATGGCGCGGGCCCGTTCGATGATGTCGCCTTCGACGTCGTCATAGCCGTGCGCCACCATGGCGCCGTGCAGGCCGAGCAGCAGGCCGTCGACCGGCAGGGCGGCCTGGAGCTGCGCCAGGATCTCGTCGCGCATGGTTTCATAGTCGGCCTGGTTGGTGGTGCCGGCGGGGCTGGCGGCAAAGCAGCTCCCTTCGATCAGCTCGAAGCCCTCTTGCTTGGCGCGAGCGCGTCCGACAACAAGCGGTGCCGTGCACATGCGCGGGGCGTCGGTCGGATGCTCCCCAGGCCGATAGAACACCGATTCACGGTAGTTCTCGAGGCTGGTGGGCAGCGGAGAAAAGGTATTGGTCTCGGTGGCGAGCGTTGCCGTGAACAGACGCATGGAACTCCTGGGGGCGGATTGTAGCGGGCTTAAGGAACAGTGCCGGTCGGCAAGGAAAGGCAGTGCCGCGCGATGGCGCCCGGTGTGGTGAGCCAGATCGCGTCGCGATGCCGGGCGATGTGCCGCAGCGCGCGCTTTAGGTGTCGCAGCCGGTGCGGCTGGCCCACGATATAGGCATGCAAGGCAATGCCCATGACCAGGGGCCGTTTCTCGGCCAGTTCGCGCATCTCGTCGAACTGGTCGACGATGATGTCGGCGAACTGGGCGGCGCCGTCCTTGCGCCCGACGATCGAGGGAATGTCGTTCACTTCCTGGGGATAGGGCACCGACAGGATCTTTCCGCCCTCGCGGCAGCGGAACCAGATCGGCTGATCGTCCATGCACCAGTCGAGCTGGTAGCGATAGCCGGCATGGGTGAGCAGATCGGGCGTGACGTGGCTCTGTGAGATCCAGGGCCCCAGCCATCCTTCGGGCCGCCTGCCCTCCTCCGCGGCGATGCGACGCGTGACGGTCTCGATCAGCTGCCGCTCCTCGGCCTCTCCCAGCACGCCCTGGCGGACCGCATTGGTATGGCCGTGCCCCACGATCTCATCGCCGCGGGCGCGGCAGGCGGCGACCAGTTGCGGCGCATGGTCGTACATCGAGGTGTTCACCAGTGCCGCCATCGGCAACTGGAGGTCGTCGAACAGGTCGAGCATGTACCAGGCGCCGACGCGATTGCCGTAGTCGCGCCAAGCGTAGTTCAGCACGTCGGGTTGTGGACCGGGAATCACGAGCTCCGCGCCCAGTCCCTCGCCGAAGGCGAAGTGCTCGAGGTTCAGCGCGAAATAGACAGCCAGTCTGCGATCGTCGGGCCAGGAATAGTCCGGGCGCCCGCGCAGCGGCACATAGTCGTAGCGATCGTGGGTGGGAAGCTTCATCAGCAAAACGTAGCGTCAGATCGTACGATGAGCTACGATTTCACCAACGATGAAGAAGCCGCCGGCGTTGCCCGCGGACGATCGTGGGAGGGAAGCGAGCGTTGACGGCGACGAGTGCTGCTGCATTGCCTGAATCTGATCAAGTCCGGCCGGCGCCGCGCCGCTGGGGCGCACCGCTCTGGGTCGGTGCGCTGCTGATCGTGCTCGCCTTCCTGGTGATCTATCCCCTGCTGATGCTGGTGTTCGGCGCGCTGAGCGATTCGAACCCGATCGTCGATGGCTTCGGCGCATTCCGCCCGTCGGTAAAGCATTTCGTCGACGTGCTGGCCAACGAGAACGTCCACCTCGCCTTCTTCAATGCGTTGGCGGCCTGCGGCGGCGGTACGATTCTTGCTGTCGCGATCGGGCTCGCCTTCTCCTGGATCGTGGTGCGCACCGACACGCCGTTCCGCGGCTTCATTGCCGGCGCCAGCATGATCCCGCTGTTCGTGCCGCCGCTGGTCGCCGGCGTCGCCTGGGGCATTCTGGGATCGCCCAAGACCGGCCTGCTCAACACCGTCCTGAAATGGATCGGCATCGATTTCCGCTTCGACTTCTATTCGATGTCGGGCCTGATCCTGGTGTTCGGCATCTATTACGCACCCTACGTCTACATGTTCACGGCCTCGGCGCTGCGCAACATGGATCCGAGCCTCGAGGAAGCCTCCGAGGTCTCCGGCGCCTCGGCCTTCACGACCTTGTTCACGGTCACCTTCCCGCTGATCGCCCCGGCGATCCTCGCGGGCTCGCTGCTCTCTTTCGTGGTGATGCTGGGCATCTACGGCGTGCCGGCGGCGCTCGGCGCGCCGGCCAATATCAGCGTGCTCACCACCTATATCTTCAAGCTCACCGCCTGGAGCCCGCCGCTCTACAACACGGCCGCCGCCGTCGCGATCCTGCTGATGGTGGTGACGGCGATCCTGGTCTGGGCGCAGCAGCGCGTGCTGTCGGGCAAGAGCTTCGCCACGGTGGCCGGCAAGGCTTTCCGGCCGCGGGCCCTGCAGCTCGGCCGCTGGCGCTGGTTCACCTTCAGCCTGGCATTGATCTACCTGTTCGTCGTCGTGGTGCTGCCGACCCTGGCGCTGGTCATCGCCGCCTTCCGCAAGTTCCTGTTCATCAAGGATTTCGACGCGCTGTTTGACGCCAAGGCCTATAGCTGGGTGCACTTCAACAGCGTGTTCGACAACCCGCTGACCATGCTGTCGATCTGGAACACCATGAAGGTCGGCGTCATCACCGCGCTGGTCGGAGGCGCCCTGGCCTTCGCCATCGGCTACACCGTCAACCGCACGCAGGTCTCGGGCCGCCGCTCGATTGACCTGTTGGCGACCTTGCCGGTGGCCATTCCCGGTCTCGTGGTCGGCGTCGCCTACCTCTGGGCCTGGATCGGCCTGCCGGGCGGCCTCTACGGCACGCTCTGGATCCTGGCCTTGGCCTTCGTCGCCCGCTTCATGCCCGACACGGTGAAGGCGCTGTCGACATCCTTCATGCAGATCCACAGGGAACTGGAAGAAGCCGCCTGGATTTGCGGCCGCGGCCTGCTCGGCACCATCCGCACCATCGTGCTGCCGCTCGCGCGGCCCGGAGTCGTCGCGTCGATGACGCTCCTGTTCGTGCTGGCGATCCGCGAGCTGGGCTCGTCGCTCTTCCTCTACACCAGCGACACGACCGTCATGGCCGTGCTGCTGCTCGACTATTACGAAGGCGGCAATGTCGGCAAGACCGCCGCCTTCAGCCTGGTGCAGACCGTGCTGCTGGCCGGCCTGCTCGGGCTCACCACCTGGCTGTCCCGCGATGCCGCCCAAGGCAGCGCCAGGGTCGGCTGACGGCAAGACACCAAAGATCAAGATCGAGGGAACCGGAGGATACGCCCATGACCAGGAAACACATGTCCCGCAGGACATTCACCGCAACCGCCGTCGGCGCCACCGTCGGTGCGGCAGCCGGCCTCCAGGCCCTGCCGGCCGCCGCCCAGACGCAGTTCGGCTCCAAGGAGTTGATCGCGGCCGCCGAGAAGGAAGGCCAGCTCACCTTCTACACGGCGGACTTCGCCGAGACGCAGCAGGAGGTAATCAAGGAATTCAACAAGACCTTCCCCAAGGTCAAGGTGGCGATGGTCCGCGCGCCGGGCGGCCAGCTCATCCAGCGCATCAAGACCGAGGCCGCCGCCGGCAAGCTCGGTGCCGACGTGGTCAACCATTCCGACCGCGGCCTGATGCTGGACATCGCCGACCTGTTCCAGGACTACGCCCCGCCCAACGCCGCCGACTATCGGCCCGATGCGCTGGTTTCGCCCAAGCTGTGGCCGGGCGCCACCTTGGGCTGGGCGATCGCCTACAATACACAGCTCGTGAAGAACGCGCCCAAGACCTGGATGGATCTGCTGAAGCCCGAATACAAGAACAAGCAGATCGGCCAGGTGATCGGCCCGTCCGGTGGCACGACCTGGACGCGCATCATGTTCGAGCGCCAGGTGCTGGGCGAAGACTACTGGAAGAAGCAGGCCGAGCTCGGCATCGCGCTCTACCCGTCGGGCGCACCGCTTTCCGATGCGCTGGTACGTGGCGAAGTCTCGATCGCGCCGCTGCTCTACAACATCATCTACACCAAGATCGTCGAAGGTGCGCCGGCCGAGGCGATCTTCGCGCCCGAAGGCGTGCCGATCGTTCCCTATGCCGACGGCGTCACCAAGACCGCCAAGAGCCCGAATGCCGCCAAGCTGTTCATGAACTGGCGCCTCTCCAAGGAGGGCCAGACCTTCATGATCAACAAGCTCGGCAACATCACTTCGCTCAAGGAGCCGCCCGCCTTCCCGAAGGGCTGGGATCCCAAGACGATCAAGGTCTGGGTGCCGAACTTCGAGCAGTTCGACAAGCTGCGTGCGACCTGGATCGAGGAGTGGAACAAGACCTACGGTTATCGCCAGTGAGCTCCGCGCTTCTCATCGAGAACCTCGTCAAGCGGTTCGCGGCGGGCAAACCCGCCGTGGACGGGGTGAACTTCGACGTGCCGGCCGGCGAGATCGTCGTGCTGCTGGGCCCCTCGGGCTGCGGCAAGACCACGACGCTCCGCTGTGTCGCCGGCCTCGAGCATCCGACCGGCGGCCGCATCTCGATCGGCGGTCGCGTCGTGTCGGAGCCCGAGCGCAACCTGCTGGTGAGCCCGCGCGAGCGCGACATCGGCATGGTGTTCCAGTCCTATGCCGTGTGGCCGCACATGACGGTGCGGCAGAACGTGGCCTATCCGCTGAAGCACCGGCGCGGCAACGGTGGCGGCAACATCGAAAGCAAGGTGCTGGAGACCCTGGAACTGGTCGGCCTGCGCGACTATGCCGACCGCCCCGTGACCTCGCTGTCGGGTGGGCAGATGCAGCGCGTGGCGCTGGCGCGCAGCCTGGTCTACCGGCCACAGCTCCTGCTGCTCGACGAGCCGCTGTCCAATCTCGACGCCAAGCTGCGCATCCGTCTGCGCGACGAGCTGCGGCGCATCCTGAAGCAGACCGGCATGACCGGCCTCTACGTCACGCACGATCAGGCGGAGGCCGTCGTGCTGGGCGATCGCATCGGCGTGATGCGCGAGGGCAAGCTCCTGCAGATGGCGCCCCCGGGCGAGATCTACAACAGGCCGGCCGATTCCTTCGTGGCCAACTTCACCGGTGCCTCGAACTTCCTGTTGGGCAAGGTGCTGGAACGACAGGGCGAGCGCGCCACGATCGATCTCGGCGCTGCCGGTCGCATCGAGGCCTGGACGCCCCAGCCGCTCAGCCCGGGCGACCGCGCCCGTGTCGCGCTTCGCGCCGAGAACATCCGCCTCGGTGAACGCGGTCCGGCCAACAGCTTCACCGGCCGCGTCGTCGAACGCCGCTATCAGGGCATGCAGACGGTCTACGACGTCGAGTTCGGCGGCCAGAAACTCGAAGTGCTGGAGCTCGGTACCGCCGCCCGCCATCAGGACGGCGACGTCGCCCTCACCCTGCCGCCGGATACCTGCTGGGCCTATCGCGACGAAGGTCAATCCGCCATCGATTGAGGCAGCCGCGCGCCGACGATATTAATTACGAAGCGGCGCGCGGATATTCGGTGATCCCTGAAAGAAGACATGGTGCGGCCACGGACCAATCGTGGTCGCAACAGGACGAAGGATCGTCACCATGTCCAAGGCACAGGAAAACAAGGAAATCGTCGGACGCTGGTTCACCGAATTCTGGGGCAATCCCTGGAATCCGAAGATCGTGGACGAACTCGCCGCCCCCGACATGTTGCTGCAATACTCCCTGCACGCCCCGCGGCGCGGCCGCGACGACGTGAGGAACTTCATGGTCGGCTTCCGCGAAGCCTTTCCGGATCTCGAGTTCGGCGGCGCGGCCGATCTCATCGCCGAGGGCGACTATGTGGTCGGACAGTGGAAGGGCGGCGGCACCCATACCGGGCCTGCCTTCGATGACTTCCTGATCGGCGCGTTGCCCGCCGCTTCGGGCCGCAAGATGCACTTCACCGGCACGACGGTACTCAGGATCAAGGACGGCAAGGTCGCAGAGGAAATCGGCCTCGACGACGGCGTCACCGCCCTGCAACAGCTCGGCATCCTGCGAGCGGCCTAGGTTTTCTCAGCCTGGGTGAAGCCCGGCACGAAGTGCCGCAACCAGCGGCGCATCGTGCTCGGGCAGCAGGGCCTGCGGATCGAGCGTCAGGACGCCCCGTACGGCATGACGTTCGGAGAGATGCACGGGCGGATCGCCCCGCTGCAGGCGGGCGCTCGCCGCCAGGGCATCGCCGACGGCGATCTCCAGCACCGGCACACGGCCGGTGACCGACGCCGGCACCAGGGTGACCTTGAAACCGTTGAGCGCGCCCGCGATGGCCTCCAGCCGCCGCTGCAAAGCGGCGTTGGCTGCAGCATCGTCGGCCGTCACGAACCGTTCGAGGGCCGCGAGCAGACCAACGATCTCCTCCTTGCCGGCCTTGAAGCCGCGGCCGACGCCGTGGTGGGGAACGCCGCGCAGGTTGCTGCGATCGATCAGCCGCGGTGGCGTCCAGGTGTCGGGGGCCACGTCCATGTCGAGTTGCTGCAACAGGGCCGACGCCACGAGGTCTCGCCGTCCCGCCAGGATACCGGAGGCTTGCGGCCCGCCCAGCGCCTTGCCGCCGGAGAAGGCGACGAGATCGGCCCCCAGGGCGATGAAGCGGCGCAAATTCTCCTTCGGCGGCAGTTGCGCGGCTGCGTCGACGATCAGCGGGATCCTGGCGGCCTTGCAGACCGATACGGCCGTCGGCAGGTCGGCGAGGCTTGCGGCATTGGCCGAGAAGAAGACGGCGACGACCGACTCCGACAGCGCCGTCTCGATTTCCCAGGCTTCGAGGCCGCGCACCCCGGCGCCCGTGCCGCGATCGTTGTGGCCGATATCGATCAGCCGCGCACCCGACGCCGCCAGCGCATGGGCGTAGCCGGTCCGCTGAGTCCGCGGCACCAGGATGTCGTGCGGGAAAGCCCCGGCATGCGGCAAGGCTGCCATCTTGGCCACGTCCCAGCGCGCGATTGCGGCGGCTGCGGCCAGAGTGAGGGCGGCGGCTGCGCCCGTCGTCACCATCCCAGCCTCGGCACCAGTCACCTCGGCGATGCGCCGGCTGGCCGCGTCCTGCAGCTCGCCGATATCGACCGAAGCCCGCGACGCCGCGCCCATCGCTTCGACGACTTCCGGTGCCATGATGGCGCCGCCCAGCCGGGTCAGCGCACCGGCGGCATTGATGCGCCGGCGCACGCCCAGCACCGCATACGGATCCGATCCTATCATCGAGCAAGCTTAGCCCAAGACCTGCCGGCCCGGGCGATCTTCTGGCGGGGTCACGACCCGCCGTCGGCTTTGATGCCCAGTTGCTCGATCACCTTGCCGAGCCGTACGTGCTCGTCGTTCAGCGCTTTCGCGGTCTCCGCGGGCGTGAACGGCAAGGGCTCGACATAGACCTGCTTCAGGCGCTTCAGCGTCTCGGCATCGCCGAGCGAGGCGACCAACGCCTGGTTTACGCGCTGCACGATGGATTGCGGCAGGTCCTTGTGACCGTAGAGCGGCAGGGACGAGCGCACCTCGACGTCGCCCGCGCCTTGCTCGCCCATGGTCGGGACATCGGGCAACTCGGGAAGACGGTTCGGCCCCACGACGCCGATCGCCTTCAAGCGGCCCGCCTTGACGTGATTGATGACGATCGTGGTGCTCACCATGCCGAGTTCGAGCCGGCCTGCGAGCAGATCCTGCACGCCAGGCGGCAAGCCCTTGTAGGAAATCGAGGTGATGTCGAGCTTGTACTTGATCTTCATCAACTCCGGCAGGAGATGCGCGCCGGTACCGTTGGCCGAGTTGAGATAGTTGAGCTTGCCGGGATTGGCCCGTGCATACGCCACGAATTCCGCGACGTTGTTCGCGGGCACGCTGGGCGGCACGCAAAGCAGTGCGGTACTGACGCCGATCATGCCGATCGGCTGGAAGTCCTTCATCGCGTCGTAGGGCGCCTTCATCAGGAAGTTGAGCGCAACGTGGCCCGAGACACTGAGAAACAGGGTGTACCCGTCGGCCGGCGACGACAGGAAGATCTGGCCGGCCATCATGCCGTTGGCGCCGGGCCGCGGATCGATGATCCAGGGCTGGCCGAGATTGTGCTGCATGGCGTCGCCGATGGCGCGCCCCGAGACGTCGATCAGCCCGCCAACCGGCCCCGTCAGGATCACCCGGATCGGCTTGCTGGGATAGGTATCGGCGCCGGCAAGACGCGATCCGAACAGCGGTGCCGAGGCGGCAGCGCCGATCAAGGAACGACGCGAGATCATGGCTCAGGCCCGGTGGAAGGGCTTATCGCCCGCGACGGTGACGCGATAGCCCAGCCGCTTGTTCGGGAAGTAGTCCCACATCGCATGGTGCATGGCACTGCGATTGTCCCAGAAGGCCACTGAGTTCGGCTGCCAGGCGAAGCGGCACTGGAATTCCGGGACCTCGCAGTGCCGGTAGAGCATTTCCAGAATCGCGTCGCTTTCGTTCTTCTTGAGCCCGACGATGTGCGTGGTGAAGTTGCGGTTGACGTAGAGTGCCTTGCGCCCCGTCACCGGATGCGTTCTCACCACGGGATGCTCGTTGCGCGGGAAGGAAGTGCCTTCCTTGGGCTTGCGGCCAAAGCGACCGCCATAGACCTGCGCGCCGTCGTGAATAGCTGTCAGGCCGTCGCAGAGCCGCTGCACGGCCGGCGAGAGCGTCTCCCATGCCCGGTACATGCTGGCAAACAGCGTGTTGCCGCCGCCGTCGGGCGGCAGCTCCTTCATGTAGAGGATACTGCCCATCGGCGGCTCGGCGTCGCACGAGACGTCCGAGTGCCATTCCTCGCCGGCGACATATTTCGAGTTCTCGTCGGCCTTGATGACCAGGATCTCGGGATGGTCTGCATTCTCGTTCGTCGACGAGGGGTGGATGTGCAGCTTGCCGAAGCGTCGGCCGAAGTCCTTGTGCTGCTCATGCGTCATCTGCTGGTCGCGAAAGAAGATGACGAGGTTCTCCATCAGTGCGTCGTGCACTTCCTGAAACTGCTGGTTGCCCAGCGGCTTCCCCAGATCGACCCCGAAGATCTCCGCACCGATAGCCGGCGTGAGCTTTCTCACTTCAATGGATTGATAGCGCACCGTCACCTCCTCCATGGTCGCACTCTAAGCTCGGTGCTCTCGGAGGATCGCGCAAGAATCACCAATGTCCGTATTGCGGACTAGTTTCGCTGTTCGGCTGCCGACCCTGTCGGCCAATGCGCGGCGACAGAAGCCGTAGGCGTTCTACTGTATCTGCCCGATAATCGCGATCGGACCGCCCCCGGTGGGCCCCTGGTGTTCTGCGCCGCCGGACACGTAGAGCATCGTGTCACCGATCACGCCCGCCAGCACGCCGCCGACCAGGGCGCGAGCGTGGCGGGTCGAGTGGATGTCGCTGTCGTCCAGCATGGTGTGGCGGCGCCCGCGAATCTCGCCGGAAGGTGCCGCCTCCGCCTTGGCAAGGACGGCGACCGGCTTGCCGCCGACATCGGCCAGTGCCCGCCGGGCAGCCGCGGCGTCGATCGCATCGGCCATGACTTCATGGCCAATCACCAGATCACCACTCCAGCCCGATGCATTGCCCAGCACCACAATCTCGTTGCGCAGCAGTTCGACGCCGGCAGAGGTGCTGGCGACACTCGAATAGAGCGACCAGTCCCGGCAAACGGCCGTCTCCGCAACGTCGCCGATCTCCCCCAGAGCGACGGCGACACCAAGCGCAGACGCGCCACGCGAGAGTGCCATCGAATGATAGGTATCGGCCGTTGCGACCGTCGCACCACGCCGCGCCGCCGCCTCGATGCGCTCCTTGGTCAGCAACGGACATTTGATTTGGACGAAGTGGACATCGGCTGGAGAGACGATGCCCGCGTCCTTCATGGCCAGCGTGACGGCCGTTGCGGTTTCCTCGATCTGCGCCGCTCTGCCGATGTCCTCCGGCGCAAAGGCCCGTGTCAGGCCGATACCGATGGCCAGTCGCGGGTTCGCTGCCACTTCTGCCACCTCCTCCCGGCAGAAGACCAGCAGATGCGGTGAAAGCCCTCCCTCGGTCCCGCCGGACATGACGATGGCGACACGTCTCTCAATCTCGGCCAGCTTCACGCCGAGCCGCTCGGCCAACAGGAGCTTCAGGGCAAGGGTTGCATAGCCGCGCGTAAAATCGTTGACGCAGCCATTTCCCTCGGTCTTGCCGACGATGGCCACGATCGTCGCGGGATCGATCTCGCCTTTGTCGATCGCCGCAGCGAGCGGCGTCGTGTCCTGGGGGCCGGCGGTAGGCAGCCGCAGCACCCGTGCCCGACGCGCCATACTCACGCCGCCCTTCCGGCATCGCTGCCATGACGTTCGCGCCGCCGGCGCAGCCAGACGACCGAGGCGAGCGCCACACCGATCACCAGGAACGAGACGGCGGTCGTCACCGTGCCCAGCGCATAGAGCACGGGCGTCGTGACATTGGTGGTCATGCCGTAGATCTCCAGCGGCAGGGTGTTGAACGAGCCGGACGTGTAGAGACTGCGCGAGAACTCGTCGTAGGAGAGCGTGAAGCCGAACAGGCCGACGCCGATCAGGCTCGGCAGAAGGATCGGAATCACGACGTGCCGCAGCGTCTGCCACGGCGAGGCACCGAGATCGCGCGCCGCTTCCTCATAACGCCGATCGAAGCGGTTGAAGACGGCAAACATGATCAGCAGGCCGAAAGGCAAGGTCCAGGTGAGATGCGCGCCGAAGGCCGAGCTGTACCAGGCAGGATCCCAGCCCAGCACCCGGAACAGAAGCCCGATGCCCAGGCTGACCAGGATCGACGGCACGATCAGGCTGGCGATGGCGAGATAGAACAGGATACCCGACCCGCGGAAACGCGTGCGAAACGCCAGGCCGGCGGAGAACGACGCCACCACGGTGACCAGCATCACCGCCCCTCCCAGGATCATCGACCGCTGAAAGGCGCCGGCGAAATCCCCCACCATCTGCTTCTCGAACAGATTCCTGAACCAATGCACGGAGACGCCGTTCATGGGGAAGGTGAGCCCCCCGGACGGCCCCTGGAAGGACAGCACCAGGATGGTCAGCGTCGGGCCGTAGAGGAACAGCACGAACAGGGCGAAGAAGGCCGCCAGGCACCAGAAGGCAGGACCACGCTTGCCGTACACGCTCAGAGCTCCTTGCGAATATCGACCAGCCGCATCATCGCCGCGACAGTGAACAGGACCAGCAGGAGCAGGATCACGGCGTTGGCCGCCGCGGCCGGATACTGCAGGAGCGACATGGCGTTCATCATCATCAGGCCGACCGACGCGCTCTGTCCGCCGCTCATCAATCGCACCGTGACGAAGTCGCCCATGACAATGGTGACGACGAAGATCGAGCCGATTGCAATGCCGGGCTTGCAGAGCGGCACCACGACATTCCAGAGGGTCTGCCAGCCGGAGGCACCGGCGTCGCGAGCCGCTTCGAGCAGGCTGCGGTCGATGCGCATCATCGAATTGAAGATCGGCACTACCATGAAGAGCGTGTAGAGGTGCACATAGGCCAGCACCACCGCGAAGTCCGAGAACAGCAGGAACTCCAGCGGCTCCTTGATCAGACCGAGCTTGATCAGCGTCGTGTTGGCGAGCCCATGGCGGCCGAGGAAGGGAATCCACGAGATCATGCGGATGACGTTCGAGGTCCAGAACGGAATCGTGCAGACGAGGAACAATACGGTCTGCCAGGTCGCCGAGCGGACATGGAAGGCGAGGAAGTAGGCGACGACGAAGCCGATACCGAGCGTCAGGCACCAGGTGATCGCGGCGAACTCGATCGTCTGCAGATAGGTCCGCCAGGTGACGGGCGAGAGCAGCAGCTCCTCGTAGTTCTGCAGCAGGAAGGCCGGGATGATCCGTGTCGTGTCGTAATCGAAGAAGCTCACCACGACGATCGTGGCGATCGGCACCACCAGAAACAGCAGGAAGATCAGCGCCAGCGGCGCGACCTGCAGGTAGGTGATCCAGGCGGAAACACGCTTCATAACAAGGTGGAGAGGCCGACGACGCGGCCCCTCCTCTCCTTCAAGCAAATATGATCAGGCCGCGATGAACTGATTCCACTTCTGGACCATGTAGCGGTCCTCATCCATGACGGCGTTCCAGCACGCCACCGCTCCCATGCGGTCGTAGAAGGAACCGCCGTCGCGCACCGCGCCGGCCTTCTCCATGACGACGCCTTGCGGGTTCTTGATGTCGCCCTTGGCCGGCTTGCCTTCCATCCAGTAGCCCCACTCGTCCTCCGTCATGTTTGCCTTGGCCGTTTCCAGCACCGCCGAGTAATAGCCCTGGCGGTTCAGGAAGGCGCCGACCCAACCGGACAGGTACCAGTTGATATAGTCGTAGGCGGCATCGAGTTGGGCGCCCGAGAGATGCTTGGCGAGCGCCAGGCCGCCACCCCAGGCACGATAGCCTTCCTTCAGCGGCTGATAGGTGCAGGCGATCCCCTTGGAGCGCACCGCCGTCACCGCCGGCGACCACATGGACTGGATCACGACCTCGCCCGAGGCCATCAGGTTCACCGACTCGTCGAAGGTCTTCCAGAAGGCGCGGAACTGGCCGTCCTTCTTGGTCTTGATCAGAAAGTCGATGGTCTTGTCGATCTCCGCCCGGGTCATGTTGCCCTTGTCGCCGTATTTGATGATGCCGGCCGACTCGGCAATCATCGCGGCATCCATGATGCCGATCGACGGGATGTTCAGGATCGACGTCTTGCCCTTGAACTTGGGATCGAGGATATCCTTCCAGCTCTCGATCTTGCGGCCGACCAGGTCGGGCCGAATGCCCAGCGTATCGGCATTGTAGATCGTCGGGATCATAGTGAACCAGCCGGTCTGGCCCTTGGTGAACTTAGTCGAGCCCGGCCCTTCGACGAAGCTCACCGTGTTGGGCGCCGTGCCCTGGGCGACGACGCTGTCGGGTTTGAGCTTGCCCGAGGTGAAGATCGGCACGATCTTGTCGAAATACTTGATCTTCTTGACGTCCATCGCCTGCAGCGTGTTCGCGGGAAAGACCTTCTTGCACATCCAGTATTCGATATCGGCGACATCATAGGAGTTAGGCTGCGTGACGGCCCGCTGAACGACGGCATCGGAGTCCAGCGCCGTCATCTGCAGGGTGATGCCGAGATCGGCTTTGCACTTCTCGGCGATCTCGTTGATGTTCGACACGCCCGTCCCGAACTGGCGCAGCACGATGTTCTTGTTGTTCTGCGCCCAGATCACGGGGAAGCCGGTCACTGCACCGCTTCCGACCACTGCACCGGCAACGCCTGCCGCTCCCTTGAGCAATCCGCGGCGACCGATGCCACTCTTCATCTTGCGAGCCATGTCGTTCTCCTTCTTTTTGTGAAACGACGGCACGGGGCCGCCTCCCTACGCCCCGAGGGCATGCACGTCCTCGGCTTTCCAGGACAGAGTCACGGGCTCGCCGGGTCTGACCGGAGCCACGTCGAAACGCGCTTCCGGCACCGTCGCCGACATCGTCTCCAGACCGGGAACGTCGACGCCGATCTGCACGGTCGTTCCCAGATACTCGACGGATCGCGCCACTCCCTGCAGCGACGTCGTTCCGGCGTCGCCCGCCGTGCCGGGCTGAACGTTCATGCGATCGGCGCGGATCGCGACCAGGGCGCCATCGCCCGTCGCACGCGCGACGGCTGCCGGCAGCACGTTGTGGCCGCCGATGAATTTCGCCACGAAAGCCGAGGCGGGCCTGTTGAACACCTCGCGGGGCGGCGCAGCCTGTTCGATCCGACCGCCGTTCATCACCACGACGAGGTCGGCCAGCGCCATCGCCTCGTCCTGGCTGTGCGTGACATGGATGAAGCTGATTCCCAGCCGCGTTTGCAGCGCCTTCAGTTCCTCGCGCATCCGTATGCGCAGGAAGGGGTCGAGCGCGGAGAGCGGCTCGTCGAGCAGCAGGACCTGCGGGTCGGTGATCAAGGCCCGCGCCAGCGCCACCCTCTGCTGCTGTCCTCCGGAAAGCTGGGCCGGCAGACGTGCGGCATAGCTGTCCATGTGCACCCGCTTCAGCATCTCGACGGCACGGCCACGGCGCGTGTCCTTGTCGATGCCGCGCATCTTGAGGCTGAAGGCGACGTTGTCGGTGCAGTCGAGATGAGGAAACAGCGCGTAGCTCTGGAACATCATCGCTGTGCCGCGGGCGGCCGGCGGCAGCAGGGTGATGTTCTCGGCGCCCAGGATGATGTCGCCCTCGCTCGCCTCCTCGTGGCCGGCGATCATGCGCAAGGTCGTGGTCTTGCCGCAGCCCGACGGCCCGAGCAGGCAGCAATAGGAACCGGCCGGGATGCGCAGTCCGATGGAATCGACCGCGACGGTCTCGCCGTAGCGTTTGGTGAGGGCGACGAGTTCTATATCGGGCGGCCTGGCCATGCCTGTGGCGCAAGCAAGCCCTGTGCCAGGGCCGCAAAATCGCCTGGGGATTGAACGCGATCTGGGTCAATCTTGGCGCAGCTCTTGCAGTCGTCGCTTCGACAGCCCGCGCTTTGCGGCAGAAATGAACTCGAACCAGGGAGCACAGTAATGAGACTGATCGGCGTGGATGTCGGTGGCACCTTCACGGATCTGGTCTTTGCCGATACCGAGGCCGGACGGACCGCCGTCCACAAGGTGTCCACGACACCGGACGATCCGTCACGCGGTGTCGTTCAAGGCCTCGAAGCGCTCTGCGACAAGTACGGCATTCCACGCGAGACGATCGACGTCGTGTTCCACGGCACCACCATCGCCACCAACGCCATCCTCGAACACGACGGTGCCGTCACCGGCATGATCACGACCGGCGGCTATCGCGACATCCTGCATATCGGCCGTCACCAGCGGCCGCAGCATTACTCCATCATGCAGGACATCCCCTGGCAGGACCGCCCGCTGGTGAAACGACGGCATCGCAAGACGGTTCGCGAACGGCTGGCTCCTCCCAAGGGCCAGGTCCTCGAGCCGCTCGACGAGGCAGGTGTTCGTCAGGCCGTACGCGAACTGAAGAAAGCCGGGGTCCACGCGATCGCCATCTGCTTCCTCTTCTCCTATCTCGATCCGGCTCACGAAGCGCGCGCCATGGCGATCGTGCGCGAGGAATATCCCGAATGCTTCGTCACGACCTCCTCCTCGGTCTCGCCTCAGTTCCGGGAGTTCGAGCGCTTCACGACCACCGCGATGAATGCCTTCGTCAGCCCCAAGGTGCGCAACTACGTGACACGCCTCGAATCGGAGATCGAGGCTTCGGGCTTCAAGGCCGATCTCCGCATCATGGCGTCGAACGGTGGCGTCGCAACGCCGGCCATGGTGGCCGAGCGGCCGGTGCTCACGCTCCTGTCGGGGCCGGCGGCCGGCGTCATCGGCGGTGACTGGGCCGGCGCCCTGTCGGAGAAGCGTAACCTCATCACCTTCGATGTCGGCGGGACCTCGGCCGATATCGGCATCGTGACCGGGGGCGGCTTCGGCGAGGCGACGGCGCGCGACACCTGGATCGCGGGCTTTCCGGTGCTGGTGCCGATGATCGACGTGCATACGATCGGCGCCGGCGGCGGCTCGATCGCCTACCTCGACCAGGCCGGCGCCTTCAAGGTCGGCCCCCGTTCCGCCGGTGCCGTGCCCGGCCCCGCCGCCTACGGTCGCGGCGGCACGCGGCCCACGGTGACCGATGCCAATGTCGTGCTGGGTCGTCTCGACGGCGGCAACTTCCTGGGCGGCGGCATGTCGCTCGACGAAGTCGCGGCCCGTCGCGTGATCGGCGAACTGGCGCGCGATCTCGGCCTCTCGGAACGCGAGGCGGCCGAGGGCGTGATCACGCTGATCAATGCCAACATGGCCAACGCCATCCGGTCGCGCACGGTCCAGAAGGGCATCGATCCGCGACAGTACGCTCTGGTTGCCTTCGGAGGCGCCGGACCGCTGCACGGCGCCGAGGTCGCCGACATGCTGGGCATCCCCGAAGTGATCGTGCCGCCTCATCCCGGAATCACGTCGGCGGTCGGTCTGCTGATCAGCGACCTGCGCTACGACGCCATCCGAACGTCCTTCCAGGTGTCGGGCACGGCCGATCTCGAGCGCATCAACGCCGACTTCGTCGCCATGGCCGACGAACTTGCCGCCCGCTTCGCGGCCGACGGAGTCGATCTCGCCGAGGTGTCGTTCGAGCGGCGCGGCGACCTGCGCTACGTCGGACAGGGCTACGAGCTGCGTGTCCCCTTTCCCGACGGTCCGCTCGACGAAGCGGCGCTGGCCACTGCCTTCGCGGCTTTCCACGACATCCACAAGCGCGAGTACGGTCATCACTTTGCCGAATCCGCGATCGAGATCGTGAATTTGCGGCTGATCGGAGCAGCCAGTGCCGCCAAGATCGCCAAGCCCGAACCGGCGGGCACAGGCTCCGTCGAGGCGGCCCAGGTGCGCACCGGCACTTGTACCTTCCGCGTCGACGGCAAGCTGGCCGACTACTCGACCGTCTTCTACCGCCGGGACCTCCTGCCGGTCGGCCGGCGCCTCGTTGGACCGGCCATCGTGCTTCAAATGGACACCACCACCGTCGTGCCCCCGCAACACGGCTTCGAAGCCGATGCCGCCGGCAACCTCGTCATCCGAAAGGAGCTCGCGCAATGAGCACCGCCGCCCACCGCCTGCCTTCGACGAAACCGGACCGCATCGACCCGATCACGATCAGCGTCATCCAGGGCGCCCTCGAGAATATCGCCGTGGAAATGGGCTACAAGCTGATGCGCATGAGTTACTCCTCGATCATCCGCGAATCGGAGGATTTCGGAGCCGCTCTTGTCGACGCCGAAGGTCGCGGCCTTGCCGAATCGGCACAGTCGACGCCGCTGCAATCAGGCCCGATCCCCGGCTATGTCCGCGGCGTGCAGCGGCTGCTCGCCGAGCGCGGCGACACGATCCGGCCGGGCGACGTCATCATGCACAACGACGCCTATTCCGGGGCCAGTCATGGACCCGACGTGGCCTTCATCGTTCCGGTCTTCGTCGCTGGACGGCTGATCGCCTTCGCCGCGACCACCGCCCACCATCTCGACATCGGCGCGCTCTCACCCGGGTCCTGCGGCATCGTCGAGGCGATCGACGCCTATGCCGAGGGCCTGCAATTCAAGGCGATCAAGGTCTACGATCGCGGCGTGCGCAACGATGCCGTCTGGCAGATCGTGCGCGACAACATCCGCGCCTCGGATCTCGTGGTCGGCGACATGGATGCCCAGGTCGCGGCAGCGAGAATCGGCGCAGAACGCATGGTCGAGCTGGTCGAACGCTACGGACTCGAAATCTTCGAGCAGGCCTGCGAAGCGCTGATGGATCACGCCGAGCGGCTGATGCGGGGGGCCATCGCCAGGCTGCCCGACGGCGTCTATCGCGCCGAGACGGCGATCGACGGCTATCTCGACAGTGACGATCCTGCCAAGAAAGAGCTGCCGATCGTCGTCACCCTCACGAAGAAGGACGACGGCCTCGTCGTCGACCTCACCGGCACGGCACCGCAAGTGCCGGATCGGCCGATCAACATGCCGCTGGAAGGCACCGCCGACATCGCCATCTGGCTCACCATCCGGTCGGTGCTTCTGGACACCGAAGTGCATGGTCATATTCCGGTCAATGCCGGCCTGATCCGCCCCATCACCATCGTGGCACCCAAAGGATGCCTGGCCAATCCGACCTTCCCGGCGCCAACCATTGCCCGTTTCTGTCCGGGCAATCAGCTCGCCGATACGGTGATGAAAGCGCTGAGCCAGGCAATGCCGGACAATGTCTCGGCCGGCATCGGCAACCTCAAGGTCATCGCCTTCTCCGGCCTGGCGAACGAGACCCACTGGGTGCACATGGAGATCTTCGAAGGGTCCTACGGCGGCCGCCACGGCAAGGACGGCATGGACGCCGTCGACACGCTCTACGCCAACACACGCAACAATCCGATCGAGGACATCGAGACCCACCTACCGCTTCGCGTGCTGCGCTACGAGCTGCGCGAGGACGTGGCCGGCGCCGGCAAATGGCGCGGCGGTTTGGGCTCCGTGCGCGAGTTCGCCTTCCTGAGCGAAGGTGGCGCCTCGGTCGAAGGCGAAGGGCATCGCTACCGGCCCTGGGGCTTCCTGGGCGGTGGCGAGGGCATGCCAGCAAAACTCGACCTCGTGACGGCGGCCGGATCGCGGGCGCTGCCGTCCAAGGTGCCGCATATGAACATCGCCAAGGATGGCCGTTTCATCTGCTACGGCCCTGCCGGCGGCGGCTACGGCAATCCGCTCGAACGCGATACCCGTCGTGTCGCCGACGACGTGCTGGACGGCGTGATCACGATCGAAACGGCGCTCAGGGACTACGGCGTGGTGGTATCGGCCAAAGGGCTGGTCGATGATGCGGCAACCGACAAGGAGCGCGGTCGTCGCCCCAAATAAAACACCGGAATACGCTCGAACCTCAAGCCGCCCGGCTGGGGCGATCGATCTTTCCGGTTGCCCTCGCGAGCGTCTGGCTCGGCCGCTCCCCGAACGTCGCGGCATAGGCGGCGGCGAAGCGTCCGAGGTGCCAGAAGCCGAGCCTGAAGGCGACGTCCGTGACCGACGTCTCCTCGTCTGGGCGGGACAACAGCGAGCGCGCACGCCACAACCGTCGCCAGCGCAGATATTCCCAGGGCGGCTTGCCCGTGCGGAGCTGAACCACTGACTCCAGCAGGCGACGTGACGTTCCAGCGCGCCGGCAGATCTCGAGCATGCTCAACGGCTCGTCACTGGCTTCCTCGACGACTTCCTCGAAGCGCATCATGATCCTGGTGTGACGTCCGACCGAGGCACGATCCGGCCGAAAGGTACCAGCCTCGCCCAGCCGCGCGACCGCCTCCAGAACGGCATTGCGCAACGTGGTGCGGGTCGCCTGGTTCTCAAGCAGTTCGGGCCGCTCGTCGAGCTGCCCCAATATCGTCTGATGCTGCGCGATGAAGCGATGCCGTGCAGCACTCGAGGCGACACGCCATCGTCCCGCCCGAGCCGCGGTCGAGGACCTGAAGGGCAGATCCAGCTCCGATGCGTCGACGAGCAAGGTCGGCTGAAGAGCAAAGGACTGGACATCTGCCGCGGCGGCGCTGTGCATCGTGGCGCCCTCCCCTTGCCGCACCATCGCGAGATCGTCGCCGTCGATGTCGTTGCCGTTGACGGAGCAGTGCGAGCTGAAGATGTGCCAGATGCTGAAGTCGCGGGTCCGCTCACTGAGCGTCAAGACGCTCGCTTGATCGACTTCCAGGCGTGTCAGAACGACCCCATCGAGCACGAGGTAGCGAAATCGCCCGCCGAATGATGGCCCCGAGTCGGCAACCAGCTGGCAGCTGGCGCCCGGTACGGCCTGGCCCAACTCCTCTTCGCTGGTCGTTGCAATTCGACGATAGAGATGCATCGTCCCGATCGAAAGATCTCCGGCCGACGGCCGGCGACCTCTCCCCCGCACAGTGGTTCCGCCTGGACCTTGCCACTTCTTGCACAACTTGGCGCGGATATTTTCCTATTGCCCATGCCGCATCGGGAGCGGTCAACGGGCGAGCGCGGCACGATCGGTGAGTGGCCAAAATACGCTAAGCTGACCCGATGATCCGGATCGGCATCCTGGGGGCTGGAACGATGGCCGCCGTCCATGCAGCTGCCTATGCGCGCATGTCCGATATCGAAGTTGTCGGCGTGTTTGGCCGCACCCCCGGACGCGCCCGTGCTGTGGCGGCGACCTGCGGTGCCTCGCCGGTCGATGGGGCGGACGCCCTGATCAGGGCGCCGGACCTCGATGCCATCGACATCTGCCTTCCAAGCGCCCTGCACCCAGCCTTTGCGATCTCGGCCCTCCAGCATGGCAAGCATGTCCTCTGCGAAACACCGATGGCGCTGAGCCTGGCCGAGGCCGAAAGCATGCGCGACGCCGCGCGACAGGCCGGTCGCCTGCTGCAGGTCGGGCTCCTCATGCGCTCGGTCGATGCCTACGCTCATGTGAAAGCCGCCGCGGAGTCGGGTCGGCACGGGCGCCTTCTCGGTCTTTCGGCCTGGCGCCTCGGTTCCTACCTGCATCCCAATGCCCCCGACCATAAGACCCATTACGGCGATCCTACGACCGAGTTGATGACCTTCGACTTCGACGTCGCCCTGTGGCTCATGGGCAGGCCGGCCCGGCTGCAGGCGCTGGGCGGAGGCACCGTCACCGCATTGCTCGGCTACGCCGACGGCGGACAGGCGACCATCATGGCGAGCGGACTGATGCCGCCTGGGTCGCCCTTCACGGTGGGTTTCCGAGCCTTGTTCGAGCGTGCTGTCTTCAGGCTGGAAACCACTTTCGACCAGATCCCGCCACGTAGCGCCTTCACCGTGGCGACAGTCGATGCCGCGGCAACCGCTGTCGCTCTGACGCCACGTGATCCCTACGACGTCGAACTTCGCCATTTCATCGACTGCATCGTCGGCAGCGGCGACCTGGCGCTGCTCGACGCCGATCGCGCGATCGAGGCGCTCCACCTGTCCCTGGCGACCCAGCGCGCACTCGCCGACGGACAGCCCGTCATACTTTGAGACGGTGTAAGGTCGGCCGCCGACCATCAGCACCAGCGCCATCAGGACAACGAATGACCCAAGAGGCCGAACCACCCTCCCGCCGCCAGATGCGCCTCGGCGTCTTCGTCCAGGCGCCCGGACACCATGTCGGCGGCTGGCGGCATCCTGACGCCACGGTCGAGGGCTGGCCCAACCTGTCGCTGATGCAGCACATCGCGGCCGCGGCCGAGCGCGGCAAGTTCGACATGTTCTTCCTGGGCGATGGCTTCGCCACCGGCTACGACGAGCATCCCTCGACCATCGGCAAGTTCGAGCCGCTCACGCTGCTCGCCGCACTCGCCATGGGCACGAGCAGGATCGGCCTCGCCGCCACCGCCTCGACGACCTACGCCGAGCCTTACCATGTGGCGCGCGGTTTCGCGTCGCTCGACCATATCTCAGGCGGCCGGGCGGCCTGGAACGTGGTGACGACGGCCTATGCCAAGTCGAGCGCCGTGTTCGGCCGACAGCATCCGCCGCATGCCGAGCGCTACGCGATCGCCGAGGAATTCGTCGAAGCCTGCCGCCTGCTGTGGGACAGCTGGGACGACGACGCCTTCATCGGCGACAAGACGGCCGGCCGGTTCGTGCGCCCGGGCAGCCTTCGTATTCCGAGCTTCAAGGGCCGCTATTTCGCTGTCGAAGGCGCGCTCAACGTGCCGCGTTCGCCGCAGGGCCATCCGGTGCTGATCCAGGCCGGGTCGTCCGGCCCCGGCCAGGCCCTGGCCGCCCGCATCGCCGACGTCGTCTTCACCGCGCAGAACGACCTGGCCGAAGCCCGCGCCTTCTACGATGGCATGAAGGCCCAGCTCATCCGGCAAGGGCGCAGCGCCCAGTCGGCGCTCGTCATGCCGGGCGTCATGCCGGTCATCGGACGCACCGAGCAGGAAGCCCGGGAAATCTTCGCCGAGCTCAACCGCAACATCGACACGGCGCAGGCCTTCACGGTCCTCTCCGAACGCCTGGGGGCCGACATGTCGCCCCATCCACTCGATGGCCCCGTGCCTGATGTGCCGGAGACCGAGCATCTCAAGAGTCGTGCCGCTCTCCTGATCCAGATGGCCCGACGCGAGAATCTCACCTTGCGCGACCTCTTCTACCGGGTTGCCGCGGCGCGCGGCCACCTGCTGCCGGTCGGCACACCGGTCCAGATCGCCGATCTGCTGGAGCGCTGGTTCGAGGCGGGCGCCGCCGACGGCTTCAACCTGATGCCGCCGTTCTTTCCCGGCCAATTCGACGCTTTCGTTGATCTCGTGGTACCGATCCTGCAGGAACGAGGCCTGTTTCGGGCCGATTATACGGGCACGACGTTGCGTGACCATCTCGGCCTGACGAGGAAGGCCAGGCCCCAGTTCACGGATCACTGAACGGCGTCTCGTCGGTTCTTCGACAGGCGCGACGCCGTTACGATGGCAACAGCGGCGCCCAGCAGCAGCAGAACGTCCGTGCCGCCGACCGGCCAAAGATGGGAATGCACCAGGCTGCGGCCGAGATGGTCGCCCGTGGTGATCCAGTTCAAGCCGACCGCAGCAATCGCAAGCACGCCGATCGCCCGGCATTGCTCGCGCCAGGCCTGGGCCGGCCTCGACCAGGCATGGCCGAAGCTCGCAAGCCAGGCGAGAAGGAACGCCCAGATCTCGAGCGCGCTGCGGTCCTGCCCTAACCACGTCGCGTCCATCGGCAAGAGACGATTGGCGATGAAGAAGACCAGCGTGGCGATCACGATGCCGCTCACGCTCCCCACCGTCATGCCTTCGACGAACCGGAAGCCCGACAAGCCGTATCGCATGAACCGCTTGCGACGCGATTCGAGCCAGAAAAGGTAGCCGGTTGCGATGGTGACGCATCCGGCGAGACCTAGGCCGAAGTAGAGCCAGCGCAGCGACCAGTGACGAAACCTGATGAGATGAAAGCCGACAATGAAGCGCTGGATCGCGGCGACTGGCTGCATTTCGGTACGCTGATGCAGGGACGCGCCCGTCGTACCGTCGAAGTAGATCAGATCACCCGACAGGCTGACCCTGTCTTCGAAAGGGCGGCTCACCTGCACGTAGGCCGCGGCATCACCCGGCAGACGCACGACGACGGCGCGCGGCAGCTCCCCGCCCCACCGGCTGCGGGCTTCCGACACCATGGCGTCGAGCGACCCCAGTTCACCGGGCTTGTTCAGTCGTGGCCGGGAGAAATCTCCGATCTCCTCGGTCACGAAGGTACGGCGGTCCGGGTAGAACATCCGCCAGCTGCTCTGAAAATAGATCGAATAAAAGAAGATCAGGCCGGAAAGCGTGATAGCGATGTGAAACGGCAACGCCAGGACACCGGCGACATTGTGCAGATCGAGGATCGCGCGGCGCGGCTGCCGGTCGGCCCTGAATGTGAAGAAGTCGGCAAAGAACTTGCGATGGACAACGACGCCGGACACACAGAGCAGCAGCATCGCCATTGATGCGAGGCCGACGATCCAAACGCCGATGTCCCAGCCGCGGACATGCAGCATGTAGTGGAAGGGATAGATGAAGCCCGATGCCGCCCGCGTGCCGGAATCCGGCAATGTCGCCCCCGTCGCCGGATCGAGGTAGCGTACGACCAGGCCTGATCGATCGCGCCAGGCCAGCCGGAACACCGGCTGCCGCTCGCTCGGCAGGATGATCGCGACAAAGGACGACCGGGCACGTCCGGCATCGGCAATAGACGGGCGGAGGACATCCAGGGTCGGCGGGTCTCGCGGCAGGGCGAGACGCAGCTCCGGCATCATCCAGCGGTCGATCTCGCGGTCGAAAACCGAAAGCGTGCCCGTCCAGAAGATCGCGAACAGCAGGCTCCCCAGTACGACGCCCGCCCAGGTATGGACCCAGTTCATCGACGCCCGGAACGCCGGCTCCATATTCGATGCTCAGAAATCGGCCGTCAGCGACAGGCGGAAGGTGCGCGGCGCACCGAGGCTCAAGGTGGACGCTGCGGATCCGGTCTCCCAGTAATTGGCATCGAGGAGGTTCTCGACGGAGAACCGGGCAACGATCGGCTTGCCGGTCGGGCTGCGCACCGGCTCGAAGGCATAGCGCAACCCAACGTCGAGGCGCGTCCAGTCCGGCAGGCTGCGCCGCGGCCAGGTAGTGTCGATATATTGCGAGCTGGTATAGACGGCGCGCCCGGTCAGCGTGAGGCCGCGGACGAACGGCGTATCCCATTCGCCCGCAAGGTTGAGCTGGAAGGTCGGCGAAAAGGGCGCGACCCAGCCGTCGGTCAGACCACCCTGCGTCTTGGTGAGCACGCCATCGAGCAGCATGAAGCCACCCAGGAGGCGCACTCCTTCCATCGGTTCACCGAAGACATTGAACTCCAGGCCCTGATTGCGTTGCTCTCCGGACAGCATGAGCTTGTTGGTCGCCACGTCGGTGATCGTGCTCGGCTGCGTGATCTGGAACAGGCTGAGGGTCGTGGTGAAACGCCCCCAGTCGACTTTCACGCCGGTCTCCCACTGTGTCGACTTGAAGGGTGGGAAGACCTCGCCGGCATTGGCAAAAGTCGATCCGACGATCGTGCCTGGACGAAGCCCCTGGATGAAATTGCCGTAGAACGAGACATTCTTCCAGGGCTTGAAGACCAGAGCCACGGCGGGCGTGAGCGCACTCTGGTCGTAGCTGTCGGCCTCCAAACCGGTCGTCGGATTGTAGTTGGTGGCCGTCACCCGCTGCAGGCGCGCACCGACGGTGAGCTGGATGCGATTGTCGGCGGCCGACAGTGTATCGGCAAGGGCGAGGCTCGACAGCGTCTCGATGCTCGTCTTGTTGGCCGCCCCGATCGGAATGTTGGGTCGCGCGATGACGTTCGGGTTGTAGATGTTGGTGTTGTAGGTCGCTCCATTGACCGTCACCGCACCGGTCTCCTGACGAAAGGCCGTAGCGGCAAAGGCGAATTCATGGTCGATCGGCCCGGTGCGGACCCTGGCGCGCAGACCGGCCTCGCTAGTCTGATAAGTCTGGTACTGGCTGAACGTGCTGGCCGTCACTGTGGCGTTGCCGTTGAAGTTGGAGACAGTGAGGTTGGTGCTCCCGGCCAGTCGCTGCGCACGGTAGTCGTGCGCACCTATGGTCGCGTAAGCCGTCACGGTCTCGGTGAGATCGACCTCGGCACGCAGCACGCCGAAGAGATCCTTGTGATCCTGATAGTTCCACGGCTGTCCCGGATTCTTCCGAGCGTTCGGCGCATAGGGCAACGCCACATTGGCGCCGACGCCAAGATAGGGGATCAAGCCGCCGATATAGCGATACTGGTATCCGAGATCGGCCGCGACACGGACCCGCTCGCCGCGATAGTCGAGTCCCACGATGTTCAGGAAGCGCTGATCGGAGTTTCCCTCGATGGCCGTTTGGCCGGCGCGGGCGACACTGTTGAAGCGGACACCGATCTGCTTCTCGTCGCCGAACCGACGTGCGACATCCAGATGTCCGCTGACCTGGCCCGCCGAGGCATAGCCGGCCGTCAACTGCGTCAGACCCTGATCTGGCGCGCGCTTGGGCACGAGATTGATGGTGCCGCCGACGCCGCCACCCGGCGGCATGCCGTAGATCATCGCGGTGGGGCCCTTCAGCACTTCGACGCGATCAGCCAGTTCCGCCATGATCGAGCTGGTTGGCAGCACGCCGTAGAGGCCGCCATAGGCCGTGGTCGCGCTGCCCACCGGGAAGCCACGAATGCGCACGGTATCGGTTCCGGGGCCGCCATCGGGGAAATAGGAGCGCACCGAGGGATCGTCGATCAGAACGTCCCGGATCGTCTTCGCCTGCTGATTCTGAACTTTCTCAGCTGTAAAATTCGTCTGATTGAACGGCGTATCCATCACCTCGCGGTTGCCCAGCAACCCGAGCTGACCGCCCTTGGCCACCTGCCCGCCGGCATAGGGCGGCGGTACATTGTCGATCAGCGCCTGCGAGGGGACGGAATAGCCCTGCACCTGGACGGGATCGAGATGGACCGCGCCAGGCAAACCGCTGGCTCCCGGTCGCTCGAGCGCCACCGTGGTGGCATTCGTGAACCGGAACACCAGACCGGTGCCGGACAGGAGACGCGCCAGCGCCTCGCCCGGTGGCAGGCTGCCGATAACCCCAGGGCTTCTCAGCGCGGCCGTGAGCGTACCCTCGGCGACAACCTGCAGGCCGGATTGGTAGCCGAACTGAACAAGCGCATCGGCAAGCGACTGCGCAGGAATGTTGAAAGACCGCGCCTGCTGCGCAAAGGCCGTGCCCATCGCGAGCGGGACGATCACGGCGGTGCTGCAGAAAGCAACGGCCGCAGCCAGCAGCGACACACCGATGCGCCGGGCCCGCGATACCGCCGGCCCCTTCACCCCTTCGTCGTCCCCATTCACCTGCGATCTCCCCAACACGAAACTGAGGAGACCGAGCTGCCAGTGGCGATTGCTTCTCAACCGCTCCAGGCTCCTTGCGGCATTGACGAGATGAGGCGAGGTGTTTTTCCGAAAAAAGTCTCAGCAGCGCGCCGATGCCTATCCCTTTGCAACGACCAGCAGCCAGGGCGTGACCTTGATGACGCGCCCCCCTTGGGGAACGACCAGCGCCTCCAGCGCCCGTACCGGATCGCTGGCATCGAATACGCCCGTCACGGGCTGACGCCCGACGCTGCCGTCGGCGATGACGATGCGGCCGCCGAACCAAGGGCGAATCCGGTCGACAACCTCAGAGACCGGCCGATTGCGAGCAGCAATCCGAACATCGGGCCCGACCACCAGGAAGTCGGGCAGATCGGCGCCCTTCTCGACGGTACCGCCGGTTCCGATGCGCACCCAGTCACCGGCCCGCAGGTCGAAGACCTCGGCTTTCCCGGAGTCGACCCGGACATGACCGCTGCCTACCGCGATCGACGTGCCGTCGCCGCGCCTTGAAACATCGAACCGTGTTCCCAGCACCGTCACCGTCGTGTCGCCCGCGACGACGCGAAACGGCCGCGCCTTGTCAGGCGCGACATCGAACAACGCCTCGCCTGCCAGAAGCTCGACCTTGCGCTCGCCGCCGACAAAGGCCAGGCGGATTGCGCTGTCGGGTCCGAGCCGCACCGTGCTGCCATCGTCGAGTTGCAACGTCTCGATTTCGGCCGTAGCGGTCAGATGATCGGCCTGGAAGCGCACGGTCAGGGTCGGCCCCAAAATCATCAGGAGGCAGGCGGCAATCGCCAGCACCGCCGCCACCGGACGCCATCCTCCGAGCAAACCCGGCCGATGCAGCGTAGGAGCTGCCGTCTGGTCGTTGCCTGCCATCGCCAGCAGATCGCCTGTGCGGGCCACGCTCCGCCAAGCGACGGCGTTCGCCGGCGCAGCGTCGAGCCAGGCTCGAAATCTGGTCAGGCAGGCCTCATCGCCGGGATCCTCATCGAGGAGGATCAACCAGCTTGCGGCTTCCCGACGGGCACGGTCGGCGTCAGTGTCCATGAGACGAAGACGTTGTCGCGTGGGCCTTTTTTCCGCGCAACCGGTCACAATGAGCAATGCCCTCGACGATCAGGGCATGCGTTCGCGTGATAGAGAGGCCGAGATGATCGGCGACCTCGCGGAGCTTGCGCCCCTCGATGCGGTTCATCCGTACCGCCGTTCGGGTCCGTTCAGGCAGTTCCGCCAGGGCATCTAGAACCGCTCGAAGTTCGTCGCGCGCCAGGGTCGCGCGTTCCGGCGACGGTTGCTCATCCGCCAGGGTCACGGCATCGATCTCGAAGGCGAGCCGGGCCGTTTCGCGAGACAGGGTCCGGCGTGCGTCGATCGCGAGGTTGCGGACAAGGCGGTAGAGATAGGCGACGGGTTCCTGGATCAGCGCGAGGTCATCCGCCCGAGAGAGCCTGAACCACGCCTCCTGCACGACGTCCTCGGCCTGTGCTCGGCCGCCCGCAATGGCACTGGCATAGGCGACCAACGCCGAGCGATGCATTCTGTAGATGCGCAAAACGCCCCGCTCGCCTTCAGACACCGCACCCCCAATTGCGAACAATTCGCAATCGCTTCTAGCGGACGGCCAACCTGCGCGGCAAGTGAGTTTGCTTCGTCGTGCATCGCCGACCTTCTGATAAGGCCGATTCCTTCACGAAATCATAGCGTTACATGACTTCCACAAAGGGATCACTTCAGGCCTTGCGCGAGGCGCTGCGACTCCTGATATAACGGCCCCGAGGGGCCGGTGTGGGCGAAGCAGTCGCCAACCCGGTCAGATCCGGAAGGAAGCAGCCGTAACGAATTCGCTTCGGGTCATGCCGGTCTCTCACCCGTGCTTTTGCGCGCGCCGCCGCGGGAGCCGGGCCGCCCAGGCGCGATGACCGCCGGGCCTAAGGGGCCACGGCGCACCACCGGGTAGGACCGCCATGGCGAAAGCCTCCAAAGGCACTGGTACCGATGATGGGACCAAGGACGCTGCGGCTCCCGCCCTCCCCTACCGCGTCCTCGCCCGCAAATATCGCCCTGTCGATTTCACCACCCTGGTCGGCCAGGAGGCGATGGTGCGCACCCTGCGCAACGCCATCGCCACCGGCCGCATCGCCCACGCCTTCATGCTCACCGGCGTCCGTGGCGTCGGCAAGACCACCACCGCACGCATCATCGCCCGCGCGTTGAACTGCGTCGGCCCCGACGGCAAGGGCGGCCCGACGGTCGATCCCTGCGGCGTCTGCGACAACTGCACGGCGATCACCGAGGACCGCCACGTCGACGTCATCGAAATGGACGCTGCCTCGCGGACCGGCATCGACGACGTGCGCGAGCTGATCGAAGGCGTGCGCTATCGCCCGGTCTCGGCGCGCTACAAGGTCTACATCATCGACGAAGTGCACATGCTGTCGGAGAAGGCCTTCAACGCGCTGTTGAAGACGCTGGAAGAGCCGCCGCCGCATGTGAAGTTCCTGTTCGCCACCACCGAGATCCGCAAGGTGCCGGTGACGGTGCTGTCGCGCTGCCAGCGCTTCGACCTGAAGCGCGTGCCGCAGGAAACCCTGGTCGAGCACTTCGGCCGCATTGCCCAGGAAGAGAAGGTCGAGATCTCGCCCGAAGCGCTCACCCTGCTGGCGCGCGCCGCCGACGGCTCGGTGCGCGACGGGCTGTCGATGCTCGACCAGGCGATCGCGCATGGCGGTGGCGTGGTCGATGCCGCGCAGGTCCGCGACATGCTGGGACTGGCCGACCGCAGCCGCGTGCTCGAGCTGTTCGAGAAGACGATGCGCGGCGACGCGCCGGCCGTGCTCGGCGCCCTCGGTGAGATGCACGATGCCGGCGCCGATCCGGTGGTCGTGCTGCAGGACCTGCTCGAGCTCACGCACTGGGTGACCCGCCTCAAGATTTCGCCGGAAGCCGCCGCCGCTTCGGCCGACAGCGAGCGCGCACAGGGGCTCGCCATGGCCGGCAAGCTCTCGATGGCATCGCTGACGCGCGCCTGGACCCTTCTGCTGAAGGGCCTGCAGGAGACGCTGGCTGCGCCCTCGCCGCAGCGCGCCGCCGAGATGGCGCTGATCCGGCTGTGCTACGTCGCCGACCTGCCCTCGCCGTCCGATGCGATCAAGGCGCTGCAGAACGGCGCGGCGACGACGAACGGCGCCGCTGCTCCGGCCCCGCGCGGCGGTGGCGGTGGTGGAGCTGCCGTGGCCCGGCTCGCCACGCAGCCCGCCATGGCCGTGGCCGCGCAACCGGCACAGGCCCTGCCGGCGCCGCGCACATTCACCGAAGTCGTCGCGCTGTTCGAAAGCAGGCGCGAAGCCCGGCTGGTGCACAGCCTGATGCACTACGTGCACGAGGTGCGGTGCGAGCCCGGCGTGATCGAATTCCGACCCGAGCCCAAGGCGCCGACGGATCTCGCCGCGCGCCTGGGCGAGCTCCTGACGCAATGGACCGGCCGACGCTGGCTCGCTTCGGTCTCCAATGCGCAGGGCAAGCCGACCTTGATCGACCAGAAGGCCGCCAAGGCCGACGACCTGCGCACCTCGGCGGAGAACAACGCGATCGTGCAGGCGATCTTCAAGACATTCCCGGGCGCCAAGCTGGAAACGGTACGGCGCAAGGGCGATCAGACGTCCCTGGTCGCAGGCCTCGGCGAGGTCGTCGGCGAAGAGCCGCCGCCTGCCGAGGAGTATCCGGCCGACGACGACATTCCCGAAAGCGAGTACTGATGTTCGACAAATTGAAGGATCTCGGCGGCCTGATGCAGCAGGCCCAGCAGATGCAGCAGAAGATGCAGGAGCTGCAGGCGGCGCTGGAACGCCTGGAGATCGTGGGCTCTTCCGGCGCCGGGCTGGTGAAAGTCACCGTCAACGGCAAGAACGAGACGCGCCGGATCGAGATCGACGCCTCCCTGTTCAAGCCCGAGGACAAAGGTGTGGTCGAAGACCTGATCGTGGCCGCCGCCAACGACGCCCGCAGCAAGGTCGAGCAGACGGTGCAGGAACAGATGCGCGATATCACCGGCGGCCTGCCCTTGCCGCCGGGCTTCAAGATCTGACGCCTTCCCTCAGATGGGCGGCGACAGATGAATGGCCCTGAGATCGAGCGGCTGATCCAGCTCCTGGGCCGCCTGCCCGGCCTCGGCCCGCGCTCGGCGCGCCGTGTGGCGCTGCATCTCCTGAAGAAGCGCGAAGTGCTGATGCAGCCGCTGGCGACGGCGCTGGGCGATGCCGCGCGCGCCATCCGCGCCTGCACCGTCTGCGGCAACCTCGACACCGTCGATCCCTGCTCGATATGTGCCGATCCGCGGCGCGATGCCGGACTGATCTGCGTCGTCGAGGATGTCGGCGACCTGTGGGCCATGGAGCGCGGCAAGATCTTCCAGGGTCGCTACCATGTGCTGGGCGGATCGCTTTCCGCCCTCGACGGCATCGGACCTGACGAGCTCAACATCGCGGCTCTGGTGAAGCGCGTGGCCGGAGGCGGCGTGCGCGAGGTCATCATGGCGACCAATGCCACCGTCGACGGCCAGACCACGGCACACTATCTGGCGGAGCGGCTCGGCGAGTTGAATGTGCCCTTGACCCGCCTGGCGCATGGCGTGCCGGTCGGCGGCGAGCTCGACTGGCTGGACGATGGCACACTCGCCACCGCGCTGAAGGCGCGGCGAGCCTTGTGACCGGCCGGCGATGAGTGTCGAGACACGATGAGCGCCGAAACCCTGGCCGCCATCGCCGTCGCGCTCGGCGCCGGCTGGGCAAGCGGACTGAATACCTACGCCGTCGTCCTGGTCCTGGGCGTCGCGCAGCGGTTGGGGTTCGTTGCCCTGCCCGCCGACCTCCAGGTCCTGGCCTCCCCCTGGGTGATGGGCGTCGCGGCCCTGCTGTTCGCCCTCAACTTTTTTGCCGACAAGATTCCTTACGTCGACAGCATCAACGACGCGTTGCAGACCTTCGTGCGCGTTCCTGCGGGCTTCCTGCTCGCCTACGCCGCCGCCACTGGCCTCAGCCCCGAGATTGCCGTGATTGCCGGCCTGCTGGGCGGAACGCTCGCAGTCGGCACGCACGTCGCCAAGACCGGATCGCGGGCTTTGATCAATACGTCACCGGAACCGTTCAGCAACATCGCCGCTTCGGTCGGCGAGGACGTGACGGTGATCGGCGGCTTGGCGCTCGCAATTGCTCACCCGATCACTTTTCTGTGCCTACTTGCTCTCTTCGTGATCGTCCTGATCTGGCTGCTGCCTCGACTGATCAGGCTGGCCCTGACGCCGTTCCGCCGCCTGGCGCGCGGCCGGGCGGGATCTTGACGGCCGCCTCGAGATCGACCTTTGGCGGAACAACTGCCGCTTTCCTTCGTCGGCGCGAAGCGTAAACTCTCGATCGGTATCATGTTCATCCGCCAGAACATCCAGACCCTGCGGTTCTTTCGCACGACGCCGGCGATGCGGTGCCCGTATCTGCCGCATCGGCTGGAGACGAAGCTCGTCACCGAGCTGAGCGGCCCGGACGCCATCTCCCAGCACGACACCCTGACCGACGCCGGTTTCCGGCGCTCCCACCATTTCGTCTACAAGCCCTTGTGCGACGGCTGCCGTGCCTGCGTGCCAGTGCGTATCCGGGTTCGCGACTTCGAGCCGAGTCGTGCCCAACGTCGTATCCAGCGCCGCAACGAGCACGTCCATGCGACCGAGGTCCAGGCCCTGGCGACCGGCGAGCAGTATTCGCTGTTTTCGCGCTACGTGCTGACCCGTCATCGCGACGGCGACATGGCGGACATGGATTTCGACGACTACCGCGCCATGGTCGAGGAAAGCCCGGTCGAGACGGCAATCATCGAGTTCCGGGACGATTCGGCGGACGGCCGACTGGTCGGCGCCTGCCTCGTCGACTGGCTGTCGAACGGCGTTTCCGCCGTCTACAGCTTCTTCGATCCCCAGGACCCGCGCCGCGGGCTGGGTACGCACATGATCCTGTGGCTGGCCAACGCCGCGGCCAAGCGCGGCTTGCCCTATGTTTACCTCGGCTACTGGATCGCCGATTCGAGCAAGATGGCCTACAAGCGGGCGTTCCGGCCGCTGGAGTTTTTCGGGCCCGAGGGCTGGATGGAGTTGCCCACGGCATAGGCAGTGCAATGGTGGTGGCGCATCTTGACGCACCGGCACGAAAAGTCGACAAGCGGCCGGCGCTGGCATCGCCCAGCGGACCGAGCTAAGAAAACATCCGTAAGCGAGAACGGGTGTGGCTGAAAATCAAATAACTCGCATGCAGGGGGACGGAGACGGATGCGCTTGTTGCTGCAGTTCAGCGCGCTGATCGACGCGTTAAACGAAAAGATAGGCGTTATTTGCAATTGGCTCGTGTTGTTGGCCTGCGTCGTCAGCGCCGGCAATGCGATGGTGCGTTACGCGTACGACACCAGCTCCAACGCCTGGCTGGAAGTCCAGTGGTACATGTTCGCCGTCATCGTGATGTTCGGCGCCTCGTACACGTTGAAGCGCAATGAACATGTCCGCGTCGACCTCTTCTACATGACGCTGAGCCGCCGCGGGCAGCTCTGGATCGACATCCTCGGCACGCTGATCTTCCTCCTGCCGACCTGCGCCATCCTGGCCTGGCTGAGCTGGCCCTTCTTCATACAGTCCTTCAACGTGAACGAGCACTCTTCGAACGCGGGCGGTCTGCTGCGCTGGCCGATCAAGCTGGTGCTGCCGGTCGGCTTCGCTCTCGTCGCCCTGCAGGGCCTCTCCGAACTCATCAAGCGCGTGGCCTTCCTCAACGGGCATGCCGTCGACAGTCTTGAAGCCCACTACGAGAGGCCGACGCAATGATCCCCTTGGAGTGGATGCCGCCGCTGATGTTCGGCGGCCTCGTCGTGTTCATGATCATCGGCTATCCGGTCGCCTTCTCGCTGTGCGCGGTCGGCTTCTTCTTCGGGTTCCTGTCGATCGAGATGGGCTACTTCACGATGGCCTTCATGCAGGCCATCCCCGGACGCGTGTTCGGCAGCATCCTGTCGAACGAGCTGCTGCTGGCCATCCCCTTCTTCACCTTCATGGGCGCCATCCTCGAGAAATGCGGTCTCGCGGAGGACATGCTCGAATCGATGGGCCAGCTCTTCGGCCCCATCAAGGGCGGGCTGGGCTACTCGACCATCATCGTCGGCTTCATCCTGGGCGCCATCACCGGCACGGTGGCGGCGCAGGTCATCGCCATGGCGCTGATCACCCTGCCGGTCATGCTGCGCTACAAGTACGACATGCGCTACGCGACCGGCGTGCTGGCCGCGTCGGGCACCATCACCCAGCTCGTGCCCCCCTCGCTGGTGCTGATCGTGCTGGCCGACCAGCTCGGCCGCTCGGTCGGCGACATGTATCTCGGCGCCTGGGGCCCGTCGCTGCTGCAGATTGCCCTGTTCGCAGGCTACACTTTCTATCTTGCGACGGTGAAGCCCGAAGCCCTGCCGCCGGTGCCGCGCACCCTGTTCGGCAAGGCCCTGTTGATCAAGTGCGCCTGGGGCATCATTCCCGCGGCAGTGCTGATCTTCCTGGTGCTGGGCACCATCATGATGGGCCTGGCGACCCCCACCGAAGCCGGCGCCATGGGCGCCATCGGTGCCATCGTGCTGGCGGTGGTGCGCAATGCGCCGCTCACCAAGTTCGACCGGATCATGTTCCTTGGCGGTTGCGCCGCCGCGATCATCGGCGCCCTGATCGGCATGGTTGCCTTCAAGTCGCTGGCCTTCAAGGCGGCCTTCACCGTCATGTTCGCGGCCATCATCTGGCTGTGCTGGCGGGCCTGGCAGGTGAAGGACCTGCGTGACCTGATCGTGCAGGCCTTCCAGGCGACCATGCGCATCACCGCGATGGTGGCCTTCATCCTGGTCGGCGCGACCTGCTTCTCGATCACCTTCCAGGGCGTCGACGGCAACCAGTGGGTCGAGCACCTGATGTCGAACCTGCCGGGCGGCGTCTGGGGCTTCCTGATCGTCGTCAACCTGTTCGTCTTCTTCCTGGCCTTCTTCCTCGATTTCTTCGAGATCGCCTTCATCATCGTTCCGATGCTGGCGCCGGTGGCCCAGAAGCTCCTGGCCCCCGTCGTCGGTGCCGACGCCGCGCTGATCTGGTTCGGCGTCATGCTCTGCGTGAACATGCAGACCTCGTTCATGCACCCGCCGTTCGGCTTCGCTCTCTTCTACCTGCGCAGCGTGGCGCCCAAGGAAGTGAAGAGCTCGGACATCTACTGGGGGTCGATCCCCTGGGTGCTGCTGCAGCTCATCATGGTGGCGATCGTGATTGCCCTCCCGCAATCGGTGACCTACTTCCTCGACAAGCCGAGCGGCGTCGATCCCAGCAAGGTGAAGATCGAGCTCCAGGCGCCACCTTCGGACGATGCCGCGCCCCCGGTCTTCGGCGCTCCACCGCCGAAGAACTGAGCCCCTGCTGCCACGAAAAAAGCCCCGCCTTTGCAGGCGGGGCTTCTTTCTTTGGCGCTTGTGGCGTCAGCGGCGTGCTTATCGTCCTTGCGCCGACATGGAGAAATTGAAGTTGTCGAAGGTGTTCTCGGCGACGCGGAACCAGAGATTCTCGTCTGTGCGGAAAGCCTTCAGGCTGTCGTAGATCTTCTTGAACTTCGGATCCTTGGCCGCGAGTTCGTCGTAGTATTTGTAGGCCTCGAGGAAACACGGCTCGAGGACCGAGCGCGGGAACGGCCGCAACTCGGTGCCGGCCGCCACCAGCCGGCGCAGCGCCGGCGGATTGCCGGCATCGTACTTCGGCACCATCCAGGACGTGACCCGGCCCGAAGCGACCTCAACCATCGCCTTGTAGGGCTTGGGCAGCTCGTCCCAGGCCTTGTTGTTGATGTAGAGCGACCCGACCGAAGCGCCCTCCCACCAACCGGGATAGTAGTAGTATTTGGCGACCTTGTTGAAGCCGAGCTTCTCGTCGTCATAGGGACCGACCCATTCGCAGGCGTCGATCGTGCCCTTCTCCAGGGCCGGATAGATGTCGCCGCCCGCGATCTGCTGCGGCACCACGCCGAGGCGCGTGAGGATCAGGCCGGCGAAGCCGCCGACGCGGAACTTCAGGCCCTTCATATCCTCCATCGACTTGATTTCCTTGCGGAACCAGCCGCCCATCTGGCAGCCCGTGCCGCCGAAGATGAAGGAGCGGAAGTTGTACTCCTTGTAGAAGTCGTTGATCAGCTCGTGGCCACCGCCGAATTCCAGCCAGGCATAGTACTGCCGCTGGTTCATCGAGAACGGCAGGCCGGTCTCGAACACGAAGTTGGGATGCTTGCCGAAATAGTAGTAGGCCGCAGTCTGGCCGGCTTCGACGGTGCCGTTCTGTACCGCATCGGCAACCTGCAGGCCCGGGACGATTTCGCCGGCGGCGAAGGGCCGTACCTGGAACTTGCCGTCGGACATCTCGCCGACGATCTTGGCGAAGAGTTCGGAGCCACCGTAGAGCGTATCGAGCGATTTCGGGAAACTCGATGTCAGACGCCATTTCACTTCCGGCATGCTCTGCGCAATGGCCGGTGCGGCGACAGTGGTCGCAGCAACAACGCCCGCGGCTCCCACACCCGCGGTCCCGATGAACTTTCTGCGTTTCATCTCTTTTTACCTCCCAAGGGAAAGCCCTCATGGCCTTCCTCAGCGGGGCGAGACTGACATGCGGAATTCTCTTTGGAAAGCGCCCGAACCCTGCGAGTTCCTATAAATCTCTGCAACCTCGCGGCGGGCAAAAGACCCCAAGCAGGAGTGAATTCCGATGGGTTGAGGGTCGAAGATATGCCCGGCCTCTCCCGCCACCGAAGCCGGTCACAAAAAGACCCCGCAGAAGCGGGGCCTTCTCGAAATGTCGATGGGGTCGCGAAACCCTAAAGCTTGTTGGTCGCCGACTGGCGCGCCATGAAGTTGTCGAAGGTGTTCTCGGCCACCCGGAACCACAGCACCTCCTCGTTCCGGAACTGCCGCCATTGGTCGTAGACCTTCTTGAACTTGGGGTTCTTGGCCGAAGTCTCCTCGTAGAGCTTGTTGGCCGAGGCGAGGCTGGCCTCCATCACCGGCTGCGGGAAGGCCGCCAGCTTGGTGCCGGCCGCCACCAGCTCGCGCAGCGCCTTGGGATTGAGTGCATCGTACTTGGCCAGCATCTGGGTGTGCGCCTTGGCCGATGCCACCTCCATCACCGAGCGGTAGATCGCCGGCAGCTCGTTCCACTTCGCGAGGTTGATGAAATTGGAGAGCTGCGGGCCGCCCTCCCACCAGCCCGGATAGTAGTAGTGCGGCGCCACCTTGTTGAAGCCGAGCTTCTGATCGTCGTAAGGCCCGACCCATTCGGCGGCGTCGATCGTGCCCTTCTCCAGGGCCGGATAGATGTCGCCGCCGGCGATCTGCTGCGGCACGACACCGAGCGGCGTCAGCACCTGGCCAGCAAAGCCACCGATGCGGAACTTCAGCCCCTTGAGGTCGTCGACCGTCTTGATCTCCTTGCGGAACCAGCCGCCCATCTGGCAGCCGGTATTGCCGCAGGGAATGGCAACGATGTTGTAGTCCTTGAGGAAGTCGTTCACCGCCTGCCGGCCGCCGCCCCAGTTCATCCAGGCGTCCTGCTGGCGCGCGTTCAAGCCAAACGGCAGCGCCGTGTCGAAGGCAAAGGTCGGATCCTTGCCGATATAGTAGTAGGATGCCGTATGGCCCATCTCGACGGTGCCGTTCTGCACCGCGTCGGCGACCTGCAGGCCGGGCACGATTTCACCGGCGGCAAAGACGCGGACTTGCAGCTTGTTGTCGGTTACTTCGGCGCAGTATTTGGCGAAGGCCTCGGCCGCGCCGTAGAGCGTGTCGAGCGACTTCGGAAAGCTCGAGGCCAGGCGCCATTTCACCTCCGGCATCGATTGCGCGATGGCCGGCGCCGCAACCGCGCTTGCAGCCACGGCCGTTGCGCCGCCAACACCGGCGGTTTTCATGAACTTACGACGTTGCATGGATGTCCCTCCCACAGGACTTGATGGTTATTGCGCTGATTCCATTCAGCGAAACAACCCTGCCATGAGAGACGGCCGCTGGCAAAGCCGACAAACGTAAAAGGCCCCGCCGAAGCGGGGCCTTCTTTCGACTGGACGGATCAATCCGGCCTACAGCTTGTTGGCCGCCGACTGGCGCGCCATGAAGTTGTCGAAGGTGTTCTCGACCACGCGGAACCACAGCACTTCCTCGTTCCGGAACGGCTTCCACGAATCATAGACCTTCTTGAACTTCGGATTCTTGGCGATGGTCTCGGCGTAGAGCTCGTTGGCTGCATTGAAGCAGGCTTCCATCACCGGCTGCGGGAACGGCAGGAACTTCGTCCCGGCCGCGACCAGCTCACGCAAGGCCTTCGGGTTCTGGGCGTCGTACTTGGCAACCGACCAGCTCACCGTATCGCCCGAAGCGACTGCGATCGCTTCCTTGTACGGCGCCGGCAGCGCCTCATAGGCTTTCTCGCCGCAATAGAGCGAGAGGGCGGCGCAGCCTTCCCACCAGCCGGGGTAGTAGTAGTACTGGGCGACCTTGTTGAAGCCGAGCTTCTGGTCGTCATAGGGGCCGACCCATTCGGCGGCGTCGATCGTGCCCTTCTCCAGCGCCGGGTAGATGTCGCCGCCCGCGATCTGCTGCGGGACCACGCCGAGCTTGCTCATCACCTGGCCGGCGAAACCGCCGATGCGCATCTTCACGCCCTTCATATCCTCGGGCGTCTTGATCTCCTTGCGCCACCAGCCGCCCATCTGGGCGCCGGTGTGGCTCATCAGGAAGGAGACCATTTTGTACTCCTTGTAGAACTCGCGCATCAGCTCGAGGCCGCCGCCATGATAGACCCAGGCGTTGTGCTGGCGGGTGTTCAGACCGAACGGCAGTGCGGTGTCGAAGGCGAAGGTCGGATCCTTGCCGACGTAGTAGTAGGAGGCGGTGTGGCCGCACTCGACGGTCTCGTTCTGCACGGCATCGACGACCTGCAGGCCGGGCACGATTTCGCCGGCGGCGAACACTCGAATCTGGAACTTGTTGTCGGTCAGCGCCGCAACGCGCTTGGCGAAGAACTCGCCGGCGCCGTAGATGGTATCGAGCGACTTCGGAAAGCTGGAGGCCAGGCGCCACTTCACTTCGGGCATGGACTGCGCGACGGCGGGCGCCGCGAGCGCGCTGACAGCCGCGACCGAAGCGCCACCGACACCGGCGGTGCGCAGAAACTTGCGACGTTGCATCTCAGAATGTCTCCCTAAAGCTCTTTTACTTTGAACGCGCCTTTTGCAACGCGAACCGCGTTCGGCGGCGCGCGGTTATCGCATAGCGCAACGGCGATGAAAAGCTTGTTGCCGACATCATGAAGACAAAAGAAAAAGCCCCGAAGATTCGGGGCTTTGCGTCTATTTTTCAAAGACTTGGCCGGAAGGCTGCCGTCAGAGCTTATCGGCCGCCGACAGGCGCGCCATGAAGTTGTCGAAGGTGTTCTCCACCACGCGGAACCACAGCACTTCCTCGGCGCGGAACGGCTTCCAGGAGTCATAGACTTTCTTGAACTTCGGGTTCTTGGCAGCCGTCTCGTTGTAGATGTCGTTGGCGGCGGTGAAGGCGGCTTCCATCATCGCCTGCGGAAACGGCAGCACCTTGGCGCCGCCGGCAATCAGCTCGCGCAGTGACCTCGGATTCTGCGCATCGTATTTGGCGAGCGACCAGCCCACCGTGTCGCCGGCCGCGACCGCAATCGCTTCCTTGTACATCGCCGGCAACGCCGCATAGGCCTTGTCGCCGCAATAAAGCGACACCGCCGTGCTGCCTTCCCACCAGCCCGGGTAGTAGTAGTACGGCGCCACCTTGTAGAAGCCGAGCTTCAGATCGTCGTAAGGGCCGACCCATTCGGCGGCGTCGATCGTGCCCTTCTCCAGCGCCGGATAGATGTCGCCGGCGGCGATCTGCTGCGGGACCACGCCGAGCCTCGCCAGCACTTGGCCGGCGAAACCGCCGACCCGAAACTTCAAGCCCTTCAGGTCGTCCAGCGACTTGATCTCCTTGCGGAACCAGCCGCCCATCTGCGCGCCGGTATGCCCGACCAGGAAGGAGGTCAGCTTGTAGTCCTTGTAGAAGTCGCGCATCAGCTCGAGCCCACCGCCGTGATAGACCCAGGCATTGTGCTGGCGCGTGTTCAGGCCGAAGGGCAGCGCGGTGTCGAAGGCGAAGGTCGGATCCTTGCCGACATAGTAATAGGCGCCGGTATGGCCGCATTCGACGGTCTCGTTCTGCACGGCATCGAGGACCTGCAGACCGGGCACGATCTCGCCGGCTGCGAACGAGCGGATCTGGAATTTGTTGTCGGTCAGGATGGCGACACGCTTGGCGAAGTACTCGCCGGCGCCGTAGATCGCGTCGAGCGACTTCGGAAAGCTCGACGCCATGCGCCATTTCACTTCGGGCATGGATTGAGCGACGGCCGGTGCGGCGAGCGTGCCGGCGGCGGCGACGACGGCGCCGCCAGACGCGGCGGCACGCAAGAATTTGCGACGTTGCATCGAAACGATCCTCCCTGCTTCAGTCTTGTTTTCTGGCAGGAATGTTATCGCACCGCGCAACGAGCGCAAAAAGAAACCCCGCCGAAGCGGGGTTTCTCCTGTCGTCCCGACGATCCGTCGGTCAGAGCTTGTTGGCCGCCGACAGGCGAGCCATGAAATTGTCCATGGTGTTCTCGACGACGCGGAACCACAGCGTCTCCTCGGCGCGGAACGGCTTCCACGATTCGAAGACCTTCTTGAACTTCGGGTTCTTCTCGTTCAGCGCCGCGAACAGCTCGTTGGTCGCGTTGTAGCAGGCTTCCATGATCGGCTGCGAGAACGGCATCAGCTTGGTGCCCGAGGCCACCAGCTCGCGAACCGCCTTGGGGTTCTGGGCGTCGTACTTGGACAGCATCGAGGTATGTGCCTTGGCGGCCGCGGCCTCGATGATCGCCTGGTAGGACTTCGGCAGCTCGGCCCACTTCGTGGTGTTCACGTAGGCCGAGAGCTGCGGGCCGGCTTCCCACCAGCCGGGGTAGTAGTAGTACTGGGCGACCTTGTTGAAGCCGAGCTTCTGGTCATCGTAGGGGCCGACCCATTCGGCGGCGTCGATCGTGCCCTTCTCCAGCGCCGGGTAGATGTCGCCGCCGGCGAGCTGCTGCGGCACCACGCCGAGCTTGGTCAGCACTTCACCCGCGAAGCCGCTGACGCGGAACTTCAGGCCCTTGAGGTCGTCGACGGTCTTGATCTCCTTGCGGAACCAGCCGCCCATCTGCCCGCCGGTGTTACCGCAGGGCATCGAGTGGATGTTGTAGTCCTTGAAGAAGTCGTTCATGAGCTGGCGGCCGCCGCCCCAGTTCATCCAGGCGTCCTGCTGGCGCGCGTTCAAGCCGAACGGCACCGCGCAATCGAGCGCGAAGGTCAGGTCCTTGCCGACATAATAGTAGGACGCGGTGTGGCCCATTTCGACCGTGCCGTTCTGCACGGCGTCCGCCACCTGCAGGCCCGGGACGATTTCGCCGGCGGCGAACAGGCGGATCTGGAACTTGCCGTCGGTCGCTTCGGAAACGTACTTGGTGAAGATCTCGGCCGAGCCGAAGATCGTGTCGAGCGACTTCGGGAAGCTCGAGGCCATACGCCACTTCAGCTCGGGCGCGGACTGCGCGATCGCCGGCGCCGCCAAAGTGCCGGCAGCCGCGACGGAGGCACCGCCGACAGCGGCCGTGCGGATAAACTTACGACGTTGCATGAACCTGGGACTCCCGACCATTTCGAGGAACGGCATGGACTGCCGTTCGAGTTGCGCAGCTTATGACATGCGCATGGCTGCCAACGGAAGGTTCAACGCATGAGCAATAGCGCGAGCGCCAATGCGCCGATTGCAATGCGATACCAGGCAAACACAGTGAAGCCGTGCCGGCTGATGAAACGCACGAAGGCGCCGACCACCAGCAGGGCCGAGACGAAGGCCGCTCCGAAGCCCAGGGCAATGATGCCGCCGTGGTCCCAGCTCAGGCTCGACCAGTTCTTGTAGAGGTCGTAGACCGTGGCGCCGAGCATCGTGGGCATCGCCAGGAAGAAGGAGAACTCCGCTGCCGTTGCGCGGTCCACGCGGAAAACCCGTGCCCCCATGATCGTGGCACCGGCGCGGCTGACGCCTGGAATCATAGCCAGGCACTGGCAAAGCCCGATCAGCAGCGCAGTCTTGAGATCGACATCGTCGAGCGATTTCATGCGCGGGCGCTGCGCAAAGCGCTCGATGATCAGGATGGCAATGCCGCCCACGATCAGGGCGATTGCCACGACCATCGGATCGAACAGCACCGACTTGATGTACTTGTGGGCGAACACGCCCACTATCGCCGCCGGCAGGAACGCCACCACGATGGCGGCGGCAAAGCGCAGCGCAGGCTTCTGGCGCTCGATCACGCCGGTGGCCGTGGTCAGGATCTTGCGGCGATAGAGGAAACAGACGGCGAGGATCGCACCGAGCTGGATCACGATCTCGAAGACCTTGCCGGGCGGCCCCTGGAAGTCCAGCACCACTTCGGCCAGGATGATATGGCCGGTCGAGGAGACGGGCAGGAACTCGGTCAGGCCCTCGACGACGCCGATCAGCAGCGCCTTCCAGATCAGCGTCAGGTCCATATGTTCAGTCCTTGAACCGTTTGGCTCGCGGCCAGCCCTTCTCGGGCATGTGGCCCGCCTGGGCGCGCTCGCCACGCCAGAACTTCAGCTCGCTGGCCGGGATGGTCCGATTGCCCCAAGACAGTCCATCGGCGAGCTTGAAAGCCTGCGCGTCGGCCAGCCGGTCGTTCTTGGATTTTTGCAGCAGCACGCCGCGGCCGCGGCCCATCTCGGGAATCTGATCGAGCGGGAAGATCAGGAGCTTGCGGCCCTCGCTGAGGGCAGCCACCGAATCCGCACCTTCGGGCACGATCGAGAAGGCCTGGGCCTTCTCCTTGTCGGCGACGTTCAGCACCTGCTTGCCGTTCTTGGTCTGCGCCACGACATCGTCTTCCGGCACGACGAAACCGCGGCAGGCGTCCGACGCCACCAGGAACTTGCGCCCGCCCTTCATCACTTCGAGCTGCACGATGTCCTGGTCGTTGCCGAGCTCGATCATCAGGCGGATCGGCTCGCCATGACCACGCGCACCGGGCAGCCGATCGCAGCCCAAGGTGTAGAAGCGGCCGTTGGTGCCGAACACCAGCACCTTGTCGGTCGACTGGGCATGAAGCGTAAAGCGCGGCCCATCGCCTTCCTTGAACTTGAGGTCGGCGGCGGCCTTCTCGTCGAGATGGCCTTTGGCGGCGCGGATCCAGCCTTTCTCCGACAGGATCACCGTGACCGGCTCGCGCTCGACGAAGTCCTCGATCGCATGCTCGATCTCGGCCGGCGCGTCGGCGAGCTCGGTACGGCGACGGCCGAGCTCGGTCTTGCCGCCGAACTTCTTCTTGGTCTCCTGGACCTCTTCGGCGATCGCCTTCCACTGCAGGTCGTCGCTCTTCAGCAGGTCCTTGAGGGTCTTGCGCTCGGCCGTGAGCTTCTTGTGCTCGCCGCGAATCTCGAATTCCTCGAGCCGGCGCAGCGCGCGCAGCCGCATGTTCAGGATGGCTTCGGCCTGCAGGTCGGTGAGCCCGAACGCCTTGATCATCTTAGGCTTGGGCTCGTCCTCCTCGCGGATGATCTTGATCAGCTTGTCGAGGTTCAGATAGGCGATCAGGTAGCCGTCGAGGATCTCCAGCCGGCGCTCGATCTCGGCCAGGCGGAAGGTCGAGCGGCGCACCAGCACTTCGCGGCGATGATCGAGGAAAGCCTGCAGCGCCTCGCGCAGGTTCATCACGCGCGGCGTGTTGTCCTTGTCGAGGACGTTGAGGTTCAACGGGAAGCGGATCTCGAGGTCGCTGAGCTTGAAGAGCTGTTCCATCAGCAGCTCGGCCGGCACGTTGCCGGTGCGCGGCTCCAGGACGATGCGCACGTCGTCGGCCGACTCGTCGCGCACATCCTCCAGGATCGGCAGCTTCTTGGCATTGATGATCTCGGCGATGCGCTCGATCAGCCTGCCCTTCTGGACCTGGTAGGGGATCTCGGTGACGATGATCCGGTACTGGCCGCGCGGCAGCTGCTCGACTTCCCACTTGGCGCGCAGCCGGAACGCACCGCGACCGGTCCTATAGGCCTCGACGATCGACTCACGCGGCTCGACCAGGATGCCGCCGGTCGGGAAGTCCGGTCCCTTGACCAGATCGACCAGGGTCTCGATGCGCGAATTCGGCGTCTTGATGAGATGCAGCAACGCGTCGCACAGCTCGCCGGCATTGTGCGGCGGGATCGAGGTCGCCATGCCGACGGCGATGCCGGCCGCGCCGTTGGCCAGCAGATTGGGAAAGCCGCCCGGCAGCACGATCGGCTCTTCCGTCGAACCGTCGTAGTTGGGCCGGAAGTCGACCGCGTTCTCGTCGATCCCCGCCAGCAGCGCCTCGGCCACCGCCGTCAGGCGGGCCTCGGTGTAACGCATCGCCGCCGGGTTATCGCCGTCGATATTGCCGAAGTTGCCCTGCCCTTCGATCAGCGGATAGCGCGCCGCGAAATCCTGCGCCAGGCGCACCAGGGCGTCGTAGATCGACTGGTCGCCGTGCGGATGATACTGGCCGATCACGTCGCCGACCACGCGCGCACTCTTCTTGAAGGCGCTGTTGGGATCGAGCCGCAACTGGCGCATGGCGTAGAGCAGCCGGCGGTGCACCGGCTTCAGCCCATCGCGCACATCGGGCAGCGACCGCGACATGATGGTCGACAGCGCATAGGACAGGTAGCGCTCCTGGAGCGCTTGCCCGAATTGCACCGGCTTGATCGACGCGAGCGGTACGACGTTGTTGCGCTTTGCCATTTACCGGACGTGAGGGGAAGCGGCCGCGATTCTCGCCACGGCCTCGTTATTCTAGCGTTGGAGCGATTCCATAAATCTCGACCGCGCGGGAGGCAAGGGCTTGTTCTGTGGCCAAAAGACGTGCCGCTCGAGGAAATACCCCGTCAGCTCGAGGCCCTGGCGCAGCGCCTCGTCATCGTCCGGTAACCCGCCGGTGGATAGAAAGCCGGGCAGCGGCAGGAGCTTCTCCTTGTAGGGCCCGGCGGCAGCCCGCGACACCGCCCGCCCCGTCCGGGGCGAGACGTAGGCCAGGTCCTCGGTGGCCCCGGTGGCTGCGCATTTCTCCAGATCGAGGCCGAAGCCCAGTTCCTGCAGCAGACCGAGCTCCAGCCGGACATAGATCGCGGCCCAGCCGGGATGGCCCAGCACGCCCAGGAAGGCCCGGAAACCGTCGAATATCGGCGGATGCGGTTCGCGCTCGGGCAGTGCGGCGTCGATCAGGGCGCAGCCGGCGGCCAGTCCCGACAGCTCGACTGCATTGTCGAGCACCTGGGCGGCATAGGCCTGACGCAGCTCGCCCGTATAGTTGCCGAGCTGCTCGGAAAGCCGCGCCCGCCACGCGACTTCGACCAGATTGCCCGACTGCCAGACCGGACGGGCCCGGCGCGATATGCCGCCCGGCACGAAGCCCGCATGACGCCCATGCTCGCGTGTCAGCAGCGACACGACGAGACCGCTTTCGCCATGAGGCCGTGCCGACAGGACGATCGCTTCGTCGCTCCAATCCATGGCGCGTGTATGCCGCGTTTGGCGAAATCGCGCTAGGTTTGTGCATGACCAGACTGAGACGGCGTTCGCTCCTGGGGGCAGGTGCGCTGGCTGCCTTCCCCGCCCGCCTCTTTGCCCAAACGGCACCGTCGACAGCAACGAGGAACCGGCCCCGCCTGGCGCAGGGCGTGCAGGCGGGTGATGTCGGCGCCGGCAGCGCGACCATCTGGAGCCGGGCAGACCGGCCGGCCCGCATGATCGTCGAGTATGCAACGACCGAGAGCTTTGCCGATGCCTGGCGCATCGAGGGTCCGTCGGCGCTCGACACCACCGACTTCACATCGCGCGTCCGCCTGCGCGATCTGCCTCCGGGCCAGACGGTTTTCTACCGGGTGAGCTACCTCGACCTCGGCGATCTCAAGACGGTGAGCGCGCCCGTCGCCGGCCGCTTCCGCACGCCACCCGTCACGAACGCCTCGGACGTGAGCTTCGTCTGGTCGGCCGACACGGTGGGCCAGGGCTGGGGGATCAACCCCGAGAGCGGCGGCATGACGATCTACGAGACGATGCGCCGGCTCGCGCCCGACTTTTTCGTCCATTGCGGCGACACGATCTACGCCGACAATCCGCTCGCCGCCGAGAAGAAGCTGCCCGACGGTCGCGTCTGGAAGAACCTGGTCACCGAGGCGAAGTCGAAGGTCGCCGAAAGCCTGGCCGAATTCCGCGGCAACCATCTCTACAATTTCCTCGACGACAATCTGCGCCGCTTCAACGCCGAGGTTCCGACCGTGGCGCTGTGGGACGATCACGAGGTGGTCGACAACTGGACCTGGGAGAAACGCCTCGACGCCGATACCCGCTATGCCGAGAAGGTGGTGCGCACGCTCGCGACCCGCTCGGAGCGCGCCTTCCGCGAATACATGCCACTGACCGACGGCCTCGACGGCCCTCTGCATCTGTTCCGCAGCTTCTCCTTAGGGCCACGGCTCGACCTGTTCAGACTCGACATGCGGAGCTTCCGCGGCCCCAACAACGTGACGCCGCTGAACACGGCCTATCTCGGCACGGCGCAGCTCGCCTGGCTGAAGCAGGCACTGAAGGAATCGAAAGCGACCTGGAAGATCATCGCGGCCGGTATGCCGATCGGCCTCGTCGTCTACGACGACTGGCGCGCCAAGACCGGCGCCGACGGTGTAGCCAATGGCGACGACGGCCCGCCGCTCGGCCGCGAGGCCGAGATCGCCGACCTGCTCGGCTTCATCAAGCGCGAGGACATCCGCAACGTCCACTGGATCACTGCCGATGTGCACTATCCGGCAACGCACCGCTACGATCCGGAGCGCGCGATCTTCCAGGGCTTCGCCCCCTTCTACGAGTTCGTCTCCGGACCGCTATGTGCCGGCGGCTTCGGGCCCAACGCGCTCGACCGCACCTTCGGCCCCGAGATCGTCTTCCAGAAGCCACCGGCCAGGATCGACCTGTCGCCGCTCGAAGGTTCCTGCCATTTCGGCCATGTCGCGATCGAAGGGCGCAGCGGCCTCATGTCGGTCAGCCACCGCGACGCGTCGGGCAATGTCCTGCACAAGCTCGAACTGATGCCGGAGTGACGTCTCCCACCTCCCCATTCAAATGGGGAGGTGCCCGCGTAGTCGCGGGCGGAGGGGTCATGAACTGCACGATTTCCACCGCTCATGACCCCTCCGTCAGCGTCAGACGCTGACACCTCCCCCGATGACGGGGGAGGAAAAAACTAAGGCTCGTAGTCCAGCCCGATCGTGCGGTAGTGCGCCGGCGTGTCGGCCCAGCGCTCGCTCACCTTCACATGCAGGAAGAGATGCACCGGGCGCTCCAGCATCTGGCCGAGTTCGTGGCGGGCGCGGGCGCCGATCTGCTTGATGCGGGCGCCGCCCTTGCCGAGGAAAATCGCGCGCTGGCCTTCGCGCTGGACATGGATCGTCTGCTCGATCCGGACGCTGCCGTCGGCGCGATCCTCCCACTTGTCGGTTTCGACCGCGGCTTCGTAGGGCAACTCCTGATGAAGTTGCAGGAAGACCTGCTCGCGCGTCACTTCGGCGGCGAGCAGACGCATCGGCAGATCGGCCGCCTGATCCTCGGGGTAGAGGAAAGGTCCGGCCGGCAGGGCAGCGGCCAGGGTCTTCAAGAGATCGCCAATGCCGTCGGCCTTGAGCGCGCTCACCATGAAGGTGCGCTCGAACGGCAGGCGGGCATTGAGCTCGGCCGTCAGGGCCAGCAGCTTTTCGCGCTGCACCAAATCGATCTTGTTCAGCACCAGATAGCGCGGCGCCCGTTGCTCCTTCAGCCGCTCGATGATGGCCTCGGTCTCCGCCCCGACGCCGCGTTCGGCATCGACGACCAGGGCCACGAGATCGGCATCGTCGGCCCCTCGCCAGGCGGCCGCGACCATGGCGCGCTCGAGGCGGCGCTTGGCGACGCGGAAGATGCCGGGCGTGTCGACCAGCACGACCTGGGCGCGGCCGCCGTCGGCCAGGTCGGTCATGGCGATGCCGATCACCCGCATGCGCGTGGTCTGCACCTTGGGCGAGACGATGCTCACCTTGGAGCCGACGAGGCCGTTCACCAGGGTCGATTTGCCGGCATTGGGCGCGCCGACGACGGCGACGAAGCCGGCGCGGGTAAGGGGGTCGTTCATCATCAGTCCAGTCGTTCGAGGAAAGCCGCCGCGGCCAGCCGCTCGGCCTCGCGCTTGCTGCCGCCGCGGCCGCGTGCCGGCTCATGGCCCTTGATCACCACGTCGACGACGAACACCGGCGCATGGGCCGGCCCTTCGCGTTCGACTTCGCGATAGCTGGGCAACGGCAGACGCCGTGCCTGGGCCCATTCCTGCAGCGACGTCTTGGGATCGCGCGGCGGCGCACTGCCCTGCCGGTCGAGCCGGTCGCCCCAGAGCCTCTCCACACAGGCCGCCGCACGCTCGAAGCCGGCATCGAGATAGACGGCGCCCAGCAGGGCCTCCATGGCATCGGCCAGGATATTGGGCTGAATGCTGCCGCCATGCGCGCGCTCGGAATCGCCCAGCCGCAGGTAGGGCCCGAGGTCGATCGCGGTGGCGATCTCGACCAGCGTTTCGGCCCGCACCAGGGCGGCGTGCCGGCGCGCCAGCCCGCCCTCGCGCTCGTGCGGAAAGCGCTTCAGGAGCAGATCCGCCATGGCCAGCGACAGGATGCGGTCGCCGAGGAATTCGAGCCGTTCGTTGGCCTGCGGGAAGGCGGCCTTCAATTCGGGCCGGCGGTCGAGCGCGCTGCGATGCGTCAACGCCTCGGCGGCGAACTCGGTTCGCGCGAAGACGTGCCCCAGACCTTCCGACAGCGCCGCCAGATCGACGTCTGTCGGCGTCAGTGGATGGCCATGAAGAAACGGTTCCAACGTATGGCCTCGGGCCATTTCCACGGCTCCAGCCAGCCTGCGGCCGAAGGATCGTGCGAGAAGAAGATGAATTCCGCTCGGCCGACAAGATTCTCCGAAGGCACGTACCAGCCGAGCTGGTCGCGATCACGCGTCGAGCCGGAGAAGTCGCGCAGCATCAGGCGCGTGCGGCTGTCGAGCGAATCGTCGCGATTATCGCCCATGACGAAATAGTTGCCCGCCGGCACCAGGAACTCCGGCGTGTTATCGGCCATGCCGTTGTCCATGTACTCGAGCACGGTGTAGCTGCGGCCGTTGGGCAGGGTCTCGCGATAAAGCTTGCCCGCCTGATAGTGACCGTTGTTGCTCTTCACATAATCGCCGATCAGCAGCCGCGGGACCGCCGTGCCGTTGATGTGCAGCACGCCGTTCGTCACCTGGATGCGATCGCCCGGCATGCCGACGATACGCTTGATGTAGTCGGTGCGGTTGACGCCCTGCCCCTGGTCGCCGGGATACTTGAAGACGGCAACGTCCCCACGCTGCGGCGGCGAATCGAAGATGCGCCCCGAGAAGATACCCATCGAGAACGGGAAGGAGTGCTTGCTGTAGCCGTAGGAATACTTCGAGACGAAGAGATAGTCGCCGACCAGCAGGGTCGGGATCATCGATCCGCTCGGAATGTTGAAGGGTTCGATGGCGAAGGTTCGCACGACCAGTGCGATCAGCACGGCGTAGACGACCGTACGGACGGTCTCGCCCCAGCCGCCAGCCTTCTCCTGTCCCCGCTTCCGACGCTCAGCCACGTCTGTCATCGCCATTCCAGTTTGATGGAGCCGCGGCTATAGCAGGGCCCGACGGCCGTGTCTCCCGCCCCGGTTGAGGCATCTGCGCTGCCGTTTCGGCGGTTCGCGTTGTAATTCATGTCTGCGGTACCGCCGAAATGATGACGATTGCCTGAGCCAATGGATATTCGTCGGTCAAAGTCAGGTCGATTTGCGGCGACATTCCGGCCGGCGTCATTTCCTGGAGCCGTACCAGAGCCCCACCGGTCAGCGCCATGGTGGGACGGCCACTACGCTGGTTGATGACGCCCATGTCACGCCAGAACACGCCTCGGCGCAAGCCCGTTCCCAGGGCCTTGGAGCAGGCTTCCTTGGCGGCAAATCGCTTGGCATAGCTTGCCGCGCGGGTCACGCGGCCTTCCGATCGCTTTTGTTCGGTCTCAGTGAAGATTCGCTGCACGAACCGATCGCCGAACCGCTCCAGCGATTTCTCGATACGCCTGATATCGCAGAGGTCGTTGCCGATGCCCAGGATCACGCCGGCGTCCCTCCGGCGCGGGCCGCATCCATGATCCGGCGCATTTCGCGGATCGCCGGCTCCAGGCCGATGAAGATCGCCTCCCCCACCAGGAAGTGCCCGATATTGAGTTCACGGACTTCCGGGATGGCGGCGATCGGCCCGACATCGGAATAGCTGAGACCATGGCCGGCATGGCATTCGAGGCCGAGTTTGCCGCAGAGTGCCGCCGCTCTCACGATCCGCTCGAGCTCCGCCTGCTTGGCCGTCCCCTCGATCTCGCAATAGCGGCCGGTGTGCAATTCGACCACCGGGGCGCCCAAGGTGACCGCCGCCTCGAGCTGGCGTGGGTCGGCCTCGATGAACAGCGACACCCGAATGCCGGCATCGCGCAGCCGAGCAACCATCGGCTTCAGGTGGTTGTGCTGGCCGGCAGCGTCGAGGCCACCCTCGGTCGTCCGCTCCTCGCGCTTCTCCGGCACGATGCAGGCCGCGTGCGGCCGATGGCGCAGTGCGATGTCGACCATCTCCTGCGTCGCCGCCATCTCGAAGTTGAGCGGCACCTTGAGTTCGCGCATCAGCCCTTCGATGTCGGTGTCGACGATATGCCGACGGTCCTCGCGCAGATGGGCGGTGATTCCGTCGGCGCCGGCCGCCTCGGCGAGCCGGGCGGCGCGCAGCGGATCGGGCAGATGGCCGCCGCGGGCGTTACGCACGGTGGCGACATGGTCGATATTGACGCCGAGACGCAAGGGATGAGGCGCAGGCATACTCTACTTTCGCGAGAAGAGGATCGGGGAGAAGGCCGTCAATTGCGGGCGCGTTCGACAGCGTTGATCGCGGGCGTGGCGCGCAACGCCGCGGTGATGTCCGCGAGATGCTTCACGTCCGAGACCTCGACATCGATCACCATGTCGAAGAAGTCCATCGACCGGTTGACGATGCGCAGGTTCGATATGTTGCCTTCATGGCGGGCGATCACGGTGGACAGGCTCGACAGGCTGCCCGGCTGGTTGGCGACCGTGATCTTGAGCCGGCCGGTATAGACGCCGCCCTCGCCCTCGCCGACCGAGTCCCAGCCGACATCGATCCAGCGTTCGGGCGACTCCGAGAAGCTCTCGAGCGTGGCGCAGTCGATCGTATGGATGGTGACGCCCTTGCCGGTGGTGATGATGCCGACGATGCGGTCGCCCGGCAGCGGATGGCAACAGCGGGCGAAATGCACTGCCATGCCGGGGATCAGACCGCGGATGGCGATCTGGCCCTGCTCGCCGCGGGCGCGCGGTGCATCGGCCTTGCCGCCTTTGCCGGCCTTGGCGCGGGCGCGCGAGATCGGCACGACATCGGCGCCGCTTTTGCGATTTTGCTTGAGGCCCGGATAGACGGCGGTCAGCACTTCGCGGGCGCCGGTCAGGCCGGCGCCGACCGCCGCCACCAAATCGTCGGTCGTCGCCTGCTTGAAGTTGGCGCGCACCCCGTCGAGGCCCTTCTCGGTGACTTCGTAGCCTTCCTCGTGGAATGCCTTGTCGAGAAGCGACCGGCCGAGCTGGATGTATTGCTCGCGCTGACGCACGCGGATGAAGCGGCGGATCGCGGCCTTGGCTTTGCCGGTGACGACGAAGCGCTCCCAGGTCGGCGACGGCGTCTGTGCCTTGGACGTGACGATCTCGACCTGATCGCCGTTCGCGAGCTGCGTCCGGAGCGGCTGCATGCGGCCGTTGATCTTGGCGCCGACGCAGATGTCGCCCACCTGACTGTGAACGGCATAGGCGAAGTCGATCGGCGTCGCGCCGCGCGGCAGGGCGATCAGCTTGCCCTTGGGCGTGAAGCAGAAGACCTGGTCCTGGAACATCTCGAGCTTGGTGTGCTCGAGGAATTCCTCGGCGTTGGGCGCCTTGTCGAGAATATCGATCAGGCTGCGCAGCCAGGCATATTGCGGCGCGTCGGTCGACGTCTCGCCCTGCTTGTAGATCCAGTGCGCGGCGACGCCACGCTCGGCCTGGTCCTGCATCTCGCTGGTGCGGATCTGGATCTCGATGCGTTGTCCCAGCGGACCGATCACGCCGGTATGCAGCGAGCGATAGCCGTTGGGCTTGGGAACGGAGATGTAGTCCTTGAAGCGCTGCGGCAGCACCTGGTAGCTGCCGTGCAGCAGGCCGAGCGCCTGATAGCACTGGGCGATGTCGGCGACGATGATGCGGAAGGCCATGATGTCGGCAAGCTGCTCGAACGACACGTTCTTCTTCTGCATCTTGCGCCAGATCGAATAGGGCGTTTTCTCCCGCCCCGAGACTTGCGCCTCGAGGCCGCCCTCCTTCAGCGTCTTGATCAGCTCGGCCTCGATCTGCGGCACCAGCTTGTCGCCACGCTCGCGCAGGTAGCCCTGTCGCGCCAGGACGGAGGCGCGGCCGTCGGGATTGAGCTCGGCGAAGGCCAGCTCTTCGAGCTCCCGCTTCACCTTCTCCATGCCGATGCGCGAGGCGAGCGGCGCGTAGAGGTCCATGGTCTCGCGCGCGATGCGCTTGCGGCGGTGGTCTTCCTTGATGTGGTGCAGGGTCCGCATGTTGTGCAGACGGTCGGCAAGCTTCACCAGCAGCACCCGGATGTCCGAGGACATCGCCAGCACCAGCTTGCGCAGGTTCTCGGCTTCCTTGGTGCTTTCGGACTGGATTTCCAGGCGACTGAGCTTGGTGACGCCATCGACCAGCCGGGCGATCTCCTCGCCGAACATGCCGGCGATCTCGTCCCGGGTGGCGTCGGTGTCCTCCAGTGTATCGTGCAGCAGCCCGGTCACGATCGAGGCAGTGTCCAGGCGCATCTCGGCCAGGATGCCCGCCACCTCCACCGGATGGGAAAAATAGGGGTCGCCGGAGGCGCGTAGCTGGTTGCCGTGTTTTTTCAGGCCATAGACGTAGGCGCGGTTGAGGACGTCCTCGTCCGCATCCGGATCGTAGGCCTGTACGCGTTCGACAAGTTCAAACTGACGGATCATGGCAATCGCCCATTATATGGGGACGATTGCGTTCACTCCACGACGTTTGCACAAATAGCAGGGCTCGACCCCGCCTTGGTGCTACTCGGTGACGTCGTCTTCCTCGGCCATCGGCAACGCCTTGGGCTGCGCCGCCTCGGCACCGCCCTGCGCCAGGGCGGCCGCCAGCTCCTGCTCGAGCTCGGCCATCTCGTTGACCTCCTCGGGCTTGTCGACGTCGGCATGCTTCTGCATGCCGGAGATCAGCGAGTCCTTGAGCTGGCCGTGATCCAGCTTCAGCTCGGCAATCTCGCGCAGCGCCACGACCGGGTTCTTGTCGCGATCACGGTCGAGGGTGATCTGCGCACCGGCCGAGATGTCGCGCGCGCGCTGGGCGGCGAACATGACGAGCTCGAAACGGTTCGGCACCTGCAGGATGCAGTCTTCGACGGTGACACGCGCCATGGCGGACCTCTGAATTCCCGGGAGCCGCGGGTTATAGACGTCCCCCGCTAAAAATCAACTGATTGCGGCCTTTTCACTAGAAACGGTAGGCCTCCTGCTCCGGTGGCAAGGCGGCCAGCAGGTCCTTGATCGGCACCCCAGATGTGGGGTGGCGCCATTCCGGCGCCAAGTCGAAGAGAGGTCGCAGCACGAAGGCCCGGTCGGCCATCCGGGGATGCGGCAGGGTGGCTTTTCCGTCCGCCGGGGCTGCTATTTCCCCACGATAATCGAGTAAATCCAGGTCGATCAGTCGCGGGGCGTTCGGCACCGTGCGCACCCGGCCAAACAAGTCCTCGATGGCGTGCAGATTCAGCAGCAAATCGTCGGCCGACAGGCCGGTGGCCACCTCGGCCACGATGTTCACGTACCAGGGCTGGTCGGAGATTGGGACCGGAGCCGTGCGGTACCAGGGCGAGTGCCGCAACACCTCGACATTCCGCCGTCCCAGTTCCAGCAGCGCAGCCACCAGGGTCTCGCGTGGCGAGCCGTAATTGGGGTGCGCGACGTTGGCTCCGGCACCAACGAAGATTGTCCGACAGCCTGCTTTGTCCACCAACAAATACCTCCAACCCCTTGTGAACTATAGGATAATGACCTAATCTTCAGTCGCCGTGGGAGGGGTATGGGTTATTCAGCTCCATCGGCTACATAAATTTTATTTCTCTCCCTGCGCATATTCTTCAAAGGGATAGCCGCCATGAAGGGCCATTTTTACGAAAACGAGCGTGTCGCGCTTTTCATCGACGGCGCCAATCTCTATTCCGCTGCCCGGTCGCTGGGTTTCGACATCGACTATCGCCGCCTCCTGAAGGTGTTTCGGGACAAGGGCCGGCTGGTCCGCGCCTATTACTACACCGCCCTGGTGGAGGATCAGGAGTATTCGCCGATCCGGCCGCTGGTCGATTGGCTGGACTACAACGGCTACACCATGGTCACCAAGCCGACCAAGGAATTCACCGATGCCATGGGGCGCCGCAAGATCAAGGGCAACATGGACATCGAGCTGGCCATCGACGTGCTCGAAATGGCTGAGCACCTGGACCATGTGATCCTGTTCTCCGGTGATGGCGATTTTCGCCGCCTGGTCGAGGCCGTGCAGCGCCGTGGCCTGCGTGTCTCGGTCGTCAGCACCATCAAGTCGTCACCGCCGATGGTGGCCGACGAGCTGCGCCGCCAGGCCGACGAGTTCATCGAGCTGAGCGAGCTTGCGCCGCTGATCGCCCGCACCCAGTCGGAGCGCGCCCCGCGGCCGGCCGCCGCCGCTGGCCGTGACCCGGGATCCGACTATGACGAAAGCCCCTCCGAATCGCTGATGCGCTCGGCCTAGGCCCGATTTTCCAGGCTGGGTCCCTGTGGCTGCGTCGCCGTTCGAAGAGCCGCCGCTCGACTGCCCGCGCTGTCCCAGGCTCGTGGGATTCCGGCAGGAGCTGCAGGGCCTTCATCCTGACTGGAAGAATGCGCCGGTTCGCTCGTTTGGCGGGCTGGACGCACGCCTGCTGATCGTCGGCCTGGCGCCCGGCATGCGGGGCGCCAATCGGACGGGTCGGCCGTTCACCGGCGACTATGCCGGCGACCTGCTCTACTCGACCCTGCTCAAGTTCGGCTTTGCGCAGGGCACCTACCGTGCCGATCCCCAGGACGGCCTGCGGCTGGTCGATTGCCGCATCGCCAACGCGGTGCGCTGCCTGCCGCCGGAAAACAAGCCGCTGCCTGTCGAATTCACTGCCTGCCGGCCGTTCCTGCAGGCCGAACTGGCGGTGATGCCCCGCCTCAGGCTGCTGGTGGCGCTCGGCAAGGGCGCCCACGACCAGATCCTGCGCGCCCTCACGGTACGCCCGGCCGGTGCCTATCCCTTCATCCATGGTCGTCTGCACACGCTGCCGACGGGCCTCGTCCTGGCCGACAGCTACCACTGCTCGCGCTACAACACGAACACTGGCCGCCTCACGACCGACATGTTCCACCAGGTCTTCGACGGAGTGCGCCGCACGCTGGAGGACTGATGCTTCTCCTGGATCACCTGCCGTTGCTCGAGGCCGCACGCCTGCACTATCGGCAACCCCATCGCGGCTATCACAATCAGGAGCATCTCGACGAGCTGATCGCACTGGCGCGGCGCTACACGCCCGACCTGGACACCGCCGAGCAGCTCGCCCTTCTCTTCCACGACGCCGTCTACGTACCGGGCGCCGGGCATGGCCTCAACGAGGCGCTGTCGGCCCGCCTCATGCGGGCGACGATCGCCGCTCTTGGCCGCACCGACCGACTGCTCGCCGGCCTCACCGAAGGGGAGCTGCAAAAGGCCGCGACGATCATCGAAGCGACGACGCACGATCGGGAGCCGCCGGCGGAGGCCGCGCGCCTCTGCGATCTAGACCTCTGGCGCCTCGCTGCCCCCTGGCCGGACTTCGAGCGTCACGCCGACGGCGTGCGGCACGAGTACCTTCACCTCGTCGGCAGCGACGAGGCCTTCTGGACGGCGCGGCGCGCCTTCTATCGCGACATGCTGAAGAAGCCGCATCTGTTCGCGACTGCCGACTTCCGTGACCGCTTCGAGGCCGCCGCTCGCGCGAACCTCGAGCGGGCTTCGACGTAGCGCCGGACCGCGGTCTGGACTACTTCAACGCCGCTTCGATCGCCTGGGTGATCTCGCTGGAGCCCGGGCGCACGCGGCTGGGCCAGGCACCGAGCAAGGTGCCGTCCTTGCCGATCAGGTACTTGTGGAAGTTCCACTTCGGCGCCGCGCCCTCCCCCGCTTGCGCGGCAATCCACTGGTAGAGGGCATGCGCGTCGGCACCGATCACCTTCTGCTTGGCAGTGAGCGGAAAGGAAACGCCGTACATCGATTCGCAGAACTTGGCGATTTCGGGCTCGGTACGCGGCTCCTGCGCGCCGAAATCGTTCGACGGCACGCCGAGCACGACCAGACCGCGCACTCCGTAAGTGTCGTGCAGCTTCTGCAGGTCGGTGTATTGCGGTGTAAACCCGCAATAGGAGGCGACGTTCACCAGGAGGACCGGTTTCCCGGCCAGGCTCTTCATCTCCAACGGCTTGCCGTCGATCGTGGTGAAGTTGAAATCGTGGGCCGACATGTCAGGGCTCCTCGTCGTAGCGTTGTTCCAGCCAGGGATCGCCGTAATTGTGGTAGCCGCGCAGTTCCCAGAAGCCCGGCTTGTCGAACACCGAGAACTCGATCCGCTTGATCCACTTGGCGCTCTTCCAGAAGTAGAGCTTGGGGATCACGATCCTAAGCGGGCCGCCATGCTCGCGGCTGATCGGCTCGCCGTTCCAGCTCCAGGCCAGCATCACGTCGTCCGCCGAGAAGTCGGCCAGCGGCACATTGGTGGTGTAAGTATCGTAGGAGTGGAAGATGACATGCTGCGCCGACGCTTTGGGCTTCACCAGTGCCAGCAGGTCGCGCGCGCTCACCCCTTCCCAGAGGTTGTCGTAACGCGACCAGGCCGTGACGCAATGGATATCGGTCGTGATCCGGGTCTGGGGCAGGTCGGTGAACTCGCCCCATTTCCAGTTCTGCGGCGCTTCGACTTCACCGTCGACGAACAGGCGCCACGCATGGGTCGGAATCTCGGGCTGAATGCCGAGATCGAGGACGGGCCAATTGTCGACCTTGCGCTGGCCCGGCGGCAGGCGCTGCGAGTGGGCCGCGGTCTTGCCGGTCAGCAGCCGGCCGTCCTCGGCCCATTTCTGCTTGCTGTCGATCAGCTTGCTCTTGAGCTTGCCGAACAGGGTGACGTCGTCGGCCATGGGCTCCCTCAGATGCTGCGGCCTGCCTTCTCCCAATATGGGGCGCGGAGCTTGCGCTTGAAGATCTTGCCCGAATCCTCGCGCGGCAGGGCAGCGCTGAACTCCACGACCCTGGGCACCTTGTAGCGCGCCAGGTGCTCGCCGAGCCAGGCCCGGACCTGGCTGGCGTCCAGGCCCGCCTCGGGCTGGGCCTCGATATGAGCGCAGATCTGCTCGCCGAACTCCTCGTCGGGGATGCCGAATACGGCACAGTCGCGCACCCCCGGCATCTGGATCAAGGTGCCCTCGATCTCGGCTGGGTAGATGTTTACGCCGCCGGAAATGATCATGTCGCGCTTGCGGTCGCACAGGAACAGGTACCCGTCGGCATCCAGGTAGCCCACGTCGCCCACGGTAACGAGATCGCCCAGCCCGACTTCGCTGCGCTTGGCGTCGTCCTTGTTGTAAGTGAACTCGGAGAGATTGGGGCCGCGCACATAGATCTCGCCGACCTCGCCCGGCTTCACGTCCCGCCCCTCCTCGTCGACGATGCGCAGGATGCCGCCGGGCACCAGACGGCCGACCGTCCCGGGCTTGCGCAGGGCATCCTCGGAGCCATGCCACACCACGACGCCCGTTTCGGTAGCGCCGTAGTACTCGTTGATCACCGGTCCCCACCATTCGATCATCTGGCGCTTCACGGCCGGCGCACAAGGCGCCGCGCCATGCGTAATGAAGCGCAGCGAGGAGACGTCGTAGCGCTGGCGGACCTCCTGCGGCAGGCGCAGCAGGCGGACGAACATGGTCGGCACGATGTGCATGTGGCTGATCCGGTGCTTGTGGATCAGGCGCAGCATGTCCTCGGCCTCGAAACGCGCCTGCAGGACCATGTGCAGGCCGAGCCGCGCGCTCGCCATGCCGTAGGCGGCCGGCGCCGAGTGATACATCGGCCCATTCATGAGCGCGACGGCCTCGGGGTCGGGCTTCAGCCCCCAGAAGGTCGAAGCATCCGCGGCCGAAGCGGCCTGCTGCTCGGGCGTGCTCGGCTTGCGACGCACGCCCTTGGGACGGCCCGTCGTACCGGACGTGTAGATCATGCTGCCGCGCGCCAGCTTCGGCGGGTCGGTGCGCGGCGGCGCTGCCGCGACGAAGTCCTGCCACAGCTCGATGCCGGCCGGCGCGTTGGCCTTCTCCGGCGGGACGCCGTAGGCGGCGGCGATTTCCGGCGGCGTCGGCACGACGAGAACCTTCACGTTGTTGGGAACGCCCTCGGCGATCTGCGCCAGCAGGTCGGCATGCACCACCAGCACCTTGGCGTCGCAGTCGCGCAGGATGTAGCCGGCTTCTTCCGGTGTGTAGTGCCAGTTGATCGGCACCGGATAGGCGCCGAGCTGGCTTGCCGCCATGTTGGCTTCGAAGGTCGGGAAGTCGTTGCGCAGCATCAGCGCCACGCTGCTGTCCTCGCCGACACCCAGCGCGGCCAGGCCGCTCGCGGCGCGCGCCGCGTTGGCCTGGATATCGGCCCAGGACCTGAAACGATCGCCGGCTGTTACGCCCGGCGCCATACCCGCTGGCTTCGTCATTGTTTCCTTCCCGTCTTGGCCGGTGCCTTCACGGCACCTTTGAACATGAGCGCCCCCTGAAAATTCGCCAGCGACGCGAAATCGGGACCGTACTCGAGCATACCCGCCTGCCTCAGCATCACCAGCCCGTGCATGGCCGCCCATAGCGACCAGCCATACAGGATGGGATCCACCTCGATCAGGTCCGCCTCGGCCATCTCCTTGGCCTGGCGGGTGATGAAGCCATGTGCTCGCTGGGCTTCGTGGGCGAGATCGGGATGTTCCTTGTCGATCGGCTGGCCGATCTCGAACATGATCCGGTAGGCGTGCGGATGATCTGTCGCAAAGCGCAGATAGGCCTCGCCGACCTTCCGGCCGCGATCCTGGACCGTCGTCCCTTTCTTGGCCGCCGCTTCCAGCGTATCGGCGAAACGCGCAAAGGCTTGCGCCCGCACAGTCGCCAGGATGTCGGCCTTGTCCTTGAAATAGCGATAGGGAGTCTTGGGGCTGCAGCCCAGCGCCTCGGCGAGCTGACGCATGGTGACGCCTTCGTAGCCGAAGCGGGCGAACCGCTCGGTGGCGACACGGCACAGCTCGGCGCGGAAGTCCGCGATATCCTTCTCGGTCAGATAGCGCGGCATGGGGTTCTTTCCATACACACTGTGTACGAAAAAGCACCCCAGCCGTCAAACAACCAGCTGACTCGGGTTCGTCAGGCGGTCTCGGCGAAGAGCTCGCGGCCGATCAGCATGCGGCGGATCTCGCTGGTGCCGGCACCGATCTCGTAGAGCTTGGCGTCGCGCAGCAGGCGGCCGGTCGGATAGTCGTTGATGTAGCCGTTGCCGCCCAGAAGCTGGATGGCGTCGAGCGCCACCAAGGTCGCCTTCTCGGCGGCATAGAGGATGGCGCCGGCGGCGTCCTTGCGCGTTGTCTGGCCGCGATCGCAGGCCCGGGCCACCGAATACACATAGGCCTTGCAGGCATTCATGGTCGTGTACATGTCGGCGAGCTTGCCCTGCACGAGCTGGAAGGTGCCGATCGGCTGGCCGAACTGCTGACGCTCGTGGACATAAGGCATCACGATGTCCATCGCCGACTGCATGATGCCGAGCGGCCCGGCGGCGAGCACGGCGCGTTCGTAGTCGAGGCCGCTCATCAGCACATTGACGCCCTTGCCGACGGCGCCCAGCACATTCTCCTCGGGGATCTCGCAATCCTCGAAAACCAGCTCGCCGGTCGACGAGCCGCGCATGCCCATCTTGTCGAGTTTCTGGGCGACCTTGAAGCCCTTGCGATCGGTCTCGACGATGAAGGTGGTGATGCCGCGCGGTCCGGCGGCGGGATCGGTCTTGGCATAGACCACGATCACCTGCGCATCGGGGCTGTTGGTGATCCACATCTTGGTGCCGTTCAGGACGTAGCGATCGCCCTTCTTGTCGGCCCGCAGCTTCATGGAGACGACGTCCGAACCCGCCCCCGTCTCGCTCATCGCCAGGCTGCCGACATGCTCGCCGGAGATCAGCTTGGGCAGGAAGCGGCGCTTCTGCTCCTCGTTGCCGTTGCGGCGAAGCTGGTTGATGCAGAGATTGGAGTGCGCACCGTAGCTCAAGCCCACCGCAGCCGACGCGCGGCTCAGCTCCTCGACCGCCAGGGCATGTTCGAGATAGCCGAGGCCTGCGCCGCCATACTCCTCCTCGACCGTGATGCCGTGCAGGCCGAGGTCACCCATCTTGGGCCAGAGTTCGCGCGGGAACCGGTCGGTCTTGTCGAGCTCGGCAGCGAGCGGGGCGACTTCCGCCGCCGCGAAGCGCTGGACCTGTTCGCGCAGCGCATCGGCCGTCTCGCCGAGCCCGAAGTCGAAGGGAGGCATGGCATTGGGGATCATGATTTCACTCGCCTATGGTCGCTGATCGTTCTTCGTTTCAGTTCTTTTCGTTTTTCGGCTCGGCCCGCGGCTCGGTCTTCACATAGATGCGGATCATCTTCCATTCGCCATCCGACGGGATGAACTCCAACTCGAAGTTGACGCGCGACGGTTCGGTCGGGAAATAGCCTTTCACCACGAGCTTGCCGTCGCTGTCGACGACCGGCTTGGGGACGTAGACCGGCGTCATGGCCGCAACGATGTCGAAGTCTATGCGGTTCTTGCTGAATTCGCCGAACGTCGTCTTGAGCTTCTCCGGCGTGAACTGATCGCGAAACGGCCGGGCCGCCTTGGCGTGAAAGACCTCGTAGTTGCCCGTCACATTGGCGTCGTTGAAGGTAAGCAGCGTCGCCTTGACCAGCGCCTCGAGCGGCCGATCGGGAGGGACCTTGTTCTGTGCGGCCGCCGGCAACGCCGTCAGCAAGAATGCCCAAACGCCCAGAACAACAGCGATCGTCCGCATCGATGGCCTCCGTGGCCGGACGATAGCGCGGCCACCGCCCAAAACGAAGCTGGACGAAACGAAGCTGGACGACGTTCACGTTCTCACGTCTTGCTGCCCAAAGCCGCTGCAGCGGCCTTGCGGGTTTCGTCACTGAGCCATCCGGCGTAGCGCGGCTCGGCCTGACCGCTGCGGGCCGCGGCGATGCGTGCCAGCGCGGCCGACCGCAGTTCGCGCTTGATGCTCGCGAACGCTTCCGGCGGCAGGGCGGCATCCTCGCGGGCCCGTTCGAGGGCTCGCGGCAGCAGCCTGTCGGCCGCCACGCACTCGTCGAAGACCTGCAGTGCGACCGCACTGGCGGCATCGAGATCTTCGGCGAACAGGACCATGCGGCGCGCCATCGTCGGTGTGAGCTCACTGCGTGCCACGTCGAGCGCCGCCACCGGGTAGCGCACCCCGACCTTCACCTCGGCGAAGCTCGCCTTCAGCGGCACGTCGGCGACGATGCGCCAGTCGCCGCACAACGCCACCACCATGCCGCCGGCGATGGCATGGCCGTTGATCGCCGTGACCAGCGGCTTGGGCCACGCATAGAGCGTGCCGAACCCGTCATTCATCGCTGCGATCAGCCGATGCTGCTGGGCGGTATCGAGCGCAGGGAGTTGCTTGAGATCGAGGCCGGCGGAGAAGGCCCGGCCCTCCCCGGTCAGCACGGCGGCCCGGACACGGGAATCGACGGCCAGCTGATCGAACAGCGCAGCGGTTTCTTCGAGCAGGGCGGCGTCCATGGCGTTCATGGGCGGCCGGGCGAACGTGACGAGGGCGATGCCGTCGTCCTCCAGGGTCCATTTGAGATGCGACATGGCTCCCACCCTAGGCGCACTGAGAATATAGAGGAAATCGATTGTTTCATTATCGTCCATCGATAGTCTCTATCCCGATGAACCTGGCCTTCATCCGCTACTTCCTGGCGGTCGCCGAGACGGCGAGCTTCACTGCCGCGGCCGAGCGCTGCCGCGTCACGCAGCCCACGCTTTCGGCGGGCATG
>Ga0209933_1000488_pt1 | contig 70465 bp, 43 predicted proteins | sample ThiBiot_300_biof_FD_183944 | JGI IMG/M metagenome (GOLD analysis project Ga0209933, IMG submission 183944) | Wastewater bioreactor microbial communities from Cape Town, South Africa - Thiocy_cont_300_biof (SPAdes) | ecosystem: Engineered > Bioremediation > Thiocyanate > Unclassified | place...
CGGGGGCGAGCCACAAAACCATCACCGCCCGTGACTGTTTCAGAAGTCTGATCTGGTCACGGGCAGTTCACTATCGTTTAGGGCCAATTGAATCGTAGATGACAACTTTTTCCCAGAGATGGGCATAGTTGTTTCGGAAATCATCGTGGATGGGATGCTTCTGGTAGGCCTCTTCGTCGGCGGGGCTGTCGAAAAAGCAAAGCCACGAATAAGTGTATTTCCGTTCGATCACATCGCGGTTGGTAGCTGCGGGTGTGCCAATATGAACCAGCTTTATAGTTGGGCATTTAGCCAGTTTATTCAGCCCCTCCAGCAATTTGGCTTTGTCGGCTTCACTTCCGGTATTTTTCAGGTAAAACAGTACATGGTGCACAAATAGCTGCCCCGCTTCGGGTGCTACAGCTGGTAGACTGGCTCCCAGTCCGGCAGCTACGCTGTTTTTGACAAAATTTCTTCGTGATTGATGACTCATCAGAATGCGGGCTATTGGGTGTATACAGGTTGATTTGTCAGCAAAAATGACGAACGATTTGTGCCCCAGCAAATTTACATCTGATTTCAGAGCAGGGCTTTATTAAGAAGTTGTTTGCGTTCGTGGGGTCAGGTTCTTCCAACCTGACGCGTACGGTTTCTTAAAACCGAACGGTTGGCCTGGCTCGGTTTTGAGAAACCGCACTCAGGGCAGATTTGAGAATCTGCCCTCACCCTAACTGGAAAAAAGCTGTAAAATGACTACACAAATAGCTTCACTAAACCTTTCGATCCCTTAACTAGTCTTTTAATAGGCTCTATGTCTGATAGAGTTATCTAACACTTAATTCACTCAACGATGAAACGTATAACAAAACTAGTTTTCTGGCTGCTTAGCCTCCCGTTGATCACTCAGGCGCAAATCCGACTGGATTCGAATCTGGTGAAAGCGGGTATGGCAGCCATCGGTTCGGCTACTTTGTCTGATGCACAGGTGGCGGACTATTCACGGCAGGCTATGGTTCAAATGGATGCGCAAAATCCGGTAGCAGGCCCGAGCGATCCTTATACGGTACGACTGAATCGTATTGTTAAACGCCATCATACCATTAGTGGCATACCACTCAACTATAAAGTATATAAAGTAAAGGATGTCAACGCGTTTGCTACGGCCGATGGAAGCGTTCGGGTATTTCAGGGACTTATGGACATTATGACCGATACAGAGTTGCTGGCCGTAATGGGTCATGAAATCGGCCATGTTGCCAATCATGATGTACGCGATGCTATGAAACGGTCCTTACAACGGTCAGCCATACGGGATGTAGCGTCGGCTAACTCAGGGGTAATCGGTAAAATTTCGCGCTCGCAGTTGGGCGACGTAGCCGATTATCTGGTAGGGGCCTCATTCAGCCGGAAGCAGGAAACCGAAGCGGATGATTACAGTTATAGTTTTCTGAAACGAAATGGATATAGTGTGCTGGCATTGGCTACCTCTTTTGAGAAGCTGGCTAAACTGAGTGGCGGAGGACAAGGGGGGCAAGTAGCAACGATCATGTCGAGTCACCCCGACAGTAAAGCGCGTGCGCAGCGTGTCCGCGACCGTGCCCGTCGAGAGGGTTTGCTACGATAATCAATCCTTTTTTGATTGAAAGGTGCGACCTCATCAGGATGGAAGGGATATAGTGCTATGCAGGCTATAAACATTCGCCCCCGGTGGGGTCGCACTCGTTCTATATAGCATTTCAGACTAATTTGCGGGCTATTTGTAACTGGCCCGCCTATGAATATTCTCCTATTGAAAGTAACCCTGATGCCGTCGGTGATCGCTCTGGTCACGCTGGCAGCCAGACGATGGGGGAATCAACTGGGTGGGTTAATCGGAAGTATGCCCTGGATCGCTGGGCCAATTCTACTGTTTTTTATACTGGAGCAGGGAAAAGATTTCGGCATTCATTCCATTCAGGGAACCATGACTGGCATATTGGCCCTGATCGCCTTTTGTTATAGTTATTCGGCCTTGTGTCGGAATTATAGCTGGTTTCCTACCTTGATGCTGTCGTATGTGATATATACCGCTACAGCACTATTGTTCAGTTATTTACAGTTGCGTTTATGGGTGAGCTACGGGTTGGTTATTGTGCTCGTATTCCTAGTTGTCCGGCTCTTCCCAACTCCGCCCATGCAGGCCGTTAAGGCTCGGCGTTTGCCATTCGAGATTCCGATTCGGATGTTGGTAGCTACCTTGTTCGTGCTGGTGATCACGGGGCTGGCCAGTGTACTTGGCCCAACCTGGAGCGGTATTCTAACGCCTTTCCCAATTCTGACGTCCATTCTGGCCATTTTTTCGCATACCTTGCAGGGAAGTCGGGCTACCATTATGACCTTGCGTGGCCTGGTGATGGGCCTGCTCGGATTTACAACCTTTCTCTTTTTACAGGCGTTTTTGCTTAACCAGTTTTCAGTCGCTGTCGCCTTCGGAATCGGCTTCATTATTAATGCTCTGATCAACCTGACGGCGAGTCGAATCTGGAGAGCCAGAGAAAAGTGACGAGGCTACATGATGAGTATGAAGGGCATACAACACGAATATGCACAAAGCAACCAAAATAGGAATTGTCGGATTAGGCTACGTTGGGTTACCGCTGGCCGTTGCCTTCTCCCGGAAATACCCGGTCGTTGGTTATGACATTGATCTGGAGCGGATTCGGCAGTTGCAACAAGGCCATGACGTAACGTTTGCTGTAACGAGAGAGGAAATAGTTGGTTCCGAAATGCTGGTATTGAGTTCCGAAGTAACTGATCTGTCGGATTGTACCGTATTCATTATTACCGTCCCAACGCCCATTGATGCGTTTAAAAATCCAGATTTACGCTATTTGCTGATGGCATCGGCTGCGGTAGGCAAGCTGTTAAAAAAAGGGGATACGGTAATCTATGAATCGACGGTTTATCCGGGTTGTACCGAAGACGAGTGCGTACCCGTTCTGGAACGTACCAGCCAGCTTGTTTATAATCAGGATTTTTTTTGTGGGTATTCGCCCGAACGAATCAGCCCCGGTGATACGGAACGAACCCTTACGAAGATTCGCAAACTTACATCGGGCTCTACTCCGGAGACAGCCGCATTTGTTGACGAGCTATACCGTTCGATCATCGATGCAGGAACCTATAAAACCCCGTCTATTAAAGTGGCCGAAGCCGCTAAAGCGATTGAGAACGCCCAGCGCGATATTAATATCTCATTCGTCAATGAATTGGCGCTCATCTTCGATCGGATGGGGATCGATACACACGAAGTGCTGGAAGCAGCCCGCACCAAATGGAATTTTCTGCCCTTCAGGCCGGGATTAGTAGGGGGGCACTGCATTGGCGTTGACCCATACTATCTGGTCCATAAAGCCCAAAGTTTAGGGTATTATCCGCAGGTGATCGCTTCCGGACGGCTTGTAAATGATGGTATGGGGTTGTTTATCGCCAAAAAGATTCTAAAAAAGCTGATCAGTAATGGCGTATTGATTCACACGAGTCGGGCCTTGATTCTGGGGATTACGTTTAAGGAAAATTGCCCCGATACGCGAAATACGAAAGTGGTCGATGTGTACCGCGAACTGACCGACTTTGGCGTCTCCGTTGATGTGTATGATCCCTGGGCGTCGTCCCAAACGGTGAAGCAGGAGTACGGTATCGACCTGATTACAACGATTGACCAGACGTACGACGCTATTGTTCTGGCGGTTGCTCATGACCAATTGTTGATGTTGGATATAGCAGCCCTCAAAAAAGACAGAACCTCCGTTGTGTTCGATGTGAAGTCGGTGCTGGATAAATCAGTGGCCGACATGCGGCTATAGCCGGAGCGATCAGAATCTTCAATACACCGCCAGGGCGCAACGACGCGAGGGATAAAGAGTAGCCTCACGTCGATGTGCATGGCGGTGTATTGAAGATTAGATCAACTGAAAAAATGGGCAACACCAAAGGCCGCGGCTGCTGCTAAAGCACCAATCAGTGTTACTTTGAACGCGCCGGTGATGGGTGGTTGCCCGGTTACGCTGCTCTTGAAATACCCGAAAATAAACAGGCAGATCAGCGTTGATAAACAGGAATAAAGGAGAGCGAGTTTGGGTGGATTGATAAAAAAATAGGGTGTTAGGGGAATCAGGCCACCAGCAACATAAGCCAAACCAATGGTCAACGCACTTTTAGTTGCCCGGTTGGGATCGGGTTTGTCAAGGCCGAGTTCGTACTTCATCATGAAGTCGATCCATTTGGTTTTGTCTTTCGCCAGTTCGTCGGCAATGATGGCTTGCAAAGATGGGCTAATTCCCATATCGGCAAATACCTCACGCACTTCTGCTTTTTCGCGTTCGGGAACGGTTTCTACTTCCAGGGCTTCACGGCGACGTTCGGATGTATAATGATCGGCTTCCGTGCGACCGGCCAGATAACCTCCCAGCCCCATCGCAATGGAACCGGCTACAATTTCGGCTATACCGGCTGTAATGACCAGCGATGAATCGGCGACGGCCCCGCTCAGACCAGCCGCCAGCGCGAAGGGAACCGTAAGGCCATCCGACATACCAATGACGATGTCGGAAATGAAATCGGAGCTTTGCAGGTGCTCCTCCCGATGATGAAGATGTAAGTCGGCCATGATTATTCTTCTTCGCTATTGTTAAGTTTCGCCAGTAGGTTATAAGCTCCTTTTACGGCTAACGGTGTTTTTTGCGGGTCAAGGTCGGCAGGGAGGGTCACGGCTACGTAACCCCGTTCGTGAATACCCGTTTTTACCTCGATCTGCCGGAATACATAACTCTCCTTCGACTGCTGCTCAAGGGCGTACACATACGATTTACCCCCAAAATTGACTACCGCCGATTCGGGTACGGTAGTCAGTTGCTGTGCCCGGACTGATACCTGGGCGGCTGCATAACTGCCAGGGATAAAATCACTGGACCTACCTTCCGGGTGTACCAGCACCGGAACTGTTCGGTCGGCGGCAATGGACTTGCCGATCAGAAAAATAGAACCCCTGTGTGGAAACGAACTCACCTGAGCACTCGTATCGCCCCCCAAGGCAAAGCGGACGGCCTGCCCGATATGAATCTGACTCAGATCTTTTTCGAAAACACTTAGCTGAAGGTGCATGTGACTAATGTCGGTCAGTTGCACAATGACATCGGCCGGGTTCACGAAACGACCATTATTGACGGGTACATTGGTCACGAAACCCGAGACTGGCGACGGGATCGTTATGCTACGAGTCAGTTGCTCGGGCGTGAGGGTAACCGGGTTGATGTGCAGCATACTTAGTCGTTGCCCCAGACCCGCCAGTTGGGCTTGCAGGCTCTGGCGATTAGCTTTGGTTTGCTGGAAAACTTTCAGAGCAGCTACGTTGTCGCGGCTTAGTTCCTGCTGCCGGGCATATTCGACATCGGCATAACCCAGTTTGGCCTTCGTGTCCAGATAATCCTGCTGAAGTTGTACATATTCAGGGTTTTCGAGGATCACCAGGGGCTGCCCTTTCCGAATTTGCATACCCGGTTCCAGCTGTATTTTTCGAATGTATCCGCCAACGGGCACCGATACCGATACTTCGTTCTGAGCGGGGACTTCCAGCATGCCCGTCACCTTCAACATTGTTTGCATGGGTCTGGATTCTGGCTGGCCCAACTGAAGTTCGGCCATTTGGTATTGTGCCTGCGTGAGCGTTACCTGAACCGGACCTGTGGTTTCTGCCTGTGTCGAATCCGTTTTGGTTTCCTGAGCTTGATTGGTATCCGCTGAACCAGACTGGCAACTGAACGCCAGACTCGCTCCGGCCAGGAACAGGGTGAGTGAAATTGTATGGGAGAAAAGATTGTGTTGCGTATTCATGCGAAACGTATATCGTGAAATGGCAAATGGATGATTGGAGTGATCAGGTTGTAAAGAGTACCTTTAAGGCGTACCCGCCAGATAGCCCAGATACAGCACCGACTGGTCGTACTGATAGAGCAAATCGAGGTAATTCAGCCGGATGGTAAGGGCTTGCTGGAGAGCCAGCGAATACTCGACATAGCCAATGTCGCCCCCGCTGAACGCCCGTTGCGCCTGACTCTGAATGACCTGCGCCTGGGCCAGACCCGTTTGTTCGTAATAGGTCAGCGCATCGCGGTACTGGTTGTATTGGGCCACAGCTTTCGCCACCTGCTGCTGAAGTGCAGTCTGTTGGGCCTGTAGCTCCTTTTGGGCTAACTGCTCACCAACGCGAGCTGCTTCGACCCGTGCCCGTCCGGCGCCACCAATCAGCGGAAAGGTCATGCCAACCTGGCCGCCCTGAAACCGATACCCCGGCCCAAAATACAACTCCTGCCCATTGATAAGCTGGTTGCCCGTCAGAGTCTGCGAGAAAAAACCAATCAGAAAGTCAGGTTTTAGGCGGGCTTGCTCAACCAGTCGGCTCTGTTCGGCAATCTGGATTTGCTGCTGCAACTGGCGGAGCAATGGGTTTTGGGCCAGCAACGAACTATCCGTCGGTAAGGTGAGTGTCAGTTTGGGCAACGGCTGATCGGGGAGGGTAGCGGGGTCCTGACGGAGCAGCAGCGTCTGTAACCGCGTTTGGGCGTCGATCTGGGCTGCCTGGTTCTGAGCCAGCCGAACCCGCTGGTCGGCCAGTTGGCTTTCGGCCGTTGCTTTTTCCAGGGTGTTGGTTTCACCTACGCGCAACCGAACGGTAGCTGCCTTGACGAAGGCCGTCAGCAAGGTGTCCTGTTGCTGAAAGAGACGGTTGCGCTGCGCCAGATAGAGCAGATCGTAGTACGTTTGTTTTACCTGATACACCACGTCGTTGCGGGTTACCTGAGCCGTTGCCTGCCTTCCCGATACCGCCTGGTCATTCAACTTTGCCAGTCGTTGCATCAGGGTTGGGTTCGGAATGGTTTGTGTAAGGGTCAGGTTATTGTCGAACCGGCGGCTGTTGTATTGTCCCAGCATTAGCACCGCCGATAACCGACCCGGATCATAGGCCGTTCGTCGGAGCGCCTGCTGTTGATTCACGCCCAACTCAGCAAGCTGCACCTGCGCATTGCGAGTTGTAGCTTGCTGAATGGCCTGTTCCAGCGTTACCATCTGCGGAACCTGAGCATTGGTTGTTTGTGGCCTGCAAAGCCCAGCCATCAGCAGAAAACCCAGGATTACTGTCGCTGGAATGGATGTAGTTCCTTTTGGGGTTGCCTTCATCTCTCGGTCAATGGATTTTTTCTCCAGAATCGAATACAGAATGGGAATAATGAGGAGCGTTAGTAGAGTGGCGGTCAACAGGCCACCGATCACGACGGTAGCCAGCGGCTTTTGGACTTCGGCCCCCGCCGAATTGGACAGCGCCATCGGGATAAACCCAAACGAAGCGACTAAAGCCGTCATAATAACCGGACGTAATCGAACTTCGGTGCCTCGCCGGATAATTTCGGCTAAATCGGTCAGACCTTCATCGTGGCGAAGTCGGTTAAACTCAGCGATAAGCACAATACCGTTCAAGACCGATACCCCGAAAAGGGCAATGAAGCCGACACCTGCCGAAATGCTAAACGGCATATCCCGAATCAGTAACGCGAAAATGCCCCCAATAGCGGCCAGTGGGATAGCCATAAAAATCAGCAGACTTTGCCGAATCGAGTGGAAGGTAAAGAACAGAAGGGCGAAAATGAGTGCCAGGGCTACCGGAACCGCAATACCAAGTCGACGCTTGGCATCGACCAGATTCTCGAACTGGCCACCATAAGTGACCGAATAGCCTGGTGGAAGCTTGATCTGCCGACTTACTTTCTGCTGCAATTCCGTCACGATACTTTCTACATCGCGTCCACGAACGTTGAAACCCAGCGTAATCCGGCGGTGCGTGTTGTCGCGCTGAATCTGGTTGGGGGCCTGCTGCATACTAACCTGAGCTAGTTGGGAAAGAGGAATTTGCTGCGTCATACCATTCGGGCCGGGGGGCGTTGCGATGTATAAATTCTGGACATCTTCGATATGCTGGCGTTTGTCGGCGGCCAGCCTGACCACCAGATCGAATCGTTTTTCGCCTTCAAACACCTGCCCGGCCGATTGTCCGGCAAAAGCGGTGTTGATAGTCCGGTTCACGTCGGCTACGTTGAGGCCAAACCGGGCTAGTTTTGATCGGTCGAGCTGAATCTGGATTTGGGCCAGTCCAGCCACTTGCTCCACATACAGGTCTTTAGCTCCGCTGATGGTGCGGATAATTCGCCCTACCTGACCGGCGAGTCGTTCGAGTTGCTGTAGATCGTCGCCATAAATTTTCAGTGCTACGTCCTGCCGTGCTCCGGTCATCAGCTCATTAAAGCGCATTTGAACGGGTTGCTGGAAACCGAACGTAACCCCGGGAATCACCGAGAGCGCTTCGGCCATTTTATTCGCCAGTTCGTCGCGGGTAGTGGCCGAAGTCCATTGATCTTTGGGTTTCAGAATAATCATCTGATCGGCGGCTTCGATGGCCATTGGGTCGGTGGGTATTTCGCCTGATCCAATTTTGGCGACTACCTGTTCGACTTCGGGAAACTGCTTTAACAAAATCCGCTCGGCTTTCAGGGTGGCATCGACCGTTTCCGACAGTGAGCTACCAGTGAGTGTACGTGTATCGACCGCGAAATCACCTTCGTCGAGCTGCGGAATGAATTCACCGCCCATGCGTGTAAACAGAAACCCGGCCACGACCAGCATGGCGATGGCTGCTCCCAGAACAGGTATCCGATGCCGAAGCGCCCACAGCAGAATTGGCTCATAGAAATGATGTAGCCGTTTCATCAGCTTATCGGAAAACGATTCTTTGTGAACGACATTCTTACTCAGTAGTAATGCCGAGACCATTGGTACGTAGGTTAGCGAGAGGATAAACGCACCCAGAATAGCAAAGGCAACCGTTAATGCCATAGGTCGGAACATCTTACCTTCGATGCCGGAAAGGGCCAGAATGGGCAGGTACACGATCAGAATGATGATTTCGCCAAAGGCAGCCGACGACCGAATCCGACTGGCTGAGCCAAATACCTCGTCATCCATCTGTTCCTGCGTAAGTACCTGATCTTTATTCCGCATAATAATATGATGCAGGGTGGCTTCTACGATGATGACGGCACCGTCCACAATAAGCCCGAAGTCGATAGCGCCCAGGCTCATCAGGTTACCCGATACGCCAAACAGATTCATCATCGAAATAGCAAATAGCAGGGCCAGCGGAATAACGGAAGCCACCACGACGCCCGCCCGCCAGTTGCCCAGCAGCAACACCAGCACAATAATGACGATGATCGCTCCTTCCAGTAAGTTTCGTTCAACGGTACTGATGGCGCTGTTAACCATCTTGGTCCGATCGAGGAAGGGTATAATCTGTACTCCTTCCGGCAAGGTTTTCTGAATCTCAGCGATCTTGGCTTTTACTTCCTTAATTACTTCTGACGAATTCCCGCCTTTGATCATCATGACAATGGCACCGACCGTTTCGCCCTGACCATTCCGCGTAACAGCACCGTAACGCACAGCCGAACCCGTACCGATCTGAGCCACATCACGTACTCGAATGGGTAAACCCTGCGCATTCAGTTTGACCATGATGTTGCCGATATCGTCCGTCGATCCGATTAGTCCATTGGCGCGGATAAAATACGCGTTGGGTTTCTGGTCGATGTATGCGCCACCCGTGTTTTGGTTGTTCTGCTGTAGGGCCGTAAACAGATCATTGATGGTGATGCCGTAGCTGCGAAGCCGGTCTGGGTCTACGGCGATTTCGTACTGTTTTAACAGCCCGCCAAAGCCACTGACATCAGCGACACCGGGCGTTCCGAGCAGTCCACGACGGATAATCCAGTCCTGAATAGTGCGCAGATCGCTGAGGGTGTAGCGGTTTTCATAGCCTTTTTTCGGAACGACGGTATACTGGAAAATTTCGCCCAACCCTGTGGTAACAGGTGCCAGCGTGGGGGTACCTACTCCCGGTGGAATTTGGGTGTTGACAGCGATAAGCCGTTCGGCAATCTGCTGGCGAGCCCAGTATATATCCGTCGCATCTGTAAAAACAACGGTAACAATCGACAGACCGAAACGGGAAAATGACCGGATTTCGATCAGGTTCGGAATGTTCGACAGCCCCACTTCGACCGGAAAGGTAACCAGTCGTTCAATATCTTCAGCCGCCAGCGATGGGCTGCTGGTGATAATCTGCACCTGGTTGTTCGTAATATCAGGTACGGCATCGATAGGGAGTTGGGTGGCCGACCAGCCTCCCCAAATGATCAGGGCCAGAGTAAACAGGCCAATGATTAATTTATTATGAATTGAGAAATGAATAATCGCATTCAGCATTGCTACTCAAGGATCATAAGCCAGCTATAAACAGTTGGGAAATCATAATGGCTCCTGACCCAATAGTCATGGAAGCGATTGCCCGGAAATACGTGCCTGAATAATCGATCCGAATCAATCCTGTCGATCGATCGAAAGCGTAAGAAGAATCAGAAACATGGGGGAATATAAAACAGAATCGACCCGTTTGGGCACACTGCGCCCCGTCTGTACGCAGGCTTAGTGTCGGGGTGGGTTAATTAGCGACGAAACGCTGAGAAACGAGTAGAGGTTAGCGTACCGGAAGCAAGCCGTCCGGGCCAGGATAAGAATCGCCAGCGAAGCAAAGACAAACGATAAAAAAAGATTGGGAGAGAATACCGGAGCGGCATGACCTACCGCTGGGAGGTTATGGTGGCTGTGGTTGGGATGTTTCTGATGCTCGGAGTTGGCACCGTAGTGCATTTCCATAAAATCCAGAAAGCTCAGCGTTGGCTGTTGCTGCCGATGCTCGCGGTAATGTTGAGCCAGATCAAGGAGTCGGCTGGTCTGATCAATGCCAAAACCGGGAAGCAAACTACTTCCCGTTATCAGCAATGCCAGCAAAAATGCGACCACCGACTTCATGAATCCTACCTTACTCGTTTAACCCCTTAACGTAAAGTTGGCCAGAAAGTTTAAGGACCCCAAACGCGCATGCTTATTTAGAAATAATCCAGGCTGGTTTCTGGTTAGGGATTAACCGATCGATTGGCTAGGCCTAGCTTTTGGGTCACCATCTGGATGCGTCTGCGGGAAATACGGGCTGTATAGCCATTGGTTAAGCAGACTTCAAGCGTTACATGGTTCGGGTTTCTGAGGGTTTGAACAAACAGGGGGTTAATCATCTCTGATTTATGAACCCGTATAAAGTCGGGAAGCTGATTCTCAAACCATTTCAGGGTCTGTGTAATCAGAATAGGCTTAGACGCTTCGGCTAGATGAACCCAGGTGTAATTGCCAAACCCCATCAGACGGATAATTGAGCTGTGGGCGACCGATCTATCAAGGCCAGGCAGCCGAATCTGATTTGTCCGACTAACGCAGGAGCTTTGCAGGAAATGTCTGGTTAGCGTTTGAGTGGGTAGACTGTCTGAATCAAGTAACTGCATAGACCGTTAATGAATTTTCGAAAATACTGAATGGCCCGGCTATTGGGTAGACGGGCCGATTCGTGGATAGTATAGAGACGAAAAAAAATCGGGATGTAACGGTATGATCTCCTTTTTTTGAAAATTTTTGGCGGGAGTACTTGAGACGGCTTTGGGGGCTTACGAAAGAGCGACAGGCTCAATGTCCGGTATTTATGGAAGATTTCAGTTGGGTGTACGTTAGCGTAGGAATGGTAATGCCCGTAGCCGATTTGATGGTCAACTTATTCATTGGCTTGTCCGGGAAAAATACATCAGTCATTACGGTCAATCCACCGTCAGCGAATAATTCGACCGAAGCGGCATCGGCTAGTAAAGTAAGCGACAGGGTTTTATTGATCGACAGCCGGGGGGCGGTATGCCGTTTGCCGAAGCCTTTTTCAAAATCGATTTTACCCGATCGGCTTCTATCGATGTAGTATACGTTAGCCGATTTGTCATAGCCGATTTCCAGTTCGTTGCCCTGCTCATTTGCCAGTACAATGGAAAAGTCGTTGGCTGTTTGCGTGGTCAGGCTCAATCGGAATAGATCTGACGCATTCGTTACTTTACTGGTCAGATCATACGTTCCTGTAACGGATCGGTTTTTCTCGGTAAAGCTCTGCCCGTTCAGCGCATCCAGTTCGTTGACGGGCGTTGACGTGAGATATAATTCGTTGTTAACGTCTGTTAGCTGGAGTAAACGAGGTACTGTAGTTGCGCTGCGCCAGGCCGATGTGGGTACCACCTGTGCATACTGCCAATTACTCATCCACCCCATCAAAATCGTGCGATTGCCCGTGTTGGAGAAGGTGACCCCTGCATAATTATCGGTCCCATAATCCATCCATTTGGTTTTGGTTGAATACGGTTTAAAGGTTTTGCCATCGAAATCGCCTACAAAATACTGGGTCGCCGAGCCACCGTTTGGCCCACCGGGGTTAATACTGACCAGCAGTACCCAGACTTTTTTGCCATTATGCTCCAGCGAGAGCAGGTCCGGGCATTCCCAAACACCCCCATGCGCGCCCAGATTACTGCCAAATTCACTTTCCTTCGACCATTTTTTTAGATCGGGCGACCCGTAAAACGTAACCCGATCTTTCGTTGCCAGGGTCATGATCCACTTTTTCTGCGGCTCGTACCAACGCACTTTTGGGTCTCTGAAATCGACAATACCCGGATTCTGAAGTACTGGATTGCCAGCGTATTTCGTCCAGGTTTTGCCCTCGTCGAGGCTGTAGGCGATACTCTGATACTGGAACTTATCCGACTTTTTCTTTTCCTGCTCGGGATTGTGGTGCGTAAAAATGGCGACCAGTGGCGTCTGCCCTTTTTTGCCGAACCCACTGGTATTATGGACATCGACTACGGCACTGCCCGAAAAAATATAGCCTAGTTTATCCGGGTATAAAGCAATCGGTTGTTCCTGCCAGTGTACCATGTCCTTGCTAGTGGCATGGCCCCAGTGCATCGGACCCCATTTGGTGTCGTTGGGGTAATACTGAAAAAACAGGTGATAGGTGCCGTTCAGGTAAACCATCCCATTGGGGTCGTTCATCCAGTGGGCTTTGGGCGTGAAGTGGTATTGAGGCCGGTAAGGTTCCGTATGGGTGGTAGCCTGACCAAAGAGCTGATAGCCTGAAACGAGAAATAGAACAGCTAGAACTAGTTTCTTAGGATGCTTGCAATAGGTGTAGATATGTGAAAACAAAAAAGTTCGTCTACATAAGTTCAGAGTCATCGGATCGGCGGTTCAGGGTTCGAAATAGAGCAAAGATAAGCGGCATCGCTTTCATCCAATACCAACTGCCATCTATTGACCGATACCTGCCTGTAGTGCAGGGAGCTATTTCTGCTTCTCCAATGGTAGGCTAATGAGTCGAGCCTGGCACCTGATGCTAACCTGGACCGTATAAAAAATCAGGTTGGCTGGCAAACCGAACTATGCCAACCAACCTGAAATGAATACACGGAATGGAATTAATACCCAATGACGCTGCCAGACGTCGATTCGTTCGATAGCCCTGTCATGCCACGGTTGGAGTCAGCATAACGGGTGCCATCTGGGTTCACAATGCTATCGTTGGTGCTGTCCCGATCCGAATAGTTGCTGGACGAATTCCAATCAGAGGTGTGATCGTTCGATTCACCGGCAGCCCGGTTGTTGACGAACGATTCGGCCAGCGTGGTCAGTTTCTTGTCCGCATTTTTCTCTTCGTCCAGCGTTTGCTGGAGCAGACGAGCCGCTTCGTGATAGCCTAATACCTGGGCCAGCGTTACGGCTGAGCCATACGATGCAATTTCGTGATGCTCGATTTTTTGCCCGGCAATGATCAGTCCGGCATCGCGGGTTAATGAACCGGAATCCGTATTAGATACTACACGTTGCGCATCATCGACCAGACCGTCGATCGCGTCGCAGGTACCTTCGTCAGTATCGATACCTATGCTGCTGAATACTTGTTCCAGCCGGGCTACCTGATTACGGGTTTCCTGCTGATGTTGCAGAAACGCGTTCCGAACCTCATCCGTGGTAGAGGCATCAGCCTGTTCGCCGAGGGCATTGACAGCCTGCTTTTCAGCGTAATAGATATCCTGAAGCTCAGTGATGAACAGGCTTTTCAGACCTTCCTGTGTTTCGGTGTCTGTTCCTCCAAAAAAGTTAGCGATGCGTTCTCCAAATGTTGCCATGATTCTTATGTTTTGTGATTAGTACTTGTTAAAACACTATCCTGAATTACCAATTTCGGGCCAACTACTGAGACTCTGTAGGTTACCTGTTTTCTCAATAGTATTAGTGTTTCTGTTTTTCTACAGAATAAGTAGATTATTTACACATGAAATAATCTACATTATTTGCGGGGTGCTGTGCTTTGCGTAGCTCACCCGTCTACGATTGAAACCGGATTATCGCTAGTTCACTTTGCTGTTTTATCATTCCGTCTGGGTTCAGCATGGGACATTCCCCGCCGAAACTCAATTTTGTAGCATCAGATCGGGCTGCTCAACGGCCGAAGCTGGTCAAACGAACAGATAAACAACAACACAATGAAACGGCTATTTAAAAAATTGATCACGAAACCCGTCCGTCCAGTAAAGCGTCGGCTCTTTGTGGTACGTCAACAGGCTTGGTGGGGACATGAATAATTCCCATCAGGCCTGGCTATTCCTGGATGATAGGAGTACAAAACGAAAGCATTGTTGCAGTTAGTCGGGTAAGGCGTCTATCTTTGACGGTATTTATGGGGTATGCGATCCGACAAAGTCTCGCTTAGTGATATTGCCCGTATGGTCGGTGTATCTACCGCACTGGTCTCGTATGTGTTGAGTGGCAAGGAAAAAGAGGGCCGGGTAGGGCAGGAGATTGCCGCGAAGATTCGGGCCATTGCCAAAGAACTGAACTATCAGCCAAACTTGTTGGCCAAAAGCCTCCGGAAGGGGCAGACATTTACCATCGGGCTGATTATTGCCGATATTTCCAATCCATTTTTTGCCAACATTGCTCGTGAGGTCGAGGACGAATCCCGGCGGCATGGGTACACCGTGATTATTGGGAGTTCCGACGAAGATGCCGATAAAGCCTGGGATCTGATGAATGTGCTGATCAATCGGCAGGTCGATGGGTTCATTATTGTATCGTCCGAACATTCCGAACGGCTGGTCGAGCATCTGCAACGTATCCGGTTACCGTTTGTCTTACTGGATCGTCACTTTCCCCAGTTCGATACCGACTTTGTCGTCACCAACAATGCGCGGGCTTCGTACGAAGCGGGTATCCACCTCATCGAGAATGGCTACCGGCGCATCGGATTCATGGCTTATCAGTCGGCTATGTTTCATGTCAGCGAGCGGATTCGCGGCTATCAGGAAGCCCTACGCGACCGGGGGATTCAGGTCGAAGCCAACTGGCTGAAGCGGGTGTCGTTTCTGGCTATTGAAACCGAAATCCGAACGGCCATCGATGAACTGGTTTCGGCCGAATCGCCCGTCGATGCGCTGATATTCTCCACCTATGGCCTGGCCGTGAACGGGCTTAAATATTTCAACGAACGGCACTTACGGGTTCCTGAAGATGTAGCCATCGTCAGTTTTGGGCAGGCTGAAGTATTCGATCTCTATTACTGCCCCATTTCCTATATGCGACAGCCTATCGACGTGTTAGCCAAAAAAGCTGTTGATATCTTAATGAGCCGATTGAAAGGGGAATCGTCTGAGAGTCAGCAATATACTATCGAAGCTCAACTGGTGGCGCGGGAGTCGTCGCGAAAACGGATGATTAGGTAAAGGGCCTTTTCGTCTTTACTTAATCGTTTAAGCGAAAACATTCTTCTATTCCCGTCTCATCCGTCGTATGCAACGCAGACGTTTTCTACAATCGCTGGCGTCAGGCTCGTTAGCGGCCCTGGCCGGGCTACATAGCGTTGGTGCCACTTCCCGTCCGACTTCCCTGTCGGTGGCCGCTTTGCCAACGCTTAAGATCACGAAAATTCGCTACTACGCAGCGCCTGACTATACCAAACCGTTGTTTAACCAGGCGCGGGGTATTGTGGAAGTCGAAACCGACGGAGGGCTGATTGGCATTGGCGAAGGAGGTGCCAGAGACACCATTGAGCAGTGTGCTCAAATGATTATTGGAGAAAATCCCTTCCGAATCGAACACCTCTGGCAGTACCTCTATCGGGGCATGTTTTATCCACCTGGACGGGAAAAGCTGCACGCTCTGGGCGCTATTGAAATGGCCCTCTGGGACCTAAAAGGCAAAGCGTTGGGGGTGCCGGTGTATGAACTCCTTGGTGGGGCCACCCGCGACTATGTCGAGTGTTATGCCACGGGGTTCCGACCATCGAAGGCCAAAACCGAAGAAGAACGGGCACGTGACTGTATCGAAGCCGGATTTCGGGCCTATCGCATCGGGCCAACGGGAGGCAATGGCGAACAACCCTTCGATTTCTATGAGAATGCGAAAAAAACGATTGAATTCAGTCGGCGGATCAACGACGCAGTAGGTGGGGGCGGCAAATGGGCCATTGACCTGCATACCCGTTTCGACACTCAGGAAGCCATCAAGATTTGTCAGGCGCTGGAGGAGATGGAACCCTACTTTGTGGAAGACATTGTTCGCTCCGAAAATCCGGGGGTTTACCGAACATTACGGCCTATGCTGAAAGTGCCCATTGCCGTTGGCGAACAGTTTGGCGACCGTTGGGATTCGAACGAACTGATTGAAAATCACCTGATCGACTACACGCGGTTTACCCTGCCCAATACAGGCGGTATTCATGAATTTCAGAAGCTGGCGGCCATTTGCGAAACGCATTATGTGGGCATGATTCCGCACTTTACCGGCCCACTTTCAACGGCGGCATTGGTGCATGTGCTGGGGGCCAGTAGCCCCGTTCGATGCCTGATGGAACTGGCCGGGGGCGAACCCGAAAAGCCCGCCTATTTCAACGAGGACTATCTGAATTTCAAAAATGGTAAGCTCTACCTGAATCCGAATCCAGGGCTGGGTGTGCGCTTCGACCCCAAAAAAGCTACCTTCATCACGGAGATAAAAGAAAAGACCAAGTATCCACATCCGGTTTTGCGCGCACCCGACGGGTCGATTCATAACTGGTAGATAAGATCGGATGAATCGAGTTATGAACGAATTTCTGCTTAGTTGCGACTGGGGTACATCGTCGTTCCGGCTTCGGCTGGTCGACACCCGGAGTGGTCGGGTATTGGGCGAGCAACTGCTGCCGACAGGGGTGGCGGCTACGTTCGATACCTGGAAAATTGAGCACGACCGGACTGAGATTGAACGGGAAACCTTTTTCAGTAAATGTCTAAACACACAGATCGACGCCCTGGCCGATTCGCTGGCTATTTCGCTGGAGCATGTGCCGGTGGTGCTATCAGGCATGGCGTCGTCGTCGATTGGGATGGCTGAGTTGCCTTACGCGAACCTGCCCTTTTCGCTCGATGGATCTCAGGTAAGTGTTCGCTGGTTTGCACCCCGGCCTGGTTTCAACCATCGCTTATTGCTGATTTCGGGTGTGCGGGGGCCAAAGGATGTTATGCGGGGCGAGGAAACGCAGATGATCGGCCTGAGCGACTTACTTACGGAAGCGAATCGCTCGGTGCTGATCTTTCCCGGTACCCATTCCAAGCATATGTATATAGAGAATGGTCAGCTTGTTGACTTCCAGACCTTCATGACAGGGGAAGTGTTCAGTGTGTTGACAAGCTATTCCATCCTGAAAGAGTCGACCGATGTGGCTGACTTGGCCAATGGTTTAACTCGGTACCGGGCCAATTTTCAGGAAGGTGTACGGGCGTCGGAGTCACCGGCTTTGCTGCATGAGCTGTTTGCCGTTCGAACGAATCAACTGTTTGGTAAACTCACCCGGCCGCAGAATGCTCTCTACCTAAGTGGCTTATTGATCGGGGCCGAACTACGGACTTTGTTTCAAAAACCGGATTGGCGGCTGGTGCTTTGCTGCGATAATAACCTGGTCGATTTTTATACAGAAGCCCTCACCGTTCTTGGTCTCTGGCAGCATACAACCCGGATCGATGCCGATCACATCCGGTATGCGGCTACTGAGGGCCATCTTAAGATCATGAATCACCAACTTACCTTAGCCGAAACTGCCTCATGAATCAACGTCTGTTTTCGTGGGACTTATTTACGAAATGTCCTATTGTGGGCATTGTGCGGCATCTGACCGCCGAAGACGTTGCGGAAATGCTACCGATCTATGTGGAAAGTGGCCTGACAACCATTGAAATCACGATGAACACACCGGGCGCTGCGGAAATGATTCAGGCGGCACAGGCTCAGTGTCCCGACCAGCTCAATATCGGGGCTGGTACCGTCCGAACGTTGACCGATCTGGAAAATGCGCTAGCTGCGGGCGCTCAGTTCATCGTGACGCCTACGCTTAATGAGCTGGTCGTTCAGCGGTGTGTTGAGCAGCAGGTCCCCATTTTTCCGGGCGCGTTTACCCCGACCGAGATTGAACGGGCCTGGGTGCTGGGCGCTTCGATGGTCAAGGTGTATCCGGCAGGTATGTTGGGTCCTGAATATATCCGCGATATAAAAGCGCCCCTGGATGATGTGAAGTTGCTGCCGACGGGTGGCGTCAATGTATCCAACCTGGCCGACTATCGAAAAGCAGGTGCCGACGGGGTAGGCATGGGGAGCCAGCTGATCGACAAAGCGCTGATCCGACAACGTGACTGGTCGGGTCTGAAAGCCCATTTTGTAGCTGTAAAAAGGGCGTTTACCGTGTCGTAACGCGGGTGGGAGCTCGCGATTTTTACCCAATTGTCGCGGGTTTCTGCTTTATATAACTCAATCTTCCTATGCCTGCTTCCCGCATGACAAATTACCGCTGGTTCGTTGTCTTTCTGGTGTTTATTGCTACCACGATCAATTACCTTGACCGGCAGATTATTGGGTTGTTAAAACCGATTCTGGAAAAAGAATTTAGTTGGTCCGAAACCGACTTTGCCCGCATCGTCATGGCCTTTACGGCGGCCTATGCCGTTGGACTACTGCTGTCGGGCTGGTTTATCGATAAGGTGGGCTCTAAAGTAGGGTATGCGGTCATGATTATTATCTGGAGCGCAGCAGGTATGCTCCATGCGCTGGCTCGCAGTGCTGTTGGCTTTGGCCTGGCGCGGATCGGCCTGGGGATCGGTGAAGCGGGGAATTACCCGGCGGGTATGAAAACCGTGGCCGAATGGTTCCCTAAGAAAGAACGGGGACTGGCCACCGGACTCTTCAACGCGGGTACGAGTATTGGAGTAGTTGTCGCTGTACTGTTGGTGCCCTATATTCTGCGGACGTATGGCTGGCCCGATGTATTCTGGATTACGGGTGCCCTGGGGTTTGTCTGGCTCGTGGCCTGGTGGATTTTTTACGACGTACCGGCGCGTCAACAACGACTATCACCCGCCGAGCGGGACTATATTCTGGCAGGGCAGGAATCATCAGGCGAAAGCCAGACCGCATCCGTTAGTTGGGCCAGTCTGTTTGCGTACCGTCAAACGTGGGTGCTCATTGTTGGTAAAGGGCTGATCGATCCGATCTACTGGTTTTTTCTGTTCTGGTTGCCATCCTACTTTTCGGCCATGTTTGCCCTCGACCTGAAAAAGCCAAGCTGGGAACTGATGATTATTTATCTGGCTACTACGCTGGGTAGTATAGGGGGCGGTTACTTTTCATCACAACTCGTCAGGCGCGGCTGGCCCACGCTGAAAGCCCGCAAAACGGTACTGCTGGCGTTCGCTGTCATTGAGTTGTCAGTGATTTCGCTCCAGTTTGCTACTAACGTCTGGACGGCGGTCGGGCTGCTCAGTCTGGCGGTAGCGGTTCATCAGGCGTGGGCCACCAACGTGTTTACGCTGGGCTCCGATTTATTTCCTAAACAGGCGGTCAGTTCAGCGGTGGGTATTGGCGGTATGGCAGGGGCTGTAGGGGGCATTTTCTTTCCGATACTGGTAGGTAGTTTACTGGACCGATACCGGGCCGAAGGAAATCTGTCGGGCGGGTATAATGTGCTGTTCACCATCTGCGGTTTTACCTACCTGATTGCCTGGGGAATTATCCATCTGCTTACCCGTTCTATCCGACCGATTACGGTATAGTAGGGAACAATAAGGCTGATCGCCTATAAGTCTGGTATCTCTTTAAGCGGTTTCCAGGCTTGATTGGTTTTGGAAGCTGGATCGCCTGAACAGACCCGACAGAGGTACATCAACTCCATCGACCAGCCCCTGTCTACCTTACCGAGCGAAAGGGTGATCTGCGTGCGGGGAGTGAGCCAGTTTACCGTTTGGAGTTCACCCACGCGTTTTACTTTTCCAGGACCATATTTTTCGCGGAGCAGTCCTTCCAGCTCGTTCGATGCGGCTGTTACATCGGCTTCCGAGATCGATGCTGTGGTGTAGTAGTAATAGGAGGCCGAAAGGAGCGAGTCGCCGTTGAAGCCATATTCAAGGCCAACGGTTCGGTTAATCAGCGGCACTCGGGCATACACCAGCTTTTCGGCTTTCGACGATGTACGTTTTTCTTTTTCTGCTTCTTTGACCTGTTTGGGTGAGAACCCCCAGCGTACCTGACGAATATCCGGCGTTTGCTGAGCCAGCAGAAAACCCACTGTACTTAGTTGCAACAGAAATACGTAAAGCAGACGGGAGCGAATCGTTGTCATCAATCAATGAATGGGTTTGTCTTGACATAAAGAACCTCAGGACGATGATTCTGTTTTGATGATTCGTAAAGAACGTGCCGCTTAACCTGTGGGTGAGGGCAGGTTCTTCAACCTGCCCAGTGCGGTTTCTCAAAACCGAACCAATCAGGCGCGCGGTTTTGAGAAACCGCACTGTCGTCAGTTGTGAGCAACTGACGGCACGGTGCTGGATCGGGTTTGCGTTGGTGTGGGCAGGTTCTTCAACCTGCCCGGCGAGGTTTCTCAAAACCGAGTTTATAGGAACCGTTCGGTTTTGAGAAACCTCACTACCGTCAGATGTGAGCAACTGACGGCACAGGTGCTGAGCCGGGTGCCGATTTTTGAGCTTCTGTACCCAAACGAACAGGCTGTGGGAGCGAATAAAGTTTTTCGTAGTATTCCTGCGCCATTCGGTCGGCGTCGAAATAGGGGAGTATGTCGTGCAGGCTGTTCTTCATGAGCTGGAGCCACTGGCCCGGTTGTTCGTAGTACATGGGCAAAATGACTGTTTCCAGCAAAGTATACAGGTTTTCGGCGTCGAAGTCATCCTGCTGATGGGCGGGCCAGGCCAGATTCGCTTCGGGTAATACAAAACTGTTCTCGCCAGATCGGGCAAATTCAGGAATCCAGCCATCATTGGTCGAGCAGTTGATTGCTCCATTCATGGCCGCTGTCATACCACTGGTTCCCGAAGCTTCGCGGGTGAGTCGGGGTGTGTTAAGCCATAAATCGGCTCCCTGTTTAAGTAATTTCGACAGGTATAGTTCATAGCCTACCAGTACTGAGCAATTAGTATACTGCTTCGATACATGAACCAGTCGGTCGAAGGTGCCGATGCTGGCGTAATCGAACGGATATGGTTTTCCAGCCCATATAATTTGCACCGGGTATTTGGGATTCGTCAGCAGACGGTCAAATCGGGCCGGGTCCGATAACAGAAGGTCGGCGCGTTTATAGCCTGCGAATCGTCGTGCCCAGACAATAGTAAAGACAGCTGGGTCATACAGATCGCCCGTCTGATTGGCAACCAGCTCGAAGAGAACCTGTTTACTGGCTCGTTTTCGTGAAATCAGCGAGGTATCATCCTGAGCAGCGGCAGCCGTGTCCAGCACCGGATCACCCCAGAACTGGTGATTTTGGGCATTGGTAATAGAAATGATCGGGCAAACGGCCGGGTTGCCCTGCCACATTTGCTGGCTTACTTCCTGATGGCGTTTCGAAACCGCATTGGCACGTCCGGCCATGCGCAAAGCGCCTAGCGCCCAGTTAAATTGCTCATCATGTATGCCCGTAATTCGCTGGACATCCTCCAGGGGAAGGCTATCAAAAAAGCCCATTCGATCCAGTAACCGACAATCGCTGCGGGGATTTCCGGCCTCTTCGGGCGTATGCGTCGTAAACACCAGTCGCTCCTGAACAGCTTCAAGACTACCTACTTGCCGGAGGAGGTAAAAGGCAAGTGGCAGCGGATGGCTTTCGTTCATGTGGTAAACGTCTGGTTTGAGTTGAAGTTGCTCCAGTAGTTTGGCCCCTCCAATACCGAGTAAAATACTGGAAGCGATGCGGGTTTCAGGGTTTGGGTCGTAGAGCCGATGGCAGACTGTTTGCGCCAGATAATCATTTTCGGGTAGATCGGTCGACAGAAAATACGTCGGTACAGTGCCGAAGACGGTTGGGGGCAGGTAATAGGCTGTTACCCAGACAGGCGACTGATTGATCTGAATCTGAAAGCGGAGGTTGGTTGGCTGAAGAAAGCTGTAGTGCTTTTCCATAAACAGCACGTCCATCGTCTGATCGGCTTTATGGACCTGATCGTAATACCCGTATTTCCAGAGAATACCGACGGCTACCATCGGCTGCTGAAGCGCATACGCACTGCGCATGTGTGACCCGGCCAGAAAGCCCAGCCCACCCGAATAGGTTTTGAGGTACTGAACAAAGGCATATTCCATTGAAAAATAAGCCACCAAGGGCATACCTCCCGAAGCGATTGCGGTTGTAGAATCCATAGAATCAGGTTGATGATGGCCCGAAGGTCGGTAATCATTTTGCGCATCGGGCTGAAACCAAACAGCCCAAAGGCTGATTCTTATCAGACAATTGACTACAAACAGCTGTTACGTTGAGTGTGGTCATAGGGGGCTGTGGCTCCGATAGGGAGTTTTGCCAGACCTATACTGATGCACTAAATGAATACGTCCCAACCGGAAATGTCGTCTCAACTACTTGTGCTAAACAGTGGTTCATCAAGTATTAAGTTTGCTGTTTATGATCTGGCCGAACGACGGATTGCGTCGGGTAAACTGACCCGAATCGGGCAGGCTACGGGGGCGTTTGAACGAACCGATGGCCACCAGACCAACACGGATGCGTTGGCATTGCCCGACCATACGGCGGCCCTGAATGTTTTGTTCGACTGGCTTCATCAGCAAAGCCATCTGTACATCGGGGCAATTGGCCATCGTATGGTGCATGGGGGCGAACGCTACTGGACACCGCAGCGGGTGACTGACGGGCTGCTGGCTGATCTACGTTTACTGATCCCACTAGCACCTGACCATTTGCCCGCCGAAATCAGCCTGATTGAAGCGGTAGCGGCTCAGTATCCGCAGTTACCTCAGGTTGTTTGCTTCGATACAGCGTTTCATCACAGCATGCCTGCGCTGGCCCGACGATTACCCGTACCCCGCTATCTGGCTGAGGAGGGCGTTATACGGTATGGGTTTCACGGCCTTTCGTATGAATATGTCATGACCCGATTACGGCAGGATGCTGGGGACGATGTCGCCAATGGACGCGTAGTACTGGCGCACCTGGGTAATGGAGCCAGTATGGCGGCTGTTCGGCAGGGTAAATGTATGGATACAACAATGGGGTTTACGCCCACGGGTGGCCTGATGATGGGAACCCGTACTGGCGATCTGGACCCTGGTGTCGTGCTCTACCTGCTGAACCATCGGGGATTAGAGAGTTCGGAACTCAGTCGGTTGCTGAACGATGAGTCGGGACTGCTAGGCGTTTCAGGGACTAGTTCTGATATGCAGACACTGCTTCAACTGGAGCCAGACCCGCCAGCCGCAGCCGAAGCAATCGCGTTGTTTTGTTACCTGGCGGCTAAACAGCTGGGCGCACTGGTCACCGTATTGAATGGACTCGATACACTGGTATTTACCGGAGGTATTGGCGAAAACGCACCGACGATTCGCGCCCGGATTTGTGAGCGGCTGGCCTATCTGGGTATCATGCTCGACCCCACCCGAAACCAGGCCAGCCAAGCCGTTATCTCCCCCGAAGGACATTTACCCGTAGTACGAGTTATTCCTGCCGATGAAGAGGTTATGATCGCGCGCTATACCCGGCAGGTGTTACAGGTTTAGTTGGACGAGAGTCAGGGAGCGTATCGCAAATGTTGAAGGTACTAATTAGGTCGGTTGTTTCGATACGGCCTTTCACCGCAGGCATGCCTGCGGTGATCGGATAACCTCGTCGGCATCAAGATAGCGTGTGTGATTATGAGAAAAGAGTAAATCCCATTTCTGTAATCAGTACTTTTATCGCCGATAAACCACTAATTCGTCAATCAGTACCCAACTATGAAATCTCCAATAAGTCTTCCAGTCATTTTTCTTTGTTTCGTGACAAGCGTTGGCGTTGCTCAGAAAGCCCCAACGCCTATTTTCAACGCTAATCATAAGAATGAATGGTATACTTTTCTTAGTGAATCGGGGAAAAACCATGATCCTCATGCCGTTTTTACGTTTGAAGGGGATGTTATTCACGTTTCGGGCGAAGAGTTCGGATACATCGCTACCAACAAGGAGTACAGTAATTTTCACCTACGTGTAGAATTTAGATGGGGTGAAAAAAAATATCCGCCCAGGGTTAACGACAAAAGAGATGCAGGCATACTGTACCATGCTGATTTTTACAATGGCGATAAAGTTTGGCCCCGTTGCCTGGAGTACCAGATTCAGGAAGGCGATTGTGGTGACGTTTGGATGGTAGATAGTGTAATGGTTATGCATCGTGGCAAACAGACGACGCCTATGAACTGGATTCGTGGACAGAAAGAGCTGAACAACGAAAAACCCAATGGCGAATGGAACACGGCAGAAGTGATCGTGAATAAAGGCAAGTTCATTCACATGCTTAATGGTAAAAAGGTAAATGAAGGCGAATTGATTAACACCCAAAAGGGGCACATTTTATTGCAGTCAGAAGGGGCAGAGGTATTCTACCGCAACGCAAGTATTCGGGAGTTTACGGACAAACCACGATGATGAGAAGGCTTATACAGTCTTTTTAAACGCCCCTAAATGAGAGATTTGCTAACCCGTAATTAGCCTGACATTTTGTACCTTGGCTACAAAAAGGTGCTGCAAAAACGGACATGCATTAGGCGTGTACAATAATCAACTATCTAGTTGGCCAACGGGCTCTTCTTCCCATCATTCTGCTAGTAGTATTAGTAACTCATCTTTATGACTCACCTACCCGAGAGGGATAAATCCACCAAACCAGTCGAAGTAAAGACCACGAGAAAATTATACGGACTTGACCATTTACGGGCATTGGCCATTGGGTTCGTCTTTTTGTTTCATTATTTTATTCTGAGCAATGGACAACCCGAATGGTTACCAGAGCTTGCCAGATTTGGCTGGACTGGAGTCGACTTATTTTTTGTATTGAGTGGTTTCCTTATTGCTTCTCAACTTTTTGAGGATATAAAACAAAGAAGAAAAATCTCATTGGGCGGTTTTTTTCTTAAACGATTCTTCCGAATCATACCCCCTTACTTAGTCACAGTGGGGCTCTATTTTTGTATCCCTGCCTTTCGCGAAAAAGAAGCCTTGCCACCCCTGTGGAAATTTCTAACCTTCACCCAAAACTTTGACTTGGACTTAAAACATTACGGGACGTTTTCTCATGCCTGGTCCCTTTGTGTTGAAGAACACTTCTACTTGTTGTTACCTCTAATTTTGGTCATCTATCAATCGGTAGACCGCTTTAATCGATCGGGATGGCTTTTGTTGGCTCTGTTCTTTTTCGGATTTGGCGCCCGGCTTTATAGTCTCAACGTTATGTATGCCCCTTATATTGGGCATGAAAACAGTTGGCTCTATTGGTATAAATATGTCTATTACCCTACCTATAATCGACTGGATGGGCTATTAATTGGTGTGTCTGTCGCTGGTGTATATACATTTCATTCTACTCTGTGGCACAGAGTCTCTAAGCAGGGAAACGTACTTCTTGCAGCAGGAGTTTTACTGCTCATACTTGCTTATTGGATGTGCGAAGACCAACAAACCCTGGTGGCTTCCGTTTTTGGTTTTCCGCTATTGGCTATTAGTTATGGATTTGTCGTTGCTGGAGCCATTAGCCCAACAAGTTTTATGTATAACTGGAAGTCAACCATCTCCGCGTCTATTGCCACCTTATCGTTTGCCATTTATCTGACTCACAAGGGGATCATTAAACTAACTCACGGATTACTGGAAGGAACCAACTGGGACAGTAATTGGGTACTCTTCGTTTGTATAATGACGAGCCTACTTGGTGCAATCTTACTCCATGTGTTGGTTGAAAAACCATTTCTTAAAATCCGCAACAGCATACTGAATTCTATCAATTAGTTAGTATAGCGACACTGTAGCAACGCGGAGTTACGCTACCCGTTCGAGTGTGGATGATTTTGCTGTGTTGAATAGTTTCTGAAACAGGCCTTTAGCCAAAGCATGCATAGCCAAAAGCGCAGTTGGACGGGTATAAAAATACCCGGTGGTTTTCAAGCAACTGCTGAGTGAGCTTAGGCTAAAACCTGATTATGGTCAGACTGATTTACACAGAGTTACCAGTTCGCCCGGCGTAGTTTTTCCGGTTGGGCCACCCGAATATGGCCCGATGAATTGACCTCGATAAGCCCGTCCTGTTTGAACTCGCTGAGGGTTCGGATGAGCGATTCCGTGGCCGTACCCGTCAGTGCGGCCAGATCATCGCGGGAGAACTGGATCAGGGCGTCGGGCTGTTGGTTGTGCAGGCGAAGTAAGGTGTCGGCCACCCGACGGCGGAGTGAACTATAGGCCATACCCAGTAGCTGCTGTTCACGGTCGCCAACTCGCCCGGCCAGCAATTTGATGAACTGCTGGCTGACATCGGGGTTGCTGGAAACCAGTTGAAGGAAATCGTCTTTGGGAATGTAGAGTAGTTCCGAATCTTCCAGCGTAACGGCCGAATCGGTGTAGTCGCGGTTTTCCAACAGGGCGAAATAACCGAAAAACTCACCCGGCCCATAAATACCCGTAATAAATTCCTTGCCATCGGTATTGTTGCGTACCGTCTTTACTTTGCCCGACTTAACGAAAAATAGTCGGGTTGGGTCATCGCCTTCCGAATAGACGTACTGTTTTTTGCGGATGCTATGCGGTTTGCGATCAACCGACAGGCTGTTCAGATTCCCTACGGATTTGGCATCGTCCAGAAACTGCGCAAGGCCATCCTGTTTCAGGTCATAATCGGGTCGTATATGTGTAAAGCGGTTCAGGCGGCCTTCAATGGCGCTCAGTAGCTCACTCTCTTCGAAGGGTTTGGTCAGGTAGTCGTCGGCCCCCAGATCCATGCCTTTCCGAAAGTCGTTTCGCTCGGTTTTGGCCGTTAGAAAAATGAAGGGCACACCCGATAGATCTGGATTCCGGTTGAAGACCTGCAAAACCCCATAACCGTCCAGAACGGGCATCATGATGTCGCAAATCACCAGATCGGGTCTGGTTTCCAGGGCGATCTGAACCCCGATTTTGCCATTTTCGGCGGTGAGAACATGATAGTTGGCCAGTTCAAGGATTTCGGCGGTTGTTTCGCGAATGGCTTCGTTATCTTCAATCAAGAGGATGGTTTTCATACGGTAAGCTGAAGGTTATGGTGGTCCCTTTGTTCAATTCACTTTGCAGCTGGATGGTGCCCTGCATGAGTTCGACATACCGGGCCACAATGTGTAGTCCCAGGCCGGTGCCCGATACATTTGTTGCGTTTTTAGCCCGGAAAAACTGTTCAAACAGGTGTTGTTGATCGTCGGGTGAGATGCCAATACCCTGGTCAATCACCTCTACGGTTATCTGTTGGTTAGCGCAATGCCCCTCTATTCGTATTAAAGTGCCTTCGCCCGAATATTTAATGGCATTCGACAGGAGGTTGACCATGATTTTACGAAGTAGCGAGGGGTCGAGCCAGATCGAAGACGGACTTTGTATCGCAATGTCGACCGTTTGCCCGGCCTTCAACAGACTGCTCATGTCGTGCACCACTTCTTCTACCAAGAGAACGAGATCTACCTGAGCAGGATGGGCCGTAATTTTTCCCTCTTCGAGCCGTCCTACCGATAAAAACTCTTCCAGAATATCGTTGAGGTGTTTGACCGATGCCCGGATGCGTTGCAGGTGTTTCTGGCGTTTGTCCTGCTGGTCGGCGTTGGGGTACTTTTCGATTAGTGAGGTGGAGTTGAGTACGGCCGTGAGTGGTGTGCGAAACTCATGAGACGCCATCGAGACGAAGCGCGATTTAAGTTCGCCGAGCTCCCGCTCCGTTTTCAGGGCCTGAGCCAGTTCATCTTTCGATTGCTCCAACTGCTCCAGCGTGTCCATCAAGGCCTGGGTGCGGTCGGCTACTTTCTGTTCAAGTTCGGTATTGAGCCGTTCTACGTTGGCTTTTTGTTCCAGCAGCTGCCGTTCGGTTTCTTTTTTGAATGTGATATCAACGATGTAGGCTACAGCATAGAGTGTATTGTCGAGCCGGAAATAGCCCAGGCTGATTTCGACCGGAAACAGGGTGCCATCCTGGCGCTGGGCATACAGATCCCGGTTGTGTCCCATCGGTCGGGACTGCGGATTATTATTGAACGAATGCCGGAGTTTTTCGTGGTACTGACTAACGCTCCGGGGTACGAGTTGTTCAATCGACACACCCATCAGGTCATCATTCGTGTACCCAAATAACTGACTGGCCATGTGGTTTGCCGATACAATCTGGCCTTTCTCATTGGCAACGATGATCCCAATTGTCGCCTTGGTAAAAACGGATTCATACCGCCTGACGCTGTGGTCCAGCTCGCGTTCGGTACGGTGTAGTCGGTCCAGATTGGCGATACGCACCAGCATCATCTGGTCGCCTGAAAATAACTTCAGGGTTATACGTCCCCAGAACGTATCGCCCGTATGCCGTTTAATTTCGGTTTCTTCCTCAACGTGCCCTTTCTGTTTCAGGCGTCCGACCAGTTCTGTCCATTCTTCTGACGAAAGGGGGTGACTTCTGAACGAAAGCTGAGGCTGACCCAGCAAAAGCTCTTCAGAAGGATAGCCGAGCATCTGCACACCCGCCCGATTGATGCGTATATAGTGATTCTGGTGGAGATCATACACGCCCAGGAAGTCATTTTCCTGCTCGAACAGGAGGCTCATCAGGGCCGTGGCATCGATGCCTTTAAACATGGAAGGATCTTGGAGAAGTTTATGGTTAGGGGTAGTTGGGAACAAAGTACGGAAATGAAGCTATGTTGATGCAACTTATCGGCTAATAAAATTGCCGTTATCGACGACGTATTAACAAGCATAGGGGGCGTATAAGCATGCGAAGATGTCATGCTTTCGGGAGGCTTGGCTGGGACGTTGATCGATCGCTGATCTGGCTACCCCATCAATATTAGTTTCTTACCTGATTGAGGTCATTTTTTTGCGCTGGATAAGTGCCCATCTTCACCGCATCATGAATCGATCAGGCCGATTCAGAAACCGATACGCATATGAATACAGGCCGCACAAAACGGTTAGTGCCCAGCGTGACATTGCCCGTGTTACTGACATTTATTCCTACCGACGATAAGCCCTATTCGGCTGTGCAGGAGATGATTAGTGAGTTGCAATATCAGCTTGAGGGAAAAATAAGGGTACTAAAAATTGAAGCGGCAGCTCATCCAGCTATCGTTCGTAGTTTTGGGTTGCAGCGACTTCCGGCCTTCATATTGCTGCTTCAGGGAACCGAGTTGTGGCGACAGGAGGGAATGCCCAACACCAGTTTGCTTGATCTGTTGCCTCGAAATTTGCTACCGGCCTAACCCCTTAGGCCGTCGCTGCCACGCGTTATACCCTTCTACCCATAGGGTTCCCGCCAGGGAGAGCAGGCAACATTGACCCCATTGAGCAACGGTCAGTGGCGTAAACTGCATGAGATCCCGAATCCCCGGAATCCCTTGTGCAGCGGCCAGCATAACGACCGTAACGCCGACAACAGCCCACAAAACAGGATTGGGCCTCTGTATGGACCGAAGCAGCGGTTCCTGGTTTGACCGACGGATGAAGGTTAGCCAGATGTTGCTCATGACCAGATTGGTAAACGTAAGCGTACGAACCAGATTGGCCGAATAACCAAGTTGCATGGTCACATAATAGATGCCGAGCGTAGTCAGGGTGATGGCCAGCCCCTGGATGAGACTCAGGGTTAATTCTCGTGAAGAAAAAAAAGTAGCATTCAGGGGGCGGGGTGGTTGCTGCATCAATCCGGCTCCGGCGGGTTCCTGTTCGAAGGCAATGGAGCAGGTTGGACCCATAATGAGTTCCAGGATGATGACATGAATTGGGTTAAGTAGATTGATATACTGCCAGTTGGCGATTAAGGGAAGTGTTACGATCAGGATGATGGGAATGTGAATGGCAACGATATAGGCGATTGCATTTTTCAGGTTTTGATCGATGCGCCGACCCAGAGCAATCGCATCGACCATACTCCCCAGGTCGTCGTTGGTCAGAATGAGGGAGGCTGCCCGGCGGGCAAGTTCAGTGCCGCGTTGACCCATAGCCACGCCGATATGGGCTGCTTTCAGAGCGGGGCCATCATTCACACCGTCGCCGGTCATGGCTACCACCTGTTTGTTGGCTTTTAAGGCTTCGACCACCCGCAGTTTAGCCTGGGGCAGCATCCGGGCAAATACGTTTATCCGGTCAACTTTTTTGCGAAGTTCACGATCCGACAGGGCCATTACCTGTTCGCCCGTCAGCCAGGCTATCCCTTCGTCCAGACCGACCTGCCGGGCAATGGCGAGCGCGGTCTCGGGGGCATCGCCGGTGATGAGCTTGACGGTGATACCGGCCTGTTTGAACTGGTCAATGACCCAACCGGCGTTGGGTTTGGGCGGATTCTCGAATGCGATCAGCCCTTTAAACGTCCACGGGAAATCGTCCTGACTGGCCGGATAGGTAGCCTCTGACCAATGACTACCCGCAACGCCCAGCACGCGATAGCCTTTGGCCGATAGCAGACGAGCCGTTTCCAAAATGGTCTTGGCTTCGGAAGAGGCCAGCCGACAAATCTGAACGATGCGTTCGACGGCTCCTTTCCCGGCTATCTGAGCGTTCCCCGTGGTTAGGTCATACACATGCGTCATCATGGGGGGAGAACCCGATAGCGGATACTCATGTACCATGGGGCGCTGACCTGCGTCGGTTGGGGCGCTATGCGCCATGTAAGCCGTTAAAATCGCTTTTTCCATTGGGTCGAACGGTTCCGATTCGCTGGCCCATCGGGCATATGACAGCACCTCGTGGGCTCCCGTTGGTAGGGAGCTCTCGTTGTCCGCAGCGATAAGGGTCGTTTCGCCATTCGCGTAAATATGCGTCAAGATCATCCCTTCCTGCGTAATCGTTCCGGTTTTGTCGACGCAGATGACCGATGCTGATCCTAAGCTTTCAACGGTCTGCGGTTGTTTGGTCAGCACACCGAACCGAGCCATTCGAGCCGCTCCCAACGCCATAAAACTGCTAAAGGCTACGGGGATTTCTTCGGGCAGGATGGTCATGGCCATGGTCAGGCCAAACAGTAATGACGTAACCCAATCGCCGGAACGGGCGAAGTTGATAAGACAGACCAGCAAAAAGGCCCCAAGTCCTACGAAGGCCATCCGGTTTACGAAGTGATGAATCTGCTGTTGGAGCGGTGTTTTTTCGGCAACTATCGTTTGGAGCGAACGCCCTAGCTGACCGAGTTCGGTCTGTTCGCCAACCGCCGTAATCCAGAGGAATATCCGACCGGATGTGAGTACCGTACCGCTATATAAACGAGTACCATCTTCGATTTTTGTTACCGGAACCGACTCGCCTGTAAGCATAGACTCATCGACTGTGCAATCATTGGCCTGTAGGAGCCGCCCGTCGGCCGGAACAGTTTGACCTTCGGTCAGCAGCACCACATCGCCAACCACCAACTCGGCTGTCGGAAGATCCGTAAGTTGCCCGTCGCGCATCGCCTGAACGGTGGGTTGCGTTAACTGGCGTAGCGCCTGCAACGCCTTATCGCTACGGATGGATTCAAAAACAGATAATCCCGCCACAAGCAGCATCGCTATGCCGAGAACGATGCCTTCCTGCCACTCGCCCAGAAACCCATAGAGAGTACAGGCACCCGCCAGTAAGCCAAACATAGGCTCCGTAACGATATCGACCAGTAATTGCCAGCGATGTTCGGGCTCGGGTAAGGCGTTGGCCCCGTTGCGGCTTCGCGATACGTTGACTTCATCGGTTGTCAATCCGGCTAAACTGGTTATCGGTTCGAGGGGTGAGAGGGGCATACGCTACAGAGAGTTGGCGTCTCAAAATTGCCTTCGCAGCTTGCTGTATCAACTGATATGGATTGGTAGGACGGCTGATTTTACTCACACCTAATGTTCTCAGACGATTGACTGATGAAAGTCATAGAAGCACCTAATACCCATCAGACTACCGACGTCCGTCAGTCGACAATTTTGCCGATGGTAACCTATTTCTATTTACCTCCTCAATACGAATGAACCAGACTATCGTTCCCTCAACTGTCGAGCCTTCGCCCCAACGATTGACGAATGTGCATCGTTATTGGCAGGCGACCAATTACCTTGGTGCGGCTCAGCTTTATCTGCGTGACAATTTCCTGCTGGAGCGACCGCTGGAAGCCTCCGATATTAAACCGCGCCTGCTGGGGCATTGGGGTACGCAGCCAGGGCTGAACCTGGTGTACACGCATCTGAATCGACTGATTCAGGATACCAACGCGGAGGTGCTTATGGTAGTTGGGCCGGGTCATGGAGCGCCCGCTATTCTGGCGAACCTTTACCTCGAAGGAACAATGGGCGAGTTTTACCCGGAGTTTAGGGTAGGTATGGACGGGATGAGCGAACTAATTCGGCAATTCTCCTGGCCGTATGGCTTGCCGAGCCATCTGGTGCCGGGCACACCCGGACAGATTCAGGAAGGAGGTGAACTGGGGTATTGCCTGTCGCACGCGTTTGGAGCGGCTCTGGATAATCCTGATTTGCTGGTTGCCTGTGTTGTTGGCGACGGGGAGGCCGAAACCGGGCCACTGGCAGCTGCCTGGCATTCGAACAAGTACTTGAATCCGGCCACCTCGGGGGCTGTATTACCCATTCTGCACGCAAACGGATATAAACTGTCTGGACCGACCATTTACGGGCGTATGAGCCAGTCTGAGTTATCCAGTCTGTTTATCGGCTACGGGTATCAGGTTCGGTTTGTTGGCGGGAGCGATCCGATGCAGGTTCATGCGACTATGTGGCAGGCCATGAACTGGGCCTATGAAGAGATTCAGACCATTCAGCATCAGGCACGTATGGGATTGCTGACGGGTGTGCCGGCCTGGCCGATGATCATTCTGCAAACGCCCAAAGGATGGACCTGCCCGCTGACTGTCGATGGAAAACCAATCGAGAATACCTCGCATGCGCACCAGTTGCCTGTTGCCGATCCGGCTGGTCAGCCTGCCCAACTTTCTGTTCTGGAGGGTTGGCTTCGGAGTTACCGGCCACAGGATTTGTTCGATAGTCTGGGGCGTCCATTTGCCAATGTGCTGGCGACCTGCCCCACGGGTTCCCGGCGTATGGGTATGAATGCCCACGCCAATGGAGGCCAGCAACTCGTGCCGCTGCAACTACCCGATTATGCGTCGTATGCCGTGCCGGTTGCCTCGCCCGGAACCGTTACCGACGAGGGAACCCATACGCTCGCGTTGTACCTGCGTGATGTATTTTGCCTGAATGAATCGGCTCGGAATTTCCGGGTGGTGTGCCCCGACGAAACCACGTCGAACCGAATGGCTCCTCTTTTTCAGGCGACGCAGCGGGCCTGGATGGGGACTATGATCGAAACCGACGAGTTTTTGTCGCCCGATGGCCGGGTAATGGAAATCCTGAGCGAACATACCTGCGAGGGCTGGCTGGAAGGGTATCTGCTCACTGGGCGACATGGGTTGTTTGGCTGCTATGAAGCGTTTATACCGCTGGTCGACTCGATGCTGAATCAATACGCCAAATGGTTGAAAGTGAGCAAGGAAACGCCCTGGCGAAAACCTCTGGCGTCGCTCAACTATCTACTGACGTCGCACGTCTGGCGGCAGGACCATAACGGCTACACACATCAGGCGCCGGGTTTTATTAACTCGGTAGTTGAAAAGAAGAGCGAAATAGCGCGGGTATATCTGCCTCCCGATAGCAACTGTTTGCTGGCCGTGGCCGACCACTGCCTGCGGAGCCGCGATTATATAAATCTGATTGTAGCGTCTAAAGCCAGGCAGGCTCAATGGCTGAGCATCGACGAAGCCCGCGCTCATTGCAGCCGGGGTATGTCGGACTGGGAGTGGGCAGGTAATGCCACAGGGCATCAGCCCGATGTGGTGCTGGCCTGCGCTGGCGATGTGCCGACCAACGAAACAGTAGCTGCTGCCGCTATTTTAACGGAACACCTGCCCGAATTGCGGGTTCGGGTGGTCAATGTAGTTGATCTGCTGACGATGCAGTCGCCGGATCGGCATCCGCATGGCTTTCCCGAAGCGGCTTTTGTACAGCTCTTTACGGAGAGTAGGCCCGTGGTGTTTGCCTTTCACGGCTATCCTACACTCATTCACGAACTGCTGCACCATCGGACTAATCCGACCCGGTTTCATGTGCGGGGCTATATGGAGGAAGGCCGTACGACGACCCCTTTCGATATGCTGGTGCTGAACAACATGAGCCGATACCAACTGGTGCTGGCGGCACTGGAGCATCTGAGTAAACGGGCTGACGCGCAGAAGCTGGTAGACTGGTGCTATCAGAAGCTGGACCAGCATAAAGCCTACATTCGCCGGGAGGGAGTCGATATGCCCGAAGTCAGAAGCTAATCGATGTTGAATGCCTTTTTATGCTTTTCCGTCAAGTCAATTCTTTATGAAAACCATCCTGTTGGCCACTGATTTTTCGAACCATGAATTCTGGGCTGCTGACTATGCCTGCCAACTGGCGAATCAGCTTCGTACGCACCTGGCCATTGTTCATGCCTATACACCCGTTACGCTGGCCGACATGCATGGCTCGGTCGCTTCCTTTACTGATCAGGAGCGTTTTCTGGCCATCAGCCAGCTCAGTCGTATGCGGACGCGGATGACTAGTGCAACGAAAGGGGCTATCGATGTATCGATTATTGCGTTTCCGGGAGATGCCGAAACAGCGATTGACACCGAAATCGCCCGGCTAAAACCGGATTTACTGGTGATGGGGCTGGCGGGCCAAAATCCGGAGAAGGCTCGCCTGGAGGGAAGCCTGGCTACGAAACGTATTCCCCGAACGCAGGTGCCTATGCTGCTGGTGCCACCGGGAGCCCGGTATCGGCGCGTGCAGTCAATCATTCTGGCGGTCGATCTGTCGGAGCCTATTGATGCGCTGGCGCTGGCCAACGCCAAACGTTTTGCCAAACTCTTCGGGGCCACCCTGGACATCGTCTGTATGGAAGATGAACCGGACGAAGCCCTCCAGAAAGCTGCCGAAGGCATCCGGAAATTGCTGGCTGACCAACCTCATACATTTAGTTTTTTGTCCGGAAATGATCTAAGCATTGTGCTGGACGATTTTCGGGCCGATCATAAAGCCGATCTGATCATGATGCTGCCTAAGCCACATACCTGTTTCCAGACATTTCTGATGGAAAGTAATACGCAGCATGTGGCCCGTCAGAGTCTGGTGCCGGTGCTGGCTGCCATCTAATGGGTTTACCAATTGACCGATGGAGGTAAATCAGTAAGAAGTCTGACGAAGATCATAGGTTGACCGTTGCCATACCAGCACCTTTACGAATTAATCTGTAGCCGTTTGCAACGTAATGAACATTGCTTTTTTTAGCGCATTTTCTTTCGAGAAGCCCTGGTTTGGGTCGGGTACTACCCATCAAATTACGTTCATCGAAAAGCCCCTGAGTCTGCAAACTGTAGAGCTGGCTAAAGGGCATCAGGCGGTTTGTGCGTTTGCCAACGATGACTTAAGCCGCCCTGTTTTGCTATGGCTAAAAAAGCTGGGTGTGTCGGTGGTGGGAATGCGATGCGTGGGCCTTGATAATGTCGACCAGCAGGCCATGGATGAACTTGGTATAACCCTGCTGATGCTTCCCGGACTATCGCCCTATTCAGTGGCTGAACAGGCAGCTGCGCTAGTGCTGGGGCTTGTTCGGCACTTGCCCGAAGCCCACGAACGGGTGCAACTGGCCGACTTTCGCATCGACGGGCTGGTAGGGACTGATCTGCATGGGAAAACCGTTGGGATTATTGGGACTGGTCGTATTGGCCGGGCGTTTGCTAAAATCATGCTGGGCTTTGGCTGCAAGGTAATTGCCTATGACCTGCAACGCGATCCCGCACTGATCGGAGCCGGGGTTCAGTATGGCTTACTGGCAGAGCTACTGCAACAGGCCGATATTCTTTCCCTGCATTGCTCGCTTACCCCCCTCACCGAACACCTCATCAACGACTACACGCTGGCAGCTCTTAAACCTACGGCCATTTTAGTGAATACAGCGCGGGGAGGGATTGTCGATACGGTGGCTGTTCTGAAGGCGCTGGATGCCGGGCAACTGGCTGGCTATGGGGCTGATGTATATGAACGGGAACGCCCCTATTTTCATTACGATTTTTCGGGCAGAAACCTTGACGATAGCTTATTGGATCGGCTGTGCCATCATCCGAACGTGCTGTTGACGGCGCACCAGGGGTTCCTGACCGAAGAAACGCTTCAACAAATGGCGCAGCAGTTGCTGCAACAGTTCTCATTCTACGAAAACCAGAAAACGATTCATATTCCTCATGCATCAGTATGTTGATGATAGCACAGTAAATCGGCCTAAACGTTTACAAATGGATAGGTTGGTTAGTATGATGCAGCAGAAATATTAAAAGCCATTGATAAACGTATCATTCAGGAATTAAGGCGTACTGGTTCACGGTATTGCCTGTTTTGCGGCTTTCGGCGGTGCGTTCCAGGGATAAAGTAGAGCCGTCGGGCTCGGCCAGAATATAGTATTCAATCAACCCATTGGTGTTGGTAGGCTTGGGCGTTAGGTTGTCCAGCAGGAGCCGTTTGTTATCGGTCGATACACTCCAGGTGCCCGTCGTGACGCGCCCATCTACATCTTTCAAAATCACCTGGTCGGGCTTGCTCAGATCGAGCCGAAAGTTGGTATAGCCCGGTTTTATATTCGATGTAGCCCCCAGCGTAAAGACCAGCACTTCCGATTCTTTAACGGTATTGGCTTTCCAGACTTTGTTGATCAGGCTGGTGATGGGCGTAACGGGTTTGGGCTGACAACCTGCCAGGCCAAGCAGGAGCATAAATAGGCCAACTAGTTTTTTCATGGCAGTAGGATTCGTTTCGTAAAGACTCGCCCCTCGACGTGGATGGCGACGATGTAAACACCCGTTGGTAGTTGTCCCAGTGCGTAGGTCCAGGCAGCAGCCGGTAAAACACGTCGACTGTCATTCAGATGGACTCGTCCGGCCAGGCTATGGAGTTGAATCTGGGCCACGCTGGACTGATGCCAGTCGGTTTGAATATGCAGGGTCTGATCGGCAACAAACACCTGCGTTTGAGAAAGCCACTCATCTTCTACGGCAATCAGAATCTCCTTGATCTGGGCTTGGGCAACGTTCGAATAGCCTGAGCTTCCGGCGGTATTGCTGGCTTGAATCCGGTAGTAGTAAGTGGTAAATTCCTGTAAGCCAGCATCGGTGTAGGTCGTCTGTGAGGCCGGAACGGTCTTTATTCCCTGGAACGGTCCCGACGGGCTCGTTGATCGCTCAATGCGTATAGTTACGGCCGAAGCACCCACGGCGGCCCAGGTTAGTTTGACCTGGTCGTAATCGACGACTTCGGCAGTCAGATTGGCGGGTGTGCCCGGTGGGGCTAGCGGAGTGGTGGCGCAGATCGGGTCGGTATAGGCCGATGGACCAGCCGCATTTTTGGCCCGTACCCGGTAGCAATATTGGGTATTGTCAGCCAATGTCTTGTCTTCGTAGCTGGTGCTATTGGCGGGTAAGTCGGCTACTTTCTGGAACGAACCGCTTGAGCCGGTGGCTCGTTCGAGTTCAAAACCGCTTTCGTTGGCTGATTGGTCTGTCCAGGATACATTGATTTGGGTTGGTGAAATCACTTTGACGGACAGGCCAATAGGTGCTTTGGGTGGAACATCGGGGGTGATGGCATCGGCAACATTACTAGTTGGGCTGGTTCCGCTGGCATTGGTGGCACGTATTCGGTAATAATACCGGGTATTGGGTGTCAGGCCGTTGTCGACATAGGCAGTGGTCGTTCCGGCTACCGTCGTCAGCGAATTCCAGTTACTTGTTCCATCCAGGCTGCGTTCGATCACGATACTAACCGCATTAGGAATGGCACTCCAGCTTAGGCTGATCTGTGTGGTGGATGTGGCCGTAGCTTTCAGGTCCTGAGCCGCAATGGGTGGACCAACGGGCGTTGTAACATCGACCGTATTGGAAGGATTCGACGAACCTGCCGCGTTGACTGCCCGCACCCGGTAATAATAATGCGTTTGCGGAGCCACACTCTGATCGGTATACGTTGTCGCATTTTGAGCCACATCCCCGATTTTGGTCCAGATTGTGCCGTCTGGGCTACGGTCAATCTGGAACCCTGTTTCATTGCCGGAAAGATCTGCCCATTGCAGACTCACCTGATTGTAAGTAAAGGAAGTAACAGTAAGTCGGGCCGGATCAGCAGGCGGCACATCGGGCGTAATCGCATTCACAACGCCGGAGTAATCGCCGGGCGTACCCGCACTGTTCAGCGCCCGAACGCGATAGTAATAGCGGGTGTTGGGGGTTCGGCCATTATCGACAAACGTAGTGGCTGTAGCAGGGGAGGGGCCGATCTGTTGCCAGCCATCTGTGCCATTCGGGCTTCGTTCGAGTTGATACCCACTGGCCCCGGCAACAGCATCCCACGACAGACTTATCTGCGTAGTAGACGTAGCAACAGCCTTTAGATTTTGCGGAACACCGGCTGGGGGGGCGGGTGTGATTGCACAGGCCGACGGATCGGTATAGCCACTGGCACCGGCGTCATTAACAGCACGCACCCGGTAGCAGTATTGCGTATTGGGCTGAACGCTCTGATCACTGTACGTCTGCGTGTTCGGGCCTACGTCTGCGATTTTAGTATAGGAAGCTGTTGAGCTGCCCGTGGCCCGTTCAATCTCGAAGCGGGATTCGTTGTTACTCAGATCGGCCCATTGCAGATCGATTCGGTTATAGGCAATTGCTTGTGCCTGCATTCGGGCAGGGGCAGTCGGAACGCTCTGAGAGGTGGTTTTACAGACAATGGCCGAATACTCATGCCCACTTTCACCAATACGGTAGCAGTACTCGGTGTTCGACTCCAGACCCGTATCAATAAATTCACCACTATCGGCCAGCCAGTCTTTGATCTTGTCGAAATTGCCCGATTGGCCTTTACGTCGTTCAATGGTAATGCCCGACTCTTTGCCGTAGGGTGTCCAGTTTAGTTTAATCGAACTACTGCTTAGGGTGGTGGCGATTAGGTTTTTGATATTCGTTGGCGATAGCGGGATGGTCTGGCAGGCGGGGCCAGCATAGCCCGACGAACCACCCCCGTTGATGGCTTGTACCCGGTAGCAATACTGCTGGCCGCCCTGAACACCGTTGTCGGTCAGGCTAGGGGTCCGGCTGTACTGAACGGTCTGGTAGAGGCTATACGCTCCGCCCTGTACCGACCGTTCAACCCGGTAGCTCGTGGCTGTGCTGCCAGAGCCATTACTCCAGCTAAGAACGACACTACCATTTTGCAAAATGGCTGTTAGACTGCTTGGCGTTCCGGGTGGCTCCTGAGGGGTAGAAACAGTAAGTACGTTGGAGTAGGTTGTAGTCGCCCCGGTAGCCAATACGGCCCGAACCCGGTAACTATACGTATTCTGACTGGTGACGGATTTGTCCTGATAGGATGGCGTATTGGCTGCTGCTTCGCCAATCTTGATATAGCTGCCGGCTAAACCGAGTCGTTCAATCTCAAACTTGCTTTCGTTGGTCGATTTGTCGTCCCAGGCCAGGTCGATCTGGTTATAGGTAACGGCCGTTTGTCGTAGGTTAGCAGGTGCGTTGGATTGAGCAAACAGATGCGTTGATGCCAATAGCACCAAGATCAGAACGGAAAAATCTATGCGTGATTTCATGGCTATTGGGCATCAATGTTGACGCAGACAGGTTGCTACAATACTCGTTTACTCGACGTAAATGCCTACTGTATCAGGGTTTCGGTTTTGTGATTTCCGGAGGTCTTCGCTTACGATTCGGTAGTAGTACGTTCTCCTGGCGGCTGGACTTTCGTCTGAAAATTGGGTAGCAGTGCGGCTGAGTTCTTTCAGGCGCTGGAAGGGTTGGCCGGTTTCACCCCGATAAACAACTAAGCGTTCAATTGATGGATCGAATGGAGTATCCCATTGGATGAGAATGGATTTTCCGGTTTGGATGGCGCGCAGATTTCGTATGGATGCCAACTGTATTTCGGCGACCGTACAGCCTGCTTCAGGGCTCAAGTCGCTTAGTTGATCAGCTTCGGCCCCAACAGACCGCACAGCGTAACGATAACTCCGGCCCGGCTGAATGGTTGAATCTGCATAGAAATTAGTGGTTGGAGGAATTGGCCGCTTCGTTAACGGTTGCCAATCGGATACGTTACCATCCAGACTGGTTTCTTTTCGATATACCTGGTAGCCCTGAGTCGGTAAGCCGCGCTGAATCATATTTGTCCAGATTAGATGGGCGACTTTGTTATTCCGTAACCGAACCGTCAGATCAGGCGGAGGCTGTATCGTGGATGTACGACCTCGGAACGTAGCACGTTCTGACAGGGCACTGATGTTATACGACGTATTCACTGATGCGGCTGAATAAATCCACAGATCAGATGCCTGGTCAGGGAGCGTATCTGTAACGGTGACAACTGAGTCCCGTTTTAGAATGATTGACCCAACTTGCTGTGGTTTAGGATCGTTGTAGCGGTTCGATCGGTATAGGTAATATCCATATATATTGGCATTAGGCCGGTTCCAGCTTAGCGTTACAACTCTACCCTTTTGCTTACCTACAAAGGCCGTAGGCGGATGGTTGTTCGGATCGACGCCTTCCAGGATACCCGGAACCCGAGCTGATGGGAAGGTTTTTCCATAAACCGTATTAACCACAATGGTATAGAAATAAGTCTTTACCGGATCGACGGCCCGGTCGATGTATACCGTATCGCGTATGCCCATGCTGGTTAATCGCACAAACGTTTTATCGAAATCGTCGCCCCGGAAAATGTCGATGGAGGAAATTTCGCGGGAAGGTGGTACCCGCCAACTGAGCCGTAAGCCACGTTCTTTCGCTACACTCCGTACCCGGAAGTTATAGGCCATGCTGGTGACCTGATTCTGCCGGGCATTATACAGATTATAGACGGGTGATGGCGTGCCTCGGTTGCCCAAATAATCGCCTGGAACGATGTAATACGCGTATGATAATTTATCCGTTACGTTGGCATCAATTACTTTGTAACGCATGCCTCCGGTGGCGGTGCCATTTGGATAAAACGTAGCCGGAATGCGTTCGTAACTACCCTGTAAGTAGTAAGCTCGGTACACCTCCAGCACATCGGGCTGGCGACCGTTGGTTAGCGTATATTCCAATGTGGCGCTGGGGCCGTTGGCGTAAGCTGTATCAATGGCAAAAGTAGAACTGGGATAGCTACCTGGATAGCGAACATTCCGGGTGATGGTTTCGCTCCCTGCCGTGGGTGTGGTTCCAGTGCGGCTATCCAGCCGGGTCAGGCGGTAATCATAGGATGTATTGGCTGTGGCAGTTGCATCCCAGAAGCCTACACCGGCCGCAATCTGGTAGTGTGGTACCGACGAAAAAGCCAGCAGTGAATCAATGGTCTGGGCCGTACGCAGCAGATCGTAGCGAGCCCTGGCTAATGACCGATTAGGAAATTCAATTGGGCCAGCCGGGAGTTGCGTTACAGCTTCGTTGAGCCGGCCTGCAAACTCGTCGTTGTTTCGTGGGAAATAAAGCTCGGCAATAGGCGACCATACATTCTGTCCCGCCACACTACGGTCGAGCCGGTAGCGGAATGTTTTAGGCAGTTGTTTCCCCGCCGATAGATAAATACCAGTACTACCCGGAGAGGCCGTGAGCTGCTGCGCTGCTGCTGTGTAGCTGATAAGCAGGCTAATCAGGCCAAAAAGTAGGGTTATTAGGGAGTTGTACATAATGGTTCACCTAAATGGTTACAGTTTTCGTTAGCACCGCCATTCTCATTGACGAAATCGAAGTCGAACGTTTTCCCCTGTTTGCAGGAGCCAATCCGCACGGCGCCAATGAGCGCTAGTGATTTTGTGACACTAATGCCATCTCCGAGTTTGCAGGGATCGACTTTAGCCGTGAATTCAGCGCCGATAGTTGCTTTAAAGCCAGCTCCTACTGGCGAAACACTTAGTGTTCCGCTCATATCGCCCCACAGATTTACGGTTGCCTTGGCCGACGCGCAAAGGACGCTGACTCCCAGTTCGCCGTAGGCGACGACTCCGGCAGAGAATTGTAGCTGGGTGCTGGGAATGTCCAGTTTTACACTGGCAAAGAGCGACACATCGGCAATGGCCCATACTTTGGCGACGGCGGCATCGAAGCCAATCTCTTTGTGGAAGAGGGTAGCTCCTCCGCCGAGGAAAAAGCCACGAACTTGCGGATCGCTGTTAATCTTGCAGGCCAGGGTGGGGTCTTTCGATGTACCTTTCAGGACGACTATGGCATCTGGTTCGTAGTTGCGCCAGCCAACAGCTACGCCTAGTGAAATGCCCTGAATAGGCGGGGGAATATCAGGCGACATGGCCGAAAAGGCACCGACGACATAGAAACCATTTTTATCGATCAGCATGGAGGCCTGCCCCTTGATGTAAAACGTGCCTAACTTTTGTGGTTTGCCGTCTTTACTGACATCAATACTGCCTCGTAAGGTTCCGGTCGCGAAGTCGAAGGAAAGCACCATGCTGCCCAGTGGCGTATCCAGCTTATCGATCTTCATCCCGTTGTTATCCATGCTGAACTTACCGTTGGCATTATCTCCTGAGCCAAATACGGACATATCGTCCAGCTTGAATTTTCCGTTTTTGTCAACTTGCAGATTACCCCCTTTCGAGGTCAGGCTGTCTACCTTGATCTGATCTTTGCCGAGTTCACTCAGGTGCATATCGCCGTACACCGTGAAAACAGAGAAGTAGGGTTTGTCATTGCCCGTCGCCTTCTTCATCATGGCTTGTTTGTCGTCGTCATTGGGGCCAACGTCGTACAGTTCTCCGATGAATGCGAGCGGAGCCTGCCAGTCAGTTTTGTCGGCCTGTGTTGCCACCGCTCCCACAACATCTACCTTAAAACGCTCGGCATTTGACATTGAAACGGTTTGTTTCAGCACCTGTATCCAGTATGGATTTTGGCTACCCGCGCGGGCACAGAAATAAGCATGAAGTTTTGGCGTAGCTCCCGGCTCTTCTACATCCCCGTCGATGACGATATCGCGGGAGGTAATGCTTAAATTGTTCTGTCCTTGCCGGGCTGTGAACTGCGTATGGCCGCGTCCTTCGAATTGCCACAATCCTTCAATTGGCCGGTAGAGAGCAGCTTGGCCGGTTTGGTATTCTAACTGAAGGCGGGTTGTCGGGATACGAGGGGCATCCTTAACCGTAAAGTCGCCAGCCATCGTTAAAAATCCGTCTCCACTGGTAAAGCCCGCTGGCGAAAAAGCGGCATACGGATTGCCTCGTAGAAAGAACGACTGGCCCGACTGCACCGACAGAATATTCTGGTCGTTGCTAAGCAATTGTATGTAATCGAATGCTACTTCAGTAGGTTTCTCTTTGGTTGGTTTTTTATTGGTACTGGTGGTCAGCAAAGAGTAATCATCGCTACTGGGAAGATTATTCAGTTTTAGAATGCCAGCCGGAGTTTTACCCTGCCCAAAGATGCCGATCTTCCAGTGACCTTCTTTCGATAACCCTACGTCGTAGGTAAACACGGCATCGCCTGGATTAGTAACCTGCAAGGTGGCTACCCCCCCTACATTCAGATTGCCAATAACCGGCTTGCCCATGTTAAACTGGTTGTAGCGAAGAATAAACTCATCGAACGGAATGTCAATACTGCCCGTGCGCATCACAATCCGGTTTAGCTTAGCCTCCGGGTCCTGAGCCGTGATGCCGCCTTCTTTTGGATCGAGTTTCCAGCTTTTTACCTGTAGCTTCCATTTTTCAAACTGTAACTCAAGTGGTGCAGTACCATCTTTAGGCTTAATTTCCTTCTCGTCGAGCACCACCTCATCGATATCTACCGTGAACTTATCGGGCTGCGCGTTCTGAATATTGAAATTCATACGGATGTTCAGGTGGAACTGCTTATCGGCAGGGTCGATATACGAACCAATCGGTAAAGCCCGGGCTGGTACTTGTACAAAGGAGAAGTTTACGCTGCCTCCGGCTCGGTCGGTGAGGAAATATTTGGCGGGAGCAGACGCTTTCGGATTAGGGGCATTGGCCTGGAAACCAGCATCGGTGGTAGAGGCTGTTAGTACATTGATCAGGTTGTCGACAATATAATTGCTGGCATCATCTACATCAGACTTATTATTTGGGGATGCGTTGGCCGACGCTTTCACCGAGTTGGCTAAGTAAAAGTTTTCATTGTTCTTTCCGTCAAAACTTAGGTACGTGCTCGGGTAATTAAACGAATTATCAACCACCTGTACTCGGCCATTCAGTTGCCCCCGACCGCTACCGTCAGCCGTCAGATGAAGTGGCTGTGGCGTATCGAGTGTGCTCTTGCTATCGGCAACACGCACATTATACCGATCCACATACCGGAATTTTAGAGCCGCTACTCCTTCCAGTTCAATGTCGTTGCTGACGGGCACCGCTATTTTCTGGCCGTTGGCATCGACTATTTTGTAGGGTATTTTGCGGATGCGTGTTACTTCGCTGCCAGGTAACCAGCCAAAACCCGTTTGTCCGGCTTTGAGATTGACCTGTCCTGTCACTTCCAGTGTGCCATCTGATTTTGTTGTCAGGTCTTCTACCGTAAGCGGGAAGCCCAAAACACTCTTCACCAGTGCGCCATTGAAAGAGGTCAGTGCAAAGTCAGTGGTAGCCTTGCCATTGACTAACGTAACGGTTTTCGTTTGACCAACAATGGTTTTGCCAGGCAGACTAAGGGTAGCTCGCAACGTAACGGGGCCGCTTGTGACGGGTATTCCACGCAGGACATAGTAGCCAATTTGAGTTGTTTTGCCATCCGCCGAAAACGTTTGGATCAGGTTATCCCCAACGGTCTGATCAGCATTGGTACTGCCACCGGCTGTCAGCGAAACGGGCTGGTCGGAGAGGGCGTTCTGGTAATCGAGATAGACGCGGGCATTGGCTATGGGCTGCCCATCGAGTGTGACTTTACCGTCGACGAACGCGCCGAGCTTCATACCTACTTTGTACGTAATGTACCCCTTCGACTCTGAGTTCTGTATCTCAAAAACCTGCGGAATGTAGTTGAGCGTAGAGGGCCCGGTCACTTTTACCGTAAAATTAGTAACCGAGATATTCTCAAAATCGAACTCGGCTTTGCCAGCCTGGGTAGGCTGAGGCTTCAGGTCGTTGAGTTGGACGGTTACGTTCGATAGCAGGTTGTTGGCGGTAAACGATGAACCTGCATACGTCTCGACGCGAATGCGGTGCTTAACGCGTTTCATGGTCAGCGTGCCGAGCGGTTTAGTGCCACTGGCTGGCAGGTCATTTAGCGTAAGCGTATCAGGGAAATAGCCGAGATCGCGAGGTTCTACAATGATCTTTTCGGTTTTCGAACTCGCTACCGCCACGGTGAAACTGCCATCGGGTTCCGTCTCAAATACAGCGTTGTCGGTCATTCGATGGATGAAGCTCGGCAGGCCTATTAGGGTGCTACTTTCAGCAATTGTACCATCGACGTTTTTAACCATCTTGGGCCCCTGTACTTTGCCCGTTAATGTGACATTTGGCTGTAAAGGCACATTGATTAAGTACTGATCGCCAATGGAGTGGATGCTTCCTGTCACGATTACGGCGGCCGCTGTGTCAACATGGTAGCCGGGGACAGTAACAGAAATGCCATACTGTCGTGTTTCTTTTGCGCTTTTATCGAAGCCCAGATCGGTGGCCATTATTTCTAAATAGCCGTTGGCATCGGTCGGTATCTTATCTAAAACGACGTTGTTTATGGTCTGCTGTCCATTAGAAGCCGTCTTCGCATTGTTGACCCGAACGTTGCCTTTAATGCCTTTCTTGGTCGTCCGGTCAACCAGGCGGACTATCAGTCGAGACGGCCCATCCACAATCTTTATCGTGTTATCATAATCCTTGATAACGGCCTGAAAATAATTGATGTCATCTTCTTTGGGCATGACATAGTAGCTATAAGGGACCCCTGCTATAGAGTTGTATCCATAGCCATACCAATCCTCCGTTTTTCCACCTACGTCGAGCAGTCGGGCATCCGTCGCTTTGAATACGCCGAACTCATCGGTATAGCCATCTGCTACCCAGGATACCGGATCTGACGAAGGAAATGGCTGGCCAAACTGTACCGACGATTTTGAGGAAAAGGGCAGTGGCTGGTATCGATTTTTTCCGTCTCCTTCCTGTTCTGGTCGGTACCCGTTCAAGGTTGGTGCTTTAAAAATGACGACCCGTGCACCTTTTACAGGCTGCCCGTCGGCGTAGCGAATTACTTTCGAAATTCTGCCTTTTCCGCCAACAACCGTAGATACACATTCGCCCAGCGACTGACTTTCAAAGGCCTGTACGATAATATTGCTTTTGGGCGTGGTATAGATGTTTGTCGGTAGTTCGATGTAGAAACTACGATATAGGTCTACTACATCGCCGTCGGCACTCTCGTCCCATTCTGTTATCCAGTCGTCAGAAGCAGACGGGCCACCTTTACTGCTTTTATTAACCTGCTGCTTCGTCGAATTAGTGGTATTCGTTGTAATCGGAGAAAAGGCTTTAGCTGCGTTAAAATCAGTGGTCTGAAAATTAGACTGGTAGTTGGCCATGTTACTGTTCATGGCTTCCTGAACCGAATTGGTCATATTAACAGACTCAAGGCTCCCGTAGCTGTAGACGTCATGCTGACTGGCGGTTTTATTCGACCAGATATCGGGATTGCCTACTTCGTTAAATAATTTTTGCCCCAGTTGTTTACCCGCTACGCCAGTCGTCTTTTGCCCACCCGCTACAACTTCCTTATCGGGTATGCAAGGCCCCTTTTGTTCTGGACCGATTTTTACTTTGAAGCTACCCTTTTGAGAAATGTTGATCACATTATCGATGGAGAAGTTTCCGGTTGCGTCGGTCTTCCCGGTAGCGGCTACAAAACCATCGTCTGATGAGATTGGCTGAGCTGTTTTGCCATCTGCTCCCAGCACAGTAAGGGTGCGACTATAATAGTAATTGCACACTTTACCACTGGGCAATGTTTCTTTCTCCCAGTGAGGTTTGTATTGATCGGGAATCCCGGAAAAGCCAACCCGGATGGAGAACGGCATGTTTCCCATGACAAACTTCTGCGATTCGCCCGGCCAGGTATACACCAGTCGGCCGGTAAGCTTCGACATGGGCGGGAGTAAGGATCGTAAGCCGTAGTTCGCCGTAAAATCGAAATACGTTTGCCCGAGTTTTACGTCAGCCTGTTTATTACCCGTTTTTACGGACAACCCTACCTGTATTCCAGATAATGAAGTCGGCGGTACAACAAACGCAATTTTATCAATAGGGGCCGCAAAAATGGCGTTTGGATCATCGGCGATGTAATCTTTTGACTGATACCCCCCCGCATACAGTTTTCCGTCTTTAACGGTCGTGGATGAATAGCCAATCCCCGCTGAGGTAATCGTACTTTGGTCTCCCGTGTAGAAGTATTGTACCTGAATGCCGGGTGCAATGCCCTTTTTAGGATCAGGCTTTGCCATCAGATAATAGTCATCGCCGGGATTTATTTGCCCCAGGAGCCGCTCGAACCTGACAAAGGCCTGCTGCTTGCCATTGAGGTCGGTTTCCAGGCTCGTAACACCCTGGGCTACCAATACGGCTCCCTGCGCCATATCGTCCAGCTTCTTCTGTCCAATTTGCCCTTCCACCGCCGGAATCCAGTTCGGTTTCGATTTACGGAACAGGTACATCTCAATACCCGACAGGGGTTCACGTTGAGTATTATCTACAGCGTAACCGACCGATTTTTCGTACACCTGTGTATTCGGCCCCCCTGCATTTAATCCACCCGTTTGCTGCCCATTATTAAACTGCTGTTTTACCGCATACACCGAATTGAACACCTTGCTGACGTTTACGCGCAACGAATAGCCATAGGCTGTCACTTTTACATTACCTGCATTCGCCGTTGAATCGCCTGTCGTATACGAGAAAGAAAACGGATTTTTGGGATTTTGATAGTACTTACTGGGTAAACTAAGCTGATACGAGAGCTGGGTTTGTGTAACAGCTGTCGTAGTGGTACTTATGGGTTTACCGTTGGCCCCAACTTTTTGTTTGCTGTTTGACTGCTGCTCGCTGGCGCCCAAAGCTATCCCTTGCGCCATCAGGGTAGGCACGTCTTCCCAAGGGATAGGTACTTCAAACAAACCATTGGCGTCGGTTTTCCCGTAGTACATTTGCGGAGCTGATCCAGGTGTGCTGGGGGCTTGTTTAGCCGGAACAAACGTCAATTTTACATCCGTATTATTCGCCGGAAAATCTTCTGCCTTGCCATTATCGAACCGATAGCGAAGTACACCCCGTACGATAAGGCCTTTTTTGTTTGGCTCTTTCTGAACCAGATTGAAAGGACAGGCAAGGGAGGTCAGTAAATCCGTTGACGGAAGCTTCATTTGGGCCAGCGTATTTGCGGGCAGTACCATGCTCACCTTATACACATATGCCGTACCGTATTTGAGTCGTTTGTCAATTCCCTTGGCAGCATCAACGAGCTGAGGGCTAACCGGGTCAAAGCTGATAAACTCTTTATTTGTGTCAAATTTCGAGACAATCGTTCCGGTTTTGGCATCGATGATTTGGACCTGGTAACCTGCGCCAGGAATTGTACTCAGTAATTTGCGGGCCGACGAATCAGATGTATAGGCGTTGAGTGATTTTGCCAGTGCTACCATGAAGCTTACCTCTGGCGCCCAATTCAACGTAATTTCCTGCCCATCGCCCACGGCATAAACTGCCGGTTTTGCGTTCAGCTCAATACAGGGTACGTTAACGGCCCGCTTGCCAGTTGAGGTTTTCATGGCAACCGCTGTGGCTCCGGCTGGGGGAGTAATGGTCGTTGAATCGACGATTTGCGGAAGGACTTTTGTGGGCGTTTGAACTAACTCAGCGCCGGGTTTGACCAGTTCTTTAGGGATAATACCATACGTAAATGCACATACCGGACTCTTGCCATCGTTCTGAAAATGCAATTTCCCCGAACGGTCGATGGCCTGTATGCGCCAGGCGTAGCGTTTACCAACGGTCAATGGCGGCTGCGTAGGGCCATATAGAAAGGTACTGGTGCGCAGGTTCCGTACGTCGATGCCAGATTTGGGCAACGTAACAGCGTCAATCAATACATTGGGATCTACATCTATCTGGGGTAGTTCAACCACTCGAAGGATATACTCAACCGATGCGGGCGAAACACCAACGGGAGGTGTCCAGGTAAACACAACAGCCTGCGGAGTCGTAGCCGTTACGTTGGCGTCGCAGAGGGGCGAAATCAGGATAGGGGGATCTACCGACCGAACCACAATCGGTGCCGAACAACCCAGCGGAAATTCAGCCGATAAAGCCTGACCAAAGGCGGTGGCTGCTGTATTGGTAGCCGTTTCGTTGTATGCCCGGATACAGAGTTGATACGTTCCGTCGGGGAGGGGCAACCCTCGTGCCAGCAGGTTTTTGTTGATACCCGTCACCTCCACCTGGTTCAGATCGAACAGCCCTTCCAGATCGTTACGTGAGAGTAAGGTCTGGCCGGGCGGAATGGTAACCGGGCGGGGTGGGCGGTAGTTGGGCGACGTTTTGATTTCGATGCCGTTGTCGCCCGTAAGCTGGCCTGTCAACCGAATCTGATAGGCACTCCGGCTGGTGTTGATGATAAATACCCGCACCTGCTGACCGGCTCCGGGATAATCCTGAAGATAGGCGCTGTAAGGTGGCATCACACTCACCTGAACCTGTAGCGGGAACGTTTGGGCAAAAGCAGTATGTACCGCAACGAACGCTACGATGAATACAACGAACGCCAGGCATCGTTGCGCTCGTTGCAAAATACTCCGCCCCCGTTGTGTTTTATCGAATTTAAAAAGAGATACCATAACCTAGATTGCCTCTGAGTTCGTTGAAGGTTTGTGTCTGTATACCCGTATTGGAGTTCAGGTAGTTGAGCGATGCGTTGACGGTCTGTCGTTTCGCAATCTGGTAACTGCCATTGACCGAAGCCGTCAGTACCTTACCCGTTACGCCCGATTGCTGGTTGATCAGGTAACTGGCGTTGAATGAGGTCGATAGTTTTTTCTGTAGAAAGGACTGGGTTGCTCCGAGCGTAGGACCAAAGAAGCGAACAGTTTGGTTGGTATCACCTACGGCTATGGGCAACTGCGTTTGCGTGTATGAGAGCATCCCGTTGAAGCCCCAGCCGGTAGTGGTTTGCTGGTAGAAATAGCCCAGGTTCAGGTTGAGGTTGTTGTTTTCGGTCTGGCTGGCGGTAGTGGCATTCAGGTCGCTCAGTTTCTGGTAGGTGGTTGTCAGGGTAAAAACCTGCGCTACATCTTCCGTTTGCAGCGTATAGCGGGTATTGACCGTTGCCGACAGATTATTCTGCGCCAGTCGGAGTGTGTCGATGACTGGCCGAAGACCCGCCTGCTGGCTAATGCCGTAATTGGAAAGCTGTACATCGATACCGAAAGCCGTTGCCGGGTTGTACGAAACCACCAGCGAGCCAATAGTACGGCCCGTGCGGGCGTTTTTGTTATTCTCCAGATTGTCGTATTGAATACCGTAACTTCCAGATAGCCGCAGTTTACCTTCCAGCAGCGACAGGTTTGGGGCAATGGCGTAACTCTCGATGTCGCTCTGGAAGTAATAAGCGCCCATTGTCTGAAAGTTGGGGTCAATGCGCTTGTATTGAAGCTTGATGCCCGCCGTTTTGCCCTGGTAGCCAATGGCTGCCTGAGTTGCCTGGGTCAGTTGGGTCGACAGGCGAGGGGTAATGAGTTTGCCGAACAAGCGCGTGATGGCATTACTCCCTTCGGCCGAAACCAGTGTGCTCCGAACATCGCGGGTATAGGCACTAACGGCCCCGTCGAGTTCTATGGTGATGTGTTTTAGAATCAGCAGACGGCTGGTCAGGCCGACAACCAGGTTTTCGGCAGGTGTAACGGTTTGAGAAACGGATTGAGGGGCTGAGGTGATCGAAGCCGAATCATCTTTGGCCCGAAGCATGATCAGATCGACGTAATTGCCGGGTTTTCCATACCCAACTTTTAACGCATACCCTGTACGTTGATAAGCGGGAATAATGTCGGGTTCGGCCAGGTTGGTTGAGATCGCTTTGTTGAATCGTCCATATACAGCTCCCAGGCGAAGTTTACCCGGATTTAGTTCGACCCCCCCGCCCAGAAAGGTATGTCCGGCCAGAGTAAAAGGCGAAAACGAAACATTCCGATAACCCGCGTGGGCAGTGATCCATTTGTAGGTTGGCGACACACCGAACTGGTTGAACGGTTGCCGGAAACTACTGCCCTGATTGCCCAGCACGGCCGAGAAAGGCAGCGATATACCACCGGGCAACGCAACAGTCACCGAGCCACTTAATCCGAAAGGAGAGGGTTGGTTGCGGGCGGCAATGCCACTGGCTGTATAAAACCCCGCGTAGGCATTCAATCCTCCCGACACGTTTACAGGCAGGGATTTCGTCGTAGGGGCATCGGTTTGTGCCAATGCTACCTTACTCAGCCAGAACCCGAAAAAGAGAAGAAGTAAAGTTGGACGCATGAGCTGACGAGATGGTCAAAAAACTTGTATCAAAGCTAGTTTTGCCTGCTGCGCCAATCAATCGGATAAATGTATGATAGGGATACTACGCGATGAATAGTCTTGTTTGTATTGTGCTGATAGTCAAATATTTGTGTTTTTGGGCTGGTGCTTTGTTGAATTGATTAATGCGTATTTTTACGCATACCGGCATGCGCTGAAGGGATAAACAAACAGCCCGATCTGAAGACCGGGCTGCTGGGTGGATAGAAAGCTAATACGCTATGTGGCTTCGTTACTTCTTCACGATTGCCTTGGCCGGTTGAAAATCGGGGTGGCCCGCCTGCCAGAGCGCGAACGCATACATGTTGGCGAAGTTGCGGAAGGTTACGGCTTTGTCTTCTGTGAAATGGCCATTGTCGTAATTGACTTGCAGAACTACAGGTTTGCCGGAGGTACTGGCGTTTTGTAACGCAGCGGCAAACTTACCCGGCTGCCAGGCAATAACGCGCGGATCGTTCATCCCTCCGATGCACATCACCGCCGGATACCTGGTCCCTTCTTTCACATGGTTGAAGGCATCCATTTCGTAGAGCGCCATGCACTGAACTGAATCCTTTACGGTGCCGAACTCGGGTGCATTGACGGGGCCATTGGGTGAGTCTTCCATACGAAGGGCATTAGAGCAGCTTACGTTGCTGATGGCAGCGGCAAACAGATCGGGTCGCTCGGTGATGGCCCGGCCAATAAGAATCCCTCCTGCCGACGTGCCTTCACCAATGAGGTGTTGCGGGCTTGTGTATTTGTGTTTAACGAGGTATTCACCACTCGAAATGAAATCCTTCCAGGTGTTGGGCTTGGTTGTCTGAAAACCTGCCCGATACCATTTCTGCCCTTTTTCGGAGCCCCCACGCGGATGGGTTTCGGCGATGATGACGCCCTGATTCAGCAGGGCCAGAATCCGCCTGCTAAAATAAGGGGTGGCCGATATGCCGTAGGCACCATAGCCGGTCATAAAACAGACCGCGCTGCCATCGCGCTTAAGTCCTTTTCGATAGACCAGCGAGAGCGGTATCATCACCCCATCATGCCCCGGAATTTCGAGCTCTTCAACCACCAGATCAGCCACGCCTGGATAGTTGGGCTGTACATCGAAGGTACTAACCGCTATTTTCCGGGTGGATGGGTCAAAGTCGTAGGCAGTACCAGGGTTATTCCAGGAGGTTATGTAGGCGAATACCTCATTGCTACCTGCAGCGTCGTAGGGTTCAATACCAGTAGTGCCTGTGCCTGGGATGGGTACATCGGCCCATTGTTTCGTGCTGGGATTATACTGCCGGATTTTCTCGTTGATGCCATCACTCAACGTGACGAACAAAAAGTCTTTCGTTGCTATAATCCGGGTAATATTCCGTTGGCTTTCAGGGAGCAGAACGGTCGCCTTCGCCAGATTTGGATTGCTCGCGTCCGTTTCCAGAATTTGGCCATTCGGTGCATTTTTGACACTCAGCAAGTACAGTCGATTGCCAATCTTGTAAAAATCGTTGATGCTGTCGGAGGGGGCAGCTACACGTTTCCAGCCAATAGCCGATTTCGTAAGATCGGCTGGAGACGTCATCCAGGCATCAAGCCGCCGATCTACTGACGACAGGACGCCATAGACCTGCGTATAATCACCCGAAAAATACATAATCGGGTATTGGTCGGGCCGAATGCCCATGTCGGGGTTTTTAGCACGTGACCATAATTCAGGGTCGCTGCCGGGGCTGGTGCCTAGTTTGTGTAATCGGGCTTTGGTATCGAGGTTGCCTTTAGGGTCCTTGGGGTCGTTCGAATTTTGAGGAGTGTATAGGAAGCCACTGTTGTCGGGCAACCAGTCGATGCCTCCGCCAAAAACAGCCGTGATGCTTTCGGGGCGGAAGGTTTTGGTGGCTACGTCCATGGTTCGTAAGGTCGACAGTTCGGCACCGCCTTCCTGTAGACCAATGACCAGAAGTTTTCCGTCTGGGCTAGGGGTAAAGGCGCTCATGGCGTAGGTTTTGCCCTGACTCGATGCCGTTGGATCGAAGATCAGTTTTTCGGGCCCGGTTTTTCCTTCGCGGCAGTAGAGTTTACCGACGTTTTCGTTAGGAAGGGTTTTGCGATAGAAATAGGTGTTTCCTCGTTTCCTGATTTCACCATATCGGATGGGGAGCCGTTTATCATAGTCCACAAAGGTCTGAATGAGCTTGTCGCGACCGGGAATCTGCGCCAGCATGGCGTTGGTGTAATCGCCCTGGGCCTTGAACCAGTCCTTGACTTCAGCACTGCTCATATCTTCGAGCCAGCGATAATTGTCAATGATTTTTTTACCAAAATATGTGTCCGTAACGGGTCTTTTGGGCGTAGCCGGTAGACTCGTGTTAACGGATACCTGCGCCTGTACCGTCAGACTGACAAACAGAGATACAATCGTATACAAAGAAATCTTCATGGTGAACAATTGGTTAGAGGTCAGCTAGTTATACGTATAATAAACATAGCCTGATTCGCTACGTATACTACTATAGTGTCGGCCATTTTGAGTGAACGGCAATTCATCGGCTCGATAGCAGCTCGTTCTACGCTGATATTTATTTAAACAGCCCCGTTTTCAGGGCTTTGGCTACCGCTTCGGATTTGGAGTTGACGTGCAGTTTTTCGTAGATATTGACAATGTGCGTGCGAACCGTACCCATGCTGATATCGCAGTGGTGAGCGATGAGTTTGTAGCTGTCGCCTTCTACCAGTCGTTTTAAGACTTCTTTTTCTTTATCCGTGAGCGAAAAGTCGGTCGGTTTGGGCTGCTGGAAAGCCTGTAGTACTTTTAGAGCGATGGAAGGGGTCATAGCCGCTCCGCCAGACATGACTTCACGAATCGCGTCGATGATTTTGTCGGCGGGGGTTTTCTTGAGCAGGTAGCCAACTGCTCCGGCAGAGATCGCTGCAAAAATTCGTTCGACATCTTCAAAGACGGTGAGCATCAGGATTTTCGGACGGGTGGTCTGCTCGCGGATGAGCTGTACGGCTTCGATTCCCGTTCGGCCCGGCATATCGATATCCATCAGAATGACATCCGGCTGGGTATGATTCACCACCTCTACAGCCTTGAGCGCATTGGGGTATTGCCCCGTTACAATCAGATCGTCGGTAGCTTCGAAAATCAGCGCGAGGGTTTCCCGCAGTGAGTCATTATCGTCGAAAATAGACACTCGAATCATAGGCCTAAATAGCTTCTACAGGTACTTTAAAGGTACCATTGGTCAGTACAACTTCTTTTTTTTGCTGGAGATTATAGACTTTCATTGAAAAGGTACCTTCGACTGTAGCTCCATCAAATTTTGTTACGGTAACCGTACCGGTTCGTCCTTCTTTATTAGAATAGGTCGTATTGGTTTTCACATCTACATAACTCCCTGTGCTTCCCGTTTTGCTAATATCAACCAGTGTAATTGTACCGGGGCCTGTTAGTTTTTCGAGTGTAAAGCCCATCATGTGCACACTGTTATAGCCAACCAGTGTTAGGTCTTTGGTCGTTTTGTTATAGGTCGATGTTGCTTGTTCGGATGTAAACGATTGACCGTCTACTGAAGCAGTTACCATGCCTTTGCTGGCTGGTGTAACACTACTATCTTCCTTCTTACTACAAGCTAGTGAACTGGCAACCAGGGCAAGCATCCAGACTAATTTGTGCGTTTTCATACGATAAGCTTGTGCGTTGAGAAGTAATCCGGGCAGGTTCCTTAGCCGCCGTTACTTACTCAACAAAAGTAGCTTGTCGGCCTATGCTGAAAAATCGGATAAATGTATGATTCTCACGGGTTCATAATCAGTTGTAAGCGAGTGCCCTGCCCAGGTGTTGATTGTACGGCTAATGTGCCGCCCATAGCCAGGGCCCGCTGTTTCATACTACTCTGTCCTGTTCGTTGACTGGCTAGAGCCGTGTCAAATCCTCGTCCATTATCTTCAATCAGTACCATAAGCTGATCGTTCTGAAGCTCAAATCGTAGGGTCGCCTGGGTTGCCTGTGAGTATTTGATTAGATTATTAATCGCTTCTTTGCCAATCAGATACAGGTTTCGACGTACTTCCATCGAAACGGGATAATGGTCCAGCGAGGAGTCAGCCGAGAAGTGCAAAACAATTCCTTTGGATTCCATCAGGGGCTGGGCGTATTCCTGTAGGCGTAGGGCAATGCGGTGCAAGGAGTCATTACCGGGATTGATGGTCCAGATAATTTCATCGATGGCTTCGAGGATATGACGAGCGTCGGTGTAAATTTTCTGGACGGTTTTCTGGGCTTGTTCCGGTTTATTCTGACGGAGCAGCGTATCGGTATGGCCACTGAGCATGGAGATACTCGATAAGGTACTACCCACCTCATCATGGAGGTCGTGGGCAATCTGCTGGCGTAGCGTTTGGGCTTCCTGAAGTCGCCGGACTTTGGCCCGGTTCAGGAGCCAGGCCGACAAAAGTACGCCAAGAATCAGTACTAAAAGGCCACCAATCAGGAACGCATTACGTTGAAATTGAGCGCTTTGCTTCTGTTCATTTAATAACTTCACCTGCGCATCCCGTTTCTCGGTTTCGGCTTTGGTCAGTAAATCACGCGTTTTCTGGGTAGCCTTATAGGAAAACAGTGAATCGTTCAGTTTACTAAAAGTCATCTGGAAGTGATAGGCCTTGTCGTACTGATGCAGTTTTGCATACACTTTCGATAATCCTTCGCTGGCATCCAGTTCATCGAGTGGCTCCTTTAATTGTTGGGCAATTTTCAAGCTTTTCAGGAAATAGGGTTCTGCCTGACGGTAGTTTTGATGGGTTAGATAGTGTTGTCCCAGTGCAAAACTGACATTTAGCCTATCCATATCGTGTGCTCTGAAACTCGTTCCCTGAGTATACTGCTCCGCTAATTTGAGGGCGCGCAATGCATTGGCAGGTTGATTAAGTTGGTTATAGCAATCACCAATATTTAAATAGATATTGATTTTCCAGGATTTGAATAGAAGCTGATCCGTGTAGGGAAGTATTTTGACTAGGTGATTTATAGCCTCTTTATAGTTATGCTGACGTTTGAGTAATGCCGTCATAGTGCCTTCTGCCCAGAATATCATCATTTTATTCTGGTCGTGGTAAGCAATAGCATATGCTTTTTGAGCATAGTCGTCTCGCTCTTTACTCCGGCCTAATATTCCCATAATCTCACTAACACCCAGATAAGCACGGGTAACATTGTTCGTCAGGCGATACTGCTCGGTGAGCCGAATTGACGCTAAGAAATAGGTAAGCGCAGGTTCATGTTGATGACTGAAATAGCAGGCTTCGCCAATCCCCGTTAACGCCAGAAGTAATTCCGCAGGAGGTAAATGATTTCTGATTATGATCTGCCGCGCTTTCTCGAAATACGCCTTTGCCTTAGGAAGATGTGTACTTCCCGGACGTAACATGTAAACATTGCCAAAATGGGAATACACCTGTTGCAAACCCATAGCATCGTGTAAACGTACCGCTAAAACTTCAGTACGCTTGAGCAGCGAATCGGCTTTATCCAACTCTCTGATTCTATAGAGCCATTGAGCGTATTGGCAAGCGGCCCGGACATTAACGGTGTCTTGTTTAGCCGTTTGCAGGAAACGTCGTAACGAATCAGCACCACTCACGGTGTATACCTGGCCCTTACAGGTAAGAATCGTCAGAAGAACGACCAGGCCACACAATAGGTGCCGATTTCGTTTCATTGTCAAGTCAGTGACGTAGTTAAAATCAGACGCGTCCCCTCTTTTGGCATTGACCGTATCTCCAATGAACCACCCATTGCCAGCGCTCGCTGTTTCATGCTGGCCTGACCCGTTCGTCCACTTTGTTGAGCCGTATCAAACCCTTGGCCATTGTCTTCAATCAGCACTCGTAGCTGGTTGTCGTGTTTCTCGAAGCGAACCGTTGCCTGTGTGGCCTGGGAGTACTTTACCAGGTTATTGATGGCCTCCTTGCCAATTAGATACAAACTGCGCCTTACTTCCATCGAAACGGGATGGTCGTCCAGCGAGGAGTCAGCCAAGAAGTGCAAAACAATTCCTTTGGACTCCATCAACGGTTGGGCATACTCCTGAAGGCGTAGAGCAATGCGGTGCAACGTATCGTTTCCCGGATTGATAGTCCAGATAATTTCGTCGATGGATTCGAGGATCTGTCGGGCATCGGTGTAAATTTTCTGGACGGTTTTCTGGGCCTGTTCCGGTCGATTCTGACGGAGTAAGGTATCAGTGTGCCCACTGAGCATGGAGATGCTGGATAACGTACTACCCACCTCATCGTGGAGGTCGTGGGCGATTTGCTGGCGTAGCGTTTGGGCTTCCTGTAATCGCCGGACTTTGGCCCGGTTCAATAGCCAGGCGCTAATGGCTGCGGCTAGCACCACCAACAACAATGCGCCTACAATCCAGGCGTTCCGTTGAAACTGAGCACTCTGTTTTTGCTGATCCAGGAGTCTGATTTGATTCTCCCGTTTTTCTGTTTCGAGTTTTGTTTCCAGATCGCGGAGCCGGACAGCATTTTGCAAAGAATATAAAGAGTCGTTCAGAGTCAGCAAACGTATCAGATACGGGTGCGCTTTTTCGTATTGATGGGTTTGGTGATAAAGCCTGGCTAATCTTGAGGTAATATCTCGCTCGTTACTCGTTTCGACCAGTTCGACAGCTAACTTTAATGCGTTTAGATAGTAGTACTCGGCTTTCTGATAGTTACCCAAAGCGCTATAGTAATCGCCAAATTCTCTACTTGTAGCCATCTGAGATTGTGGCTTATCGCCGGGAGCATACCGTTCTGCCAGTTTTAAATAATGGAAAGCCTGCTCGTTTAGACCCAATTGTCTGTAGCAGTAGGCAGCACTATTCCACAACTGTATTTTCCAATATAAATTTCCATATTTATCCGCCCAAGCCAGCGCCTTATGCAGGTGGCTCAAGGCCTGTCGATACTCACCTTTTACCTCTAATATATAGGCCATTCTACTTTCAGCATCGAGTACCAGATACTTATCCTTATCTGAATAAGCAAGTGCATAGGCTTTCTGATAGTACTCATAAGCACGCTGTTGATTTCCCATCGCGTTCATGATATCACCAACCTGCCCATAAGCCAGCGTAACATAATCTGTTAATTTATGGCGTTCTGTAACCTGAATAGCCTTTAAAAGATAAACAAGTCCTTTCTCAGGTTGATTACTAACCGAATACGACTCTCCGATACCGGTTAATGCCCGTTGTAACTCGGTTGGTGGCAAATGCGATTTTACAGCCACGTTATAGGCTTTTTGAAAGTAAGCCAGGGCAAGGGCGATATTTTCGCTTTCGGGGCGACGCTGATATACCCGTCCTTTGTAGAAGTAGACGCGTCCAAGCCCCATTGAATCATTCAGACGTTTTGCAAGATCTTCCATCTGATTGAGTAGCGAATCGGCCCGGTCTAAATTGTCAATGTGATTGATTAGCCACCACGCATACTCATTGGCCGCCCGCACATAGGTCGTGTCCTGCTTAGCCGTGCGCAGATAACGTAGCAGCGAATCGGACGTAGCAGTCGGCTGCGCCCACACCGACACTGTCAGCAACTGACTTAGCACAAAGCTCAATACGTATCGTCGGCGGTTTCTCATTGACCTTTTTATGCTAGCGACGTAGTGAATACCAATCGCGTTCCCTGTTCTGGAGCCGAGTTTATTTCCAATGAACCACCCATTGCCAGCGCCCGTTGTTTCATGCTGGTCTGTCCATTGCGACTAGTCAACGCATCTTGTACAAACCCCCGCCCATTGTCCTCAACGACAACCTGTAGTTGCTTTTCTTTTAGTTCAAACCGTACTGTAGCCTGAGAGGCCTGCGAATATTTAACCAGATTGTTAATGGCTTCTTTACCAATTAAATACAGGTTTCTTCGAACTTCCATCGAGACAGGGTGCCGATCCAGCGAAGCATCGACGCTAAATCGAAAATCGATGGCTTGTGTCTCCATCAACGGCTGGGCATATTCCTGAAGGCGTAGGGCGATACGATGGAGCGAATCATTTCCCGGATTGATGGTCCAGATAATTTCGTCGACCGATTCCAGAATCTGGCGAGCATCAGTATAGATTTTCTGCACCATTTTCTGGGCCGATTCAGGTCGATTCTGGCTCAGTAACCGATCGGTATGGCCGCTGAGCATGGAAATGCTGGATAAGGTGCTCCCTACTTCATCGTGGAGATCGTGGGCAATCTGCTGGCGTAAGTTCTGGGCTTCTTCCAGACGGCGGAGTTTAGACCGGTTTAGTAACCACGCACTCCCTACGGCTACCAGTAAGAGTAACAGAATACTACCAAAAAGCAGGAGTTGAAACCGCTGGGTTTCCTGCTGGCGCAATTGGGCTTCCTGACGAAGCAGTTTTATCTGGGCTTCTTTCTTTTCGGTTTCGTAGTTGGTGATTAGTCGCTGTACTTCCGTGTTGGTTCGAATGGTGGTGGTGGAGTCAATCTTCTGGTTTCGTTCCAGTTGGTAAACGTAGGCTTGGTGAAAGTCTTTCATGCCGCCATACAGATTGGCCAGACCCTGGGTATAGATGGCAATCTTGGGTTTATCGTCCTGCTCATTGGCCAGCGCAAGCGCCTGTTTCATGTAGCGTTCGGCCAGCTTATAGTCTTTTTGCTCTTCATACACCTGCCCCAGATTGAAATAGTCCGTAGCCATAGCCGATTGGTTTTCCTGCTTTCTGGAAATAACCAGCGCCTGTTCGATGGCCTGCCGGGCTTCATCAAAACGTTTTAGTTGGCGTAAGACCAGACCTGTGTTGACCAGTATGTCGGACTGGAGTAGTTCTGATTCGGCTTCTTTCGCATGGCTTCGGGCTGATTTGTAATAGCTTAGTGCTTTTGCTGGCTGCCCCAGATCGTCATAGCATTTACCAATGTTCTGTTCGCAAATTGCCATTCCGTAGGGACTCTTTAGGGCTTGGTTTAAGACGAATGCCTGTTTCAGATAGCTTATGGCTTCGTGCGTCCGATGCATATCTTTCAGTGTCAGGCCAATCCCATTGTACGTATCTTCATTTCGGGGTTGCAGATTGTACTGCTCCTGCATCCGTAGCGAGCGCAGGTAGGCCTCGATTGATTTTTCGAATTGATTCGCTTTCCGATAGGCTGTACCCAGGTTGGTTAGGGCGCGTGCTATGGTACGGGTGTCGAATTTGTAGGCTTCGGCAATGGAGAGTGCTTTCCGAAGCGACTCAAGGGTTTGCTGGGGCCTGTTCGACAGGAAGTAGTTGGACCCCATGTTGGTATTCGCCCTGTACATCCCACGACCGAAGTTCAGCCGTCGGGCTATTGCCTCGGCCAGATGCAGTACGGAATCGGCCCGGTTATAGTCGGCTTTTTTGCGGGTGATCAGATTGCCTAATTCATTCAGAGCGATCACGTAGTTGGTATCCGTTGGGGTATGTGTCTGAACGTAGGTTTCCAGCGAATCCAGCGATTTGGGTACCTGGGCCAGAACAGTACTGGTACCAGCCAGCAGCAGGCTCAAAATCGTAAATAGAATGAAATATGGGGACTTTTTGTAAAATGGAATCAACACGGGTGTTCGGTTTAGATCAATGAGGTTGTAACTACCAGACTCGTTCCTTTTTCGGGGGCTGAATGAATGACCAACGTACCACCTATGGCCTGCGCCCGCTCCTGCATACTGGTCTGCCCATTTCGAGTGCTGATTTGTGTCGTGTTAAAACCCTGGCCGTTATCTTCAATGAGCACCTGCAACTGGTTGGCCTTTAGCTCAAACTTGACGGTCGCCTGGGTGGCCTGTGAGTATTTGACCAGGTTGTTGATGGCTTCTTTGCCAATCAGGTACAGGCTCCGGCGAACCTCCATCGAGACCGGCAACTCATCCAGCGAAGGGTCTACCACGAAGGTGAAGGCGATGTGTTTGGACTCCATCAACGGCTGGGCATACTCCTGCAACCGAAGCGCAATGCGTTGCAGCGAGTCGTTACCGGGATTGATGGTCCAGATGATTTCGTCGATGGATTCGAGGATCTGCCGGGCATCGGTGTAGATTTTCTGGACCATCTTCTGGGCCGATTCGGGTCGGTTCTGGCTGAGCAGCTCGTTGGTATGGCCACTGAGCAGGGAGATGCTGGAGAGGGTACTGCCTACTTCATCGTGGAGGTCGTGGGCAATCTGTTTGCGCAAGGTCTGGGCTTCCTGGAGCCGTTTGAGTTTGGCTCGGTTGAGGAGCCATCCACTGACGGATGCCCCCAGCAGCAGCAGCAACAGTCCCCCTAGCAGGAGGGTGTTTCGTTGTAATCGTTGCCGGGCCAGTTCCTCCTCCCGGAGTTGAGCCTGTTGGCGAAGCAGTTTAATCTGAGCCTCTTTTTTCTCGGTTTCATAACTGGCGACCAGCCGTTGCACTTCCGTACTGGTCCGAATGGCAGTCGCCGAGTCGATCTGTTTATTTTTTTCGAGCTGGAACGCGTAGGCCTGCTGGAAATCTTTCTGCCCTCCGTAGAGATCGGCCAGAGCCTGGGTATAGTTGGCAAGCTGCTCCTTATCGCCCCGTTCGGTAGCCAGTTCCAGAGCTTTTTTCAGGTTAGCCTCGGCAGGCTTATACTGTTTCAGGTCTTCATAAATACGGCCCAGGTTGAAGTAAGCCGTAGCCATACTTTCTTTATGGTTCTGACTCCGACCGATAGCCAGCGATTGTTCAACATACGGAATTGCTTCCTGCGAATGCCCTGATGCATTCAGAGCAAGCCCGATGTTGACCAGAATGTCGGCCTGAAGCAGATCAAATTTTACCTCTCGTGCGTGCTGAAGGGCTTTTTTATAGATTGGAATAGATTGGTCATATCGCTTTAGCTCATCATAACAAATCCCCATATTGTTTTCAGTGATAGACATTCCCCTCGGATTATGCTCGGCTTTTGCCAGAGCTAGTCCCTGCCGGTAGTACGTGAGCGCTTCCGAGTACTTCTTCATGGCTCGGAGTGCATTACCAATACCACCGTAGGTAGTCGCAATTCGGGGCTGAATGTCGTACTGCTCCTGCACGCGCAGTGACCGAAGTCCAATAGCTACGGCTTTACCATACTCACTAAGTTTTTCATACGCAGCCGCTACGTTAGCCATAGCTCCACAGCGGAATCGAGGGGTGAGTTTATAGGTCTCAGCGGCCGTTAAGGCTTTCTGAAAATAAGTAAGGGCTAATTGAGGGCGATCCGTGAGGTAATAAATAGACCCCCGGTTTGTATAGGCTTTTGCCAGACCCAGCCCATACTGAAGTTTACCGGCCAGTTTTTCGGAAACCTGCAGAATAGAGTCGGCAGCGTCATAATCGGGGTTGGTGCCTGAGTGAAGTTCACGACCGAGTACATTCAAGGCAATGACGTAATTGGTATCCTGAATCGTATGTGATTTGAGGTAAATACGAACCGAATCGAGCGAATTAGGTACCTGAGCCATCAGAGTGTCTTTAGGCAGAAGGGTCACAAAAAGGATAAGGACAATTCGACAGAAGCAGGATTTCATGATAACGAGTTATCGATAATCCTATAAATATCAATCAAATATTGCCCAAATTATAATGTCTTTAGCAAAAGGTTTATAGACCCGCATGGGCGGGTCCGGCACATTGGTCAAAGGCTGATTTGCATCGATAGCTTTACAGCAAAGGTCGTATTGCCTGGCTTATTCTGGTAAGTCAGGCGATGGAGCGCTTCAATACGCAATACCTTAAAAACGTTTTCAACGCCGTATCCCACTTCTACATAGGGCACCGACCCTAAAGACCGGATGGGTGGAATTGGCTTGCCTGTCATATCATGCGTTGCCATCAGCGCCCGGTTCTCGTTGCTTAGGTGCCCCCACAACAGTTTGCCGGTCACGAACGAACGCCAGCCCCAACGCCGGACCAGTGGAAGTCGATTCGTTAGTAGGCCATCAAATTTGTGTTCGATGGCCAGGGATACATATCGATCGCTGGTGAATTCAGCAAAATTCATCAAATTGAACGCATTGCGGTTGTAAAACGGGGTTTGATTGCCCAGGTGCATTTCCAACAATGGGTAGGGTAGGAGCGAAGGGCTATACCCCGCCCGAGCCGTATACTGTGTCTTGCCCCACAACCCCCAGCGGAGTGCATGATCCCATTGCAACTGCCATTTGTGGTAGGTACCCAGTCGGTTCCCCTGTACCGATGACGAGCCCAGTGTATAACGAAGGGTGACAATAGGCGCGGTTTCAGTCGTCCGGCGACGGATGCGACGACCAGTAACCCGACGATTCGGGAGACGGCCTGGCGCATAGCGGGTTTCCAGAAAAAACTCCCGGCTTTGCACCGTCGGATTGGCCCCTAGGAGATTGGGTGATTCTGCCGGTTGGTTGATGGCAAATGGAAACAGCAGATTCATTGCCCGGAACCGAACGCCAGCTGTCTGGGTAAAATCAGAACCTAGGTCTCGCTGGGCTGTCAACGCCGTTTCACGTTGATAGTAGGCTTGCCGGTACGCCCCAAACCGGCTGGTGATTCGAAAAAACGAGTTATCAGCAATATCTTCCTGCCGATAACCTAGTCGCTCCAGTTCGTAGCTGTGTTTCAGTGAAAGTATAGTTAGAGGCTGGCGTGAAGGAATAAAGTTAACTTCCCAGCCCGTTTTCCAGACCTTATCGTGGGTTCCATAAGCCCCATAGGCAGCCAACTGCCAGTGGCGACTAAATGCATTGTTGGTTTGTAAACCAATCCGTAGCCGATTGCCTTCAATGGGATTATATGCCCACATGGAGTAGACGGACCCCAAATCGATACCCCGCCAGAGAGGCAGGTAACCACCATTTAGGAGAAACTGCCCTACTTTCGTATAGGCTCTGACAATAGGTAAATTGCGAACCGTGTCGAGCATGGCCCTCGTCTGGTCGAAGGTTGCTGATGGGATTGTCTGCTCACGTTGGGTAGGCCAGTAATCTGCCGGAGTCTGCGAACGATCGTCAGCTAACTCTACATCGACCGTAAAAAAATCGACGGGTTTAGGTTGTCCTATCTGTGGTCGACGAACTGTAGTGAGGTAATCGACGATGGCACCGAACGTATGCGGTATGAACTCACCAACCTCAACGGTCAGGTGAGTGGACTCAGGTAGCCAAACCCTACCCGAATCTGATACCATCGTATAGGTTTGCTCAATAGCTATCTGCTTGATAAAGTTGATATTGGCTACCGAGCCGACGCTGGCTTCGATACGAACTAAGGCATAGCTGGCCGTATCAATCCACATCGTTCCCCGAAAAACAAGATCCCGTTCATTTTTAGGGTCAAAATCAATTCCGTAGCACGTGTACTCGCCCACCTGAGCTGTATCGGCCAGAAAATAGGTATAAGCCGTTCGCCCGCCAGCAGCCAGCGGGGATAGAAATTCTTTTTTGAACAGGCTTACCTGGTTTTTATAAAAATTGAGCGTATTGAAACCTGCACCGGTGAATTGAGAAACATAACTGTCGTCGGTGATACCCACACTGCTGATGTTGGTTTTCTGGATATGCTCTTTCAGGTGTTGGGGATGTTGTCGGGCGTAGATATGTGAAATGGTTTCGGATAAAAACACCGGGAGTTCCTCTAGCTGTTTTCCACCCTGTTTCTTTTCCAGTGCTTGCAATACAGCGCGGATGGGCTTCCGTTGCCGAAAGTGTTCGTCAAGGTTGTTGATTCGGATAGCAAGTTGGCTGTAGGCTTCGTAGTCATACCCGCTTAACTGGCTGAAATCAGTCTGCTTTCGATGGGCATGAATAGCTCGAAGAATTCGAAAGGCCGGGTTTTCGCCTGCATGGACGACTACCTCTGCCAATTGGGCAGCCGCAGGAAGTAGTTCGATCTGACTGTTACGATTCGAAATAGCCACCGTTTTGGCCTGATACCCCAGTGCCGATATCAGTAGTGAATCGGCCGGTTGCCGTAGCGATAATTGAAACGTGCCTTCCAGATCGGCCTGCGTACCAACCGCTTTACCTTTAACTGCTACCGACGCAAACGGAATTCCCTGCCCTGTACTTTGGTCGATGATGCGACCAGTGATCTCAGAGAATACTGAGGGTACCTGCGCAATGGCTGGTCGGGTCATCAGCATAATCAGCCAGCCTGCTAAGTGAATACACCCCTTTAGCGTTGATAGACTCCGGATGCGTATAAATGAGGATAAAGCGTTCGTTTTCATGTTGTTTTACTGCATTGCACAGACAAAATTCTGGGTGTCAGGCTGTGCAGTAAAACAGTTAAAACATGAACAGGAAAATTTGATCAGCCAATTGATAAAATGGTTGAATGAACTGAATAAACACGCTTACTTTTTCTGCCAGTTTAGTTTGACCAGAATAAAGCGGGCAAGAGCAGCCGTTAGTAGGCCCAGGACTGAACCAAGCGCTCCCCAACCGATATCATACCATTCGAAATGACGCGTAGGGATAAACAATTGCCCCACTTCAGCAGCAATCAGCACCGCTACTAGAATCAGTAATGCCACCAGCCAGTGTTTGAATGATTTGTTGGAAAGCAATGGAGATATTCCGATAAATAAACCGAGAAACACAAATGGAACGCCCGTTCGTGAACTCTCATGTGCCTGTGTATCTGTCCACTTGGCTACCCAGTCGGGAACAAACCAAACAGAGCGTAACGCCGGATTCGGTTCCCAACTTAGATATAAGACTAGGCCAACGCCAATGATAATTAATCCGTATAACCAACGCATATTACTGAAATCAATTCGAACGAAATAGATAATAAGAGCCACAGGCTTTGCAGCGGCAACTTTGATTGGTAAAGAGCCAAAGATAGGGCAGTACTATGCCTGTCAACAGTAGCATCAAGGAGGGCATGACTCAATGAACGTTATTTAAATAGGAATACAAACCCTATGATGGAATGAGTCCCGATAGATCGTATTGATTATCTGGTGGCCTGAACCTGATAGAACCCAAATAAAAAAGGAGCAAGTATAAACCTGCTCCTTTTCAAAAGTATGTATGTAGGCTTTACTGTTTCAGGATTTTGATCAGTTTGTTTTCCGTCGAGGTGTTGACCTGTAGGAAGTACATTCCTGCCGAACGACCAAGCTGCACCCGAATCCGTTCAGTTTCCCCTGCCTGCTCAATAGCGGTTTCACTTACTTTCTGACCAGAGCCATCAATTGTCTTTAATGAAAGCGCCTGGCCACTAACTCCACGAACCTCAACTTCTACACTTTCATTAGCTGTTGGGTTACCGAAGACAGTAACTGTCAGTGAAGATTTAAGTTCGTTACCCGCTGCTAAACGGCCACCACCTGTGGCATAAACGGTATAGTAGAAACCACTGTAAACTGTATTCCCACCATCATCCACTGCACCAATAGTGATTCCGTAGTAACCTGGCTGAGTTGGCGTACCTGAAACCTCTCCGGTGCTTGTGTTAAGCGAAAGACCTGGAGGCAATGGGCTCGAAATATAACTAATCGTACGGCCCTCTGGATCAGAAAATGCGTAGGCAGTTGGAATAGTTGTAGAGACTCCCACAGTACCGCTTTGTGGGGTTGTAATACCACTTCCAACTACATAAGGAGGCTCATTTATAGCAGGATTCAGATAGATGGTCAAATAGAAACCGCTGTAGGCTGTATTACTACCATCATCGGTTGCCCCAACGGTGATCCCGAACGTACCGTAGTTGGTAGGTGTTCCCGAGATTACGCCATTGGCCGGGTTGAGGGTCAAACCAGCAGGAAGCGGACTTGAGATGTAGGTTAATGTACGACCTTCCGGATCCGAGAATGCGTAGGCAGTTGGAATAGTTAAAGAGATACCAATAGTACCGCTTTGTGGGGTTGTAATACCACTTCCAACTACATAAGGAGGCTCATTTATAGCAGGATTCAGGTTGATGGTCAAGTAGAAACCGCTATATACTGTATTACCGCCATCGTCGGTTGCACCAACGGTGATCCCGAATGTACCGTAACTGGTAGGTGTTCCCGAGATTTCACCAGTGACTGGGTTGATGCTCAAACCGCCAGGAAGCGGGCTTGAGAGATAGCCCAACGGGCGACCTTCTGGATCTTTGAAGGCATAGGCTGTCGGAATACTTAGGGCTACCCCTTTGGTACCTGTTTGCGGGCTTGACAGGCCGCTTCCAACGATAATTGGCGGATAATTTATTGCCGGATCCAGAACAACGTTTAAGAAGTATCCGCTGTATACTGTGTTCCCACCGTCATCGGTTGCACCTACAGTGATACCATATTGACCTGGAGCCACTGGTGTACCCGAGATAACCCCAGTCGTTGGGTTCAGTGTTAAACCTGGAGCCAATGGGCTCGACACATAGGTAAGTGTCCGGCCTTCTGGATCAGCAAATGCAGTAGCAGTAGGGAAATTGTAACCATCATTCAGATACGTCGACTGCGGGGTCGTAATGCCGCTACCAACCACATAAGGAGGCTCGTTAATACCTGGGTTCAGGTTGACAGTCAGATAGAAACCGCTGTATGCTGTATTACCACCATCATCAGTTGCCCCAACGGTAATCCCGAATGTACCGTAGTTGGTAGGTGTTCCCGAGATAAGACCTGTTGTCGGGTTAAGCGTTAATCCAGCTGGCAGTGGGCTTGAAATATAGGAGAAAGGGCGCCCCTCTGGATCAGCGAATGCATAATCCGTTGGTATTGAAACCGCCGTTCCCTTCGTAACCGCTTGGGGTGTGTTGATACCAGTAGCTACAACATAAGGCGGGTAGTTGATCGCTGGATTCAAGATCACATTCAGGAGGAAACCCGCATTTGTGTTTAGGCCGCCATTATCCGTTGCTACAACCGTTACACCAAATTGGCCTTTTAAGGTTGGTGTACCCGAGATGATACCCGTGCTCGGGTTTATACTTAATCCCGGCGGTAAGCTACTGGACGAATACGTAAGTGGACCGTTTTCTGGGTCAGTAAACGCATAGGCTGTAGGGGTTGAGAAGGCAGCGTCCAGCGTAGCTGTTTGTGGGGAGGTAATACCACCTCCTACTACCGTTGGCGGCTGGTTCAGCATAGGTGTTCCCGGAAGAACATTCAGGTTAAAGCTGGTACTGACAGATAAGCTATGGGTATTGGTCGCTTTTACGAGAATAGTGCTGCTTCCGGTTTGTGATAGCGGGCCTGTAATCACCGATCCGTTAAAGAACAAACCTGATGGAAGCGTGCTTACACTTAGCGTCAAAGGATCATTATTCGGATCGCTAAAGGTGTTAGCCGGAATCACATACACGAAGTTAGTGCCTACGGTAGCCGTCTGATTAGGAATGGTGTTTGAAACAACCGGAGGGGCAGAGCTAGTTGAGGCCGTAATCGTAATGGTGGCACTGCTCACATCGCTCAGACAGCCATTGGCTGAGCAGGCCGTCGACAGAATCATCAAGCCAGTCTGGCTGGTTGGAATACTGATTGCACTACCCGGAGCAACGGTATTGACACCCGCAGGTGTTCCGAAGTTGTTGAAATACTGAATGATCCCGCCCGAACATCCTGTTGCTGTGATGCTAACGCTCGGAGAATTCTGAGCGACTGTTAGCGAGCTTGGATTTAAGGTTGGTGGCGTTAAACCACAGGGATTGGTAAAGCTTGAAGCCGACGTTAGGGTTGGCTTCATGGATGGATGCTTGGGAGCAGCCAGGGCGTGGACAGCAATCGTTAGGCCGAGTAGTAACCCGAGGCACCGTGTAACGACTAAACAGAAGTGATTTGGTAGATGTAATCGCATAACAATGAATGAGTTATCTACAAAGGATAGTGGACTGACTCAAAGATAAATGAAAAAAGAGATAAGAAACTACTTAACGAGACTAGTATATGGTCATCTCTGCCGTTTTTAGAACTATATATTTATTATACGGCGAAGCCAGAATATTGTTATTCACGCAGTTGATTCGTCAGATAACCTGAATGATATTGACGAAGCAAAACATCCAGTTGATTGCCAGATTTTGGCCTGTAAGCCACGTTTGCACCGCTGCCATTGTAGGTATACTCCCAACGGAACTCCTCCGAACTGCGAAGTCGAACCCGCTTTCCCTGAACGATTCGGCCAGGTGGAATAGGGATTGTAAAATTGAAGCCAGCCGTAGAGCCTCTTGTGGTTTTTGATACATATACACCGACCTCTACCGAAGTAAACTGCCGAATTAAATCAAACCGCCCACCCTGATCCCCATAGAGAAATTGACCAGCCGACAGCTTCAGCGTGACATCCCTGGCATTGATCCGGTAAGCCACATCGCCAACTAACGTTAAGTTTTTCAT
>Ga0209933_1000491_pt1 | contig 70154 bp, 64 predicted proteins | sample ThiBiot_300_biof_FD_183944 | JGI IMG/M metagenome (GOLD analysis project Ga0209933, IMG submission 183944) | Wastewater bioreactor microbial communities from Cape Town, South Africa - Thiocy_cont_300_biof (SPAdes) | ecosystem: Engineered > Bioremediation > Thiocyanate > Unclassified | place...
CGCGCCGGTCGAACAGGGCGGTTCCAAACTGATGTTCGAGTTCCTGAATGTGCTTGGTCACGGCAGGCTGCGTAACATACAGCTCAGCGGCTGCTTTGGTGAAACTCAGCCGTTTGGCCACGGTATAGAAGACATTCAGGCGGAAGGATAGCATATGGGGGTCCAGAACTACGATTAGTTAGGACAAAGGTAGTTGTCGGCTCGTATTTGTCGGCGATTTACTTAACCCGTTCGTATTGATAAAAGCCAAATGTCATTTGCTGCGGTAATGCAAATGACACAGCTCCATCAGCCGCTACGGCCATCCGGAAGCTTTTTCCCTGACCCATTAAGTGCGTAAACTGATAGGTGCCGGGTAACAGGTTCATGAGCTTCATTTTGGCAGCACCCGCTTTATTCTGCTCCCGGAATACTAATACATAGCCGACAGACTGGTTTTCCGAAATGGATTGAAAGCCTGTCCAGCTTGTACCCGATGGTTCATTACCAATTGGAAATAGCTGGCCATTATGCCACGCTCGCCACTGTTTTTTATAGGCATTAATCAGGCCGGTAATGGCAAATGCCTCTGGTGGCAAATTGCGGGCTTCCATCCAGGCCAACGGCTGAGCAGGCATGGTAATGGCAAACAAGTAATCGAAGGGGTAGTGTGCCGGGCTAAATGAGTCGCCCTGGGGATAGCGATCCTGATTACGCCATTTGTTCAAAAACTCGATCTGCAAGCGCTGGGGCGGCACATACCGGGCCAGCATCCACAAATTGCGCAAGGTGAAATGCGGATAATAATTTCCCCAGTCGGTATAGCGGTTTTCCAGAAACAGATTACCGTACTCATAAAAATAATGGTACCCAAACCGTCGGCCAGCCGTCACATCCAGGTTAAATACGGCTTCACCGTTTGTGCTGGCCATAACCGTATCGAGCATTTTTCGGAAGTTGATTTCGGCCTGTTTATCGGCAATCCGCACCCCGTCGATCTTCCACATCCGAATGCCATAGTGTCGGTATTGGTCAATCATCACCTGCGCATCCCGATCCCAGTATTTGAAGCTACTATCGACACTCGGATTGAACCAGGTGGAAAGCGTAATACCTCGCTTTTTACCCGCTTCCATAATCCGGCTAAAACCCGTCGGGAACTTCTTAGGGTCGGGTAACCAGTAATTGGGTTTGCGCCAGATGTCTTTGAAGCTCCCTCCCTGAAACGCCGAATTGGCACTTTTCCCTTGCTGCCAGCCATCGTCGAGCTGGAAATGAGTGATACCCAATTTTTCACCTAATTTCAGTTCGCGTAGCACAAACGCTTCGTTGATGTTCTTATCCTGCCCCCGATCTCCCCAGGTATTGAGCAGAATCATCTCATCGCGGTTAGGCTGCCGTATTCGCAAATTCTGTTGATACGACCGGAGCGCTGTCAGTTGCCCCGTTTCGCCACCCAACCAAACGCCAAGCACCAGGCTATACCCACGAACCCATTCATCATCGCGTAGGTCAGTTGGCCCTATACCAATACCAGCCGCCCGCATCTCGTTGAATTTTAACGAGAAATCGAAGCCAGGGTAAGCGAGCTGTACGCCCGATACAGGCGCTTCTTTGAGCCAGAAAATCCCCGTATCGGTTCCTACTTCGTCCAGAAACAATAGGTTACCCCGCAATCGTACTTCCTGACGATACGCTAGTCGGGTATATTCCTGCACCAGTGTGTTATTCTGGTCGGTAGCATCGAAAAATTCCACCGATTTTCCACGCCAGTGAAGTCCGGGAAGGGCGAGTCGGTCCAGCACGACAGCATTGGCCTCGCCCTCTTTTTGGGTTGCCAGGGATTCAAGATTACGTAAATCGTAGGCTTGTTGAACCTGTTGCTGCCAGTCAGGAGCGCGCCCTTTCAGGTAATAATCGCAGGCAATAGCCGGGCAGTTGGGATAGATTCGAAAGACCCGTTTTACCCATACATCTCCTAATGAAACGACTACCTGCGCTTCCAGATGGGCAGGTGTTCGGCTGGTTTCGGCAACGGGTTTCACCGTAAAGCTGCCATTGGCCGGATTACCCACTTTAGCAGGCAAGGCAAAATCAGCGTTTTTGTTCGCCAATACCCATTTCTTCCCGGTTCGTTTATCCTGAAGGGCGAATGAACTGAGATTTCCATTCTGAAATAGGTAGGTACGCTGTATCAGTGAGTTGCCTAAAATGAGCGTATCACCCTTCCGAATGGCCTGGCACGACGATAGGTCCGTTTGCCCGTGGGTGGGTATAAAAGAGCAGGTAAACAGGAAGATCGCTATAAATAAACCCCTCATTGGCAATAGATTGTATTGGTTTTCAGAAATCTTGATTGTTCAACGTGGTGGCAGATGCTACGGTGAGATTTCTTGATTCGGTTTTGAGAAACCTCACCGTGTCGGGTTCTTAAACCCGACACCACGCAAGTCACGCAAAAAAGGGAACAGGCAATGGCTGCTCCCTTTCGTAACGCGGGTGGTAACCCACGATTGGCGTATCATAGCGCGGGTTACCACCCGCGTTACAGATTAATACCCCGGATTTTGCTGAATTTTTGATCGGTTAATGTCGATCTGGCTTTGGGGGATTGGATCGACCAGATTGTTTTCGGTTAACACATTTACGAGTCGTATCTGGTCTTTTTTGCTGTTCAGAACCGGAATGGCCCGGTCAGTACGGACAAGATCATACCAGCGCTGCCCTTCAAAAGCAAATTCGACCCGACGTTCCTGCTCCATTGCCAGCCGGAATGCCTGCTGAGTCGGAATATCCGTAGCCGTTTTGCTGGCCAGCCCTGCCCGGTTACGAATTTTGTTCAGGTACGCAAATGCGTCGCCATTGGACTGATAGCCCACTTCGTTCAGGCTTTCTGCATACATGAGCAACACATCGGCATAGCGGATCACAGGAATGTTGTTGCCGTTATCGCCATTAGTGGCTGGCGTGTCATAGTACTTCTTCACAAAGTTGTACGGAATGGTTTGCCCGCTGGCATTTACGTATGAGGTTGCCAGCGAGACGTCTTTACGCTTATCGCCCGATTCATAGGCATTGATCAGATCGGCTGTGGGCTGGTTGTTGCCGCCACCACCAAATGCAATCACGGCATTGCCTGAGTTTTCGGGTGCGAACGAATTTGGCCAGGAGTTTCCTTCGCCAGCCCCACCCGATTTGTACTGCACATCGAACACCGATTCCTTGTTGTTCTTATTGCTTACTTTGAAAACATCGGCATAGTTTGGCAGAATATCGTATACACCCAGATCGATCACTTCTTTAAGCTTCGCAACTGCCTGAGCGTATTTCTTTTCGGTCAGATACACTTTGCCCAGTAACGCTTTTGCCGCTCCTTTCGTGGCCCGGCCGACTTCGGCAGTGGCATACGAAACCGGCAACACCCCTTCGGCATCGGTCAGATCTTTCTCAATCTGAGCATATACATCCGCTTTGGGCGACCGACCGTACTCATACCCTTCGTCAGGATTAGAAATGGCCTTCAGCACCAGAGGCACATCCCCGAACGTACGTACCAGATTGAAATAGACCATTGCCCGCAGAAATTTGGTTTCAGCGATGTAGCGGTTCTTCAGGTTTTCATCCATCGATACTCCGCCAATTTTATCCAGAATGGTATTGTATCGGGCAATGGCGGTATAGCTGTCGTTCCAGCGACCGGAGATAAATGGGTTCGTCGTTTTGATGTAAAACCGATCAAATTCATCCTGATCCGTTACCGAACCGGAGGCCGGGGGCACTGTATTATCCGAAGCCACATCACCAAAAACGTAGCTATTCCCGAAAATACCACCCGATTGTAAAGAGGCATATGCCCCATTGACCGCATTCTTGAAATCATCAGCTGTCTTGTAAAAATTATCTGATGTAGCCGATGAGATGGGTTTTAAATCCAGAAACTCTTTGCTGCATGAGCTGAGCGTCAGGCTGAACAGCAGCGATATATAAATTTTAGATACTTTCATTGTTTTTGTCATTAGGGTTTACCGATGAGGCTCTTAAGCGCCAACGCGTTCCATCAAAATCCTAAGTTCAGACCTACTGTAAACGTCTTGGCCAGTGGATAGTAGCCGTAATCGACACCACCCGTCAGCGGACCTTCGTAGTTGCTAACCTCCGGGTTGTAGTTCAGGTACTTGGTCCAGGTATGCAGGTTCTGCGCTGACAGATAGATACGGGCCTGCTGAATTTTTGCTTTGTTCAGTAACGCCTTCGGCAGTTGATAACCCAGGCTCAGGTTCTGAATCCGCAGGTACGAGCCATCCTCCACCCAGCGCGACGAAACGGCATTGTTGTTCCCTGTTGTCCGGGCGTTAGCGCGGGGGGTTACTCCATCGCCGGGGTCACTCTCCGACCGCCAGCGTGTCAGCACGGTGGTGATCTGGTTCGCGTTTCCTTCCAGGTTCTCGAAAAAGCGACGACTTAAGTTCAGAATCTGTCCACCCTGTGTTCCCTGTATAGCAATGCTCAAGTCAAAGCCTTTATAGCTAAACGAATTGGTCATTCCATAGATAAACTTCGGCTGGTTGTTACCGATGATGGTCCGGTCGTCGGCCGTGATTTTTCCATCGCCATTCACATCCTCGTACTTCACGTCGCCGGGTCGGGCGGTGGCATCGTGCGGGTAGCTATCCAGATCAGCCTGATTCTTGAAAATACCAATCTGCTTATAGCCATAGAAACTACCAATAGGCGAGCCAATCTGGGTGATGTTGGTTTCGTTCACACCACTGTTGCTTCGGATCGGATCGCCCGTGGGTCCAAGTGCCAGCACTTTGTTGCGGTTCAGCGACAGGTTGGCACTGGTATTCCAGACAAAGGCCCCGGTCATGTTGCGTGTATTGATCGAAAACTCCCAGCCTTTGTTCTCCATTTTACCAATGTTCTTCACAGCCGATGTAAACCCAGTCAGTGAAGGGACGTTGACCGACAGCAGCAGGTCTTTGGTAATCCGGTTGTAATAATCCACAATCAGGTAGATGCGGTTGTTGAACAGACCCAGATCAATACCGGCATCAAATTGTTGATTCTTTTCCCAACCTAGATTGGCATTACCTAACGTGCCAGGAGCTAAACCATTCGCCAGGTTGTTATTAAAGCTGTAATTGTCCGACCGCAACGTGGCGGCATAGGGGTAATAATCAGGACTACCACCCGATTGGAACGCATTGTTACCAGAGAGGCCGTAACTTACCCGGAGCTTGGCTTCCGACAGGCTGGGAATACCTTTCATGAAATTCTCCTCGCTAAATCGCCAGCCCAACGAAGCCGCCGGGAACGTACCCCAACGATTCTCTGGCCCAAAGATCGACGACCCATCCCGACGAACCGACACATTCAAAAGGTACTTGCTTTTGTAATTGTAATTAACCCGGGCGAAATACGATGTAGAGGCATTATCCCGGCGGCTAGAGGTAATGGTCGATGTAGTACCATTGGCGCTGGCGTTCAGCGTTTCGACCACATCGTTGGCGTATGAGCTGCCCGTGCCGGAACTGTACTGATACTGAAAACGGGTCGCTTCCATACCCACCAGCACATCCAGATTATGCACCTCATTCAACGTTTTGGTGTAGGTCAGCGTCTGGTTGAACAGCCAGCTAATCCCCTGCTCAGATGTAGCCGTCCCTTTCGCTGCATTTGGTGGCAGCAACTGATTGAGCGGCATCCGGGAGGTCTGGTACGAATTACGACGGTAGCCTGCGAAGTTAAGGTTACCTGTTGCCCGGTATTTAAAATCCTTCAGGAAGTTATATTCCAGATACGAGTTACCTAACAGATTGATCTGCTGATAGTTGCTGTGATATTCGGTAATATTGGCAATCGGATTGGTAATACCGGGATAATTATAGGGTGCCGCCAGTTCGGTTTGCGACGAATAGGTTACGCCATCGGCTGCATAAATGGGAGCCATCGGCATGGCCGACAGAGCCGCATTGATAATACCGTTATTGGCCCAGTGCCCATCAGACTGTACTTCCTGCTGATTCTTGAACGATGGATTAAGGTTCAGACCGACCCGAAGCTGGGGAGTGATGTTCACATCGACATTGGCCCGTACAGTGTACCGATCCAGGCTTGAGCCTTTAATAATACCATCCTGCTTGAGATAGCCTCCACTGACCAGATAACGAGCTTTATCGGTACCACCCGAAACCGAAAGCTGGTAATTGCTAATGGCGGCCTTGCGGAAGATCATGTCCTGATAATCGTAATAGGGCATATTAGCCACCTTGGCTGGGTCATCGAAATTGAACCAATCGTACAGTTCACCCCGTGGGTAGCGATACCGTAGATACGAACTCGGTCGGACACTGTTGGGGTCAGTAATTTTAGCACCGGGAACGTTATCCAGATAAGCCGTATTGGAAGCCTCTTTACCAAACTCGACAAACTGCTGGGAGTTGAGCAGGTCAAGTTTTTTGGTTATCTGCTGAAAGCCGGTATATACATCCAGATTCACATTGGTCTTTCCGTTTTTCCCACGTTTGGTGGTTACCAGAATGACCCCATTCGAGCCTTTAGATCCATAAATAGCCGCCGAAGAGGCATCCTTCAGCACATCGATACTTTCGATGTCGCTTGTGTTCAGCAGCCCGAATATATTGGCATCGACAATGTTGCCATCGACCACAATTAGCGGTGAATTACCCGCGCTGATCGAGCCAAACCCTCGGACCTTGATGGCGGGGGTACTACCTGGTGTACCGTTGTTCTGCTGAACGATAACCCCGGCAATTTTACCCTGTAAAGCCGTAGCCGCATTCGATACAGGCATATCTTTCACTTCCGACATAGGCACTGACGCAATGGCCGCCGTAACGGCTTCCCGCTTTTGCGTACCGTATCCTACTACAACTACTTCGCTCAGAGTCTTATCGTCCGTTTGAAGCTGAACCGACAATTGGCTGTTGTTGCCCAGGGGAACTTCCTTCGTCTGATAACCAACAAAGCTGAATACCAGTATGGGTGATCCGCCATCGGGTACATTCAGGCGGTAGGCGCCCTGCACATCGGTCGTGGTACCACGCTGAGTGCCTTTCACGATGACGCTTACACCCGGAATCCCAGCGCCCGTTTCGTCGGTAACCGAGCCCGTAACGGTACGGTCGGCGGCAACGCTCACGGGTGTTTGAATCATTCGGAGGGGTAAGAGCATTTCGGGAGCCGACGCATTCAACAGAATCCGTTTTCCGGCCAACTGATAACTGATTTGCAGCGGGCGCAGCAGTTTATCGAGCACTGTAGCTAGCCGTTCATTGGTTACATTGAGCGATACTTTCCGGCGCGACTGAATAATCCGGTCGCTGTACATAAACTCGACATCGGCTTCGCGCTCAATCGTTTTGAGGAGATTTTTTACGGTCACATCCGTCAGTTGCAGGCTAATCTGGCGATCTAGTGGTGACTGTGCATCGACGGTCGTAGCATACGTCATACCGGCAAAAAGTATGAGTAAACAGCCTTGCACGAGCGAAGTTTTCATGAGAAACAAGGCAAGAGTTCGTAGACATCTATTCTTTTCCATACAGTAAATTGAGTAAAGGGGGATAATGAAGGGTCAATAGCAGCCTTGAGCGCTAATGACGATTTGGGCATCAACGATTTGGTAAGAAGCTTTTATGGTTTGACAGATTAGATTCAGTTTTTCCAGCAGGGGCTCGTCCTGGAATTTGGCCGTCAGTGTACACTGTTTAAGTAGTTGCTCATCGAAAACAATATCGACCCCGTAGGCTTCCTCAAGCTGGGTAAAGGCCTGCGCAACCGGCGTGTCGTCGTATACGAAGACATTACGGCTAAAGCGGGAATCAATAATGGCTGGGTTGGGAATAATGGTCCGTCGGAAATGCCCTTCCAGTCGGCTGAAAACGACTTGCTGATTAGGTGTGAGCACTACGCCGGGAATATCGCTGTTGGCTTCTTTCTCCGCGCGTTGCCAGTCTTTCCGGGCAAAAACCGATACGCGCCCAGTGCGTACCACCACCTGCGCATTCGCCTGACTTTCATAGGACCTGACGGTAAAGCTGGTACCCAGCACTTTGGTTACCAACTCATTGGCATACACATAAAAAGGTTTTGCCGGATTTTTGTGAACGTCGAAAAAGGCCTCGCCGGTTAGGTAAACTTCGCGTTTCGTTCCCTGAAATTGATTGCTGAAACTGATCCGGCTGGCGGGTTGCAGAGTAACCCGGCTCCCATCGGGTAACCCAACCACCAAAGGCGTATTCGTTGTATTGACTTTCTCAATCAGTTTTGTCGACGACGCATTGACTAATTCTGCGTAGGTAGCTGGCCTGGCCGACTGTCGAACCGACCAGACAGTCCAGCCGATACCGAGTACCAGAACCAATACAGCGGCAGCCCTGGTCCACCAGCCCAGTGAGCGGTTCGCCACTACCCATACGGAAGGTTGTTTATGCGTTCGGAACTGTATCTGTTGAAGTTGCTGCTGTACGTCCGACTCCGAAATATCCCGATACGGTTTCACACTCAGGCCACCAATAATTACTTTGGCCTGCTCGGCTATATCGCGTTTTTCAGGGTACTGATCCAGCCATTGTTGCCAGAAGAGCTGTTCGTCGGGCAAACTTTGGTTACTGGCCCATCGGTTGAACGACTCGTCCAGCAGCAAATCCTCGATCTGGTAATCCTGGTAGTTTTTCATGAAGGAATAAGCTAAAAACTAGCCCTATACCTCCAACATGCAGTCGCCCTACCGATCCTACTGGAAGAAACTGCATTTTTTGCAAAAAAATTTAACCGATGAAAAAAGTCGACCGAACAGGTTTACCGAACCAGAAGCGACAATAAAGCCACCGAAAAAGCCATATCACCCTGCCAGGCATTGCGCAGTTTCTGAAGTGCTTCGTGGAGAATATTGTAGACCGACTGCCGATTCAGGACCATCACTTCGGCAATTTGTTCATGCGTGAGGCCCTGATAAAATTTAAGGAAGATGACTTCTTTCTGCCGTTTGGAGAGCTGATTGAGCAATGTTTCCAACTGCCGGACCTGATCGTGGGCGATCTCCTGCGTAATGAGCTGGTTCTCTATAGAAAACTCAACCTCAAACAGATAATTCTCCTGAATCGACTCCCAATTGGTGCCCCATTTCGCTTTTCCCCGAAAAATGCGTCGTCGTAACGATTTCAGCAGGTAAAATTTAACGAACCCCGTTTCGCGGACTGTTTGCCGACGCTGCCATAGCTCTACGAAAACATCCTGGATACAGTCTTTTATGTACTCCTCGTCGGGGTCGAAACGGATACCATACCGGAACAAAATCGGATAATAGGCCTGAACAAGCTGGTCGAACGCCACCGAATCGCCCGATCGGAAGCGTTGCCACAGGAGTGCATCATCGATTTGTTCAGCCTTCATACGCAGAGTAACCCTCTTTATTAGAAGAAAAGTATTTGGGAATCTACCCTACTTGTGTTGCCAGATCAGAAGTGCACACAGACGTTCACTACGGATTGAACAGGCGATTTAACCAATTGACAAAAAGCTGGCAGAGTTCCGTATTATGATCGAGATAGGTTTTCGTTACTGCTAACCCCATGGGCGTGCCGGGGTCTTTTTGCCAAGCTAGCCAAGTATGGATATAGGCTTTAGCCCGATGAATTTCACTGTACCGACTATCAATTGGCTGGGTTTCAAGTTGAACAAGGGCTTGTTCTACAAATGGACTCAGCAGATCATTCGGTCGAATTAGCAAGCGAATAAAATCTTCGAGCATGCCTGATTGCAAATTATCGGGCATAAGCCAGATACCGATAGTTGGGTAAATATCATGTGGCAAATGCGTGAAGCCTTCTGGGCTAGGTTGATCAGGGATTGCATAACCGAATGACGATAAAATTCCTGATAAATTTCTCCAACGTTTTTGCAAATCCTGGTCAGCATCCAATACCACGCCAATGGCTTTAATACTTTCCTGCTTTAGATCAAGGGGCAGTCGTTCTAAAATCCGACTAATACCTTCGCAATCAATCACATCGAAAGTTTCAGGGATATTGTATTTTTCACAAATGGCCCATACTACGTGTTGATCATCATTTCCCTCAACTAACAGTTTGGCGTTGAATTTCTCTCTTACTTTCATGTCAACGCACTTCGATGTTATATTCTACGGCTGTTTCCAATTCCTCTGGTGAGTAATCTATGGCTCGAACATCACCGTTGTGAAGCTGTAAACGAATGGCTTTGCCCGCTTCATCAGGCTTTTCCTGCTTAGCTAATACAGATGTAAAAGAGCGAATTGCGTCATTACTATGCGTTGTGGCAAATACCTGAATATTGAGCCGTTCAGCGAGATAAAATATAACCTCCCATAATTTTTCCTGAACAGAATAATGTAAGCCATTTTCAAATTCATCAATGAATAGGTAGCCGTTTTCGCAATTGACCATTGCTAAAATAATTGTAAGAATCCGGTTGATACCATCGCCCATTGACTGCAATGGCTGAGGATAGTTGTCATTCAGCCTTACAACTGCATATCTTTTTTTAGTCAAAGAATCTGTCCTAAACGCAATTCGTGTTACATCTTGATTGACTATTTTAAGTGCTTTTATAATATAATCTTCAGCATCGGTTGTGACGACATTATCATAAAGCTCCCCATTTTCAACCGAACTAAATCCATTAGCATTTACAAATTGATTCCTGATATTTTTAGGCCACTCAAAGGGAGGAAAACTTGGATCAGCAGGATTAATTGGTTGATGTATAAGCACATTAACTGGTCTTTTAAAATCAGTATGTTCTATTTTAAAAAAAAGCAACTCGGGGGCCTCAGGGTCACTTACATTCATAATTTCGAAGCCCATACGTAGCTCTGTACCATCAGAATCATTTATTATAATATCTCCCTCATCGGTGGGCTTAATTTTCTGATCGAGAAAAAGAGAAGATAAGCTATTCTTATTGTACTGATAACGGTCATCCGAAGAATCAAATAAGCCTCCACGTAGCCTGAGAATATTATAAACTAGCTCATATCGTCCACGGTTCGCCCACAAGTAAACCGCTTCCAGCACCGACGTTTTTCCGGTATTATTTTTCCCGACCAACAAGTTCACTCGGCCTAACTTTTCAATCGTCAGGTGGCGGAGGTTGCGGTAATTGCGGATTTCGAGCGAGCGTAACATAGGTTCGCAAAAAAGTTATATTTCAAAATACGGGGTAATATTGCTATTACACAAACAGCCCGCCACCAGTTCGTTGATAGCGGGCTGTTTCGTCAAAACGGCTTAGTTGAATCAAGGTCGAATGATGGTCCAGCCTTCCTGTTCGCGGATGATGAGTTCACCGTTGGCGCTGGGTACATAACTCACAATCGGGAATAACTCATCCTTGCTGATTTTCCGCATCCGCATGGTGTTTTCGCACATGGCCATAATGACGCCCTGCTTGTGCAGGTTTTCAATATCACTCTGGAAATAAGGCTTGTCTTTCCGGTACACGATGTTGGCCCCACCATATACAACCAGTTCAACATCCAGTTTGCCTTTCAGTCGGGGATCATTCAGCGCGTTCTGGATGCTGGCCAGCGCATGCCGGATGGTGGCCGTATCGGCCGTATTGAGCTGATAAATAGCTTTGTAACGGGACTTGGTAGGCTGGGCTCCGTGGAATGTACCCGTCTCGCTCGACTGGGCCCTTAGCGATACAACCATTCCCAGAAAGGCTACCAGCAGTAAGTAGATATGTTTTTTCATGATCAGTTTGTTTACAGTAAAACTACTTCGGTTTTCGCGCATCTGCAATGGGTTGGTAAGGTCCAAACTTATGCTGCTGTTCACTAAAGCCATCGGCATACGGGCCCGTAGGAAAGTCAATCGGTTTGGTGGCGATATTGGGCCAGTCGTTGCTTTGGTCTTTATGCGGACGCGGCATGGAGTTGACAAAGGCCGCTACATCCCAGGCTTCTTCGTCGGTTAGCTGCGGACTGGCGTAGGTAGCCCCAAACGGCATGTTGTTCTTTACGTAACCCGCAAAGCTCGACAGTCGGTAAAGTCCTGCGCCATCGTTGTAGCTTTTCGGCCCCCATAAAGGCGGATACACATACTCCGACGCACCAGCCGCCCGGATGCCTTCGCCTTTCGCTCCGTGGCAAACCTGACATTTGGCCATATACACTGCCCGACCTTTTGTGGAGTCGGCCGCCCGGTTCAGATAGGCTAGTTTTGCCAGGCCAACTCCTTCGGGTCTTTGCCCTTTCGGCACATCCGTTCCCAGCCATTGCATGTAGGCCACAATCGCTTTCATTTCCTTACTGCTGCTATCAGGCGCTTTTCCCGCCAGACTCCGCTCAAAACAGTCCGATACGCGCTTGATAATCGACTCTACTGCTCCCGAACGATCCCGAAACTTTGGGTAGGTTGAGTACACAGCCGAATAGTTGTTTCCCAATACTTTAGTTCCGGCTTCGAGATGGCAGTTCTGGCAATTCATGCCATTCGAGAGTTGCTTCACGCTTCCTTTCGGACCCAGGTATTTGGCCGTATGGGCAATCAATTCCCGACCGTAGCGAATTTGCTGTCCTTTAGCACCCGCAGGTATCCGACTATCGGCGGGTGGCTGCCAGTAGGAAGGTGGCACTAAAGCCACCAACCCAGCAACGCAAATGCATAAGCCCAAAAGCCAGTACATCCGGCGATGTCTAAAGACGGAGTAGTTCATGGTTTATGAGGAATAAACAATTCAACCAGCAACCTGGCGTGTAAATTTCATTACGGCATATCTACGTTTACCAGATTATCGTCGGCAACGCGGTCGATCAGCTTATTGTACGGATCGATTCCGGCTTTAACCGGCTTACCTTTTACAGTCACCTCGATGACATGCTCACCGGGTGTGAGGCTGTGCTTCTTCATGTAAAGCGGTACTTTGATCGTCAGACCATCTTTGTTTTTGCTGTCGCTGGTCAGAACCGCAATGTCGACCAGAACCGGCCCCTTGCCTTTGCTGATTTCCTTACCCGATTTGTCGTAATACTCTGTTGCCGAGCGTACATTCAATTTAATACGGTATTGGTCTTTCCCGATGGGTTTTGCTTCGGCCTTGGTGATCCGGTTGTCGTAAAGCGTCAGCTTCTCAAAGTTATCGGCCAGCCAGGGTTTCAGCGAATCGGGGGTGGCGGCTTTCAGAAAACTGTACCATTCGAGCGAGGTGGTGAATGGGGCTTCCTGCCGGAACCGGGCTGCCTTCATGTAGTCGTTCATGGCCTGATTGACGCGGGCTTCGCCAATGTAGTCCTGCAAGGCATACATCAGCATCGACCCTTTCTGATACCAGACGTACGAACGAGTGTCATTATCAAGCATATTGGCTTCAAACTTATCCTCAAACGCCCGACCACCCAAATACCGATCCAGGCTATATTTCAAAAACTTGGGCATGGCATCGACACCATAGCGTTCCTTAAGAACCATCAGCGCTGAATATTCAGCCATCGTTTCCGAAATCTGGTTGGCTCCCCGTGTCCGGCTGGGCATAATCTGGTGCCCCCACCACTGGTGTGCAACCTCGTGCGCGGTCACGTAATACGCGTAATCCGTTTTGTCGGCATCCCGGAAATCGCCCACCCAGCCAAACTCTTCAGAATACGGCACTGTGGTCGGAAACGACTGGGCAAAAGCAGCATAGCGCGGAAACTCCAGCACCCGCAGCACCGGATATGGGTAAGGCGCGTAGTTTTTGGTGTAATAACTCAGCGACGCTTTCATACTGGCCATAAATCGGTCGAGGTTACGGTCATGGCCGGGATGATGGTAAATTTCCAGCGCCACCTTTTTGCCATCAGGCCCCGTCCACGAATCACGTTTTACGGCGTACTTCGCTGAACACATGCTGAAGAAATAATCGGAGAAACTAGGGAGTTTGTACTGAAAATACTTGCGGGGTTTGCCATTAGGCCCATTGGCGGTCCAGGTCTTGAGCAACTCGCCCGGCATAATAGCCGTTTGGTCGGGGGTAGTTGAAATAGTGCCTTCAAACGTTACCCAGTCCGCATCGTCGGTGAATAGAAAATCGCGCAGGCCACGCGGATCATTTTGAGCCGGAACCGTCCATTCTTTCACAGGTAAACCGTACTTCTTCCGGTACTTGTCACTACTCAGCTCACCATCGACATTGTACCCAAAACCGGGAAAAATGCCCACGTTGAAGAACGTACCATTAGAAACCACTTCACGCTGATCACCACTGTTCGGAAACCCGGTATATTGCCCAGTCACGTCCATCTCCATCCGTGCCGTATCGCCCGGATTCATTGGTTTCGGAAGCTTGTAGATGTAATAGCCAAAATCCGTATCGTTCAGAATCAGCTTCGGAGCCTGCCCATCGATGGTAAACTTCGTGAGCTTCCGATGAAAATTATCAGGCGAAATGGTCAGATGAAGCGAATCGATGGGTTGATCACCTTTATTCACAATCGAGAACTGTCCGGTTGCTACCGCCTTAAACTCATCGGGGAATACATCGACCGCTAGTTTGACGCTGGTAATTTTCGGCTGTAGTACGTTCGCATATTTGTGGTATTTCTTCTCATAGTCGGCCTGTTGTTCCCGTTGCTCGTCGGCCGAATAGTAGCGGTTTTTTACACTTACGTTGGTATAAATCCAGGCGCCCATACTCACAAAGGCGAGTACCAACAACGCCACCAGTGCTATCGATAATTTGCCCATTCGCTGCCGGGCCAGTTGCCAACGCGACTTGAAACCCGTATCGGCTCCCCGATTCCAGAACCATAGGGCCAGCACCAGCAGAATGCCGCCAAAGGCATACCAGTATACCCGAAACGATGCCAGCGAAGACAGGTAATGCCCAAATCCGTTCATGTCGGAGAGCTGGACCCCACCGCCCGAAAAGGGCAGCGCCAATTTGTAACTGAACTCGGCAAACTGCGGTACGGCCCAGATAACAATGTACGTAGCCAGGGTAGCAATATGCCCCACAAACTTCTGGTTGACCATCGTATGCACGAAAAAGGCCAGCATCACCAACTGAAAATACTGCGTGAAGGCAATGCCATACGCATCGCGGAAGTAGAGCGGAAATTCGTAGTTGAAATAACCCTTCACCGTCTGGTCCAATACGCCCGATACAATGATGAGTGTACAGAGCAGCAGACAGATGTAGGTCATAGCCAACAGCTTGGCCCCGTAATTCATCCAGTCGGGCACGGGCAGGGCATCAGCAATGGTATCGTAATGGACCACTTTATCGCGGTGAACTACCTCGCCCGTGTAGAAAATAATGACAATCAGCACGAAGAAGAAGAATGTACCGTTCCGGGCTTCGAGCATGGTATAGGTAGTTGGCAAGGAGGGCGTACCATAGGTTTGTACGCCAAACCAGCCATCCAGAAACAGGAACAGCACCGCCCCGAGCAGAATGGCAATGAAATACGGGTCGCGGATGATGTTGCTAAACTCGATCCGGGCCTGTTTAACCATCTGCCCAATGTAGGTACTGACCTGAAAAACAGGCGTTGGCGTTGGCAGACTTGCCAGCGAAGGTGCTTTCTCTGTAGAAGCTTCTCCTTTGGCTTTTTTGCCCAGTTTGACGGCCAGAAACCGCGCGAAACTAAACCGAAACACCGTTAGCAAAAACACCAGCAGTGCTACGCCCAACCAGATTAGGCGATTAGTCAGTAAATCGCCTTCGAGCGGTGGTACCAGCGTATTCTGCTCCACTGGCGACCAGTATTTGGTGGCATTGTCATAAGCAAACGAGCCGAACGGATCGAGCAGGTTGACAAGGTGTTTGTTTTCCAGATCCTGCGAGAGCGTGGTACCGAGCAGATACGCAATGAACAGCAAAATACTCCCCGCATAGGTCGTAAACACCTGCTGTGAAAAAGCGACTAATGCAAAGAAAATGCTGCCGACCAGAAACATATTGGGCAACACAAACAGCAGAAACGGATAGGCATAATCGCGAAACCGAATGGGTCCGAACCGCTCGGTATTGTCAGCCAGATTAAACACCGGCCCCAGCAATGAGCCAATAACGATGCCGAGCATCCCCACCGCCATAATACCCAACAGTACGACAAACGACCCGAAATACCGGCCCAGGATGTAGCCTCGCTCGGTGATTGGGAAACTGAAGAAGTAATTTTTGGTATTGTGTTCAATGTCGCGATAGACTGGCACACCCATCACCGCTGAGGCTACCAGCATCCCGAAAATAGTCATTACCACCACAAACTGACTGATGGCGTAGGGTGAATTGACATTCGTTTTCTCCGATGCCGGTCCACTCCCATAAATAACAAACAAAAAGGTAAACAGAAACAGAATCAGGGCGTAGAGGTAAGTGGCAGGCCGTTTAAGCCGGTACGCGAGTTCAAAGCGGAAAATTTCAGAGAACATGGGGTTTCAAGGAGTTAGGAGTTAGGAGCTAGAAGTGAGGAGGTGGGCTACATAGGCTCACGTACCCATGCTACTAACGTTGGCTATTAACTGCGGTATAATAGGCGTTAAGCAAACGCGCTATTTCTTCTAAATCAGCTTGCAAATCGGCTGTATCAGCGTATTCTAAATCATGAGCCAAAATCAGATAATAATGTGATTCATCTAATGACCCCTGTGCCGTGTTAAGAAACTTGGCTTTATCGGGTATCGTCCGTTTTCGATAACCTTCTGCAATATTTCCAGGAACTGAAACAGCACTTCGTCGCAACTGGGAAGTCAGCCCGAACAATTCTTCCTTCGGAAAATGTTTGGTCAGCTTATAGATTTTCAAGACAAATTGATGAGCTTTTTGCCAGACAATGAGTTCCTTAAAATGTCGTGTTTTCTCCATTTGAAAGATGTTTACAAGGTGGGTATTTGATTTATATGCGTCAACGTACGTGGCCCGAACCTCCTCACTTCTAACTCCTCGCTCCTCACTTCTTTTACACACTCATCACCCCCATTTTCTCCGTGATTTTCGTAAAGTACACGTCCTCCAGGTCGGGGGTTACGGGGGTGAACCCGTCAAGGGGAACTTCACTGTACGCATGTAGCCTTGTTTTGCCACCTTTCAATTGTGTGGAGATAATTTGATGCGTTTGGCGATAGGTATCGATTTCCGACTTCTCAACGGATTTCTGCCATACCTTGCCATTCAACTGAGTCACCAGATCGTTCGGATTGCCCGTAGCCACGACTTCGCCCAGACAAATGATCGCCATGTCGGAACAGAGATTGGTCACATCTTCCACAATGTGCGTCGACAGAATGACAATGGTATTTTCACCAATTTCCGACAGCAGGTTATGAAACCGGTTGCGTTCGGCCGGGTCAAGACCGGCAGTTGGTTCATCGACAATAATCAGGCGGGGGCTACCGATCAGGGCCTGGGCAATGCCAAAGCGCTGTTTCATCCCACCCGAATACGTTCCCAGATTTTTCTTCCGCACCTCATACAAATTCACTTTCTGAAGCAGGCCTTGTACAATCTCTTTTCGCTCTTTGCTGTTGGCAATTCCTTTCAGCGTAGCAATATGGTCGAGCATGGCCTCGGCCGTTACGCGCGGATAAACCCCGAACTCCTGCGGCAAGTAGCCCAGCAGTCGCCGAACAGCGTCTTTCTGGGTTAGTATATCCAAGTCTCCTTCGGGCAGTCCAGTCAAACGAGCGCTTCCGCCGTCGGCTTCCTGTAAGGTTGCAATCGTTCGCATGAGCGATGACTTACCGGCCCCATTAGGGCCTAATAAACCAAACATACCCTGTGGAATGGTCAGCGAAACACCTTTCAGCGCCCGAACGCCGTTGGAATAGGTCTTGGTTAGGTCTTTAATTTCGAGTTGCATATAGGAAGCAGAAGACTATTTGGTTGAAGGGAATAGGAGCAAATATGTTGAAAGTCTGTGAATATCAAACCCAAACTTTTGCCGACGGTACTAATTTGATTTGAAAGGCATAAAAAAAGCGCTTCAATCACTTGAAGCGCCATCCATTTAGAGGACTATACCTACCCCTTCGGGCGTTTGTAGAGGGGGACGGTGCTGCACGGTTCGCCAAACAACAGGCTCTGAACGACCGGGCGCAGCACGCGGGTCAGTTCAACATAAGCGGCTGTAGGAACCGGCACTTTCGAGCAGCCTTTTACCACCACCCGCACATCCCGATATTCTTCAGGATTAATCCGCGCGATGGCATCGAAGTACAGTTTTTCTTCCAGATCAGTCAAACTCCCGAAAACAATAGCATGGGCATATGGCTGTAATTGTAGTGTTAGCAGCATATACGCCCAAGTGGGTATGATCGCATCTTCAGTGCAGGTGATGGCCACGTTTTTACCCGCGTACTGGCTCCAGTCGTGCTCTTTCAGAAAGGCGCGAAAATCTTTCTCTTTCAGGATTAGGCCCATGAACAGATTATCTTTCAGGTCGTAGACAACCCGTTCACCAGGGTGATAATAATCCTCCAGATCGAGCGTGATTAGCCCGCTATTGGCAACTCTATTAACGATTTCAGCTTCCATCGTTTTCAATGAATAATGGATAATGTATAATGAACATGGGAGCTACAGACATTATCCATTGCCCATTATACATTATCCATTACAACGGCAATTTAGCCCTGAAAGGTTCTGATAAAACATACACAGGCTGTCGGCTTTTTTCGTACTTTTGCTTTTATATATCAACTAGAAACTGACTAAGATACCTGGCCTATGAAATTTATAGTTTCCTCGTCTGTCCTGCTAAAAAACCTTCAGCATATTAACGGCGTCGTGGCCACCAATCCTATCGTTCCAATCCTCGAAAACTTCCTGTTTCGCATTGAGGATGGGACGCTTACGGTAACCGCTTCGGATCTGCAAACGACCATGACGACTCAGATTCCGGTTGAATCGAGCGAGAATGGAGCGATTGCGATTCCAGCCAAATTATTGCTTGATACCCTCCGTAGCCTGCCCGAACAGCCGGTTACGATCAATATAGATACAGATACGTTTGGTACCGAAATTCTGACCGATAACGGCCGCTATAAACTGTCGGGCGAGAATCCGATTGACTTCCCCAAACTGCCGACAGTCAACAAAAACATGTCGGTCGACATGCCTTCGGATGTCTTGCTGGGGGCTATCAATAACACGGTTTTCGCGACCAGTACCGACGACCTTCGCCCGGCCATGACCGGGGTGCTGTTACAACTCACCAGCGAAAATGCTACGTTCGTAGCTACCGATGGCCACCGGCTCATTCGCTACCGCCGGACCGACCTCAGTGCGTCGGGCAGTACGTCGATTATTATTCCGCGTAAAGCCCTGCAACTGCTGAAAGCTTCGTTGCCGGAGAACACACCCTTGACAGCTGAATTTAGCCAGTCGAATGCGGCCTTTACGTTTGGCCCGACTAAATTAATCTGCCGCCTGATCGACGAGCGGTTCCCGGATTACGAAAACGCTATCCCGACCAACAATCCGAATGTGATGACCATCGGTCGGACTGACTTGCTGAACTCGCTCAAGCGGATTATGATCTACGCTAACCGGACTACGCACCAGATTCGGCTATCACTAAAGGCAAACTCACTAACCATTTCGGCCGAAGACCTGGACTATTCCAACGAAGCGAACGAAAAACTCCTTTGCGAGTACGATGGCGATCCGATGGAAATTGGCTTCAATGCCAAACTGCTGTCGGAAGTACTGAGCAACCTCAGTGCGAAAATGATTTCGCTGGAGATGTCGGCCCCGAACCGCGCCGGTCTGCTGATTCCAGCCGACAAAGAAGAGAATGAAGACATCCTGATGCTGGTAATGCCCGTGATGTTGAATACATACGCTTAATTTTTAAGGAGTTAGGAGCGAGGAGCGAGAAGTGAGAATGGCGGACGCAAAAGATTGCTGCCGGATGGATTCTCACTTCTCGCTCCTCGCTCCTAACTCCTTTATACCCTCATGAAAAAGCGCACCGCACCTGCACTGATTTTTATTTTTATCACGTTGCTGATCGATGTGACGGGTCTGGGGATTATCATTCCCGTTTTCCCGAAACTGATTGAGCAGCTTATTCATGGTAACATCAGTCAGGCGGCAAGCTGGGGGGGATGGTTGACGTTTTCCTACGCAGCCATGCAGTTCCTGTTTTCCCCTATTCTGGGTGGATTGAGCGACCGCTATGGCCGTCGGCCAGTCCTGCTGTTTTCACTGCTCGGTTTTGGCTTAGATTATGTGCTCCAGGGATTTGCACCCAGCATTGGCTGGTTGTTTGTAGGGCGGGTTCTGGCTGGTATTACAGGAGCAAGCTTTACAACCGCTACAGCTTACATAGCCGATGTGAGTCCTCCAGAAAAGCGGGCGCAGAACTTCGGTCTGGTAGGGGCAGCCTTTGGAGTGGGTTTCATTCTCGGCCCAGCGGTTGGTGGCTTTTTAGGACAATACGGTCCACGCGTGCCCTTTTTTGTAGCGGCTGGCCTTACCATGATTAATTTCCTATATGGCCTGTTCATCCTGCCCGAATCGCTTGACGAAGCCCACCGCCGTCCGTTCGACTGGAAGCGAGCCAACCCCGTAGGCTCACTGATGCAGCTAGGTAAGTACCCGGTGATTCTAGGACTTGTTGCATCGCTGGTTTTGATCTATATAGCCGGTTTTGCCGTACAGGGTACGTGGACGTTCTATACGATGGAGAAATTCAAGTGGGACGAAAAAACAGTCGGTCTATCATTAGCGGCTATTGGTCTCTCATTTGCCATTGTGCAGGGTGGCCTTACCCGAATCATTATCCCCAAACTGGGTCAAGAGCGCTCGGTATACGTCGGGCTGATGTTCAGCGCCATTGGTTTTCTGCTGTTTGCCTTAGCCACACAAAGCTGGATGATGTTCGCGTTTATGGCCGTTTATGCGATGGGCGGCATTGCAGGGCCGTCAGTTCAGGGCATTATTTCTACACAGGTTCCGGCCAATGAGCAGGGCGAGTTACAGGGCGCGTTAACCAGTCTGACCAGCACGACGTCGATTTTCGGACCGCTGATTATGACCAACCTGTTTTCGTATTTCACTTCGCCCAAAGCACCTATTTATCTGCCTGGCGCGCCATACTTTTTAGGCTCTTTACTGGTCATTATCAGCGCGTTCCTGGCCCGCCGTGGCTTCAAGCGGAACATGATTACTGAATCAAATCCAACCCAGCCAGCCAAGCCCGAAGCTGACGATATTGCACGTGAAGCCGACCAGCAGACTATAACGCCAGGAGGTCTTCCATAACGAGCGCACCCAAAAGCTTTCTACCAACGATACCACCCCTTCGAGCAGGTAAATATTCCCGCCAAACCTTGACCAGTAATAGACTAGAAATGGCCAGGTCGATCCACTGATCAGTAAACCCAGCCAGAAAATGTTCAGGGGTGTATCCCGCTTTCGGATAAACAGGAACAATAGCGGAATTTCAATTAGCCACGTTTTGACCAGGTAAATCCACATTATTGTTTTCGCTTCCAGAAATACAGAACAGCCAATAGTGCGCCTACCGCGAATATACCGGGCACCAGCCAACCCAATTGAGTCATCGTTTCTTCCCGACGGATATCTTCTCGTCCGCTAGCGTAGGTATATACCTCATTATCTGAGGATATAATAAGTGTGTCAGATGTTAGGGTTTTAATTGTCCACACATCTTCTACACTTACTGCTGAATCGGGCTCCGCAATAAAATCGTGTGGGTATATATCGGCATCCGCTCTGATAAGCTTAGGGTTGGCCGTAAAATAATGCCCATACTGGTGATTATCTCCATTAGGGCTTTTCGCCGGATTTGCCTGAATATCGCCGACGTTAAAATCTGTTTTGGGGATGGCAAAAATAGTGGTGTGGCTTTGTTTATTTAGGCCAACATGCTTTTCATCCAGTATGGAATAACTATCGCCGAATCGATCCTGAGCGTATGCCAGGAATACATAATTCGGATACTGATTGACATTAGCCAGCCGAAAATAAGCCTCAACCCGTCGTTGCCCTGTAGGAATTATATCGGCCCGAAGGCTTGGAACAGAGCTCGCAAAAAACAAGCCAGGCAGAACTAATCGCCAGAGGTTCATGCGTGATCGCTTGCGTGTATACGAAACGATCATAGTTGTTTGCGTTTACGAACCCGACGCACAATCAACAGAACGACTACTGCCACTACGCCGATCACCAGCGTATAGTCCACTACAGGATACCCTGTCGGCTCGCTGTTAACAATGTCAGCAAATACCTGCGAAAAGGAGCCGAGCAACAGCAAGGCGAGGATGAGTTTTGTCATAGTTGTATAGGGCTTATTGGCAGGATTATTTACCACGTGTTATGCTTACTGTAACGCGGGTGGAAACCCGCGACATTCGACTGAATAGCGCGGGTTTCCACCCGCGTTACAACGAATCAATCATCTATCTCTCCGCTTACGAACGCGCTGAACAATTAGTAGTATTACCACAGCAAAGACACCAATAACTAATGTGCTTGTTAGTGGTGAAGAATGATGGGGCGGCCCTTTATGAGGAATTTCATCCGCAAAAGCGGGCAAAACGCCATTGGTAAAAAGCAAGAGCAGAGGCCATATTTTCATGATGCGATGGGGCTATACTTCGGTTAACAACACTTATAAAAGTCAGTTATAAGGCTAGGTTAGTTGGTGGCGGTCGGCCGACCAGAACGAATAGTAAAGGCACCAGGCCAGAATACCCAACAGAAGCAACTGGGTAAATAGCGAAAAATAAGAACCCAGCGAAATAGATGAGATTAGCCCACCCAGCGCAATAGCCAGTCCGAACGTAGCCCCACTCACGGTAGCCGGTGTATTTGGGAAAAGCCGCTGGAGCGCTACTACACTGACAGGTGTCAACGATTGTAACAGCCCTGTTCCAAGCATTAGCCAGAACAATCGGCGATACCCCCAGCCGAGGGCCGGTATAGCAATACCCAGTGCCACAAGCGTATACGGTTTCCAGGGAATCCGGTCGGTCAGCCAACCACCGATCAACTTACCCGCCATTGCCGCCAGCGCGATATACAGGAGCCAGTCGTATTGATGCGCGTAAAGCAACTGAATCATATTCCACACTGCCGACCGCATCGCAATCGCTGTCAGCAGTAAGATCATCAGATAGTCATGACGATCCAGTTGAGGCTTTTCTGGAACTACCAGTTGTGGTCGACTCAGGGGTAGTTTAACGTTGCCGACGATCAGGGCAAGTATGAGTAATCCGCATATCAGAAGATAACTAACGCCAGCCCAATGCATCGTGCCTGACCAGCCACCTAGTGCCAGACCCAGTACGCCAAAGGCGGAGAAAATGCCTACAAACCGTGATTTCTCTGGAAAGCTTCTTAGGGTGATAGCCCCACCCGCTACATGGTAGATAGCTGAGCTTAGTCCGGCCAGTACTACGGCAGGCCAGATTAGATCGTTGCCCAACAAGACCAATGCCCCTGCCATACTCAGCAGAGAGATGATGGCGGCCTCCCGGTAGTGCCCAACGCGGTCGAGCCAGATTCCGGCAGGCAACTGCCCGCCAAAAGCCAGCAGGTTGTAGAGCATGATGGCAACACCTAAGTCGGTAAACGAGGTATTGGCCGAAAAACCGCCTACCAGATAACCAGCTGCTGCGTCCGAAAACCCATGCCCCATACCCAGTGCCAGCACCGTAGGCTGATAACGGTCAGCTCTTGCTGGCGAACCACTTAATTTACGCATAGTGCCTGTCAATCAAACAATTGAACAGGACAAAGATCAAGCATAAGCACCCCATTTTCAATCCGGGAAAACCTATATTTTACTGAAGGAAAACCTATACTTGAAGGCAGTACTATCTTATTTGATTACCTGGACGGTCGAAAGCAAACCCAGAATGGCTACTCTTTAGTAAACTCAAGCCCGTCGATCAGCAGTTTATCCACCTTTCCCATTTTATCGAACAGAAACCGGGCCTGCGCCTTTCCATACCAGGCTTTCTGATAAGGTCCATAAAAGGTATCGTACTGCCAATGGGCCAGATTTGCCTGCAGATTGTTATCGTTGATATTGACGGCTAATCCATCACCCTGTACATTCACCACGGCCTTCCCATACAATGGACTGCTGTAGGTTCCGGCGTACGATGCCAGGGGTAAAACAGGTGATGTATTCCTTATCCGGTCTTCGTAGAACTCATTGATCGCCTGCTTTCGCTTCTTTTTCAGCCCATCATATACTGTTTTCAATTCCGCACTCCAGTCCCGATTACCCCCCAAAGCAAACCAGTCGAATGTTTTGTACATCAACGCATGGCGCACTTCGGCATGGTCCAAGTTCCCAAAAATATAGACCCCTAACTTTTCGTCGGGTAGCTGTCCAGTAATGGCTGTCAGCCCCGCCAGACTTCCCGTATGAAAATTGACTTTATGCCCTTTATAATCATGCTGATACCAGCCCAGTCCATACGTCCGCCAGTTGGGTTTCAGGACCGACATAGTTGGGTATTCGTCCTCGGGGAAGAACGTTTGCGGGGTGAACATTTCGGTCCAGGTTTCAGGCTTTAACAGACGGCCACCTCGGTATTTGCTGCTGTCCAGCATACAGATAACCCACTTACTGATGTCATCAGCCGACGACCAGACGGCACCTGCCGAACCAATTTCACTATCTGCTCCGTAGTCAATAACCCGAATCGTATCGTTGATGGCGTAGTGCGGTCGGGTCTGATTATCGTCTTTGATATAACTGCGTTTGGGGGCCGTGCGGACCATACCGAGGGGATTGAACACACGCTCTTTCAGAAACTCAGCCCAGGTTTTTCCGGCAATCCGCTCAATAATTCGCCCGGCGGCTGAGTAAAACGTATTCTGATAGGCAAATCCTGCGCGAAACGAATAGCTGGGTTTCACCAACCGCATTCGCAGAAACATCTCATTGGCCGGAATAGTCATAGCACCCGTCATGAAATCGGTACTCCCGATACCGGTATCATGAATGAGCAAATCCCGTACCCTCAGTTCGTGGGTTACGTAAGGGTCGTATAGCTGGAGTTCGGGCAGGTATTTGCTGACGGGATCACTCCAGGCGAGTTTACCCTCATCGACCAATATGCCCAGCAACGTAACGGTCATTGCCTTGGTGGTTGAGGCACAGGCAAATAAGGTTTGTATATCCACAGGCTCTGGTTTGCCCAGCTCCCGAACGCCGTACCCTTTCTTAAAAATTACCTTATTGTCTTTAACGACCGTTATGGCCATACCCGGCACCTGCCATTGCCTGCGGGCGGCCTCTACATAGGTATCAAAATCCTGAAGTTGTCTGGAAGAAATGGGCTTTTGCGCCCACAGCGAAACGGTGCTCAATACGAGCAAACCGAGAGTGGATAGTTTCATGTAGCTTATGCATAGGTTGTAAATGGCATAATATACAGAATACTTCCCTGTAAATCATGCCATTTACAACCTATTCATAAACTAAATACAATAGTAAACCGGAGCATCATAGCATCTTCGGTCTTTAGCCCCATCAACGAGGGACGCTCAATGTTGTGATCAGTCATATTCACCGGGAACTCACCCGTCAGAGTCATCTTATTCCCATTGTCTTTGCGGGTGGCGTTCAGTGTGACAGGCTTAGATACCCCATGAAACGTTAGCGTTCCCTTTGCTGTAAGTGCCCCATTATCGCCTGCTTTAATATCTGAACTGGTAAAGGTTACATTCGGGTATTTGATGCCTTCCATCGCTTCTACAGCGTGAGAGTCCCGATTATTATTATCGCTGTCGAAGGAGGCAACTTTGATGGAAACAGCTACGGTTTCAGGCTGTTTTGTATCGTCATTGTAGATAATGGCACAATTCACATCATGGCTAACGCCCTCCCAGCTATGAAGCGGGTGTTTGGCCGCATACGTAACAGTCGAAGCCGCTTTATCGGCCATTATTTTTCGTTTTGCCAGGGGAGCTGTAAAGGCACAAAGAACCATGATGGCTACCAGGCAGCCATTTGCAATCGAATAGTTTTTCATGATCTTAGAATTTTAAGGCCAGAATCGAAGCTGCGTAAGCGCCAAAGGTGGTATAGGCAGCGGCCCGGTGATACGGTTTGAGCGACGAATTATCCTCAATCATACCTGCCAGAATATTGGTGGTAATCATACCTGCCAAATGCACAATAGCCAGGTATCGGTGCAACTTGATGGTAGTAAAGCCACGCTTGGGGCCTACAATGGGCGGTGGAGCAGTTAGAGACAAGGCCAGGGTTGTTCCGTAGGAAATGTTAATAAACGTGGCGGTCCGTTCGTGCCACTTCTTTGTATCGACGTAATCCTGCCCTTTGGCATTATACAGCTTCGCTCCTAATATACCCTGCGTAACGAAACCCGCCAAGGTCAGAAAACCGCCAATCTGGTGAGCCACCAGCATGGTCCGTCGCACTTTCAACTCATGAATACGCCCTTCCGAGGTAAGCGGGGCCACATTCATAGTTCGCAGCAAGCCCTTTGGTCCCCAGAAAATTCGCTGGGTAAAAATCATCTTATGGGGCAGTAACTCCTGTTTTTCGGTCGAGTCAGCCAGACCAGCCAGAAGGTCAGACGCCGAATTATCCGGCGTCTGACTGGGTGTAATGGTTGTATCCCGACGTACGGCGGTTGTATCCTGAGCCTGTAGCGTACCCAGCCCAACCCATACCAGTAAGGCAAAACAAATAAATTTCATCTAGTACGATTTAGTGGTTAGGCAGTTACGGTCAGCGTGTTTCCGTCGGCACTAAGGGACGTTTTGTACTGTGTGAGCGGCTTGGTAGCTGGGCCAACATCAACTGCTCCTGTCAGACTGTATTCCGACCCATGATTGTCGCAATAAATATCGTCCTGCGCAGCCCGATACTTCACTTCTGTACCTTCGTGCGTGCAAGTTTTGGAAAGCGCTATAAATGAGCCACTTTTTGATTTAGCCACGATCAGGCTACCAATGATGGCATACTGACCCGACGTCTTCAGTTTACTATAGTTGGAATTGGTTAGATCAATGGTAAAGCTGATAGCACCTTTCGACGTATCGGCATTGCCTGTTACACCAGCCACTGGCGTTGGTGTTGGCGTAGGTGTAGGATCGCTACTATCACTTTTCGAACAAGCTGTGAGCCCTGTCCCCATGCAGTAGAAAGCCATCAGGGCACCCGTGCTCAAGCCCAGGCTACGCAAAAATTCTCCACGCTTCATTGTTTCGGTTGCTGAGTTACTCTTCATCTGATTAGTCGGTTTCATGTAGTTACATCAAATAACAGCCTCCTGTAGGCTATCCGTAGAGATTTTGTCATAGTTTCAAACGAAGCGAGAAAAAGGCACCCGTGCTCAATAAATTAACCTTGAAAAGGCCAACACCCCGCAATGGCATCTTGATAAAGGGTTCAATCTGCCAGGACAACCGACGGCTTAGTGCCCGTTCATAGCCTACCGAGAAATTCAGATTACTAAATCCGTATCCACCTGTGCTGGCTGTAGAATCTGTTCGCTGGTTGTAAGTATGCGCCGGATAATTGTAATGATACGCTTCCTGTTTGATAATATAGCTGGTTGCGCCTGTGCTCACAAACCAGCGATTGACCAGTCGGTTATCGGCTTTTTTAGGCTTTACTGAAAAATCGTACCGCACGTTGATCGGAATATCGAACATATTGCAACGCCCGTCGATATCGTTAGGCTTTACATACCCTCCCCAGGCGCCCGTCGGAGCAACGTATTCGTCAGGGTAAGCCTGATAAATTTTTGTGCTCTGAATCAGCCCTGCCTGAATACTCCAGCGCGATGCCAACCTATACTCCAGAAATGCACCTATATTGGTACCAGGTCGGGAAAAATTATCCAGCCCAACCGAGCTTAAATCGGGCGACACACCAAACCGAACACTCAACCCTCGCTGAAATGGTACACCTGTCTTTGATACCACACGTTGGGCCGTCGTATCAGGATGCGCAACGACAGGCTGATTCGTAAACGTCACGACTGGCCATTTTGGCGGGCGAACCGCTAGTTTATAGACTGTAAACGCTTCTGATGAAGGCGACTCCAACTCTTCACCGGGTGTTATACCTCCTCCAACGGCATACCCATCTGGCTGAACGACCTCCCGTCGACGCGTATCTTGCCGTTTCGTGTTCAAAAACGATGTCGTGGGTGTTGTCGAATAATCCGCCCCAACTAATGCGACGGCTTCCGTATCTGGAACGCCATTACGGACCTTACGCACACGTGTATTCCTGCCTTTTCTAGTGATCAGTTCCGGGCGGGCGGTTTTCATTTCACCATTGGTTGCAGCTAACAAAGCAGGCTCCGATAATGGTCGATTGCTGCGCTTCGGGCGAAGTAACCGACCATCTGTTACTGACTCATACGTAGTTGTTGCCCGGTTCGTTACAGGGCTTCGCGTCAATTCTAAGGTTGGTTTGTGTGCGGACGTTGGCCGCTCTGTCAATTTGTTAAGTCGGTTGACTGAATTCGTGACTTCATGTATCGATTCGTTCCGATTAGCCGATTTCTGAACCTCGTCTTCCTTAGGCTCAGCAGTACGACTTCCCGGCAAGTCTGACTCGCGAACGAAGGGGCGCTCCGCCGATTGGCGAGGTTTTGTTTCGGCTAGTCGGGCCGGATCGATGGCAGTAGTTCCTTTAGCTGTTGTTTTTTGATAGACAAGCCATCCCCCTCCCGTCAGCAGCAACAGCAGCACAACAGGCAGCCCCCACCGAAGCATATTTTTCCAGAATAAGGCTCCTCCAGCAGGCGTAGTATGTTCGTTGGTATCCAGGCGGGTTTTCATGTCCTGCCAGGCTGCCGGATCGAACGGGGGATCGAACTCTTCAGCCGACTTTCTGAAGAGCCCGTCCAATTGGTCATCGGTTAGCTCTGGCATACTCGTCGTAGTTTAGTTGTTTCAATAGCTGACGCAGATTTTCGCGCGCCCGAGCGAGGTTCGATTTCGACGCACCGACCGAAATACCCAGTTGACCAGCTATTTCTTCGTGCGTAAATCCATCCATAACGTATAAGTTAAATACTAGCCTATAGGCAGGCGACAGGCGCTGAATCAGGGCCAGTAAATCTTCATGCGCTAACTGACTGAAGGCATCGGCCGATTCGGCGATGGCCGTTAATTCAATCTTTTCGACGCCTTCATGCTGATGGCGGGCTTCCCGACGGTACAGATCGACAGCCGCATTGATCATAATGCGTCGGAGCCAGCCTTTAAACGGCTGTGCAGGATCGTACTGATCCAATCGCGTAAATACTTTCAAAAACCCATCGTTCAACACTTCCAGGGCCTCCTCGCGTGTAGGTGCATAGCGCATGCATACACTCATAGCATACCCGTAAAACTGCCGGTACAGCAATTCCTGACTTTGCCGTTGGTTGCGTAGGCAACCGGCCAGCAGATCAGTTAGCGCAGGTATGTTTGAAGCGTTGGACAAAATAAGCTTTATCTAAATGGGTATTGCACGTAAATCAACAATGAATAATGGGCAATGTAAAAGATAACGACCGGCAACTAAATCGATGATCAGGAGCGCATTATCCATTCATAATTCATTGTCCATTATTCATTTTACATTATTCCTACTGGGCTGGGGCTTCGACCGATGTGGTATTGACCACTGGCCAGATACCTGGTTTTGGTACACTAACTCCTTTCGTACTACCTCGCTGTCCGGCATCGGCACCGAAATAATACAGTGGCCAGCCTTTGTAAGTCAGTTGAGTTTTGCCAACGGCCGTAATGGTTGTAAAGTCAGCTTTATTGAGCGCTGATGGAATTTCACCAAGTTTCGATGAGGTCTGGAAAATAGGCCAGGTGGCATCGTTGCTCAAATCAGTCTTGGTATACTTATTCACATTCTTTTTGTCATTTGCAAACGCATACAGCGTACGACCCAGGCTATCGGTCAGAAACAAGGAATTCCCTGTACCCTCTTTGGTATCAAATGTATAGTTTTTTCCATCCAGTCCAACTAATTGCCGTGAACCGAGTAATACGGTATAATTTGGTTTGGCGACTAACCATAAATTGCCCACATTTTCGCCCGTTACATCGCCCGCTTTTGCGTCATTTTTGTAATAATACAATGGCCAGCCTTTGAACGTCGTCTGCTTGTTGCCATCGGCCCGTGTAATCGTGCCAAAATCCGACGCCTTCAGGCCAGTGGCTAACGAAGGCGTTTCCTTATAGAAAATTGGCCAGTTATCCAGGCAAGATCCTGAACAATTGGCATCACCCGCTACATCCCGTGAAAAGAAGTACAGTGTTTTGCCATCCTTTCCGGTCAGCACCTGACCCAGCGTGGTGGTTCCCAGCCCTACATCCGAGCTAACGATTGGGTTATCTTCTTTGCAGCCCAACAAGGTTGCTACGCACAAAGCTGTCAGTAAAACTGATCGATTTATGTAAACAGAAGGTTTCATTCTATCAACTGTGTTTTTTAGGTTGAAAAAAGAACAGTTGAACCGGTTCAATGGGCAATACGGAGTCGTATAACACTGGGTTGCGTAGCCGATAAAAAAAAGTTATTCTTTATCGGCCCGGCGGTCGGCGCGTATCTCAGGAATGGTATCTGAATCAATCAATCCGAGTGAAGCCGCATGTTCGGCAGCGGCTACCGTATCGGATACCAGTAACATGGGAACGTGGTAGGCCTGGGTTGTTTGGATCAGCTCGCGAACGGCTTCGTCCCGCTGATCTTCCGACACATCGCGAATATAGATGGCAAGTATACGACCCGGATTTTCGCGTACGACTCGCGTGTAGATTTCAGGATCCTGCTGACCACTATCGCCAATCAGTACAAACGGTAATTGAGGATTTACATCCAGTACCTTCCGAATCATGGCCAGTTTATGCGTGTGATGTCCTTCGGACGCTAACAGTTTGGCCGACAGATCAAAATCGCGAAGTAGCAGCGGCCCTTTGGGAATACCCTGAATTCGAAAGAAGTCGACCAGCAGATCGTACAGATTCCAGGGACTGCTCGATACAAAATAGATGGGATTGAACAAGGTGGTGACAGGCCCACTTTGTAAGGCCCGGTAAAACGCAGCTATCCCGGCAAAGGGTAACCGCGTGTAGGCATTTCCCAAAAATGTCAGCCGGGCAGTTTGTAAAAGGTTGGTCGCATCGGTGACCAGAACGGTATCGTCAATATCGGATATAACTCCAAACTGACTGTAAGTTGGCGAAATCATTAGATACCCATCCTTTATTACGGGCTCATTTGCTGCCGTTTCCGGTGTATCAGGCTGCAAAACTCCGTCCAGCGCATATCGGACCGGAAACCAGGCCCGGCCAGGTGGTAAATCGTTCGGCGGATTGATCGTCAGATCAAAATACCCTTCGTCGTTGGTCAGGGTCTGATGCACCTGTCCAAAGGCTTCGATCCGAACGGTTACGTTGGCAACGGCCTCACTCCCAAATCGCTGGTAGGTAGCCAGCAGATTCTGCCAGAAGGTATCGTGATCGCTGGGCGTACTCAGGTCGTTTTGGCGCAATACCCGGCCTTTCAGCCAAACAGCCGTCGGGCTCCCAAATCCCCGATAATACATAATCCGGTATGGCTTGTTGCTATCGAGCCGTCCCGACAGCCGATTTTTGAGCCGATCAAACTGGGCGTCTACATCCGCAACGGTATTTACCAGAAAATCTTTCCAACTGGCCATATTGATCGATTTAATGTTTGATTCTTTGGGTTTGACGAGTAAAGCTGGCAAATGGCAAATGCCAAACTTTAGGCCAAACATAAGCCTATCCAGGGTTTAGTGATAACTTTGCTGGCGTTAACCTCACGGCAGGCGACGATCGGCCTCTGCCATAAGGCTACTCATTATTGACTACTAAAAACCATGAGCAAACAAATTGTTTATAGCGATCAGGCACCAGCCCCGATTGGGCCTTACAGCCAGGCCGTACTGGTTAATGGAATGCTGTTCGTTTCGGGTCAGATTGCCCTTGATGTAGCCGGCCAGGGCGACATTCAGACTGAGACCCAAAAGGTAATGGAAAACATCGGTGCGATCCTGAAAGCTGCTGGCCTGGATTATACCAACATCGTGAAAAGCAGCATCTTTGTGAAAGACATGAACAACTTTGCAGCTATCAACGAGGTATATGGCCGGTATTTTACCTCCGAACCACCTGCCCGCGAAACCGTCGAAGTGGCCCGTTTGCCCAAAGATGTTAATGTCGAAATTTCAGTAATAGCTATTCAATGAGCGAAAGAGTGAAAGAGTGACAGAGCGAAAACTCTCCCGCAGCTTATTCGCTCTGTCACTCTTTCACTCTTTCACTCCTTCAAAATTATGTCAAGTCCTGTTCGCGTTCGTTTTGCACCTAGCCCTACGGGGCCGCTTCATATTGGCGGGGTGCGTACTGCGCTTTATAATTACCTGTTTGCCCGAAAAATGGGCGGCAAAATGCTCCTACGGATTGAAGATACCGATCAGAATCGGTTTGTACCCGGAGCAGAAGAATATATCCTTGAATCGCTACGCTGGATCGGTATCGAGATCGATGAAGGTCAGGGTGTCGGTGGACCCGATGCACCTTATCGTCAGTCGGAGCGGAAAGAAATTTATCAGAAAGAAGCCCAGCGGTTAATCGACGAAGGCAAAGCGTATTATGCTTTCGATACAGCCGAAGAGCTAGATGCCATGCGCAAACGGCTGGAACAGGCCAACGCACCAGCCGCGCAATACAACGCCATCACGCGCATGCAGATGCGTAATTCGCTTACGATGAAGGCCGATGACGTGAAAGCGCGCATCGAAGCGGGCGATCCGTTTGTGATCCGGCTGAAAACCCCGCGTAAAGAAGAAGTTCGACTAAACGACCTGATTCGAGGCTGGGTGACCGTTCATTCCTCGGCCATTGACGATAAAGTGCTTTTAAAATCGGATGGGTTACCTACCTATCACCTTGCCAACATCGTCGATGACCATCTGATGGGCATTACCCACGTAATTCGGGGTGAAGAGTGGCTTCCTTCGGCACCATTGCATGTATTGCTGTATCGGTATCTGGGCTGGGAATCGACCATGCCCCAGTTTGCCCACCTGCCGCTACTCTTGAAACCCGAAGGCAATGGTAAGCTCAGCAAACGCGATGCCGACCTGGGTGGCTTCCCAATCTTCCCCCTCCAATGGACTGATCCAACAACAGGCCAGGTGGCACGTGGTTTCAGGGAGGATGGTTACCTACCCGAAGCCCTTGTTAACTTCCTGGCTCTGTTAGGGTGGAATCCGGGTACGGAACAGGAGTTGTTTACAATGGACGAACTGATTGCCACCTTCGATATTGCTCAGGTGCACAAAGCCGGAGCCCGGTTCGATATTCAGAAGGCGCAGTGGTTCAACCACCAATACATCCGCCAGCGCCCCGATTCCGAATTGGCTCCCACTGTTCAGCAACAGGCTGAAGCTGCTGGGTTTGCTTGTTCGCTGGAGAAAGCCGAAAAGATTGTTTCGCTTTTGAAAGGACGTGTCAATTTCGCGCACGAAATTTTTACGGAAGCGAGCACTATTTTCAACGCCCCCACTACCTACGACGAAGCCATTGTAGCCGCCAAATGGAATGAAGATGCCATTCGGGCTGTCACCGTTTTCCGGGATGCTCTGCAAACCTTTGACGGTGATTTTGTCGCTGATGCGATCAAGCACACGCTGAGCGATACAATGCAGCAGGCAGGTATCAAACAGGGGAAAATCATGCAGGCTATGCGCCTGGCTCTGACGGGTTTAGGGGCTGGCCCGGATCTGATGTTAACGCTGGAAATTATTGGTAAAGACGAAACGATTAAGCGACTGGAAAACGCCCTGAGTATTTTATGATATATGATGTAAGGTATATAATATATGTTTACTAATCCAAGCATACATTATATACCTTACATCGCATATCATAAACTCACCGTTCTAAATGGTACAGAAAGCGAATATCACTAAAGACAAAAGTTTTGCCTTTGCCATTCGTATCATCAATCTGGAAAAGTATCTCCGGAAAAATAAAAGAGAAACCGTACTCAGCCGTCAGCTTTTGCGAAGTGGTACATCTGTTGGCGCTAACATTCGTGAAGGCTATAATGCAGAGTCTGACGCCGACTTTATTCATAAGTTTGGTATGGCGCAGAAAGAGTGTGATGAAACATGTTACTGGCTCGAATTGTTAAATGCCACAAATTACCTTGATGAAAAACAATTTACGTCGATCCATACTGATGCCGAAGCACTTCTTAAAATTATCAAGAGTGTTATTTTGACAAAAAAGAAAAATTGCAAGCCATAAAATACATCATACGTCATATATCATACGTCATTTAGTCATGGCAAAGAAGAAAACCAATCCCGACGAAAACGATAAGCCACGAGTCCATAAAGAACTCGAAGGTTTCGATATCAAGATCAACTCGTTCGGTGAAATCACCACGAGTTTTGACATTGACCGCATCAACCAGTTCCTAAACAAAACCGTCGACGATAAAAAACTTCGTCATCGAACCGACCTTAATCTGAAAGGTGAGCCTGAGCCCGACGAGCCGAACGATCAGGATGATGACGATAAGCTGTTTGACGAAACGGACAATGATTTACCCGATGACATTAATTCCCGCTAAAAGCCCGACCAGCGAAATTGCCCGGTCGGGCTTTTTTTTGCCCGTTTGTCAGAAAAATTAGCAGCCAAATGCGATGGTTTCTGTAGTTTTCGGTAATAAATGTAACGCGGGTGGAAACCCGCGATTGGCGTATTACAGCGCGGGTTTCCACCCGCGTTACATTTACTAACCACTAACGACTCTTAGCATGTACTCGCACGAAATCGACTACAAAATCATTGGAGAAGACATTCAGATTGTAGAAATCGAACTAGATCCGAACGAAACCGTCATCGCCGAAGCTGGTTCTATGTTGTTCATGGAAGATGGCATCACCTTCGAAACCAAAATGGGCGACGGTTCACAACCCGATCAGGGCTTTTTGGGTAAGTTGCTTCAGGCCGGTTCGCGCATGATTATGGGCGAGTCGTTGTTCATGACCCATTTTACCAACCGGGGCGTGGGCAAGCGTAAAGTAGCTTTTTCCGCACCGTATCCGGGCACCGTGATGCCAGTTAACCTGGCCAATGTATATGGCAATACCCTTATTGTTCAAAAAGATGCGTTTTTATGCGCAGCCCTAGGCACCAAACTAAGTATTCAGTTTAATCAACGGCTGGGCTCCGGTTTCTTCGGTGGCGAAGGCTTTATCCTGGAAAAAGTACAGGGTGATGGTATGGCATTTATTCATGCTGGCGGTGTTGTGGTAGAGCGCACGCTGAACAACGAGACACTCCGGGTCGATACGGGTTGCGTGGTCGGTTTTGAGCCGAGCATCAATTTCGATATTCAGCGGGCTGGTGGTCTGCGCAGTATGGTATTTGGTGGTGAAGGTCTGTTCCTGGCTACACTTCGTGGTACGGGTAAAGTCTGGATACAGTCGATGCCAATCTCGAAACTCGTTCAGCGGTTGTCGCCTAATAGCGCTCAGGCCCATAAAGAAGGTGGTTCTGTATTAGGCCAGTTGGGTAACCTGTTCGAAGATTAATTGGGAATCTGTTTTGGCGATTCGTTGTTACCTTTGCATAGGTATCTGAAAAACAGACAATACATGGAAGTTATCTGCACAAATGACAATTTTCCGGCTCCTGTGCTGGCATTTTATGCGGAGTTTGGTATACAAACCCCAAAACGTGACAAAATGTACACCATTCGTCAGGTAAAGCGTCATACAACAGGCGAAACGGGGGTTCTGCTGAACGAAATTAAAAATCCTGATGTGCCTGTAAAACACCCCGTTATGGGTGAAGTTTGGTTCGAACCAACATTCAATATCAATCGGTTTGCCACACTGATGGGCCAGCCTGTCCGGCAGGAAGAAGTAGAGAACGTAAATGTCTGATTAGGCTATAAATAGTCTCTTGTAAAAGCCCAGCACCAAACTGCCGGGCTTTTGCGTTACTAAATTTGTCATCCTGACAAAGCCGGACAGCCGTTGCTGAAATAGCTTCGTTAGCAAGACAATACTATGAATGTGATAAAGCACTGTATCGTTCTCCTTACTGGCCTTGTGCTGGCTGCCTGTGGTGGTAGCTCGTCAGATAATTATGTACCCAAACCCAAGGGGTTTCCTCGGCTGGATTTGCCACCACAGCAGTATAAGCTGATCGATCCTGTTCACCCGTATCAGTTTGAGTACAATAAAGTGGCCCGGCTACTACCCGATACTTTCGCTCGATCCGAACCACACTGGATTTTTATCCATTACCCGATGTTTCACGCCAGCATCCAGCTGACCTACAAACCGATTCACAACGATGTGAATCGGCTGAGGGCCATGCTCGAAGACTCGTATAAACTGGCAGCCCGTCACAATATAAAAGCATACGCTATCGAGCAGAAAAAAATGCGATTGAAATCGGGCCTGGAAGCCAGTGTAATTGACTTGACGGGCGATGTGCCGAGTCAGGTACAGTTTGTGACGACCGATTCCACGACACACTTCCTACGAGGGGCTTTATACTTCAATACGGCCACCGAGAACGACTCGTTACAACCTGTTATTCAATACATCCGGAAAGACATTATCCATCTACTCAACACCCTGAAATGGAGAAAATAAACAGAGTTGCGTTAGTCAGTCTGATCGCTGTTTTGGCCATTGTTCCCTCGTTCACATTTGCTCAAAACCCTACGAAAAAAGCCTCGGTAAAACCCAGTGGCAAACCGTCGGCTACCGTTACCAAATCGCCCGGCCAGGTTGTTTATGAACAAAACTGTCTGACCTGTCATCAGGCAAACGGCTCAGGAGTTCCCAACCTGAATCCGCCCCTGCGTGGTACCGATTGGGTTTTGGGCGATAAAACCCGACTCATCAATGTGGTACTGAAAGGATTACAGGGCCAGGAAGTGGAAGGTGATGCGTACGACAATGCCATGCCTGCCCACGATTTTCTGACCGACGCCCAAATCGCCGATGTACTGACCTACATCCGAAGCAGTTTCGGCAATAAAGCCGATGCCATCACGGCTGATGAAGTAAAAGCTACCCGCGCGCAGAAGTAGCTATCTGTTGCTACACGCGCTCAACGACCTTAGACATTTTTCTCCTGGCAATGGATATTGGTTTAATCGGCTGTGGACTTTGGGGCCGCCAGATTTTATCGACATTGCTGAAATTAGCAGTACGGGTAGTTGTCTACGATATAAATCCCGAACACTGTGATCAGGCGCTACAGTTAGGGGCCATTGATGCCACACCGCACCTCGATTCATTGAAGCAGGCGAGGGGGATCATCGTGGCAACGCCAGCCACAACCCATCGGGCTGTACTTGAGCAGATACGATTTTTCGACAAACCCATATTCGTTGAAAAACCGTTAACTACCTCCTACGCCGATGCCCTGGCTATTGCTAATTTAGGATTACCTCCTACTTTTTTGATGCACATCTGGCGTTATCATCCCGGTATTCGGCTACTAGGTGATCTTCAACGCGCTGGTAATCTTGGGCGCCTTTTAACGGTGAGAACAAGCCGCACCAACTGGACTAGCCCGCGCCTTGATACAGATAGCCTGTGGACGCTAGCCCCTCACGACTTAACTATCATTCAGCAGATTCTGGGATATATACCTGCTCCTAGAGCGGTAGCCGCAGAACGGCATGGGAAGTACATACGTAGTTTAACGGCCATCCTTGGCAACGATCCAGGCTGTATTATTGATGTATCGACCCGGTACGCTGATAAACGTCGGGAAGTGCGGCTCCAAGGTACGGAAGGAGTGGCCGTACTGGCCAATGAACAAACAAACGCGATTGACATCTGGTATGGTAACGATCGTACATCCGTTGCCGAACGTCAGCATGAACAGCTCTTTTTTGACTCCACTCCTCCACTCGAATTAGAGTTGGCTGCATTTATTGAGTACCTTCGTGGAGGACCGCCCCCACTTAGTCCTTTAGCAGAAGGCATTGACATTGTGCGTTTGATTGATGCGATTGAGCAGTTAGCCTGATTACTTATCCCTTCGATGACCGTTATGAGTCCAGCTATTCAGGCTACGATCATTTTGCCAACGACTGCCGACCGGGGATTACTTCTGCCTTTCTGCATTCGTAGTATCCAACAGCAGACCCTACAGGCATTTGAGTTATTTATCATTGGTGACGGTGTCGATGAGCCAACCCGCTCCGTGATTCAAGACCTGATAGCTCAGGACCATCGCATTCGTTTTTTTGATCACCCAAAGCATGAGCGCCGTGGTGAAGTGTATCGGCATCAGGCGCTTCAACAGGCGCAGGGATTCTTCGTCGCCTACATTTGTGACCGCGATTTGTGGCTCCCTAATCACCTGGATTCGTTGTGTAACGCTCTACAGGAAGCCACGTTGGCAAGCACAAATTTTTACTTCGTAAGACGGAGTCAGCAGCTCTTTCTACCCTACCTGCCCAGTTCTCCACGCCAGAGGGCTAGAGGTATTCTTTCGGCAACAGCCCATCGGCTCGACTTTTACCGACAGCTCCCCTATGGCTGGCGAACAACCCCTCCCAATCAAGCTACTGACTTATACATGTGGGATCAGTTGTTGGCTCACCCCAACTGCCGGGTAGCAACAGTCTGGCAGCCAACGTTGTTGTATTTTAAACGAAATAACCATCCAGGCTGGCCAACAGCTCAACGCTATGAAGAATTAGCTCGCTGGGATACTATTCTACAGAACCCCGAACAGCTTCAGTCGGCTATGAATCAGGCCTTCGTCAATTTAATCTATGAGCGTAACCAGTTTAAGGAAAGCTGGTTTCTGTTTCGGGGAAAGCGGTTTTCCGAGCTAATACCATGGTTTAGGAACAAACTTCGCTGGTGGCTAACTGATCCAGCAAAGCGGCCAAATGAGGAAAGTTGACGGCCCGATCCGATAAAATTGGAGTAGAAATACCCCAGGGAATAGCCAGGGCTGGGTCATCCCAGCGGCAACCGAGGTTATCGTCGTGTGCATACTTGTTATAGGATTCCGATACCGCCTGCAGATGAATGGAAGCGGTATGAAAATACCAGCCATGCAGGATACCAGCCGGAAAAACAAGCGCCCTCAGATCTACTCCGAATAATTCATAAAGACCGTACTTCCGATACGTTGGCGACTCGGATCGGACATCGTATAAGCCCACCATACAATGCCCCTGAATCAGACAGAAGTATTCATCATGTCGCTGGTGAATATGCAGTCCCCGGAGTACATTCGCTTCCGAGCGAATCATACTCCACTGCGTTGGCGAAATGGCCAGGCCCCAATGATCAGCAAACGTTTCTGTAAAAGCCCCCCTGTGGTCATGTATTTCCCGAAGTTGTCTTAATTCAACATTGCGAAGATGAGTACCTGCAATCAATTGAGAAACACACGACGTTGGTTCAGCTATCATTTTTAAGTAGTGGATATACGTTGACTATGAGGATATTCGCCATAAACATACAACTGCTATAGGATTAAATAGCTCATAGTTACTGTTATTCAAAAATTTTCCGAGATTATCAAAACCTTGTCCTTGCTTCTGCCTTTAGGTCTGAATCACGCCCACCGAGAACGATTTTGTGATTGGGGCATGATTGGCGGCTGCGATGCCTTCCGAAAGAAGTTGACGGGTTTGTAATGGATCAATAACGGCATCGACCCAAAGCCGGGCGGCTGCATAGTAGGGCGAGAGTTGAGCGTTGTACTGATCCGTAATTTTGGTCAGTTGGGCCTGTTCTTCCTCAGGGGTCATGGGTTGCCCCTTGGCTTTCTGAGCCGCTACCTGAATCTGTAGCAAGGTTTTGGCTGCCGAAGCGCCACTCATAACGGCCATCTGCGCGGTAGGCCAGGCCAGCATCAGCCGGGGGTCGTAGGCTTTACCACACATCGCATAATTACCCGCTCCATAGCTATTACCGACCACAACCGTAAACTTCGGGACGACCGAATTAGCCATAGCACTCACCATTTTGGCCCCGTCTTTAATAATTCCCCCCTGTTCGGCCCGGCTACCCACCATAAATCCCGACACATCTTGTAGAAACACCAGTGGGATTCGTTTCTGATTGCAGTTCATAATGAACCGGGCGGCTTTATCGGCGGCATCACCATAGATAACCCCGCCCATCTGCATCTCGCCCGCCTGGCCTGTCCGACCTTTGGCCTTTACCACCTTCCGCTGATTCGCCACAATACCAACTGCCCATCCATCGATACGCGCATAACCACACAGCAGCGACTGGCCGTAGCCAGGTTTATACGCATCGAAAGCGGAGTTATCCACAAGCCTATCCACAATTTCCTGCATATCGTAGGGCTTAACCCGGTCAACGGGCAGAATCTGGTAAATCTCTTCCGGATTTTTAGCGGGAGCAGCGGGCTCAACGCGATCAAACCCAGCTGATTCGTGATGCCCCAGTTTATTGAACATTCGCTTAATGGCATCCAGGCAGCTTTTATCATCAGGATACTTATTATCGACCACGCCCGAAATGTCCGTCTGCGTAGTAGCCCCACCGAGGGTTTCGGCATCGACATCTTCCCCTATCGAGGCTTTAACCAGATAAGGTCCCGCCAGAAAAATAGAACCTGTCCCTTCTACAATCAGGGATTCATCGGACATGATGGGCAGATAGGCACCACCCGCTACACAACTACCCATGATAGCCGCCACCTGAAAAATGCCCATAGCCGACAGGTGCGCATTATTCCGGAAAGTCCGACCAAAGTGTTCCTTATCCGCAAACACCTCATTTTGTAAGGGTAAGTACACCCCCGCACTATCGACCAGGTAAATGATCGGAAGCCTGTTTTCCATCGCGATTTCCTGTGCCCGAAGGTTTTTTTTAGCCGTAATCGGAAACCAGGCACCTGCTTTTACAGTCGCATCGTTGGCAACAATAACGCACTGACGACCCGACACGTACCCTATACCAACTACCACTCCTCCCGATGGACATCCGCCATGCTCAGCATACATCCCATCGCCGGTAAATAGCCCGATTTCAACAAATGGTCTGTCTGAATCAGTCAGGTAGACGATGCGCTCGCGGGCTGTTAGTTTTCCTTTCTGGTGCTGGTCTTCTATTTTCTTCAGACCGCCCCCCAACTGGGTTTGAGCGGTGCGTTGGGCGAGTTCGTCAAGGAGGGCTTGCATAAACGTTTATCGGGATTGTTGCTGGGCAAACATCGGGATTCTCTCGCGAATAACGTAGCATTGGGCACTTCTCATTGCATATCGACGCAAGTGCCTATGGCAGAAACGATGAAAAGCCAACATGACAGTCCAACTAATGTAGCAGACAGACTTGATCAGGTTGGAAGTAGTCGTTGTAAGCGATCTCGATCTTTACGAAGTAGGATAAGACTATTTTGGGGAAAGACATTTAAACGGATTTAGCCGTAACCAGCCCTACTGTCCGGGCATATACGTTCGCCAACGAAATCGTCAGCTTAATCGTTTGGATGGAGAATTCGCCAGATGGGTCGGTAGATTGTTCGGCCAGTGTCCATTGCCCAAGGTCATTTTTACGCCAGGCCTCCACAGCTACCTGTTGTGAGTCGATAAGAATATACTCCTGAAACGTGGGTATGCTCCGATAACGTAGAAACTTCCGTCCTCGGTCATAATCTTCGGTTCCTTCCGACATCACCTCAAGCAATACAACTGGATTCAACAGGTTGTCAAATCCATCTGGCAAGAGTTCAGGCTCTCCGCATACAATGACGATATCAGGATACGCATACAGACCTGTTGCCGGGAGGTGGACACGCATATCCGACGAAAATGACTGGCAGGAAGCTTTTTCAAGAAAGGCTCCTATACTAATCGATAAATTTTCGTTAATACGATTGTGATTGAAGGTTGCGCCAGCCATGGGGATACGTTCGCCGTTGAAAAACTCGCTTTTCTCAAGTGCCTGCCGTTCATGGGTCAGGTACTCTTCCTGGCTGATTATTCGTTTTTCGGCTACTACCATATTCTGACGAGTTTTAGCTTCCTAAGATACAGGTTTATCTACCTAAAATCAACCCGTATTTCTGGCGCGTTTACTTCTTCGTCGAATCGGCTGGCGTCACGCTGGTGCTGGTCACTGGCGCCGTATACGGTTGCTCTTTCTTACCAAACAGAGAGAACTGAACATACCGTTTAGGATGCTCACGTAGGTCGGTCAGGAGTTTTTCCAGACTAGCAGCCGTAGCGTTCACGTTCCGATAGAGCTGTTCATCTGAGGTGAGTTTACCCAATGAACCCCGTCCGTTGTTGACATCGGCCAGAATCTTCTGCAGGTTATCAACCGTTTTATTAACTGTCAGCAGCGTTTGTTTCAATTGTAAACCCTGAAGTGAATCGGCAAAGGTATCGGCTTTAGCCAGAATGGGCTTGAGTTGTTTTTCTGTTTCCACAAGCGAGGCCGACAAATGGCTTACATTAGCCAGCGTAGCTTTTAAACCAGCCCGGTTTTCGGCAATGGTAAGGTCGAGCGTTTTTACACCGGCGTTCGCACTTTGGAGAGTCTGTTTGAGCATAGACCCCGTCTGGTCGAACTGAGCGACTACCCGATTAAGCTGAAAAGTCAGCGAATCAACATTGTTCAGAACGGGCAGCGTTTTTTCCCGAATCAATGCCGACAAACCTGATTCTTTTGTAGCTACCAGCATACCCCCATCTTCCAGCGTAGCCCCTTTCGGGTCAATACTCAGCTTAATCAGCTTCCCCCCCAGCAATCCATCATCGTCCAGAACCGCTTTGGAGCCCTGCGTAACCCGAATTGTTTTATTTAGCTCCAGCGTTACCAGCAGTTTGTTACCCTGGTTCTGCAGAATCTCGATGCTCTTTACCCGGCCTACCGACAAGCCATTGATTCGAACTGGGTTTGAGGGCACCAGCCCATCGATATTATCATAAACGACCTGATACTTATTCGTTGAGGAAAAGAAATCAGAGCCTTTCAAAAAGCGAAATCCATAGTAGAACATCAGCAGCGACACAACGGCCAACAATCCTACCTTTACTTCCTGTGAAATTTTCATGTGTTGCGTGAAGGTGAACAACCCAGTTATGGGCAGTCCTAACCAGACTGGTTGGAGGTATAACCAACTTTTAGGGGTGTTTGTCCCACAGTCGGGCGAATTTAGTGAAGCTTCAGACTAAGTTGCTGCGAGAATTGATTGAACGTAAGGCTACTCTTTAGCGACGTCACTCACCCGCTTCAATTTCTTCTTTATACCGGGCAAAGGCTTTATAAATCGCGTCGGCCATCTCTTCCTGCCCTTCTTCCGAACGCAGGTAATCTTCTTCGTCATGATTGGTCAGGTAGCCGCTCTCGATCAGAACGCTGGGCATGGTTGTTTTCCAGAGCACAATAAATCCGGCCTGTTTAACGCCATTACTCTTTCGATTGGCATTAAAATGAAAGCTTTTCTCCAACTTTTCGGCAAAATTGATGCTGCTGGCAATAAAGGCATGCTGGTAATTGGCCAGCATGATCGTAGCCAGCGGTGAGTTTGGATCAAAGCCTTTGTAGGTCTGCTGATAGTTCTTTTCCTGTAAGATAACCGCATTTTCCCGCCGGGCCACATCGAGGTTGCTTTGGGTACGGTGTAATCCAAGCGTGTACGTTTCAGTACCGTATACCCGATTACTCGACGGGCTGGCATTGCAGTGTATCGAGATGAATAAATCGGCCCGGTTGCGGTTGGCAATAGCTCCGCGCTCCAACAATTCGACGAAATGGTCCGAAGTTCGCGTATAAATGACCCGTACGTTTGGGTGCTTCTCCTTAATTTTGCGACCCAGTAAGAGAACCAGATCCAGGTTAATTGTTTTCTCTTTGGCATAGCGGCCATGGGTACCAGGATCTTTACCACCATGACCAGCATCCAGAACGATGGTTCGAAGCTGATTAGGGGCATCATTCTCCTGCGTGGCTTCCTTATCCTGCGAACCTGCCTGTTGTACAGACTCCTGGGTGAGGTCGAAGGGTAACGAATCTGGGCTGGTCATCGCCAGTAAGGGTACGATGGCGAAGACCAAAGTTGTCATTATTCCGGGAGCGGGAAGGCTCATGGGTTTAATAATTTTTAACAGCCAAAAACGTTTCAAAGCGATAGTAGGATAACTGTTCGTGGATACCTTTGTAAACCATAGACTTAACGGTCTAGTGGCAAATATAATTTTTTTAATAAACCTGAAAAACAGAGACTTTATTTTGCGGCCCCTGCATAAACGACCGATATGGATACAGATGATCGTCTGTCTGTTCTGGCTACTCTGGGCGTTTACGGCGCTGGGGCAACAAAAAACGCTGCCTCAACTACCCGCCAAAGGTGGTATTCCCCCAGCAACGGTACCTGCTCAGCGGGTGCCCAACAAGACCACCCCAGGTGTTGTGTCGCCCAATACCGTTCGGCCACAATCTACAACGAGCAATAGCGCTGATTCATTGCGAGTTACGGCAAACGACACCGCCAAAGTTGATACCACAAAAGGCACCGATGATTTTAAAACTACGGTCAAATACCAAGCCAAAGATTCAACTATTTATGCTGCCGATGGCCAAACCGTTGAATTATTTGGGGATGCCAGCGTCATATACGGAGAGATTTCTCTGAAAGCTGATTACATCCGTCTTAACTATCTGACCAATGAGGTGTATGCCCGAGGGCGCTACGACTCAACAACAAAAAAAACGATTGGACGGCCTATTTTTCAGGATGGCGAAGGCAAATACGACACCAAAGAAATCCGATACAACTTCAAATCCCAAAAAGGCCGAATTCAGGGTGTAGTAACTCAACAGGGTGAAGGCAATATTCGGGGAACGACGGTCAAAAAAGATGCTGAAGATAACCTCTACATTGGTAAAGCGATCTATACGACCTGTAACCTGGCGATTCCGCACTTTCATATCAACGCCAGTAAACTCAAGGTTATTCATAACAAGCAGGTAGTGGCTGGGCCTTTCAATCTGGTTATCAATCAGATTCCATTGCCCATTGGATTGCCCTTTGGCTTTTTTCCGTTTCCAAAACGAAAAGAGATCGGCGTTTCGGGGCTTATTGTGCCTCAATACGGCGAAGAACCCAACGGGCGTGGGTTCTACCTGCGCGATGGCGGCTATTACTGGGCTGTCAGCGAAAACCTGGGTTTGCAATTCAAAGGACAGATTTATTCACGCGGAAGCTGGGGGTTGGGCGTATCGTCGGCCTACAATAAACGGTATCGATTCAGTGGCAGTGTGAATCTACAATTCAATCGCAACCGCTCCGGCGACCGGGTCGATACCACCCAAAGCCCACGCAACGACTTCTCCTTTACCTGGTCGCACTCGCCGGTACCACGCGGCCGGGGAAGTTTTTCCGCCAATGTCAACGTTAGTAGTAACAGCTACAACCAGTTTAACTCCTATAATACGCAATCGTATATCTCCAACGTAGCAGGTTCGTCGGTTCAGTACAGCCGCAGCTTTGGGCAATACGTACGGGCAGGAGCCAACATCCGTGTAAACCAGCAGTTCGGACAGGTAAACCAGCAAACGGGCGTTCGGGAAAACGGGAAAACTGATGCATCGTCCAGTTTCAACTTTGGTGTGAATCAGATCGCTCCCTTCGCCTTGAAGGGTGGGTCGGGCCGCTGGTACGAAAGTTTCCGGGTCGGTTTGGATGTAAGTGGATCGATTGGCGTAAGCAATACCATTCGTCGGCAGATCGATACAACAGGTTTGGGCTTCCCCGTTGTTACGAATCTAACCACGATCAGTACAGTACAGCGCATCCAGGATAGTATCACGAGGGCCAATAATCTTCGCTTAGGTATTGTTACGGCCGACCCTAACCTGATTGCTTTCAGCCTCCCCAACCTGGACCGGATCTGGCGAAATCGAACGCTACAGGCTCAGTATAGTATCCCCATTTCACTACCCAACGTAAAGCTATTGCGATACATCAACCTGACACCCGGTTTCTCGTTGCAGGGCAATATCTATAGCAAGAAATTAAAACTGGATCAGGGGTACAATGCCACTCATAATGATGTAAAAATTGATACTGTACCGGGCTTTTTCCCGTCCTACAACTTCTCTATCAATGCCAGTATGAACACGCGCTTCTACGGAACATTTTTTGTCCGTGGCAAACGTGTTGAGGCAATACGGCATACCGTAGCGCCTTCTATTTCGTTCAGTTATGTACCCGACTTTACCAACCCGAAGTATGGGCAGTTTTTCGTTCTGGAGGCTCGCGGAGCGCTGGCAAATTTGCCGCTTTACCGACGAACTATTTCGGTTTTCCGGGGTATCGATGGTGGAAGTACCAGTGCCTCCAGTACCGAGTCGGCCTTCATCAACTTCGGTATTGTGAACCAGTTGGAAATGAAAGTTCGTACACGTAGTGATTCGTCGGGGCAGGACTTTAAGAAGATTCCGATTTTCGATAATCTGAGTATCAACGGCAGCTACAACCTCCTGGCTCCCGATTACAAGCTATCGCCTATTGCCGTTAGTGCCAACACGCAGATCTTTAAAAACATCAGCTTCAACTTTTCATCGACTTTCGATCCGTACGCTTATCGAGCTTATGGTGGCACAGCCGCTTATTATTTTGCCACTACGACCAGTACCCTAACACCCCTCTCGTATTCGCCCTCGCTTCAGTCGTTACAGGAACCGTATGTTGATCAGCAATACACCCGCGTTCCGAACCTATACTCATTTCAGGCTGGGCAAGGACTATTACGGCTTACAAACTTACAAGCCTACGTGAGCGCCCGCTTTGCTCCAAAACAGGCAGAGAAACCCAAATCCAGCCCGAACGCATCGGAAGCAACTCTTAAAGCGATCAATAACAACCCAGAACTGTACGTCGACTTCAACATCCCCTGGTCGATGAACGTGAGTTATACCTTCGGTCTGACCAAGTTAACCCCGCAGCTTTCGCAGGTGGTCCAGGCGCTCACCTTAACCGGCGATCTGAGCCTGACACCGAAATGGAAAATTACCATCCAGACAGGGTATGACTTCCAGTTCCATAGCCCAACCCTGACCACTATCGGTATCAACCGTGATCTGCATTGCTGGGAAATGGCTTTCAACTGGACGCCCTATTCGGGTAATAACTTCCGATCGGGCAACTACTCATTCGACCTGCGGGCACGATCGTCCATCCTCCAGGAATTAAAGTTAAGCCGCCGTCGGAGCTTCTACGACAACGGAGGTTTCTATGGCCGTTAAGTCTTGAGCGGGCCTGTTGATTTTGTTTACAGGAAGCCAAAAATTGTTATCTTGCATCTGTAACTCTTTCTGACTGTTATACATGACCGACCGTGACAAACAACGCCTGAACGAATTAGAAGAAAAAACGGCTTATCTGCTTGCCCGGCAGGATGAACAGGAGACACGCATGAGCCAGCTCATAGCGCGCTTAACCTATATCGAAGCCCGCCAGTATCGGATTATGAAAGAACTGGGCATGGACCCCGATAAAATTGACTCGCCCCAGGCCGCTCTGGATGATGCCAAAACCATTAATCTGACCCGTATTCCCGAACAACGATTGAATTGATGATACTCGGTCCATTATACTAAACCGGATTAGTTCATTTCAACCATTACCGCATCCTGTAAACTATGTATACAAGGCACGGCGTTCTTTCGTTATAGTCCCGTATGAACTCTGCCCGCTTACGCACGCTTCTTTTAATTGCTGCCCTCATTGCCGTCAATGTTCTGTCGGCATTTGTATTTTTTCGGATTGATCTGACCCAGGAAAAACGGTTTACCTTATCGGAAGCCACGCAAAATCTGCTGGCTAATCTGCCCGATGATGTCCATATCGATGTATACCTCACGGGTGATTTACCACCGGGATTTAAGCGACTAGAAAATGCCGTTCGGGAAACACTGGATGGGTTTCAGGCAGAAGCCGCCAAAACGGTTACGTATCGGTTCATTAATCCAGATGACGTTACTGCCCCAGATGCCAGAAACAAACTCATTGATAAGCTCCAGCAAAAGGGCCTACTCCCCACGAATCTGTTTGATAATGAAGGTGGTAAACGAACCGAAAAGCTGATCTTTCCGGGTGCCATTGTTTCCTATAAAGGTCAGGAAGTAGCTGTTCAGCTCCTGAAAGGAAATAAAACGGCTTCACCGCAGGAGCAACTAAACCAATCGTATGAGGGCGTCGAATTTCAGCTGGCATCCGCCATTCGGAAGCTAAGCCAGACCAAAGAAAATCGAAAACGAGTTGGGCTGGTATTTGGGCATACACAGGTACCGCCCTCCCGCTTCTCAGACCTGCTGGCTTCTGTACAGGAAAATTACGATCTGTTTTTTGTCGATATGAATAAACCGGGACCGGTCGAGAATGTCGATCTGCTGTTGGTCACAAAGCCTGACAAAGCATTTTCGGACGACGAAATTTTCAAACTCGATCAGTTCGTGGTAAAGGGAGGCCGCGCCCTGTTTTTTGTCGATGGGCAGCGGGTCGATAGTGTTAGCAATCAAGGTACGTATGCACAGCCCCTTAGCCTCAATCTCGACGATTTGTTCTTCCGGTGGGGAATCCGAATGAATCGGGATGTCGTGAAAGATATGTACTGCGCCCCCGTTCCATTTGATGTGGGCAATATGGGCGATAAACCCAATATTCAGCTCGTGCCATGGCGGTTTTATCCCATGCTCAACAACTTCGGCACCTCCAACAATCCAATTGTTCGCAATCTGGATGCTGTACTCGGTCGGTTTGTTAGTACCGTTGACACGGTTCATTCGGCAGGTATTCAAAAAACCCCTTTATTGCTGACATCGGCTTATACGAAGCTGCTCAAAACCCCTGCTTTAATTTCATACAACGAAGCCCGTCAGCAACCCGATCCGGCTACTTACACCGATGGCCCCCAGATTGTAGGCTGCCTGCTCGAAGGTAATTTCCAGTCGTTGTATGCCAATCGGATTTTACCCGGCGATCCACGCGCTGCGGGTTTCAAGGCGGAAGGGGTAGCCTCGCGTGTCCTGGTTTGCTCGGATGGGGATTTAATCGTAAATGATGTCGATTACAAACGGCAGACACCCTATCCACTTGGCTTCGACCGATACACACGTACTACATTTGCCAACAAGGATTTCGCCCTGAATGCGATTGATTATCTAATTGATCCCAACGGGGTCATTGCCGCCCGCAACCGGGTTGTTACCCTTCGCCCGCTTGACAAAATCCAAGTCGATTCATCCCGAACTAGCTGGCAGGCCCTTAACCTGCTGGGGCCTTTAGTTCTTTTAAGTCTTGTAGGCGTTGTATGGCAGTTTATACGACGACGAAGCTATGGTCAATAATCAAAAAAAGCGCTCTATCACTTTAGAGCGCTTTTTGTATAAAGATGTATGACTCTGATTAGACCTGTGCTTCTGCAAGCGCTGGATAATCGATGAAGCCTTGCTCAAAGCCTTTAGGGCCGGGAGCAAAAAACGTTGACGCATCAAATTGAGCGAGCTCAGCTCCCGTTTTCAAACGTTCGACCAGGTCAGGATTGGCAATGAATGGACGCCCGAAAGCGATCAGATCAGCTTTACCACTTTCCAGGTCATCTTCGGCCCGCTCCGTATCATAATTACCACACAGAATCAGTGTTCCCTTGAAAGCCGCGCGAATAGCATCCACTGTTTCCTGCGGCACTGCTGGAGCGCCCTGAGATGAGTGATCTACCAGGTGTATGTACACGACACCCAGCGCCTGCAATTTATGAGCCAGGTAAACATATAGATCGTGCGTATCCTCAGCATGAGGCATTAGATCACCGGCAGCTCCGAAAGGCGATAATCGTACCCCTACTCGGTCGGCACCAATCGCTGCAATCGCTGCGGCCGCCACATCGAGAACAAACCGAGCCCGGTTTTCAACAGATCCTCCATATTCGTCGGTACGCTGGTTGCTACGGGCGCTCAGAAACTGTTCGATCAGATAGCCATTGGCACCATGCAGTTCGACCCCATCAAAGCCCGCTTTTACAGCATTCTTAGCGGCCTGTGCAAACTCCTGAATGGCCGACTGAACATCTTCACTGGTCATTTCACGCGGGGTTGCATTCGGCACCAGCCCTTCGGTATCCGTCCAGATACTACCAGCCGCAGCAATGGCCGAAGGGGCTACAACCTCAGCTCCTGAAGGCATATTAGCCGGATGTGAAATCCGCCCTGTATGCATCAGCTGGACAAAAATTCGGCTTCCTTTATCATGAACTGCCGTAGTTACTTTCTTCCAGCCTTCCACCTGCTCAGCACTGTAAATACCTGGTATTCGGGCGTACCCTAGCCCATTGGGCGAAGGAGCCGTTCCTTCGGTAATGATCAAGCCTGCCGTAGCTCGTTGTGCATAATATTCGGCGATCATATCATTTGGAATATTTCCCAACGCTCGGCTGCGGGTCATGGGAGCCATGACGACGTGATTCTGAAGGGTTAATGTACCAAGTTTAGTTTCTGAGAACAGTTTCTGTGCCATTGTCTGACTGCTTTTTAGTAATAAGATTAGAGTGGGTTTTATTGAATCCTCCTATCTCTAACACATCCATATATTCAAAAGTTTGGATGGATTGATTAAAATTTTTAGCCTAATCCATCCAGAAAAATCGTCAATTGCTGAATCGCATCTTTGTTTAAACGGAGATGTATATTACGACCATCTTTCGACGAGCTAACTAAGCCACTGTCAATCAACTGCTTAATGTGATGCGAAACGCAAGGCTGCGAAAGCCCTACCAATTCCATCACTTCGGCATTGGTCAACGTTTCTTTTTTAGCCAGCTCAACCAGAATTGACAACCGGGATTTGTCGGCCATAGCCCCCGTCGCCTTCTCAATAAATTTACAGTCCATGGCCATTTGTGAAATGTATGCAATCAATAATTCGTCTCTATAAAGTTAACAAAATTTACAGTGGTATCGTGCCAAAGGTCGCCCTCAAGCCTTACTGATCGGTCGTTCACCTGCTTAGCGAACTAGTCTGTTTCTACTCAACCGAGAATTTTAGCAGCCACTGCGTCACGGTGGCGTTGGTCAGGTTGAAAATAAGATTGGGGAATAAGCCTAACAGAAGTGCCAGGACCGCCAGCGGAATCAGCATTAATTTTTCACGAGCGGTTAAATCCGTCAGCACCGTTGTAGCCTCATGACGAGACCAGTATGGCCCAAAGAACATACGCTGTAATGTCCAAAGAAAATAAGCAGCCGCCAGCAAAACGCCCGTTGTAGCTACAACGGTAAGCCAGCCTGCCAGCCATCGGGACTGAAAACTTCCCATAAGCGTGAATAATTCACCCACAAAACCCGAGAATCCAGGTAGCCCTAACGACGCAAAGAAGGCGATGGCAGTCAGGGTTGTATAGCGTGGCATAGGCTTCATCAGGCCACGATAGGAATCGATTCGGCGGTCGTGGGTCCGATCATAAACTACACCCGCAATCAGGAATAGCATGGCCGATAATACCCCGTGGCTTACCATCTGATAAATGGCGCCATTAATCCCTTCGGCCGTTAGCGAGGCTATCCCCAGTAACACAAACCCCATGTGGGATACCGATGAGTAGGCAATCATTTTCTTGAGATCGGCCTGCGCCAGCGCGTTAAGACCGCCGTATACAATCGATAACACGCCCAGGCCAGCCAAAATCTGCGTATAATTGACCGCTCCATCGGGAAAGAAATCCCATGCGATTCGCAGGAAACCGTATCCGCCAATTTTGAGCAGAACGCCTGCCAGCACAACCGATACAGGTGTAGGAGCCTCTACGTGTGCCTCAGGCAACCAGGTATGTAGAGGAACAATGGGTAGCTTAATGGCAAACCCAATAAAAATTGCCCAGAACGCCAGTTGCCTTGCCGAAAAGCCCCAGACAATCAATTGAGAAGCCGGATTCAGTAGCGCATTAGGCAAGTAGTTGTTGCTATCTGACAGATAACGCATCGTAAACGTATGAACGATCTGGGCAGAATTCAACTGACCACTTTGCAACGCACTCTGAATGCTTCGCATAAGCTCATCCGTTACAGCCGAAGGGTCAGGAATCAGCCCCGCTGTAATGGCGGTACTCACCGGGTCCATGACCGACAGAGACAGCCCAATCATGACCAGCAAAATCAAGAGCGACCCAAACAGGGTGTACAGAAAAAATTTGATGGATGCATATTCCCGTCGTGGTCCACCCCATAGGCCAATCAGGAAATACATAGGCAGGAGCATGAACTCAAAAAACAGGAAAAAGAGGAAGAAATCCAGCGCGACAAAGCAGCCCATCACCGTGCCTGTCAGAAGCAAATACAAGGAATAGTAAGCTCTCAGCCGATGCGTCATTGTCCAGGATGCCCCAACGCCGATCAACATGACCACCGCTGATAGAATAACCAGCGGCAAGCTAATGCCATCGATTCCAAGCAGATAGTCGATTGACACAATACCCAGATTACCAAGCGGCAATGTAATCCAGTTAACCTGTTCTACCAGTTGGTAATCGTCGATGGCCTGATTGAACTCCCGATAAGCTACCACTGATAGCATTACTTCGGCCAGTGTAATCACAAAGGCAATCCAGCGAAATTGAATGACCTGACTCTCAGGAAGCAACGCTATAACCAGAGCACCAAGTAAGGGTAGAAAAATAAGTAACGAAAGAATCATAAGTTGTCAGGGACACATTCTCTATAGCCCCCACTAGTAAAGCAACCACCAAAGAACCAACACTAAACCAACTACAGTTACCGTAATATAGGATTGCACCCGGCCATTTTGCACAGATCGTGTCATTTGCCCTAATAAACTGGCTAACCAGGCTGCCCCGTTTACAATACCATCGATTACCAGCCGATCGAGTGTGCGCACAATATAAGCCAGTACTACCAGGGAAACACCCAGTTTATTCACCGCCCCATCGACCAAACGCCTATCGGCCCGGCTCAGAAGATTCGCCAGCTTTTGTGTTGGGTTTATTACCAGGTGCTGAAACAGGACATCTAAAAAACCATACTCAAGCGAGAGCCGGACAGCCAGTGTTTCCGTACGAGGATCTTTCATACGAAAGCCGGCCCATCCTCCCACTGCAATCAGCCCGATTGACACGGGTGCCAACCACCAAAAATGGCTTTCTGACGTTGCAGGCAGGACGCAGAAAAACCAGCTCCCATGTACCGAAAGTGGATTGATCGAAAACCAAAAACCAATCGACAAAACGGCCAATACCACCATGGGGCCACGCATCAGCCAGTCAGGTTCATGCGTTTGTTCTAATGAAATATGCCTGTTCCGGTAGTTCCCGAAGAAAACAAGTCGCCATTGCCTCGCCATATACAGCATGGTCAACCCTGACGATAAGAGCAATAGTATGGGGATTATACTGGCAAGCCCACTAGTCTGTTGATTCGCCCAATCGAATGCCCCGCCTAAAATGGCTTCTTTCGACAGAAAACCCGACAGAAATGGAACACCTGCCAACGCTGCTGCACAGAGTGTATAACTCCAAAAGGTTATAGGCAACGCTTGGCGTAGCCCACCCATATGCCGCATATCCTGCGTGTGAACAGCATGAATAACCGCACCTGCACTTAAAAAAAGCCCAGCTTTAAAAAAGGCATGGGTCAGTAAATGGAACATGGCCCCACTCACATTACCGGTTCCCATAGCCGCTACCATCAGCCCTAATTGTGAAACTGTCGAAAACGCCAGTACCTTCTTGATATCCGTCTGAAAGAGGGCCGAATACCCACCCCATACAGTCGTAATGGTTCCGATTAAGGCAACTACTACCAACGCATCGGGCGATAGCAACGGGTGAATCCGGGCAAGCAGAAAAATCCCGGCTGCTACCATCGTAGCGGCATGCAGCAAGGCCGATACAGGCGTAGGCCCTTCCATAGCATCGGGAAGCCAGGTCAGTAAGGGAAACTGAGCCGATTTCCCCATACAGCCCATAAACAGGCAAAGTCCCAACACCGTTGGTAATGTAACGCCCGCTCCGGCAGTATTGAATGCCGAAAAATCGAGCGTTCTGAAGAAGTAATACGTCAGAAAAATACCGATCAGAAATCCAGCATCGCCAACGCGGTTCATCAGAAAGGCTTTTTTCGCAGCCTTTGACGCAGCTGGCCGTTCGGCATAAAATCCGATGAGCAGGTAGGAAGCCAGCCCCACCAGCTCCCAGAAAGCATACATCACCAGCAGATTTCCGGCCAATACTATCCCCAGCATTGCGCCGACAAATAATTGTAGGTACGCGAAATAACGCCGGAGACGGGGTTCGTCATGGAGATAGGCAACCGAATAAATCTGTACCAGCAGCGCTACAAAGTGCACCAGAACAAGCATCAGAGCCGATAGTGAATCAAGCCTGAAGCTAGCCGAAAACAACGTACCCGACAGGTTCGCCCATGCCGCCTGAATCGTAAGTGGCTGATCCGGTACATGCAGGGCCAGAACGATGGATAAACCCAATCCTAAACCTGTTATCAGACTAGCTAACAACGCAGATACCCGACGACTTGCTACAGCCAACGCCAGAAACCCAACAAAAGGAAGGCCTAGTAGAACGGTAGTTAGTAACGATAATGACAAAGGTGTATGGACGGGCATCCGTATTCGGTCAGAATTGGCCGCAAATATCCCTATTATCCGGTGGGGATGCAAATAGCTTTTATCCCGTTTTCAACCAGCCCGTTATACTCAGCCGTTCGCGGGTGGCCGGAAGCACTTCATGCTCTAAGCGTCCACTTTCAAAGCAAACCAGTCGTCCGCCTAACGGACTAACCGTAATTTGGCGTTCGGATTGGCCCTCGGCTTCTGGCAGATAGATTGCCAGTTGCCCGCCATCGGTTTCCTGCCAATCGGAATTGAGGTAGCAAATGACGGATAATTTCCGGCGCGAGTCGCTGCGAAACTGATCCAGATGCCGTTTATAGAACGTACCTGGCGGATACACGGCATAATGAAACTCGTACTCTCGTAAGCCTAAATAACACGTCTGGTTTACATACGCTACAAACTCGTTGATTCGCTGTAAAAAGGCCGTTTCCTCAGGCGTAGCCGACGCTTCATCCAGCCAAAGTATTTCGTCGCCCCGGATCGTATGTTGAACCATTTTCTGCTGGTTACCAATACCAGCAGCCCGAAACTGGCCCGCTCCCCGGTGCTCACGCAAGCGACTGGCCAGGGCTGTAACTTCTTCGGGTGTTAGAAAATTATCGGCAATACCATACCCTTCGGACACAATACCATCGATAACTGATTCAAAAACTGTATTCATATGCCAGGACCTTTCCGGTTTCGAACCCTACCAGGTCTGTTACTGTTTCAGTTCGTTAAGTTCATCCAGTTGCGCCGTCCGGAAATGGCGATACACCTGCAACACAATGGCCAGCGCAACAGCCGATTCTGCGGCAGCCACAACCATCACAAATAGAGCCAGCATCTGCCCCTGTAATCGATCGGGGTCATATTGGCTAAAGGCTACCAGATTGATATTGACGGCATTCAACATCAACTCAATACCCATTAATACAACAATGGCGTGACGCTTAAGCAGCACAACCGCAAGCCCAATGCTGAACAAGGCGGCACCAACAATCAGAAACAGATGACTATCAACGGGCTGCATTTCGAAATGATTTAGCTAATGGCGATGCTAGGTAGGTTGCGCCTACCAGAGCGGCTAACAACAGTATTCCGACTATTTCAAACGGTAATACATATTCGGTCATGAGTTGTCGACCAATGGTATTTACGGTGCTCTGCCACCCAACCGGCTGATTTAATAAGGCAAAATTTGCCCTGGCCAGCAACGTAAATAGAGCCACAAACAAACTTCCGGCTACCAAGGCACTAATCACCCAACCTGTAGAACGATTCTGGGAGGCAATTCGATTAGGCTGCTGGTTACTGGCATCGGCAGCAGGATCGGTTTTATTCGTGAGCATCACCCCAAAAATCACCAGCACCAATACTCCCCCAACATAAATCATGAGTTGAGCTATTGCCAGAAAGTCGGCACTTGCCAGGACAAACAAACCTGCTACGCCCAATAGGGTCAGCAGCAAAAAAAACGCAGCATAGATTACATTGCGGGTAAACAGCACCGCCAGACCTCCCGAGAGACTAAGTGCGGCAAACATATAAAAAGCAACCTGAATCACTGAATTAGCTGGTTTTAATTAGTCGATTCGCCTTCGTCCGGCTTGGGTTTAGGCTTCATAGTTGGTCGGAAGGCCGGTTTGGGTTTGGCTGCTTCCTGAATGGCTCCTGTTAGTTCGGCTGGTTTGGCTTCATCGGAAGCCTCTGATTTTGCAGTCAGGTCTACCTGGCCACCAGCTTCTCCTTCCGGTGCTGGTTTTGGCTTCATCGTTGGCCGAAATCCAGGTTTCGGTTTTGCCGCTTCGGTGGGTTGTGCTGTGGGATCTGGATCAGGTGCTGGTTTAGCCGGATTGGCGGGCTTCATGGTTGGTCGAAAACCAGCAGGCTTCGGCTGAACAGGCTCCGACACATTGGCCTCCGACGCAGGTTTCTGGTTCAGCCGTCTTACCAACTGTCGGTTTCATGGTCGGTCGGAAACCGGGCGGTTTTGTACTTGGCTTTGGCGTCACCGCTTCGGAGTTTGCTGGTTCGATGGCATCAGGCTCAATCGATTTTGTCGCTTCGGCCTTTCCCGGCTTCATGGTTGGCCGGAACGCCGGTTTGGCAACAACGGGCTTGGTATCAACCAATTTCTCGCCAGCCGGTTTAGCTTCCCCAGTATCCTCGACAACTGACTTTATTGGCTTTTGCGTAGGTTTGAACACCGGACGTTTGGCCGTTTCCAACTCTTCCTGGGCAATCTGTTGCATTTCGTCCGGTTTGGCGTCCGTTAATGGATGCTCAATCGATGACCCTTCCGAATTAACCGGTTTATCGGTCGCAGGTGCAGCCGGTTTGGCTGTTGGCCTGAAAACAGGGCGTTTAGGAGCGGTAGCAGTCGGCGCAGTCGCTGATTCTGATGCAGGAGCAATGGCCGGTTTTGCCGTTTTCTGTGCCGCTTTCGCTTCCTCTTTTTCACGTAAGAACTGCTCATATAAGGAGCGTTTCTCATCGGCCTGTTCAGGCGTTAAGTTCGAGAAGTTATATGTAAGCTTGCCCAATTCGAACTCACTGTAATCGAACTTTTTGTCCATCGTCAGGCATTCGGTTGGGCAAACCACCGTGCAAAGGCCGCAATAGCAGCACTTAGCCATATCGATGTCGAATTTAGCAGCATACAACCGAATGGGAGAACCATCCGACGCCCGACCTACTTCTTCTGTGGCTTTGATGGCGTCGATCGTAATACAGTCGACAGGACAGACTTTCGCACATTTATCACAGACGATGCAATCTTCGATCTCATTCCGAAGTCGATACCGCCCATTATCGGGTATGGGTAACTGCTCATGCGGATATTGAAGTGTAACCAGCCCATTCTGAAGATCGAAATAGTTATCGCTGGCAATTCCTTCAGGGGTCCGGCGTTTTGTCGCTCGTCGAAGGTGCTTCAGTGTAAGACTCAAGCCTTTCAACGTAGTCCGAATCCCGGTCTGTATATCGTGGAAGTAAGACATTTTTAATGATTGAATGATTGAGTGATTGAATGACTGAATGGATCGTCCCCTTCAATTATTCAATCATTCAATCATTCAGCTATTCAATCAGTATAGTTTGGGAAATCGGTCGGGCTCGCACTCGCTCATTAGCTCGTAAGCCATCTCGATTACATCGTCAACATTTGGTTTTGAGAAATAGTCCCCATCGGAACCATAGGGTGGGCGATGCGCTTTAGCCGACAACGTTCGGGGTGGAGAGTCCAGGTATTGGTAAGCATTCTGCCCATCCACAACCTGCTGCATCATGTAAGCCGAAGCCCCACCGGGAACGTCTTCATCTGCAAAAATCACCCGGTTCGTTTTCTTGATCGACTCCAGAATAAGGTGATGCACATCAAAAGGAAGCAGGGTCTGCACATCAATTACTTCGACCTGAATCCCCATCTGTGCCAACTGGTTAGCCGCTTCCCAAACGATCCGACACATCGAGCCGTAAGTTACAATGGTCAGGTCGGTACCCGCACGAATAATATCAGGAACGCCTAGCGGAACGCAAAATTCGCTCAAATTGTCAGGCAGGATTTCTTTCAGACGGTACCCATTCAGGGATTCGATCATCAGCGCCGGATCGTCTCCTTTTATAAGCGTATTGTAAAAGCCAGCCGCCTGGGTCATATTGCGCGGGACCAGCACATGCAGTCCTCGCAGGCTACCCAGCATGGCCCCCATCGGTGAGCCCGAATGCCAGATACCCTCCAGTCGATGTCCCCTGGTACGGATAATCAACGGTGATTTCTGCCCCCCTTTAGTTCGATATAGCAACGTGGCTAAGTCGTCGGTGAGGGTAGCCAGGGTATAGTAGACATAATCGAAATACTGAATCTCGACAATAGGCCGTAGACCACGCATAGCCATACCTATCCCCTGCCCAATTATCGTCGTCTCGCGAATGCCGGTATCCGTAATACGAATCTCACCAAACTTCTCCTGAAGGCCCGCAAATCCCTGATTGACATCTCCAATTTTACCCACATCTTCGCCTAAAGCTACTACGCGTGGATCGCGGTCAAACAGGCTTTCGAAATAGTGTTGGAGAAGCTGGTAGCCATCCAGTATTGGGCTCTCATCAGAGAATTCGGCTTCTACACCTTTTACCAGCATCGGTGAATCGGGCGACTGGCTGTATAGATGTGAGTGAAACCGATCGTCGTTCTCAACATTGGTACGCGCCAGCCAGTCTTTCAACCGTTGCCGCCCGGCGCCAGAGTCAGCCCGTAACAAGCGTAATGCTTTCCGAACGGCACTCACCGCATCTCGCCGAATGGGCATATCGGTTTTCCGAAGCTCCTCACGAATAGCCATCAACTCAGCCGATTTCGGGTTATGTCGGGCAGCTTGCTGAATCAAGTCGACGGCTTCATCAAAATCACCTTTCAAAGACGCCTGATACGCATTCCAGGCCTCTGTACGCGCTTTTTTCGTTACTTTTTTAGCTTCGTCTTCTATCTGCTCGAGTTCCTCATTGGTCGCATAACCATTTTCCAGAATCCATTGCCGGAATGTTCGATTGCAATCATATTCAGCTTCCCAGGCTAAGCGTTCTTTCGACTTATACCGTTCATGCGACCCCGATGTTGAATGTCCCTGCGGTTGGGTCAATTCCTGAACGTGTACCAATACCGGCACGTGTTCGATCCGGCAAATGTGAGCAGCCTGCTGATAGGTTTCGAGCAGCCCGACGTAATCCCAGCCTTTTACGGTAAAGATTTCAATGCCTTTGTCGTGCGCATCCCGCTGCAAACCAGCCATGGCTTTCGAAATACTCGCCTTGGTCGTTTGATACTCAACGGGAACCGAAATACCATACCCATCATCCCAAACGGACATAAGCAAAGGCACCTGCAATACACCAGCAGCATTCATGGTCTCCCAAAACATGCCTTGTGAAGTTGATGCATCGCCTATGGTAGAAAATACAATTTCGTTCCCATTATGGGAAAACTTCGTCAGATCGCTCAGGGCAGGATTATTCCGGAATAATTTTGAGGCATACGCTAGCCCTAGCGAACGAGGAACTTGACCAGCGGTGGGGGCAATATCACAAACCGAGTTGTACATCTCTGTCTGGTTACGCCAAAGCCCCTGTTCATCGAGCCAGCGAGTGGCAAAATGCCCATTCATCGAACGGCCAGCGGTATTCGGATCTGCTTCCAGGTCAGTATGTGCATAGAGCTGCGCAAAAAATTCCGTCCATCGCAGTTCACCCAGAGCCGCTACAAACGTTTGGTCGCGATAATAACCGGACCGAAAGTCCCCCTTTGCAAATGCGTGGGCGGCTGCTAGTTGTGCCAGTTCTTTACCATCGCCAAAAATGCCAAATTTAGCCCGACCTCCCATTACATCGCGCCGCCCCAGTAAACTTGCCTGCCGACTTTCGCAGGCAAGCCGGTAGTCCAATAGGATTTTTTCGCGACTTAAAATATCAGTTGAGCGGAGTTGTTCGTTTGCTATCACAACAGAGCTACGGATTAAAATCGTCTACCTTTCAATTTATCGATGAAGTGGATGGCTTTCAATAGCCCATTTACTTAACAAAAGTAAAAGTAAGTCAAAACAAGACAGCTTTCAAAAAAACGATTTTTTGAGTTTCTTTGTTAACCGAACAACAACCTGCAAGGATTGGCAAAATGTTTGCTATGATTGAGGTTGTGAGGGTAAATATCTTAACAACCAAATCATAATTCCGTTTAGTCCAATGAAAAAGATTTTTTCACTTTTCGTAGCTTTGTTTGTGTTTGTTGCAGTTAGCTATGCACAGAAAGGCGTTCTGAAATTTGCGAAAGAAACGCATGATTTCGGCAAAGTTGAGCAAGGCAAACCAGTAACCTACGTATTTGAATTCAAAAACACAGGCGCAGATCCAGTTGTCATCAGCGATGCGCAGGCATCTTGTGGCTGCACAAAGCCAAGCTGGACTCGTGAACCAGTTATGCCGGGCAAAACGGGAACAGTATCTGCAACGTTCAACGCAGCAGCTATGGGACCGTTCAATAAATCGGTAACGGTAACCAGCAACGCTGAAGCCGGTCAAACAGTTTTGTATCTCAAGGGCGAGGTCGTGACACAGAAAGAGGCAGAGACCGCAGCTACGCCAGCGGCTACAGCGCCTAAGAAGAAAACTTCACGCTAATCTACTGAAGGGTTAATAGTGTGGTTAAGAAAGGCATCTGGTAGTTTACCGGATGCCTTTTTTTTATGTTTAGTCTTTCACCATCCTGTCCTGTAACCAATCGGCCTGTTGCCCGTCCACTCCTCCAATAGTTGTTCTCTATCAGTCAATTACCCGCTATATTTGGCCCGTCTACCGACTTATAGCCAACCATGACTCCGCCCCATCGCTGATTTGTCCGGCACCTTGTCATTTCTGCCTTATCCGTTCTTAACCATCATTTAACCATGCTGTTCGAGTCCGAACGGCTCGTTTACTATACACCATGTTTTTCATTATGCTAGGCTTTCTGGTCTTCATTGCCGGATTTGCCATCAATACCCCTGCGCTTACTATTTCGCGCTTTTCAAGGCCCGCCAAGGTGGTTGGGCTTATTTTACTTGTGCTGGGTGCGCTGACTGCCAGCATTCGGCAAATCGATGCTGGACAGGTTGGCGTTATTTCGCTGTTTGGCAACGTAAGTGACCGTGTCCTGAATGCTGGACTTAATTTTGTGAACCCTCTGGCTGCTGTGTCTGAATTTGATATAAAAACCCAAAACTACACGATGTCGGCCTCGCACGATGAAGGGCAAAAACAAGGGGACGATGCCATTCGGGTTCTTACGGCCGATGGTCTGGAGGTAATTATTGACCTGACCGTTCTCTATCGGGTTGTCCCTGATGATGCTCCAAAAATCTACCGCCAGATTGGGGAAGATTACACGGATAAAATCGTTCGGCCAATCACCCGTACGCGTATCCGGGACAATGCCGTGTATTACGATGCTGTTGCCCTTTACTCCACCCGTCGTGACGAATTTCAAGGACGGATTTATAAAACCATTGAAGCCGATTTTAAAAAGCGTGGTCTTCTACTGGAGCAATTATTGATCCGCAACATTGACTTGCCTGCTTCGGTCAAGAAAACCATCGAGTCGAAGATCAATGCCGAGCAGGATGCCCAGAAAATGCAGTTTGTTCTGCAAAAGGAGCGTCAGGAAGCCGAACGAAAACGAGTTGAAGCGCAGGGCATTGCCGATTATCAGAAAATCCTGGCCACGGGACTGACCGACAAGCAGTTGCAATATGAGCAGATCAAAGCCCAGCGAGAGCTTGCGGCCTCACCGAACGCCAAAATCGTGATTATGGGCAGCCGAGGGAATGTACCCCTAATCCTAAATGACTAGTAACAGGGTAAGACGTTTGGTAGTTGAAATGACTAGTATATAACGGTCTCATCTATATAACGGTCTCATCAAACACCAAACGTCAAATCAGTTCTTTCGGATTCCTTATTTGGCTGCACCTATACTTGTTAGCCAGGCTTTGCAAGCTTCAGGCCATTTGTTGAGCGACCCAAATTTTGTTGTTCGCAATCCGTAGCCGTGCCCCCCGGTTGGGTAGAGATGCATTTCGGCCGGAACCCCACTTTTCAGACAAGCCAGGTAGTAATTTATGCTATTTTCTACCGGAACCGTCTTATCGTCTTCGGAATGGACCAGAAACGTTGGCGGTGTTTGGTTGCTTACCTGTAGCTCGTTGGAGTAATAGGCAACCATCTCGGGGGAGGTATTTAATTTACCCAATAATTTATCTCGTGAACCCGTATGGGCTTTCTCCCCAAATGTGACGACCGGATACATCAGGATAGCAAAATTTGGTTTGGCCAGCTCACTGGCTTTCGGTCCTCGATGGTAATGAGTCGAAAGCGTTGATGCTAAATGACCACCTGCCGAAAAGCCCATAACCCCTATTTTGGTTGGGTCGATACCATATTTGCTGGCATTTTTCCGAATCAATGTCATCCCCTGCATAGCATCCATCAAGGGGACTTCCTGCTGGTTAGTCATAATTTCAGGATTGGGCAACCGGTATTTCAGCACAAAAGCAGCTATGCCCATGTCATTAAACCAGCGAGCAATGTCGGACCCTTCATGACTGGCCGCCAGAATTGAATAGCCTCCTCCTGGGCAAATCATCACAGCCGCGCCCGTCATTTTCTCTTTAGCAGGCATATAAGCTGTTAATGTAGGAACCGATACATTGCTGATTCGCAAGATTCCATTGGCATCTGTTGCAGAAGCTTCTGTGATTTGGGCTCCAGCAATGGCATTTGGAATCGCATCATCGGTCCATAGCTTTACAACATCTTGTGCCGAAGCAACCGTCGTTAAACCAGAAATAAAAAGCATACTAACAAAGAAAGCGCGCATATGTGTAGAAACGAATCAAAGAAGCCTTTAAACAAAAAGCCGACCTTGTGGTCGGCTCTACTCATATCTCCACTTCACTATCAGCGTCGGATGAGCTTGTATTAGTACCGCCGTGCAAAATGTCGATCAGTTCCTTTACCCGATACACCGTTGTATTATAGCGGTTACCAAGAATTATGATGACATATTCATCTTTAGGACTAAACCAGAACATGGTATTGTAGCCCTTCCACCAGCCTGAGTGATAAATGTATTCCGGCTGATTCATATCATTTAACATCATCCGAAACCCGTAGCCATAATTCTTAGCTCCTTTTCGTTCGAAACTGCGTGGAATAAATGCTTCAGCCAACATTTTTCTAGGCAACAGGCAGTCTCCATTCAAGGCACGATACCACCGAAACAGATCGCCTGTTGTTGAATAGATCCCTTTATCACCAACTACATCGTCGTAATAATCTTTGGGAATTCGGCGGTTCCACTGATAACCCGCCGTTCGATGGTGATTAATTGAATCGTTCTTGGTAGTTGCCACAAAGGTCTGATGCATACCAAGTGGCTCAAAGATATTTTTGTTTATAAACGACTCATAGCTTTGCCCGGTTGCCTTCTCAATAATAGAGGCCAGCACCATATAATTCGTATTGCTATAGCTAAAGCCACGGCCTGGTATGTTATAAGCTCTGGGCGTGGGTTGTACGGTTGCAAACCAATGCATGATCGTTGCATTAGTTGGATAGGGTTTTTCTTTCTTATAGAAATTCACCTTCATGCTATCGTCGAAGGCATATTGATAATTGGGCAAGCCACTTCGATGACACAATAAATCCCGAATCGTGATTCCGTGATAGGGGAAATCCGGGTAATATTTTTGGATAGTATCTTCAAACTTCAGTTTACCAGCCTGAATAAGCTTTAGCGTACCTACAGCCGTAAATGTTTTTGACAGAGAGGCCAATTGAAATTTAGAATCTTCAACCAGTGTATCGCGCTGGCTTTTTTCAAAATGGCCCAATCCAAACGACTGTTTATAAAGTACGATTCCTTTCTGGGCAATCAATACATTCCCGTTCAAGCCGCTTCGGACTTTCTGACGGATTATCTCATCGATTTGCTGCGTTTTCCGATCGGCATCGATTTGTTGCCGGACAGCTGCTTCCTGGTCTGTAGTGAGCAACTGACCATCAGCACAGTTACGCATTTCACGTGCCGACCGATTGAGATTCTTTTGGGAATCCTGCGTACACGCAACACTAATTGCTATGAGAATTAAACTAGCGCAAACACTCCAGATACTATTCGTCCTCACCATCCTCACGCACTTATTTCAACTTACTTTTATTAGCAGACATTAAACAAAAATAGTATTTATACCAGACTCAGCGGCCTCCATTGAGTTAAATTCAAATGAAAGTTCGTTATCGGCCTTTCAGACGTTTATTTAAATGGCCATCTGGGTGATAGTACAGAGCGAGATTTCCGTTGGCGTTCAAAAACACCTATTTTCCGTAAACTAACATATCCTCCTACACTATTAGGCAACAACTCACCTGAATCAACTGCTAATGATCCGTTCAATACAGTTCCGCCAAATAGATTAACCGGTATTGATGCCGTTAGCAAACCAGAAAACTCTCTAGGTAATGTTAAATAAGGAGTGACATAAGTACCTGCATTTTTACTAAACGATAAACGAGTGGTTATATCTACTTTACCAACGACTAAAGCGCTTAATCCTATATGAAACACACTGACACGATTATTGGCAATCCCAAAACGAGGAGGCAGCGACGAATTAACCTCCTGCTGTGGTGTTAAAAACGGCGTACCTATCGTGCGGCCAAAATACGTCCAGCCATCTAGATACTGACTATGATTAAAATAATCGTCACGACCTCTTAATTTCGGATCCTCAAGAACAAATACCTCTCCCCCCTGGCTTCCTGTAAACAGGTACTCTACAGTAATTTGACGCAGAAAAAATGGTGAACCTTTAGGCTCATTTCCATTTTTCAACCGTAGACCGTTCAAACCGTCTTCTAGATTAGTACCATAGAACAGAGAACCATCGTCATAAACAAATTGGCGATAAGCGAACAGATTCCAACGGCCTATATTCACATCAGCGGCCAGATCTATCGAACCCAGATGATTACCTATTCTATTTTCTTCAAAACGAGTGATTGTCTGAATATTCTGATCTTCCGGAAAGGGATCTCTGGTTCCTAAAACTACCGCAGGAAAATACTTGATACTCGATGGTAAGCGCCCATCTGCACCTATATTCGGGCTTACGTAGTTTGTATAACCACCCCACATTACCTGATGATTGAACCCACCGTATAATCGCAACAGCCAGGAAGGCTTTCCAATTCGCCCGTATAAGGATGATTGATGGAGATAAACCCCCTTTATCAGGCGATCTGCATTTTCAAACCATCCATGAGCAAAGGTTCCCATTAGGGATATAACACCCTTTGTAAGTCCAATAGGCGTAAACTGAGGTACCGCAAGTTGGATTTTAGGCATTGGCAACGCGTTTCCTGACCAGATATACGATCCTGTCGTCAGTAAAGTATCCATCAAGCCAATCACCTCTTTACGGCGCCCAATGTAAAGTTCCAAAGCGCCCCAGCGGCCCTTTACATAAGCTTCAGGAAGTAGAACCTGATTAGTTTTCCCTGTATTAATAACTGCATTTATACCATAGCCCCAATCAACTCGTGGTCTGTAACCTGTACTATCAGTTGATTGGTAATCAGACTTTAAACCAGCAGATAGCCGCCCTAGAGAGGACTTCAGCGGCACCGTGCCATACTGATTTGCCCGAAGCCAGAAAGGGGTCTGGTCTGAAGCAACAAAACCACCTAGCTCAAGCTGATATTGGTTTGCCCGCTGCCCATACGCTATATTAACCCCACTGATAATATAAATTATCCCCAAAAACAATAAGCAAACAAGCCTCATAAAGAAGAGTGGCTACATTAAAAATTAGCCAACGATCATTTACCACGCCCCTGAGCCATAACTCGCAGGGTTTGTGCAATGATCCACATATCAAATAAAAATGACCGGCGTTTGGGATAGATTAAATCATATCGTAAACGCTGTACCATTTCATCAACGTTGGCAGCGTAGCCAAACCGAATCTGGCCAATCGATGTAATCCCCGGCTTTACTTTCAAAAGGGATCGATATTCAGGAGCAATTTCGACAATCTGATCGATAAAATACTGCCGTTCGGGTCTTGGTCCAACTACCGACATGTCTCCGATCAATACATTATAAAATTGAGGAATTTCATCAAGCCGCGTTTTTCGCATAAATCGCCCCCAAGGAGTAATACGAGCATCTAATAGACCACCTGACAGAACCGGGCCGGTTTTCTCAGCATCTACGTACATACTACGGTACTTATATATTTTGAATGGTTTTCCAGAACGCCCGATTCGTTCCTGGGCATAAAAAATGGGGCCTTTAGAGGTTACTTTCGTAATTACCGCAATCAGCAAAAAGAATGGTGCCCCCAGCCCTAAAGCGAGTAGAGAAAACAATATATCAAACGAACGCTTAAAGATGTTTACCCTAAAATCAGCAATCACCTCTGACGATAAATTCAAAACGGGTAGAAAATCATGATATTCAACCGACGTGCTACGCGCTAAAAAGCCTCTAAAATCAACCAATAACTTTACCTGATAATCAAGAACTTCGGCATTATCAGCGATAGGCCTCAAGTTATTATTATCAATATAAGGCATACAGCAGTATACACAATCAATTTGTTCCTTTTGAATATAGGCGAGGAGATTAGTGTAATCACCTGTAAGCAGACCTTGGTTTTCTAAAGTCGGTTGATCGAAATACCCACAAAAGCGAAACCCCATTTCAGGATGCGTATCATAAAAACTTTTTATAGAAGCAGCCAATTTACCATATCCGACAACTACGTATCGCCGATTATTATAGCCTCGAGCGCGATATTCTCTCAAGAATAGTAGTCCCCCAATTCGAATAACGGCTGCTAGCCCAATAAAAAGTAAGTATGTGATCAGTAAGTGCTCTCTTGAATAGTAATAGGCCCGTATGCTTACCCAATAAATCGAAATAACCGACACATGGATAATCATTAATATTAATAGCTTTCTTATTAAATGGTCTGCCTTAAAAAGCTGCCTGGGGAATATATACGGTTTTAGGAGTAATATTTCTATTAACCAAATCAAATTAAATGTTGCCCATAATGTTGCATATGGCTGGTCCCAAACGGTTTCAACAGTCTGAAATTTTATCCAATAAGCTCCTACAAAAGCCGCATTTAGACTTAGAAAATCAACAATTACATGAAGTGGGAAAAACAGTATGGAATAACGATGCCTCATACTTGTTGGATTTATTTGGCGAAGTATGGCTACTATACCCAACCGCTTATGCTAAAATAACTCATTGACTTAATTGAGTATGCAGAATATTATTCTACGGCTCAATTTACAACCCTGCAAATTAATAATTACCTGTCGTAATAAAAAACAATCGATAGTACCGAAATCAGAATAAAGTTACATAACCATTATCTGTTCCAGCTTTTGCGAATCCCGATATAGGCTCCGAAACTATTTTGATAAAAATCACCAGCATCACCTGCAATGCTGGCATTGAGGTACAGACCTCCAAGCATACGTAAAGGTACACCTAAACTAGCATAAGCAGAAAACTGATCTCTTATGGATTGAAAAGGATTATCATAAGTACCTAAGTTTCGACTAAAAGACAACTTAACCTGATAGGAAACTGGAGCGAGTAACTGTCGTCCACGTAACGGGAGTTTTCCTGCTAGTCCCATATGAAATACATAGACCCTGTTGTTTGCCGTAAACGTGCCATAAGGATATTGATCTTGGCTACCTAGTGCTGGGGCAATAAACGGGGTACCGACTGTATGATTGCGATATGCCCATCCATCTCTATACTGCTGATGATTAAAATAATCATCTTTACCTCGTCGGTTCGGATCATCATACACAAAAACTGGGCCGCCCTGGCTGGTTGTGTTCAAAAATTCAAATAGAATATCGCGTACTAAAGCATTGGGGTCATTACGCCGGAGTCTGACTCCATTTAATCCATCAGCGATGTTTAGCAAATAGAACAATGAACCGTCTTCATAGAGGTTCTGCCTATATATATATAAAGTATGTCGTACTAAGTCAATTTCTGCCGCTACGTCAACAGAGCCAAGATGATTACCGACACGATTAGTCAAATCAAAAAAGGTATATTGCTGCGTGTCGGTCCGGCCATAATTAAGGGTAGTCACTACATAAAAGTAGTTAATCAGACCAGAGGGCAGTTTACCACCGACCGGAATTGTACCCGGAATCCCCGTCGGATCGGCTGCTTGTCCTCCCCAAATGGCTTGATGATTTAATCCTCCATAAATATGTATTACATCGCTCGGCCTTCCTATTCGAAGGTATAGTGACTTCTGGTGTAATAATTTATTTCGAATATATCCTTGGGCATCCAAGTAGCCATGTGCATAAGTTCCCTGGATAGCAACCCAACCTTTAGTAAATCTGATTGGGGTGAAAACCGGAATAGAAATTTGAATTTTAGGAACTGGTATGGCATTACCTGACCAGGCATATGATCCTGTCGACAATGAAGAATCAGCGAGCCCAAATTTTTCCCGTTGTCGGCCAACGTAAGCTTCAAAAATCCCCCGGCGTATGGCTATATAGGCTTCGGGAAGTAGTAGACTCTTTTCATACGATAATAAATTTTGGGGTGTATTAGCGACAAAATTTATTCCATATCGGACATCAAATTTAGATTCCTTCCACCGCCCTGTACTATGGCGACTCGTGTCGTAATCACTATATAAGCCAACCCGTAAAGAGGATACTGGAGACCTATTAGGAACTATACCGTATTGATTAGAGCGCAGCCAAAATGGGGTTTCGGTAGATGTCGATATATATGTTCCTATTTCAGCAGAATATTGATTAGGGCTATGAATCAGTTGGGCCAATAAGTAATAAGGAACAACACTAAATATGAGAAAAAAAAATATCAGACCTGGCTTTGTGCAAGTGAGCATTGATTGTCTGGTATAAATGAGCTAAGAAGGTTACAATAATAATGCCGTATTCAATAATTTACTTCAATTAATTAAGATTTCTATAGTGTGGTAAAGTTTTACTAGCCCTATTAACAGCAAAAGACACTCCAATTGATTGGAGTGTCTTTTGCTGTTAATAGGGCTAGTAAAATCATTTTTTCACGAGCCTTCCACTAACTCTTTGTTGATTAACCTCAACAATTGGGATATACATACCCGAACTTATTGCTTCTGGTTTCCACTCTAATCGATGACTACCAGATGGTTGGTCTTCGTCTCTTAGTAACTGCGCTACGACTTTACCTTGTGAATCAATGATCCATAAATTTACTTTACCATCAGCAGGCAAGTAGTAGTTAATTGTCGTTGATTGCTCAAAAGGGTTTGGGAAAGCAGTAAGTTGTAAAGTAGGCTCACCCTGCTGCATAACTGGATCTATCTGAGCAACAAATTGACTACCATGCTGAGCCTGAAAGCCAGGTAACAGGCTTATAGACCGTCCTGCCTTGTATTCAACATCCGTATTTTTGATCAACAAATTAGAGGCTTCTATAGTCTCAATGGCCCTCTCCCGATATTGACCAGCCTTTTCATAGCTTATCTTGATAGTCAATCGATTTTGAATTGACTGAGCCATACCGACAAAAGATAAACAGCAGCCTAGTGCTAGTAGTAGTAGTCGCATACTATTTACGATCTTTAGATTGGAGTTTGTTAACTCGATGCTCAAGCTCTACACTTTTCTTCTTCAATAATTCATTTTCTTTTTTGAGCTCAATCAGGTAAAGCGTTAATTCTTCAACTTTCTCAAGAAGCTTCGCTTGCATTTTACCTACATCAACTCCCTCACTAACGACTTCCTCAGCAGATGGAATGCCGGGCAAATGCTTTTCATGATTAATATAGTGTTCTACCTCATTTAAATTCCGAAGACGATAGCCTTTTTCAAACACACGGTCAGACCAGTCATCCGTTGTTTTT
>Ga0209933_1000493_pt1 | contig 69919 bp, 66 predicted proteins | sample ThiBiot_300_biof_FD_183944 | JGI IMG/M metagenome (GOLD analysis project Ga0209933, IMG submission 183944) | Wastewater bioreactor microbial communities from Cape Town, South Africa - Thiocy_cont_300_biof (SPAdes) | ecosystem: Engineered > Bioremediation > Thiocyanate > Unclassified | place...
GTCTCTCCTCCAAGACCATGGAAGCCAAGTCCGTCCCCGGCCTCTTCGCGATCGGCGAGGCGGTCGACGTGACCGGCTGGCTGGGCGGCTACAATTTCCAATGGGCCTGGTCGTCCGGCTGGGTGGCCGGCGAATCGGTCTAAGCCGCGCCGTCGGCGATTTGCGCAACTCCGGTCACGCACCGCGCCGTCGGGCACGCCACTGTCTCGCGACAACAAGCGAGTGGGGCGTGGATGAGCGACGGATCGATCTTGCGGCAGGACATCGAAGCGGCCGTGCGGCGCTTCGTGACATTGGCCAACGGCGACAGCCTCGACGCCTTCGCTGACCTCTACACCGGGGACGCGCTGATCCTGATGCCGGGCCTGGCGGCAGTGAGCGGCCGACAAGGCGCGCGGACGTTCGGCGAGCGCATCCGGTCGCGTCGGCCGGCCCGTCTTGCGCTCGTCACGCACGAGGTCGAGGGCGCCGGCGACGATGCCTGGGAGCGCGGCACGTCGGAGTGGATTCTGCCCGACGGGCAGTCGGCGGATCGCGGCAAGTACATCGTCATCTGGCGACGCACGCCGGCCGGCTGGAAGCTTCATCGCGACATCATGAACGCCGATACGCGGCCAGCCTCGCGCTGAAGCGGGATCGAAATCATGACCGGCTTTTCCGACTACGATTCGCTCGACGGTCTCGCCATGGCCGAGCTGGTGCGCCGGCGCGAGCTCCATCCGGGCGAACTGCTCGAGGCGGCCCTCGCGCGAGCGGCGCACTGGAACCCGCACCTCAACGCCCTGTCGGCGTCGTTTCCCGACCGGGCGCGCGCCGCGATCGCCGAGGGCCTGCCCGAGGGGCCGCTGTGCGGCGTGCCCTTCCTGCTGAAGAGCCTGTCGGCCATGCTCACCGGCGCGCCGTCCACGCTTGGATCGCGCCTCTTCGCCGAGGCCGTGGCCGACCACGATTCGACACTGGTCGAACGCTACAAGCAGGCGGGGCTGGTGATCTTCGGCATGACGACGACGCCCGAGATGGGCCTGTCGGTGTCGACCGAGACGAGTCTCAGCGGCGCCACGCGCAATCCCTGGAATCTCACCCGCAGCGCCGGCGGCTCATCGGGTGGCACCGCCGCCGCCGTCGCGGCCGGCATCGTTCCGCTGGCCCACGGCAGCGACGGCGGCGGATCGATCCGAATCCCTGCGTCGGCTTGCGGTCTGTTCGGCCTGAAGCCGACGCGTGGCCGCACCCCATCCGGGCCGATGGTCGGCGAGGGCTGGGGCGGCCTCGCGACCAGCCATGTGATCTCTCGATCGGTGCGCGACAGCGCCGCCGCCCTCGACGCGACGCATGGTGCTGCCCCTGGCGATCCCTACTGCGCGCCGCCGGTCGAAGGCACGTTCCTGTCCGCCACGACCCGCCCGCCCGAGCGGCTCCGGGTCGCGTTGCAGCTCGCGCCTGCGTCGGGTGTTGCCGTCGCCCGCGACTGCCGCGATGCCGTGCTCGATGCGGCGACGCTGCTCGAGGATCTCGGCCACCAGGTCGAGGAGGCGCAGCCCGCGGTGCCCTGGGAGGAGCTGCAGCGCGCCTCCTGGGTGCTGGTGGCGAGCAACGTGCGGCTCGTCTTGCGACGGCGTGCCGAGGCCCTGGGCCGCAAGCTGGTCGCTTCGGATGTCGATCGCATCACTTGGGCGGCCGTCGAGGAGGCCGGGGCGATGGGCGCCGAGGCCTATGCCGCAGCAATCCTGACCATCCATCGCCACAGCCGCCGCATGGCGGCGTTCCATCAGACCTACGACATCCTGCTGTCGCCGACGCTCGCGGCGCCGCCCGTCGAGCTCGGCTTCCTTCACATGGACAATCCCGATCCGGCGGCGTGGCGCGACGCGCTCCGCGCCTACTCGCCCTTCACCAGCCCGTTCAACATGAGCGGCCAGCCCGCCATGTCGGTGCCTCTGGCCTGGAACGGCGAGGGCCTGCCGATCGGGGTGATGTTCGCTGCGGGCTTCGGCGAGGAGGCGGCTCTGTTCCGCCTCGCCGGCCAGCTCGAAGCGGCGCGGCCCTGGCGGCACCGCAGGCCGCCGTCCCTGTCCCTGTCCGTCGAAAGCGCTGGAGGGGACCGATGCAGGCCTTCGTGATTCGCCGGATAGCGGCCCTCGTGCCGACGCTGTTCTTCGCCAGCGTCATCGTCTTCATGGTGGTGCGCCTGATCCCCGGCGACGTCATCGATCTGATGCTGTCGCAGGACGATGGCGCCGACAAGCTCGACCGTGCCGCCCTGGAACGGGCGCTCGGCTTCGACCGGCCGATGGCCGAGCAGTATCTGCACTGGATCGGCGGCGTGCTCCTGCAGGGAGATTTCGGCCTGTCGTTGTGGCGCCACACGCCGGTGGCGGAGATGCTGCTGGCCCGCCTGCCGGTCACGCTCGAACTGTCACTGCTGGCGCTCACCGTGGCACTCGCGATTGCCATCCCGGTCGGCATCCTCTCGGCGGTCCGCCAGGACAGCGTCGCCGACTACGTCGCGCGATCGTTCTCCATCCTGATGCTGGCGGTGCCAGGCTTCTGGATCGCCACGGTCGTGGTGGTGTTTCCGGCGATCTGGTGGGGCTGGTCGCCCGAGGTGAAGTTCACGCCTTTCTTCGAGAGTCCGCTGGCCAACTTCCAGCAGCTCATCGTGCCGGCGCTGATCATGGGCACGTCGCTCTCGGCCGTGACCATCCGCATGATGCGCACGACCATGCTCGAGGTGCTGCGCCAGGAGTATGTGCGCACGGCCTGGGCCAAGGGCTTGAGCGAACGCGTCGTGGTCACGCGCCACGTGCTGAAGAACGCGCTGATCCCCGTCGTCACGGTGATCGGCCTGCAGGCGACGCTGCTGATCGGCGGATCGGTCATCATGGAGCAGATCTTCGTCATCCCCGGCATGGGGCTGCTGCTGATCGAGGCGGTGTTCGACCGCGACTACCCGATCGTCACCGGCGTCTTCCTGGTGACCGGCGTGGCGATCGTGCTGATCAATTTCCTGGTCGATCTCTCCTACGGCCTGCTCGACCCGAAAGTGAGGCTCGAATGAGCACCCTTGCCCAAGCCGCGCCACGCCAGCACGAACGTGGTCCTCTACCCGCGTTCCTGCACCGTCTGTTCCGCGACAAACCGCTCGGCGCTGCAGGCGCGGTCATCTGCGCGATCTTCCTGTTCTGCGGCCTGTTCGCCGACCTGCTGGCGCCCTACGGCTACAACCAGATCGATCCGATCAACCGCCTGAAGCCGCCGTCGCTGCAGTTCCCGTTCGGCACCGACAATCTCGGCCGCGACATGTTCTCGCGCGTGCTCTACGGCGCGCAGCTTTCGGTGATCATCGGCTTCTGTGGCGCCGCGCTGGCCACCGTGGTGTCGGTCGTGATCGGCGTCCTGACGGGCTATCTCGGCGGCAAGTTCGACGTCGTCGTGCAGCGCATGGTCGACGCCTGGATGAGCTTCCCCGATCTCGTGATCCTGATCGTCGTGGTGTCGGTGCTGGGGCCCGGCATGTGGCAGGTGATCGTCGTGCTGGGCTTCCTCTACGGCATCGGCGGTTCGCGCATCATCCGCGGCGCCGTCGTCTCGGTGCGCGAGCACACCTATGTCCATGCCGCGCAGTCGGTCGGCGCCGCCACGGCGCGCGTGCTGGTCTTCCACGTGCTGCCCAACGTCATGCCGACGGTGATCGTGCTCTTCACCATGCGTGTCGGCGCGGTGATCCTGGTCGAGTCCGGCCTGTCCTTCCTCGGCCTCGGCATCCCGCCACCGGCGCCGAGCTGGGGCGGCATGCTCACCGGGTCGGGCCGCACCTTCATGTATCTCGCGCCGTGGCTGGCTCTGGCCCCCGGCATCTGCCTGACCCTGGTGGTCTACGGCATCAACGTGTTCGGCGACGCGCTGCGCGACCTGCTCGATCCACGCCTGCGCGGCGGGCGTCGCTAGGGACCCGTCTCGGGGGAATGGAGGAAACCATGGGTGTGAATTTGAAACGGCTGCTGCTGGCCGCAGCCGCCGTCCTGGCGATGCCCGGCGCATCGGCGCAACAGGTGGCGGAGAAGGCGCGGGCCGAGGAGGTGCCGCGGCACGGCGGCAGCCTCGACATCGGCACGATCTATTTGACGCTGTCGCCATTGTCGTGGGACCCGCGTGACTGGGGCTGGAAGTTCAACCACGACGCCGGCCAGATGTACGAGCAGCTCTTCGTCGGCGATCTCTCCAAGGCGGAGGGCAGGGGCGGCAACCACAAGTTCGTAGCCGACGCCTGGCTGCCGCCCGATGCCATCCGCGGCGAGCTCGCGGAAAAATGGGAATGGCAGGACGATCCACTCGCCGTCGTCGTCACCTTGCGCAAGGGCGTGATGTTCCCTGAGAAGCCGGGTGTGATGGCCAGCCGTGAGCTGACAGCTGAGGACGTCGTCTATGCCTTCGATCGCGTGAACACCAGCCCGCAGAACGCCCGCGGCTTCTTCGACTATATCGACAAGATGGAAGCGCGCGACCGCTACACCGTCGTCATGCAGATGAACCGCTTCCACTCCGAATGGAACTACCGTTACGGCTACGGCCATTATTCGAGCATCGTGCCGCGCGAGGTGATCGAGGCCGGCGCCACCAACTGGAAGAACGCCAACGGTACCGGCCCCTTCATGCTGGCCGACCTCGTGCAGGGCAATTCCAGCGTCTATGTGCGGAACCCGGCCTACTGGGACAGCGAGACGATCGACGGCAACGACTACAAGCTGCCGTTCGTCGACAAGGTGACGTTCCGCTTCATCAAGGACGAGGCGACCTGGATCACCGCGTTGCGCACTGCCAAGCTCGATATCCTCGAGACCGTTCGCTGGCAGAACGTCGACAGCCTGAAGAAGAGTTCGCCGGCGCTGAAATGGCGGCGCTACCTCGGGCAGACCGGCGTGTTCCTGTCGATGGACGTCAACGCGAAACCGTTCGACGACATCCGCGTCCGCCGCGCCCTGAACATGGCGGTCAACAAAAAGGAGATCGTCAGCGCCTACTACAATGGCCACGCCGAGCTGTTCGCCTATCCGCAGCATCCCGACTTCGGCGGCTACTTCCAGCCGCTCGACGAGATGCCGGACTCGGTGCAGGAGCTGTTCGAATACAATCCGAAGAAGGCCAGGGAATTGCTGAAGGAAGCCGGTTATCCCAACGGCTTCGCCTTCAAGACGCAGGTCTGCTCCTGCTTCCCCGATCATATGGAGCTGCTGCCGCTGGTCGCGGGCTACCTGGAGCGGGTCGGCGTCAAGGTCGAGATCCAGCCGATGGAGCACGGCGCCTACTTCGCCGCGCTCGCCTCGCGCAAGATGACGCCGGGCTACTTCTTTGCCATCGGCCATTCCAATCCGACGACGACGCTCGCCCGGAACTTCCGGTCCGGCTCGCCGTGGAACCCGTCGGGCTGGGCCGATCCCGCCTTCGACGCCAAGCTCGCCGAGATGTACGCGATCCGCGACGAGGAGGAGCGGCGCGCGCTCATCCGCGCCATGACCGTCGAGATGATCGACAAGGCGCCTTACATCTGGCTGCCGACGCCCTACGGCCACACCGCGTGGTGGCCGTGGGTCAAGAACTACAACGGCGAACTGCGCGTCGGCGCCGTGCGTCCCGGCCCGATCTATGCCCGCATCTGGGTCGACCGGGACCTCAAGAAGAAGATGGGACACTGACCGCCGTGGCGCGCACCGCAACGAAGCTGCTCGAGGTGGACGGCCTCGCCGTCCGCTTCCACACCGATCGCGGGGTCGTTCCGGCCGTCGACGGCGTGTCCTTCGACGTCGCCGAGGGCGAGACGCTGGCCATCGTCGGGGAGAGCGGGTCGGGCAAGAGCGTGACGGCGATGTCGATCCTGCGGCTGATCCAGCGGCCCGCCGGCGAGATCGCCGGCGGCCGGGTGATGTTCGAGGGCCGCGATCTTCTGCAGCTCCCGGAGCGGCAGATGCAGGAAATCCGCGGCGACCGTATCGCCATGATCTCGCAGGAGCCGATGTCGTCGCTCAACCCGGCGCTCACCATCGGGCTCCAGGTCGGCGAGCCGCTCAACCGTCATCGCGGCATGCCCTGGCCGGACGCGCTGCAGGTCGCCGGAACGATGCTGCGCAAGGTGCACATCCCCGGCGCGGCAAGCCGGGTGCGGGCCTATCCGCACGAGTTCTCGGGCGGCATGCGCCAGCGGGCGATGATCGCCATGGCGCTCACCTGCACGCCGCGACTGATCATCGCCGACGAACCCACGACCGCCCTCGACGTCACGGTCCAGGCGCAGATCCTGGAGCTCCTGAAGCAGCTCACGCGCGAAGCCGGGTCGGCCATGATCCTGATCACCCACGATCTCGGCGTCGTCGCCCGCTACGCCGATCGCGTCTGCGTCATGTATGCCGGCCGTGTCGTCGAGAGCGGCCCGGCCCTCGAGATCTACGAGGATCCACGCCACCCCTACACGATGGGGCTGATGGCGTCGGTGCCGCGGCTCGACGATGCCGGGCGCCAGCGTTTGGTCCCGATCGAGGGACAGCCACCCGATCTCGCCAACATGCCGCCGGGCTGCGCCTTCGCACCGCGCTGCCGCTTCGTCACCGACCGCTGTCGGCAGGAGCGTCCGGCGCTTCTGTCCGTCGGCGACCAGCATATGAAAGCCTGCTTCGCCGATGTCGCACAGCCAACCTGAGCCCTTGCTCGCCGTTCGCGGGCTTCGCGTCCACTTTCCCGTCCGGCGCGGGCTCCTCGCCAAGCGTCAGGTCGGCACCGTCAAGGCGGTCGACGGCATCGACTTCTCCCTCGCGGCCGGCGAGACGCTGGGTCTCGTGGGAGAGTCCGGGTCCGGCAAGTCGACGGCGGGGCTTGCGGTCCTGCGCCTGCTCGACGTGACCGGAGGCGACGTACGCTTCGAGGGGCGTGACATCACGGCTCTCGGTCGCACCGAGATGCGGCCGCTGCGCCGGCGCATGCAGATGGTCTATCAGGACCCGTTCAGCTCGCTCAATCCGCGCATGAAGGTGGCCGATATCGTCGGCGAGCCGCTGATCGTGCACGGCGAGGCGGGTAGCCGGGGCGCCCGTCGCGAGCGGGTGGCGGAGCTGCTGGATCTGGTCGGGCTGCGGCCGGAGATGGGCCGACGCTATCCGCACGAGTTCTCCGGCGGACAGCGCCAGCGCATCGGCATCGCCCGCGCGCTCGCGGTCAGCCCCGCGCTCGTGGTGTGCGACGAGCCGGTGTCGGCCCTCGACGTGTCGATCCAGGCCCAGGTCGTGAACCTGTTCCAGGATCTGCAGGCACGGCTTGGCCTCGCCTACCTGTTCATCGCCCACGATCTCGCCGTCGTGCGCCACATCAGCGATCGCATTGCCGTCATGTATCTCGGCAAGATCGTCGAGCTGGCGTCGCGTGAGCAGCTTTATCGCCGCCCGCGCCATCCCTATACGCGTGCCCTGCTCGCGGCGGTGCCGATCCCCAATCCGCGCCTGGAGGCGCAGCGCTCGCACCAGGCGCTGGTCGGCGAGATTCCGAGTCCGCTCGCACCGCCGCCCGGCTGCCGCTTCAGCACGCGTTGTCCGATGGCGACCGATCTCTGCCGAACCGAGGAACCGCCGTTGCGCGACCTCGCCGTCGGCCACCGCGCCGCCTGCCATTTCGCCGAAGACTGACGGCGACCGCCACTACAGCAGCAGCGACAGCTCCTCGGGGCGCACGCCGGCTTCCAGCGGGACGTACAGACGGATCTTCTGGTCGATGTCGACCCTGAAGGACGGGTCGTTGAGATAGCGCATCAAGATGGGCCGGCCTTGAGCGCGCATCTTCTTCAGGGCGGCATCGCGGTCGAGGCGTCGCCACACCGCATCGGGCTGGCCGCTGAAGCAGACATGCCAGCCGCCCTCGAGCTGGCGCTGCTCGAGCTGGATCCGGCCGTCGACGAAATCGTTCTCGCGGGCGCAGGCATGGGCGAAGACGCGCTCCGGCGAGAACACGCCGTATACGTTCTGGTTGTGCAACGGCACCGCGGCGACTTCGAGACGCGCCATCAGCTCGTCGTAAGCCGACCAGGCGCCGGCCCAACTGCGCTCGATGGGCATGGTCTGCATCGTCAGCGCCGGCAGCTCGACGGTCGTCCCGTCCACGCTTTCCAGCAGGCTGGCGCTGCCGTCGCGGACGCTGGGCACGATGCCGAACTGGCGGCGATAGGCGCGCGTGAAGGCCTGGGAACTTTCGTAGCCCGAATCAAAGGCGACTTCGGTGACGCTGACCGCCGGATCGGCCCGGAGCCGCTCGCGGGCCACCTGCAAGCGCAACCGCCGCAAGGTCACCTGCGGCGTCTCGCCGACGGCGGCCTGATAGAGGCGGATGAAATGGAACAGCGACAGGCAGGCGACGTCGGCCAGCTCCGCGAGCTTCATCTGTGCGTCTGGTTCGTCGCGGAAACGCTGCTCGACATGGCGTACGGCCCGGCGAATCCGGCGGCGACGCTCGACGCTCGTGGCTAGTCGCATCCCCATGCTCCGCTCCCGCGGCCCCGACTCGACCGAAATGCCGGCCGGAACGATAGCACGAACCGCCGGCGTTCAACGCCGGGTGGCAAAGTCCAGCGTCCGCTCGATCGCGCTTCGCACGGCGTCGCTGTCGGTTGCGGCGTCGAAATTGTGCGGCGCCCCCGGGACATTGATCAGCTCGAACGCCACGTCCGCGGCCAGGAGGTCGGCCGTCGTCTCGTCGAGCAGCTTCAACAGGCCGGGCAGGGCGTCGCCGCCGCCGCGCAGGATCAACAGCCGGGTCCGCTGGCTGGCCAGGCGCTTGGCGGCGGCCGACAGGCTCATGCGCGCCGTCAACGCGGCGTCGGTCACCGCCGCCGTGGGGCTGCCCGGCACCACCCCGGTCGACGGGTAGAACATGGCTACGCGATCGACGCGCAACGGCCGGCTGTCGCTCAGAAGCTCGGGCACGAACAGCCCGCCGGCCGAGAAGACGACGGCGGCCAGCCGTTGCGTGTCTAGCCCGCGGCCGGGGCCTTCCTTGGCCAGCCAGGCGAGCACGGCGTCGGTCTCGCCCAACGCCTGGTCGAGTCGGCGACGCGGCACGCCGAGGGAATGGTCGAACATGACGGCGGCGGCGCCGCTTGCCGCCAGCGCCGTGCCCCAGTCGCGGAAGACCTGCCAGGCCTTGGGCCGGATCGACGCTTCGTCGGGCAGGCCGCCGTGCAGCAGCAGCACGATGGGCAGCGGCTTGCCGCCGGCCGGCTGTGGGAGGGCGAGGTCGATCTCGATGGGCGAACCGTCGATGCGCTTGCCCACCTCGATGCTGCGGCGCTCGACGGTGGCGGCATCGCGGAGAGGGTGTTTCAGCGTTGCCTTAGTCGCCGCGATGTAGCGGGCGATCGCCTGCGCGCGCGCGTCGTCGGCCGAGGGCGCGGCGGGCGCCTGGGCCTGCGCAGTCGCCATCGGCCAGGTTGCCAGCACAGCGCAGGCGGCGAGCAGTCCGGCGATTTTCATGGTCGAGGCCTCCCTACGGCGTCCTGCCGCGCGGAAGGTGGTCCAGGCGCGCGGCGGATCGATGCTAGAGGCGCGCTGCGGCCGGCACGGTGCCGGGATTGCCAATTTGCCTGTCTTGGCTCGGGTCCTTCGGTGCTCGAACCTGTCAGTGCCCGAGGTAACTCCGGCGCAGGTCTGGATGCTCGGCCAGCTCCGCGGCGCTGCCCTGCAGCGCGATGCGGCCGTTCTCCAGCACATAGGCCCGGTGGGCGAGGGCCAGCGATTGCACGACGTTCTGCTCGACCAGCAGGATGGCGAGGCCTTCGGCGTTGAGGCGGCCGATCAGGGCGAACATCTCCTCGACCAGCAGGGGCGAGAGGCCGAGCGAGGGCTCGTCGAGGATCAGCAGGCGCGGTTCGGCCATCAGGCCGCGGCCGATCGCCAGCATCTGCTGCTCGCCGCCCGAGAGCGTGCCGGCCGCCTGTCGCAGCCGTTCGCCGAGCCGCGGGAAGGTGGCGAGGACCTTGTCGAAGTTTCGTTTCCGCGCCGGCTTGCCGCGGCGATAGCTGCCCAGCTCGAGATTGTCGCGCACCGAAAGGTTGGGAAAGACGCGCCGTCCCTCCGGCACCTGGACCAGCCCGGCTTCGACGATGTGCTTGGACGCTCGGCCGCCGATATCCCGGCCGTCGAAGCGGATCGTGCCGCCGAACGGCCGGTAGAGACCGCAGACCGTGTTGTTCAAGGTCGACTTGCCGGCGCCGTTGCTGCCCAGCAAGGCCACGATCTCGCCCGCGGCGACCGTGAGGTCGACACCGCGCAGCACTTCGAGCGCGCCGTAGCCGGCGCGCAGGGCGCCGACCTCAAGCACGGAGCACCCGTGCGGCCCCGTGGCCGAGATAGGCTTCGACCACCTGCGGATTCTCGGCGATGGCGGCGGGCGAGCCCTCGGCGATCATGCGGCCCTGGTTCAGCACGTAGACGCGTTCGGCGAGCGAAGTGACGGCCTGCATCACATGCTCGATCAGCAGGATGGTCACGCCCGAAAACCGGATAGCCTTGATCACCTCCACGATCTCGACGATCTCCGTCGGGTTCAACCCCGCCATCACCTCGTCGAGCAGCAACAGGCGCGGCCCGGTCGCCAGCGCCCGCGCGAGCTCCAGCCGCTTGCGGCCGGCAACGGTGAGGTCGCTGCCGCGCCGGTCGAGCTGGTCGGCCATGCCGACCATCGCGGCGACCGCTTCGGCCTGGCGCGCAGCGGCCCGCCGGTCGGCCGTGTGGAGATAGGCGCCGACCATGATGTTCTCGCGCACGTTGATGCCGGCGAAGGGCTGGGTGATCTGGAAGGTCCGCACCAGGCCGGCGGCCGAGAGACGGTGCGGTTGCATTCCGGTAATCGGCTTACCCTCGAAAATGACGCTGCCGCCATCGGGTCGGTGAAAGCCCGCGATGGTGGCGAACAAGGTCGTCTTGCCGGCACCGTTGGGGCCGATCAGGCCCACGATTTCGCCCTGTCGCACGTCGAGTGAGGCACGATCCACGGCTTTCAGCCCGCCGAACGCCTTCGAGATCTCCCGTACCTCAAGCATTGTTCATCCGAGCATGATTCATCCGAAGGTGCCGGCCCCTCGGAGGCGATGCTAAGGTGGCCATCAACGTGGCGGCGCCTGCCGACCGCCTCCTCCTCCCCCGCATTCGGAGTCGTGAACGATGAGCAATTCCAACGAATACGTGCCGCCCAAGATCTGGACCTGGAACAAGGCGAGCGGCGGGCAGTTTGCGAACATCAACCGGCCGATCGCCGGGCCGACCCACGACCAGGAGCTTCCCGTCGGCCGCCATCCGCTGCAGCTCTATTCGCTGGGTACACCCAACGGCGTGAAGGTCACAGTGATGCTGGAGGAGCTGCTGGCGGCCGGCCACAAGGGGGCAGAGTACGACGCCTGGCTGATCCGCATCGCCAAGGGCGACCAGTTCGGCAGCGGCTTCGTCGCCATCAATCCCAACTCCAAGATCCCGGCGCTGCTCGATCGCAGCGGGCCCAAGCCGATCCGCGTCTTCGAGTCGGGCGCGATCCTGGTCTATCTCGCCGAGAAGTTCGGCGCTTTCCTGCCAACCGAGCCCGCGGCACGCGCCGAGTGCCTGTCGTGGCTGTTCTGGCAGATGGGCAGCGCGCCCTATCTCGGCGGCGGCTTCGGCCACTTCTATGCCTATGCGCCGGCCAAGATCGAATACGCCATCGACCGTTTTGCCATGGAGACCAAGCGCCAGCTCGACGTGCTCGACCGGCGCCTCGCCGAAAGCGAGTATCTCGGCGGCAGCGACTACACCATCGCCGACATGGCGGTCTGGCCGTGGTACGGCAGCCTGGTCAAGATCGGGCTCTACGAGGCGGCCGAGTTCCTGCAGGTGAAGGATTACAAGAACGTCCTGCGCTGGGCCGACCAGATCGGCAAGCGTCCGGCTGTGAAGCGCGGCCGCATGGTTAACCGCGTGAACGGCGAGCCGTCGAGCCAACTGCACGAACGCCACGACGCCAGCGACTTCGAGACCAACACGCAGGACAAGCTCAAGGCGGCGGAGTAGCGCGAATTTCCTAGTCGACTGCGGGTCTTGAACGTCCTCTCCGCCCGCGTAAGCGGGGGGAGAGGAAGGGGACCCATGCGAAGCATGGGGGAGGTGAGGTGGGCCAAGCCATCTCGACGCGCCTGGATGCAGATCGCCTCCGGTGTCACGCACCACCTCACCTCCCCCGTTGCTGTGCAACGGGTCCCCTTCCTCTCCCCCGCTGCGCGGCGGAGAGGACATTTGAACGGCCAAACACCCCCGCCAGCCCGTTCGGCAGGCGGGCGACGATCAGCACCAGCATCAGGCCGTAGACCACGAGGCTGAGCGGCTGCACGTTCTTCAGGGCGGGCACGACGCTGGCCAGCCAGCGCGTCGCCTCGTTGATGCCCATCAAGGTGAAGGCGCCGATCAATGGTCCGAAGATCGTGCCGGCGCCGCCCACCATGCTGACCAGCAGCATCTCGACCGACTTGTCGACGCCGAAGGCGATCGAGGGATCGATATAGAGGTACTTCTGTGCATAGAAGGTGCCGCCGGCGGCGCACATCGCCCCCGACAGGGTCAGCACCTTCACCTTCTCGGCGAAGACGTCGATGCCCAGCGCCCGCGCGGCATCCTCGTTCTCGCGCAGTGCCACCAGGCGCGCGCCGAAGCGGCTGCGGGTCAGGTGCCAGGCGATCGCGAGCGAGACGAGGCAGAGCAGCAAGGCGAGGTAGTAGACCCAGATCGGGTCCTTGAACTGGAAGTTGATCGGCCGGGGGTCGGCCTTGATCAGGATGCCGAGCCCGCCCTGGGTGAAGGGCAGCGAGTTGGCGAGGATGCGGAAGACCTCGGCGAAGGCCAGCGTGATCAGGGCGAAGTAGGAGCCGCGCAGGCCGGCGCGAAAGGACAGCACGGCGATGCCCCAGCCCACGATGCCGCCCGCCGCCGTGGCGACTGGCCAGGCGAGCCACGGGTTCCAGCCGTAGGTCACCTGCAGGATGGTCGAGGTATAGGCGCCGGTGCCGAAGAAGACGACATGGCCGAACGAGGTCTGGCCGGCAAAGCCGCCGGCGATGTTCCACGACTGGGCGAGGAAGGCGGTGAAGAAGGCCAGCATGCCGATATTCACCAGATAGTTCGGCACCAGCAGCGGATAGACGATGGCCGCCGCGAGGCCTGCCGTGCAGAGCGTGACGGCGCGGCTCAAGCCTTGCTCCCGAACAGACCGGTCGGTCGCAGCAGCAGGATCAGGATGAAGATCAGCGAAATGCCGATCTGGCCCAGCTGTTCACCGAGGAAGAGGCCCCCCAGCGACTCGGTGACGCCGATCACCAGCCCGCCCACGGCGGCGCCCACGAAGCTCCCCATGCCGCCCAGCACCACGATGGTGAAGGCGACCAGCACGAAGGCGTGGCCCGAGGCCGGCGTCACATAGTAGGTCGGCATCAGCAGACAGGCGGCGGCGCCCAGGCAGGCGATGCCGATGCCGTAGGAGACGGCGAAGATGGTCTCGACGTCGATGCCGACCAGGCGCGCGCCCTGGCGTTCCCGGGCGACGGCGCGGATCGCCTTGCCGGTATCGCTCAGCGCCATGAAGAGACCGAGCAGGGCGCAGATCGCGAGAGCCGCGACGAAGGAGATGATCTTGGGGACCGGCAGGAACGCCGCCCCCAGCTCGACAAAGCTGCCGGCATAGGGCACGTCGACCGTCTGCGTGTTGCCGCCGAAGAAGAGCAGGGCTGCGTTGTCGAACACGATCGAGAGGCCGAGCGTGATCAGCAGGATGTTCTCGTCGCGGCCGTGGCTATAGCGGCCGATCAGCAGGCGGTAGAGCAGGAAGCCGAAGGCGAAAGCGCCAGCCGTCACCAGCGGCAGTGCGGCATAGGGGTCGACGCCGGCCAGCCGCCATAGCCAGAAGACGGCATACATGGCGAGCATCAGCAGGCTGCCATGCGCGAAGTTGATGATGTGCAGCACGCCGTAGATCAGGGTGAGCCCGACCGCCACCAGCACGTAGATGCCGCCGGCCAGCAGGCCGTTCAGCAGACCGGCCAGGAGGAAGGAGGGATCGAGCACGCCGGTCGTGTCCCCGTCCTCGATCGCCCCTCAGCCGAGCTTCGGCTTGGGGAACACCGGCTTGGCCGAGGCGAATTCCTCAGGGGCGATCACTTCGATGTCGCCCTTGAGCGCCTGCAGGACGGCCGGCCGGCCTCCCTGGTTCTGGCCGTTCACGAACTTGGTCGGGCCGTAGGGCAGGAGATCGGCCTTGTAGGTCGAATTCGCCAGCGCCGCGGTGAGCTTCGCCTTGTCGGCCGAAGCCGCCTGTTCCAGCGCATCGGCCAGCAGCATGACGTTGGAGTAGGTGAGATAGACCTCGAAGGTGAAGAAGGCGCCCGTCGCCTCGACGCGCTTCTTCAGGTCCTGCGCCTTGGCGCTCTTCGGATTGAACCAGTGGTTCACGTCCATCATGTATTGCGAGGCGTCGGGCATGTCCTTGACGAACTTGTAGTTGAAGCCGCCGCCCAGGAACGAATAGAGGCCCGCGAGATTCACCTTCTGCTGGAAGAGCGTGCGGGCCAGCAGCATGTACTCGTTGCCGTAGTTCGACATGACGACGATGTCCGGTGCCAGCGACCGGATGCGGAGCGCAATATTGTCGAAGTTGCGCGTGGGATTGTCGTGCGCGATCAGCTCCTTGGCCACGATGCCGATCGAGGGCAGCTTGCCGGCAATAAGCTTCGCCGTGCCGGTGCCGAATTCTCCCGACTCGTGGACGATCACCGCGCTCTTGGCGACGCCGTTCGCGGCCTTGTTCAAGGTCCCGAGTGCGGCGATGCCGTCGTCGACGCAGACGCCGAAGCCCGGCTTCAGCCGGAACACGTTCTTGAGGCCACGCGACACGATCAGGTCGGAGGCACCGACATCGATCAGGAAGGGCGTGTCGTATTTGGCGGCGGCCTGGCTGGCGGCGATGCCGACCGGGCTCTGGAAGCAGCCGATATAGGCGGCCACACCCTGCTCGTTCATCTTCTCGACTTCACTCACGCCCACTTCGACCTTGGACTGGCTATCGCCCAGTAAGGCCTCGAGCCGGGCGCCGCCCATCGACTTGATGCCGCCGGCCTTGTTCACGTCCTCGATCGCCATCGTGCCGCCCAGCCGGCTCTGCTGGCCGTTATAGGCCACGAAGCCGGTAACGGGATGGATCAGGCCGACCTTGACGGAAGCGGGCTGCGCACCGCCGATCGCGGGAAAGCCCAAGGTGCCAGCGAGAGAACCGGCGAGCGTGCCGGCGACAAGGCTGCGGCGCGACATCCCAACGCTCACGTGCTTTTTCATCGTGAAGCCCTTCTTGTTCCCCGGAATCGCACGCTACGACGGCGTTGGACGGTCAGTCCATCGCCGTGTCGATATAGTGCCGCGCCACCTCGCCTGGCGTCGCATGCCAGGAATTGCCGAAGCGCTCGATGCGCCTGAGCGCCTCGTCGAGATACTTGATGCGATGCGCCATGCCCATCAGCCAGGGATGAATCGACAGGTTGAACACCTGGCCGCCCTCGTGGTGCAGCAGCTCGAAGGCCTCACCCACGATATCGGGGTAGCGCGGCGTGGGAATGCGGCGCAGCCAGAGCTGCTGCACATCGTCCCATTCCGGCTGGTTGGGTAGCGATACGAATTTGCGGCCGACCTTCATCCGGTAGGGCTGGTCGTCGTTCGGCCAGTCCAGCACGTAATCGAGGCCGGCCTCGGCCAGCAGGCCGGGCGTGCGGGCGCTCTCGCCATAGTCCTGGCCGAGCCAGCCGGTCGGCCGGACCCCGGCGGCTTTCCCGACGGCCGCGACGGCACTCTGGATCTCGGCGCGTTCCTCGGCCTCGCTCATCTTCGAGGTGATCATGCGGTTGGCCGAATGACCGTGAGCGATGATTTCGTACTTCCGCTTGCGGAACTGCTCGATCAGGAAGGGGTAGCGTTCGGCGGCCAGCGCATTCACCGCCACGCCGGCGCGGATCTGATAGCGGTCGAGCACGTCGAGAACGCGGAAGATGCCGACCCGGTTGCCATATTCGCGCTGCGTCCAGGTGCGGTAGTCGGGCACGAAGCTGCCGTACTCGCCGACGAAGCGCGGGTCTTTTTGGCTCGTCTCGTCGGGGATCAGTTCCCAGTATTCGAGATGCAGCAGCACGAAGAAGGCGACGCGGGCATGGCCGGGCCAGGTGAGTTTGGGCCTGAGCGGAAAGGGCGAATAGTCGTACCAGGGATTGTCCATGCCGGCCTTCAGCGGCGGCGGATTCTTCGGGACCTTGGTCGGGGGGGCGGAGCCGCTCATGTCAGGCCTCCTTCCCGAGATGCTGCTGGAAGGGAGCCAGCCCGTTGGCGGTATACCAGTCGAGGATCTCCTCGGCGGTGCAGACCCAGGCATCCTTGTGCTTGCGGATATAGCCCAGCGCCCGGTCGAGATGCTTGAGCCGATGCGGAGCGCCCATCATGTAGGGGTGCAGCGCAATGCACATGACGCGGCCGTTCTCCTGGCCTTCGCGATAGACGGTGTCGAAGTGATCGATGATCATCTGCGCGAACTCCTCGGCCTCGACGGGCTGGCGGTAGATCAGCGCATCGTTGAGATCCATCGTATAGGGCACGTGGATCAGGGTGCCGTGTCGGGTGATCACCGGCGTCGGCTGGTCGTCGTGGTAGAAGTCGCAGAAATAGTCGAGGCCGGCCTCCTTCACGAGGTCGGGCGTGGCCAGCGTGTTGGAGATGGCGGGTGAGAACCAGCCGCGCAGCTTGCGGCCGGTCAGCCGGAGATGCGTCGCCTTGCTATGCTCGATGACCTCGCGCTCTTCGTCTTCGCTGTAGCCCCAGTGGTAGCGCGTGTTGAAGTAGCCGTGGCTCATATACTCCCAGCGGCGCGCCTCCATCGCCTCCAGGATCTCGGGATACATCTCGATCACCGACATGGAGAGCGAGACCGTGCAGCGCACATTGTGCTTGTCCAGCACTTCGAACATGCGCCAGAGGCCGACCCTGTTGCCGTAGTCGCGGCCGCCATAGCCCAGCACGTCGGGATGCGGGGTGCGCGGCCAGGGATTGCGCACCCGGACTTCGGCGGGAAGGTACTCGTAATGCTCGATATTGGGGCAGACCCAGACGGCGACCCGGGCCTTGTTGGGCCAGGAGAGCTTCGGCCGCGCCACGACGGGCGAGTAACTGAACCGTTCGGGATCCATCGTGGCGACTGCTCCTTGGTTGGCGCGGCAAGTGCATCATGCGATTGACTGAGGCGCAACAGCTTGCATCCTTATTCGCATGGCGGACCGTATCAGCTTCACGCTCAATGACCGGCCGGTCGAGATCGAACCGTTCGAAATCTCGGGCGTGTCACCGATGACGACCCTGCTCGACTGGCTGCGCGAGCGGCGCGGGCTGCGCGGCACCAAGGAAGGCTGTGCCGAGGGCGATTGCGGCGCCTGCACCGTCGTGCTGGAGCGGGGCGGCGGCCGGCGCGAAGCCGTGAATTCCTGCATTGCGCTGCTCGGTCAGATCGACGGCCTGTCGGTGCGCACGGTGGAAGGTCTCAGCGGCGCCGACGGCGGGCCGCATCCGGTGCAGACGGCGATGGCGGAAGCCGATGCCACGCAATGCGGCTTCTGCACGCCGGGCTTCGTCATGTCGGTCTTTGCCTTTGCCGGCAGTGGCGAGGCGGCGGAGCCGGACACCGTGCACGAGGTGCTGGCCGGCAATCTCTGCCGCTGCACCGGCTATCGGCCGATCGTCGAGGCCATGGGCCGGGTGGCGGGCCTCGCCAACCCGCCGCCGGCCGTGCCGGCCGCGATACCGGTGCGGACGGCAGCGGCGGCCTTCGACGGCATGTTCTACGCACCGCGCTCGCTCCACGACCTGCTGGCGCTGCGGCGGGCTCACCCGGAGGCGCGGCTGCTGGCAGGCGGCACCGATCTCGGCCTCGACGCCAGCCGGGCGCGCAAGCCGCCGGCTTCTGTCATTCACCTCACGCACGTGCCCGAGCTGCAGACGATCTCGGCAACCGGCGAGCGGCTCGCGATCGGGGCGGCCGTTACCTACACGGCGGCCGCGCCCCTGTTGATCGAGGCCTTTCCTGCCCTGCGACCTTATCTCTCGCGACTGGGCTCGCGGCAGATCCGCAATCTCGGCACGATCGGCGGCAACGTCGGCAACGCCTCGCCGATCGGCGACATGCCGCCGGTGCTGCTGGCGCTCGAAGCCTCGGTGCGGCTGGTCTCGGCCCGCGGCGCCCGCGAGATGCCGCTGGAGGAATTCTTCGTCGGGTACCGCAGGACCGCGCTGGCGCCGGACGAGATCATCGAAAGCCTCTCGATGCCGCGTCTGTGGCCGCATGAGGTCTTCTTCTGCGACAAGGTGAGCAAGCGGCGCGACCAGGACATCTCGACCGTTGCAGCCGCCTACCGCCTGCGCATCGTCGACGGCCGATTCGAGGACGTCAGGATCGGCTTCGGCGGCATGGCGGCGACGCCCAAGCGCGCGACCCTGATCGAGGACGCCCTGAAGGCTGAAGGCTTTGCGGCTGCCATAGAAGCGATCCCCCGACAGTTCGAGCCGCTCGACGATTGGCGCGGCACGGCGGCCTATCGCCTGCAGGTTGCGGCCAACCTCCTACGCCGGCTGGAACTCAGGCTCGCCGAGCCGTCGCGGGTGATGGAGCTCGAAGCGCTATGAGCGGCAAGGCCCAGAACCGCACGGTTGGTGTCTCGCGCCGTCACGACAGCGCGCTGAAGCATGTCATGGGCCAGGCGTTCTATATCGACGACATGCCGGCGCCACCGGACACCTTGCACGCGGCGCTGGTGCTGAGCCAGGTGGCCTGCGGTCGCCTGAGCAAGCTCGATCTTTCGGCTGTCGCCGTCTCGCCCGGTGTCGTGGCGGTGCTGGCGGCGGGCGACGTGCCGGGCAAGAACGACGTTGCGCCGGTGGGCCAGGGCGAGCCGCTGTTTGCCGTCGACCGGGTCGAACATGCCGGTCAGCCGCTGGCCCTGGTGGTGGCGGAGAGCCTTGACGCCGCGCGGCAGGCCGCCGAACGAGCCGTCATCGAGATCGACGAGGAAGTGCCGATCCTCGATATCGCGACGGCGCTGGCGAAGAAGGCCTATGTCCAGGCGCCGGTCACCGTGCAACGCGGTGAGGTCGAGGCGGCCTTGGCGCGGGCGCCGCATCGCCTGACCGCCCAATTCAGTGTCGGTGGTCAGGAGCATTTCTATCTCGAGGGCCAGATTGCGCTGGCCTTGCCGGGCGAGGATGGCGATCTCGTCGTCCATTCCTCGACCCAGCACCCCACCGAGGTGCAGCATATCTGCGCACGGCTGCTAGGCTGCGACTTCAATCGGATCACCGCCGTGGTGCGGCGCCTGGGCGGCGGCTTCGGCGGCAAGGAGAGCAACGCCTCCTGGGTGGCGGGGGCGGCGGCGCTGGCGGCCGATCGCACTGGCCGGCCGGTGAAGCTGCGCCTGCCACGCGAGATCGACATGGTGGCGACCGGCAAGCGGCACGGCTTCGACTATCGCTACACGGTGGGGTTCGACGACGAAGGCCGCGTGCTCGTCCTCGACGCCGAGCTCGCCGCCGATGCCGGCTGGAGCCTCGACCTCACGCCGGGTGTCGTGGCGCGCGCGCTCACGCACACCGACAACGCCTACTGGATCCCGCATTTCCGTGCCGTGGGCTACGCCTGCCGCACCAATAAGCAGTCCAACACGGCCTTTCGCGGCTTCGGTGGCCCGCAGGGCGTGGTGGTGATGGAGGATGCGCTGGACCGCATCGCCCATCATCTTGGGCGCGATCCCGTCGAGCTGCGGGCACTGAATTTCTACGCCGAGGGGCACGACGAGACACCCTACGGCCAGAAGGTCGACGAGAACCATCTGCTGCGCTGCTGGGCCGAGGTGAAGACGGGTGGCGCCCTGGAGCGGCGGCGCGCCGAGATCGACGCCTTCAATGCCGCGCACCCCGTGCTGAAGCGCGGCCTCGGTCTCTTTCCCCTGAAGTTCGGCATCTCTTTCAACATGCCGCACATGAACCAGGCCGGCGCTTTGGTGCATGTCTATACAGACGGCTCGATCCGCCTGAACCATGGCGGCACCGAGATGGGGCAGGGCCTGTTCGTCAAGGTGGCGCAGGTCGTGGCCGAGGTGTTCAAGGTCGATCTTGAGCGCATCCGGCCGTCGGCGACCTCGACGGCCGAAGTGCCCAATACGTCGCCGACCGCCGCCTCGACCGGCTCCGATCTCAACGGCTGGGCGGCGTGGGAAGCGGCCAACACGATCCGGCAGCGTATGGTGGCCTTCGCGGCGGAGCATTTCGGCGCGGCGCCGGCCGACATCGCGTTTGCCGACGGTGCGGTGCGCATTGCAAAGCCCGGCAGCAACCAGGTGCTGAGCTTCGGCGAGCTGGCGAAGCTCTGCTGGCTCGGCCGCGTCTCGCTCTCCGCGACCGGCTACTACCGCACGCCCAAGATCCACTGGGATCCCGTCGCCATGCGCGGCCGGCCGTTCTTCTACTTCTCCTTCGGCGCGGCGATGGCCGAGGTGGCGATCGACACCCTGACCGGCGAGAGCCGCGTACTGCGTGCCGACCTGGTGCAGGATTGTGGCGAGTCGCTCAATCCGGCGATCGATCTCGGCCAGATCGAAGGTGCCTTCGTGCAGGGCCAGGGTTGGCTCACCTGCGAGGAGCTGTGGTGGGATGCCAAGGGCCGCCTGCGGACCGCCGGGCCCTCGACCTACAAGATCCCGGGCAGCCGCGACGTGCCGCCGGTCTTCAATGTGAAGATGCTGGCCAATGCGCCGTCGCGCGAAGCCACGATCTTCCGCTCCAAGGCGGTGGGCGAGCCGCCCCTGATGCTGGCGACCGCGGTGTGGACGGCCCTGAAGGACGCGATCGCCGCCGCCACCGATCGCCATGCGCCGGTGCGGCTCGATGCGCCTGCTACGCCCGAGCGCGTGCTCGCGGCGATCGAGCGGGCGCGGCAGGTGTGACGGGCGCGAACAGCCGCTGGATGAGTTCGCCGAGCGTCCGGTCGATCTCGCGGCGCGCGGCCTTCTCGTCCTTGGCGCCGGCGATCCAGAGGGCCGCCTCGTTGAAGGCGCCGGACAACAGGAAGGTGAGGGGCTCGGCGCGGAGGCCCGGGTCGGGATGCGCGGCGAGGACGGCGTCGATGCCCGCGCGCAGGGTGCGCACGCCGTGCGGGGCATCGAGCTCGCGCCAGCGATGCCAGCCCAGCACCGACGGGGCGTCGATCAGATAGATGCGCCGGACCGCGGGATCGAGGCAGGCGTCGAGGAAGCCTTTGCCGCCCTCGATCAGCGCCTGCAGCGGATCGGTGGTCGGTTCGGCATCCGAGTCGATGGTGCCCGCAATGCCTTGCGCCACCTCCTGGAACACCGCCTCGAAGAGATCGCGCTTGTCATTGAAGTGATAGTAGAGCGCGCCGCGCGTCACCTCGGCACGCTTCACGATCTCCTCGGTTGCCGCGGCCTCGTACCCCTCAGTCGCGAAGAGCTTGCGCGCTTCCTTGAGCAGGACGGCGCGCGTGGCGGCCAGCCGTTCGGCTTGTGTGCGCGTCGGGGCGCGACTGGGGCTTCGCGTGGGCGCGCGGGTGGGAGTCCGAGGTCTTGACATACATACATCCTGTATCTAAATGGAATAACATACAGACTGTATGTTAACCCCAACAACGGAGAGAGCAATGCAGTTGAAGGAGATCTACACGGTGCTCTGCACCGACGATGTCGCCGGCACGGCCGCCTTCTGGGAGCGCCATTTCGGTCTCAGCCGCGTCTTCGACGGCGGCTGGTATGTCCATCTCATCGGCGACAGCGACGCCAAGTCCAACCTCGCGATCCTCGATTGCCGCCATGAAACGATTCCGGTGGCCTTCCGCGGCAAGAAGGCGTCGGGCCTTCTGGTCAATCTCGAGGTCGCCGACGTCGACGCCGAATACGCCAAGGCGCAGGCGGCCGGGCTCAAGATCCACCTCGCCTTGCGGGACGAAGCTTTCGGCCAGCGGCATTTCATCACCGAAGATCCCAACGGCGTGGCGATCGACGTGATCAAGCCCATTCCGCCCAGCGCGGAGTTCGCAGCGCAGTACGCAGCGGACTCGCTGCCGCGCTGATCGGCCGATAAGGTGTCGCCCGATTTCAGAGAGATCGGGAGAGTACGATGGACGTCAGAATGGATGGCCGCGTGGCCGTGATCACGGGGGCGAGCACCGGGCTCGGCCTCGCCATGGCCGAGGAGTTCGCGGCCTCGGGGGCCTCGGTGGCGCTGCTGGCGCGCAAGGCCGATGCGCTGGCGGCGGCCAAGGCCCAGGTGGTCAAGGCCGCCGGCAAGACCAACGGCAAGATCGAGGCCTATTCCTGCGACGTCGCGAAGGCGGCGCCGATCGCCGAGACCTGGAAGAAGGTCGAGGCCGATTTCGGCAAGGTCGACATCGTGGTGAACAATGCCGGCATCAGCCACGCCAAGCCGTTCGACACGGTGACCGACGAGGATTGGCAGGGCGATCTCGACCTCAAGCTGTTCGCCGCCATCCGCATGATCCGGCATGCGCTGCCCGGCATGCGCGAACGCAAATGGGGCCGCATCGTCAATGTGCTGAATGTCGGCGCGAAGGCACCGACCGCCAACTCGACGCCGACCAGCGTCAGCCGCGCCGCCGGCCTCGCGCTCACCAAGGCGCTGGCAAACGAGAATGGCCCGCACGGCATTCTGGTGAACGCCATGCTGGTCGGCCTGATCGAAAGCGACCAGTGGGTTCGCCGTCACAAGACAGCGGCCGGCCAAGGCAAGAGCTATGACGAATTCCTGGCCGGCATGGCCAAGGGCCGCATTCCGCTCGGCCGCATGGGCCGGGCCGAGGAATTCGCGCGGCTGGCCTGCTTCCTCTGCTCCGATGCCGGCTCCTTCGTGACCGGCGTCGCCATCAACGTCGACGGCGGCATGAGCCCGGTCGTCTGATCGTACTTGTCATAGGACCGCGGGGCTCCAGCCCCGTGGTCCTATGAATGACCTTAAACATCCGGCAACGAAGTCGCCGGCTATGCCATCGATCTGCTTTCGGGCGATCAGTCTTGTCCGAGACGATCGATCATCGACATCACACTGATGCGTAGCTCTGGAAGCCGCTCCCGAACGGTCTTCCAGACAATGGTCGCATCGACACCTGCATAGTCGTGGGCGATGAGGTTGCGCATGGCGCGAATTCTAGCCCACGGGATTTCGGGGGCGAGATCAGTTACGTCTTTGGGAAGGCGAGAGATGGCTTCGCCAATATGCTGCAAGGCATGAAGGACGGCGTAGAGCGTCTTTTCGTCGACGTCCGAATCTCGGACGGCTGCATTCGGGCTCCAGGCTTCGATTCTGTCGATGAAATCCAGTATGTCCTGAAGCAGATCAATCGATCGGCTACGCCGCATAGCGTACTTCGTGCAGAACGCGCGACCGCAGACGCGGCTTTAACGCCTGTGGTGTTGTAAGGTCGACAGGCCGGCCAAGAATCTCGGCCAACCGATCGCGCAAAGCGGCGAACTCGTAAAGATCGGGCGTCGCGTCGAACTCGACGAGAATGTCTACGTCGCTTTCGGGTCCCGCTTCACCGCGGGCTACAGAACCATAGACGCCCAGCCGCTTCACGCCGGCGCGAGAGAATTCAGCGCGGTGCACTTCGATTCGTTGGAAGAATTCACGGGGTGTCATGATCGTCGACCTCGACACAGTATAGCGCGGCTTGGGCCGAGGTGACAGGTGGGCTCACCGATGGGTACCCGGCGACGTGACGTTCCACTCGCGTCGCAGGCTGTCGAGGTCGTGCTCGACCCAATCCCAGACGCTCCAGTCCGGCGCGAAAAGATCGACGGTCATGTCGCGGCCGCGGGCCCAGGCGTGCCAGAATTCGCGCGGGTCGAAGCCGCCCGTCGCTGGCGTCGCAACGTCGTTGAATCTGACGCCGAGATGGCCGTTGAAGATCACCGGCAGGATGTGGCCGGCCATGGGGTTGATCGGGTGCATGGCGGCGGTGAAGGTCGAGACCAGGATCTCGCCGCGGTAGCTCGTGTCGTAGCCCGAGATCACGTGCGTGGCGTCGTGTGGTGTGGCGAAGACGGCGTTCAGCGCCCGGGGATCGCCGGGAAAGGGATAGCTGTTCTTCTTGTCGAAGTCCCACAGCGCTCGGCCGAACGTGTTCGCCGGCAATGCGCCCAGCGCCTCGTAGCGCGCAACCAGCGTCGGGTCGGCCCTGTCGCCGGCATAGGGCAGGATCCATGTGGCGGGATCGGGGCGGGTGCCCCACTTTTCGCTCACCACGCTCTCGGCGTTGCGCAAGGTCATGTCGGCGATCGCCCAGTCCATGTGCCCGGACGCGGCTTCGACCATCTGGGTGAGATAGGCTTCCTCGACGTCCAGCGCCCGGGCATAGGCCAGCACGCGGCTGAGCTTGCCGTGATCGAGCACGCCATCGACCATCACCATGATGGCGAGATACTTCACCGCCTCGGCGGCGAGGTCGCGGTCCTTCAGGACCGCGACCAGGTCGGCCGGCTCAATCGCGGGCAGGGTGCCGAGATCGGCAAGATCGGGCCGGCGCAGCAGGTAGCGCCCTGCCGCCAGGATGCTGGCGGTATCGGCGTGGCTGATCGCATGGCCGCCGGCCAACGCCACCTGGCGCATCGCGCCCAGGATGGCGTCGCTCTCCTGTCGGCCGACGGGACGCACCTTGGCGCAGCGGTGCTAACGCGGCGCTTCTAACGCAGCGGCTCCAGGATGCTCACATAGTTGGCGACGGCGGCGCCGCCCATGTTGAACACGCCGCCCAGCCGCGCCTTGGCCAGCTGCATGCCTTCCGGCGCCGTGCCCGAAAGCTGCATGGCCGACATCACGTGCATGCTGACGCCGGTGGCGCCGACCGGATGGCCCTTGGCCTTCAGGCCGCCCGAAACATTGACCGGCAGCTTGCCGTCGCGCTCGACCCAGCCCTCGTGGATGGCGCGCTCGCCCTCACCTGGGGCGGTGAGGCCCATCGCTTCGTATTCGATCAGCTCGGCCGAGGTGAAGCAGTCGTGGCTCTCCACGAAGGAGAGGTCGAGCAGGTCGAGCCGCGCCGACTTCAGCGCCCGCTGCCAGGCGAGCTGCGGGCCCTCGAACTTGATGATGTCGCGCCGGCTCATGGGCAGGAAGTCGTTCACATGCTCGGCGGCGCGGAAGGCGATCGCCTGTTTCATGCCGAGCGCCGTGCCGACGTCGGTCAGCACCACGGCCGCTGCGCCGTCGGTGACGGGTGAGCAGTCGGTCCGCTTCAGCGGGCCAGCCACGAACGGGTTCTTGTCGGAGGGCGTGCGGCAGAAGTCGTAGGCGAACTCCTTCTGGAAGTGCGCGTAGGGGTTCTTGGCGCCGTTCTTGTGCGCCTTGACGGCAATCTTGGCGAGCGCATCGGACTTGTCGCCGTAACGCTGGAAGTAGGCGGAGGTGATCTTGCCGAAAATGCCGGCGAAGCCCGCCTCGATGGTCGCCTCCTCGGCGACATAGGAAGCCTTAATCAGGACGTCGCCGGCCTGGGCGGAGTTGAGTTCGGTCATCTTCTCGACGCCGACCACCAGCACGAACCGCGCCTTGCCGGCCGCCAGGGTGTTCAGGCCCATATGGATCGCGGCCGAGCCGGTGGCGCAGGCATTCTCCACGCGCGTCGAGGGCTTGAAGCGCAGGTCGGGATGGGTCTGCAGCGGCAGGGAGGAGTGGAACTCCTGACGCACGAAGCCGCCGTTCATGTTACCGACATAGATGACGTCAACGTCCTTGGGCTCGATGCCGGCATGGGCGATGGCGTCGCTCGCGGCCTTCACGATCAGCGATTCGCTGGTCTCGCCATCGAGCTTGCCGAACTTGCCGTGGGACCAACCGACGATACAGGCCGTCATGGGAACTCTCCTTGTGCTCTCTGCGGTGACCCTAGACGCCGCCTCCCGTCTGGTCGAGGGGTGGGGCCGGCCATCGTTATGTGCATATACACTTATATAGCGAAACGACCAGTACAAGGGGGATCTGGAGGCGGATCCGGCATGCCCCAATTCCGCCGCTCGGCCGGTGTTGACTAAAGATCCGTCAGGAGCCCAATTGCACTATGGCCGACCCCAATCCATCCTCCGCGCCTCAGCCGGCCCAGCAGCCTGGGCAACCCGCGGCGCGCTGGCCCTGGATCCTCGGTGGCTTGCTGGGGGGCTTCTTTCTCCTGGCCTTCGGTCTCGGCCTCGGCTGGTACCTGTTCTACCGTCCGGTGGTGAACGTGGCGGTCCAGCTGCCCGCGCCGCCAGCGCCCCCGCCGCCGGCTGGTCCCGACGCAGCCCAGGTGAAGGCGCTCGAGGACCAGATCGAGAAGCAGAAGGTCGCGAACAAGCAGATCGAGGATCAGATCGCCGTTCTCAAGGACCGGCTGCGCGCCGACGTCTGCACCGCGAAGGACCCGCAGGGCAAGACACCGCCGGCCTCGACGCCCATGCCACCGGGCGAACGGAAAACCTGAGCCGAGATCGGCAAAAGAAATCGTTGCTCAATAACTAGGTGCGCTTCAATCTGCCCGGCGAGTTCAACATGCCGGGCGGGGGAGCTTGAAGCCAGGGGGAACCACAAGGGGCGGGCTGCTGTTGGCGGTCGGCATGGCCCTGTTGGCCGGAGCCTGCGATCTCAGGCGCGCTGCCGTTCTCGATCCCAAGGGACCGGTTGCGCTTGCCGAGCGCGATCTGCTGTTCGACGCCTTCTCCGTGATGATGATCGTGATCGTCCCGGTCATCATTCTCACTTTGTGGTTCGCTTGGCGTTACAGGGCGTCCAACACCAATGCGCAATATGCGCCCGCCTGGGCGAATTCGGCCAAGATCGATGCCGTCGTCTGGCTGATTCCGGCGGCAATCGTGATTGCGCTCGGCGTCCTGCTGTGGCGCAGCACCTATAAGCTCGATCCCTACCGGCCGCTCGAGGCCGCCGGGGCGCCCCTCGAGGTGCAGGTGGTGGCGCAGGACTGGAAGTGGCTGTTCATCTATCCCGAGCAGGGCATCGCCGTGGTGAACCAGCTCGCCTTTCCGGCCGGCCGGCCAGTCAGCCTGCGCATCACTTCCGACACGGTGATGAACTCTTTCTACGTGCCACAGCTTGCCGGCCAGATCTACGCCATGGCCGGCATGCAGACGCGTCTGCAGCTGCTGGCCGACCAGCCGGGCAAGTTCGTGGGCCGCAACAGCCAGTATTCAGGCGGCGGCTACTCGGATCAGCATTTCGAGGTGGTGTCGCTCAGCGCCGGTGATTTCGACGCCTGGGTGGCCAAAGCCAAACAGGCCCCGGGCCGGCTCGATGCCACGACCTACCCGGCGCAGGCGGCGAAGAGCCGCGCCGTTCCCATCACCTATTACTCGGTCGTCGAGCCCGACCTCTACAATCGGATCATCGACAAGTACCGGCACGCCGGCCACGCCCATACCCCGAGCCAGGGGCAGGGCGCGGGCGCACCGGCGCGGAGATAAGCGGCATGTTCGGCAAACTGACGATCGAAGCCCTGCCGCTCTACAGCGCCATCGCGGCTGGCGGTGCGGCCGTCACGGTGGGCGGCGCCCTGCTGGTCGCCATCGTGCTCACCTGGCTCAAGGCCTGGAAGTACCTCTGGACCGACTGGCTGACCAGCGTCGACCACAAGCGTATCGGCGTCATGTACATCGTGCTGGCGCTGATCATGCTGCTGCGCGGTTTCGTCGACGCCATCATGATGCGCGCCCAGCAGGCGACGGCGCTCGATGCCGGCGGCTACCTGCCGCCCGAGCATTTCGACCAGATCTTCAGCTCGCACGGCACGATCATGATCTTCTTCATGGCGATGCCGTTCATGACGGGGCTGATCAACCTGATCATGCCATTGCAGATCGGCACCCGCGACGTCGCCTTCCCCTGGTTGAACGCCGTCAGCCTGTGGCTGAGCGCGGCCGGGGCCGGCCTGGTCATGGTCTCACTGGTGATCGGCAAGTTCTCGACCGCCGGCTGGACCGGTTATCCGCCTTATTCGGGCATCGACTACAATCCCGGCGTCGGCGTCGACTACTGGATCTGGGCCATCCTGATCAGCGGCGTCGGCTCGACGATGTCGGGCATAAATTTCATTGTCACGATCCTGAAACGGCGCGCCCCGGGCATGACCCTGATGCGCATGACGCCCTTCACCTGGACGGCGCTCTGCGCCTCGGTGCTGATGGCCTTCGCCTTCCCCGCCATCACCGTCGCCTGCGGCCTGCTGGCGCTCGATCGTCTGTTCGGCATGCACTTCTTCACGAATGCGCATGGCGGCAACATGATGAACTACGCCAACCTGTTCTGGATCTGGGGCCATCCGGAGGTCTACATCCTGATCCTGCCGGCCTTCGGCATCTTCTCGGAGGTGGTGGCGACCTTCTCGAAGAAGCGCCTGTTTGGCTACGAATCGCTGGTCTACGCCACGGCGGCGATCGCCATCCTCTCCTTCACCGTCTGGCTGCACCATTTCTTCACCATGGGCTCCAGCGCCAACGTCAACGCCTTCTTCGGCGTGACGACCATGGTCATCGCCGTGCCGACCGGCGTGAAGGTCTTCAACTGGCTGCTCACCATGTATCGCGGCCGCATCGACTTCCATCCGTCGATGATGTGGAGCATCGGCTTCATGGTGACCTTCGTGATCGGCGGCATGACCGGCGTGCTGCTCGCCATCCCGCCGGCCGACTTCCTGATGCACAACACGACCTTCCTGGTCGCCCACTTCCACAACATGATCATCCCGGGCGTGCTGTTCGGCTATCTCGCGGGCTACATGTTCTGGTTCCCCAAGGCCTTCGGCTTCGAGCTCAACCGCGGCTGGGGGCTCGCCTCCTTCTGGTGCTGGCTGATCGGCTTCTACCTCGCCTTCATGCCGCTCTACCTGCTCGGCCTGAAGGGCATGCCGCGGCGCATGGAGACCTACAACGATCCGACCTGGCAGCCCTATCTGATGGTCGCCGCCGCCGGCGCCGTGGTGGTGCTGTTCGGCATCGCGAGCATGGTGATGCAGCTCTATGTCTCGATTCGCGACCGCCGGCTCACCGCCGACCGCACCGGCGACCCGTTCGACGGACGGACGCTCGAATGGTCGACCTCCTCGCCGCCGCCGCCCTATAACTTTGCGGTGATCCCGACCGTGTCGGATCGCGAGCCTTTCCTCGTGGCGAAGAAGGACGGCACGGCCTATCAGCGGCCGGCTTCCTACACGCCGATCAGCATTCCCTCGAACACGCCGGCCGGCGTCGTGCTGGGCATCTTCGCTTTCGTGCTGGGCTTCGCGATCATCTGGCACATCTGGTGGCTGGTCGCCGTTTCGGCGATCGTGATGTTCACCACCGTGATCACCCGGTCGTCCGACGATCATGCCGAGTTCACCCTGTCGGCGGGCGAGGTGAAGCGCATCGAGGATGAGCGCTTCCGCGAGCTCGGGAGGCGGGCATGAGCGTCATGCATCTCAGCGAACACGAGCGCGAGGAACTCGAAACCCGCGAGCAGCGGGCGCTCGGCTTCTGGCTCTACCTGATGGGCGACGCCGTGATCTTCGCCCTGCTGTTTGCGACCTACGCCATCATGATCCCCGGCACCGCCGGTGGGCCGACCGGCAAGCAGCTCTTCAACCTCAACAATGCTGCCCTGGAGACGGCGCTGCTGCTGGTGTCGAGCCTGACCTTCGGCTTCGCCAGCCTCTCGGTGCAGGCCGGCAACCGCAAGGCCGTGTTGGGATGGCTCGGCGTGACCTTCGTGCTGGGCGCCGGCTTCATCTTCCTCGAGCTGCGCGAGTTCGCAGGCCTGATCGCCCAGGGAGCGGGGCCCGATCGCAGCGGCTTCCTGTCGGCCTTCTTCACCCTCGTCGGCACGCACGGCGTCCATGTCAGCATGGGCCTGCTCTGGATCGTGATCCTGGGCGCGCAGGTCGCCGTCAAGGGGCTGACCGCGCCGGTGGCGTCGCGGCTCTTCCGGCTCGGCCTCTTCTGGCACTTCCTCGATATTGCCTGGGTCGGGATCTTCTCGATCGTCTATCTGCCGGGACTGCTGTGATGGAACGCCACGGGCTTGCCACCTATCTGATCGGCTTCGTGCTCGCCGTCGTGCTGACGGCGATCCCCTTCTGGCTGGTGGCGACCCATGCGCTGCCGCCGCAGCGCCTCCTGCTGGTCATCGGCATCGCCGCCGTGCTGCAGGTGCTGGTCCATCTGCGCTTCTTCCTGCACCTCAATTTCACGACCACGCCCAAGGAGAACCTGTTGGCGCTGGTCTTCACCGCTCTCCTGATCTTCATCATGGTGGGCGGCAGCTTCTGGATCATGTTCGACCTGCATCAGCGGATGATGAGCTGACGCCGGCTTCTCCAGGGGCTCTGCCCCGTCGTCTTGCCTGGGCGCTCGAGGTCATTGCGCCCCATCCGACGGATCGGCTGCTGGAGATCGGTTGCGGGAAGGGTGTTGCTGCGGCTGCGATCTGCCAACGCCTGACGAGAGGCACGATCCTCGCGATCGACCGGTCCGCCACCGCGATTGTCGCTGCCCGTCGTCGCAACCGGGATCATGTCCAGGCCGGCACGGCGCGCTTCGAGACCATGGCGCTGGCCGACATGGCCGTTGGGGTGAAGCGTTTCGACAAGATCTTCGCCATCAACGTGAATCTCTTCTGGCGCGATGCCTCACGCGAACTGGAGATCGTTCGGCGCCTTCTCGTTCCGGGCGGCCGCCTGCACCTGGTCTATGAGCCGCCAACGGCGGCACAGCTCGACAGGATCGCGCGGGAAGCCGTGACGACGCTCGAGGCGGGGGGCTTTCCGGCAGCGACCGTTCGCAGGGGCACTGGAAACGATCGGCATTTGATCCATATCGCTTCGGCAGGGAAGGTCGCTAGGATCCGTCCCTGATTCTGGCTGGGTAGGGGAGAGACGATTTGCCGGAGAATGCGGACATTTCCTCGCCGCCGGATTCGGTTCTGGCACTGGACGGACCGGTCCTGTTCTTTGGCGGCTGCTACAGCAATCTCGAGGCGACTGTCGCTCTGCGGCACGAAGCGGCCCGGCTGGGCATCGGACCGGGCAACATCGTCTGCACCGGCGATGTTGTGGCCTATTGCGCCGATCCCGCGGCGACGGTTGCCGCCGTCCGGGACTGGGGCGTCCATGTCGTCATGGGCAATTGCGAGGAGTCGCTGGGCTGGAGCAAGGAGGATTGCGGCTGCGGCTTCGACGAGGGGAGCGCCTGTGAACGGCTGTCCATCGATTGGTACGCCTTTGCCAATCGCGAACTAGGCGAAGACGACCGCAGCTGGATGCGATCCCTTCCGCGCCGGCTCGATGTCACCATCGCCGGCCGCCGCCTGGCCGTGATTCACGGGTCGGTCGACAGCATCAACAGCTTCGTCTTTGCCTCCACACCATGGGAGGACAAGGAGCGCCAGATCGAGCAAAGCGGCTGTCACGGCGTTGTCGGCGGGCATTGCGGTATACCCTTCAGCCATGCTGCCGACGGCCTGTTCTGGCACAACAGCGGCGCTCTCGGCATGCCCGCCAACGATGGCACGTCGCGGGTCTGGTACAGTCTCTTCGTTCCGAGCGGTCGCGACATCGACGTTCGTTCGATGTCGCTGCAGTACGATGCCGGCTCGGCGGCCCGCAAGATGCGCGAGCGCGGACTGCCGGCGGGCTACACCGAGGCCCTGGAAACCGGGCTGTGGCCGAGCTGCGACGTGTTGCCCGCTGCGGAACTGGCGCAGCGGGGTGCAGCCCTCCCAGCTGATCGGCTACTTTGGGCTGTCGGCTGATCCTTCAGCCTCAGAAGCTTTTCGAGATGCCGATGATGACGCGGGAGGCGCAGTTCTGGGTGCCGAGGCAGTCCTGCACGGAGAGGTTGGTGCCGGTGTACACGGCGGAGAGGTCGAAGCCATAGAGGTTGACGACGACGCCGGCCTGCCAGTCCCAGTAGTTGTCGTTGGGAATGCCGTAGTTGGTGTAGCGCTCGACGGACTGGTTGCCGACGCTGCCGAAGACTTTGAACGAGACGTTCTCGTTGACATAGAGGAAGGGCAGCGGAACGGTGACCTGTCCCCACTTGTACCAGGCGTTGCCGGAGTTGGCGAAGAAGTTGGGGCTGTAGCGGACGGCGGCCTGGAGCTGGGCGAAGCCGAAATCGTATCCGGCGACCAGACCGAACTCGTTGAAGTCGAGATAGAGGTTCTCGGGCGCGCCGAGATAGTTGTAGCGGATATAGCCGAGATCGAAGGTGAGCTTGTCGTCGAGGGCCTTGAGGCGGAAGCCGGCCGTGAGATCGAGTTCGACGGAGGCGCCGGTGCCGGGGAAATTGACGTTGGAGCCCCAGACGCCGACATAGGCGGAGAGGGGGATCTTCTCGGAGAAAGCCGGCGTCTCGTAGCCGACCGAAGCCTGGACCGCGACGTCCCGCTGGGTCTGGGAGATGCCGCGATAGGAGTAGTCGTTGAGGACGGCGAAGCTCGCGGTGAAGGTGCCGCCGAACGGTCCTTTCCAGACTTCCTTCTCGGGCGCTGCCTTCTCGGGGGCCGCAGGGGCCGCGGGCGGCGTCGCGGGCGCCGGCTGAGCCGCGGGATCCGGCGAGCCTTGGGCATAGGCGGCGGGCGCCGACACAGTGGCAGAGCCCAGCAGGGCGAGCGTCGTCACCGCAAGGCTTGCTGACTTCCTGAGCATATTTCGAATCCCCTTGTTATGGCGCGCAAAAGACGCGGGGCCAGCCTAGGAAATCCATGTCGGTGGCGGGGCGCGGCCGTAGGAAATTCATAAGGGCTGCGGCAGCGATCGGGGCGATCGCGAAATTCCTATACCGTTCCTATGCCTGCAGCGGCTTCGCCGGCTCGATTTCCTACGCCCGACACCCCTTCTATCCGGGCGAAGGAGAGTTCCATGTTGGACGTTCTGTTCTACGGCGGCGGCCTCGTGCTGTTCTGCCTGCTGATCGCCTACGAGCGCCTCTGCAATCGGATCTGAGGGCCGGGCGATGATTCTCGATTATGTCCTGGGCGGCGGTCTCGCCGCGATTTTGCTCGTCTACCTGACCGTCGCGCTGGCGCGCCCGGAAAAGTTCTAGAGAAAGTTCTGAGGCTGCCATGACCATCAACGGTTGGGTGCAGATCGCGCTCTTCATCGCGATTCTGCTGCTCGTCACGCGGCCGCTCGGCGGCTACCTCGACAGTGTCATGGCCGGGCGCCGCACTTTCCTCTCACCGGTGCTGTTGCCGATCGAGCGCGGTCTCTATCGCCTGGCCGGTATCGATCCCAAGGAAGAGCAGAGCTGGTGGCTCTATGCCCGTGCGATGATCGTCTTCCATATTGTGGGCTTCACCTTCCTTTACCTGCTGCTGCGCCTGCAGGACCTCCTGCCTCTCAACCCGCAGGACATGACGTCGATCCCGCCCGATCTCGCCGGCAACACGGCGGTGAGCTTCCTCACCAACACCAACTGGCAGAGCTACGGCGGCGAGAGCACCATGAGCTATCTCTCGCAGATGGCCGGCCTTGCGGTTCAGAACTTCCTGAGCGCCGCCACCGGCATCGCGCTGGCCATGGCCTTTGTGCGCGGCTTCGCACGCACGGAGGCCAAGGCCCTCGGCAATTTCTGGGCCGACATGGTGCGGGCCACGCTCTATGTCCTGCTGCCGGCCTGCATTCTGCTGACGATCTTCTACGTCTGGCAGGGCGTGCCGCAGAACCTCGCCTCCTACGTCGACGCGACGACGGTCGAGGGCGCCAAGCAGACCATTGCGCAGGGTCCGGTCGCCTCGCAGCTCGCCATCAAGATGCTGGGGACCAACGGCGGCGGTTTCTTCAATGCCAACTCCGCCCATCCCTACGAGAACCCGACGGCCTTCTCCAATCTGATTCAGATGCTGTCGATCTTCGTGATCGGTGCCGCCATGACCAACGTCTTCGGCCGCGCCGTCGGCGATGAGCGGCAGGGCTGGGCGATCTTCGCGGCCATGGGCGTGCTCTTCCTGATCGGAACCTTCTTCGCCTACTGGGCCGAGGCCGGCGGCAATCCGCTGATCGCGGCACTGGGTGTCGACAACACCGCGGGCAACATGGAGGGCAAGGAAGTCCGCTTCGGCACGTCGCTGTCGGCGCTCTTCGCCGTGGTCACCACCGCTGCCTCCTGCGGCGCCGTGAACGCCATGCACGACAGCTTCATGCCGCTCGGCGGCATGATCCCTCTGATCAACATGCTACTGGGCGAGATCATCATCGGTGGTGTCGGCGCCGGCCTCTACGGCATGTTGTTGTTCGCCGTGCTGGCGATCTTCCTGGCGGGCCTCATGGTCGGCCGCACGCCGGAGTATGTCGGCAAGAAGATCGAAGCGCGCGAGGTCAAGATGACCATGCTGGCCATCCTCAGCCTGCCGCTCGCCATCCTGGGGTTCACGGCGCTGGCCAGCGTCCTGCCGGTCGGCCTCGCCGGTCCGGCCAATGCCGGCCCCCATGGCTTCAGCGAGATCTTCTATGCCTACACCTCGGCGGCGGCGAACAACGGCAGCGCCTTCGGCGGCCTCTCGGCCAACACCGTCTTCTACAACGGCACACTCGCCATCGCGATGATGGTCGGCCGCTTCGCCGTCATCATCCCCATGCTCGCCGTCGCCGGCTCGCTCGCCGCCAAGCGCAAAGCCGCGGCCTCGGTCGGCACCTTCCCCACCCATGGCGGTCTGTTCGTCGGCCTGCTGGTCGGCGCCATCCTGATCGTGGGCGGTCTCACTTTCCTGCCGGCACTGGCGCTCGGGCCGATCGCCGAGCACTTCGCCCTGCTGGCCGGCACGCTGTTCTGAGAGGCGCTTCATGAGCAAGAGAGACAAATCGCCGTCGCTGTTCGATGCGGCGATCCTGAAACCTGCCCTGGTCGCGAGCTTCACCAAGCTCGATCCACGGGCCCTGGCCCGCAACCCGGTGATGTTCACCGTCGAGCTGGTGGCACTCGCCGCCACGGTGCTGACCGTGCGCGACCTGATCGTGGGGGCGCCGCGCACCGGCTTCGAGATCCAGATCGTGGTCTGGCTGTGGATCACCGTCCTGTTCGCCACTTTCGCGGAGGCTGTGGCCGAGGGCCGCGGCAAGGCGCAGGCCGACACGCTCCGCCGCATGCGCAGCGAGACCATGGCGAAGGTGCTGCTGGGCGTCGGCGACATGTTCGAGCCGCGCCGCGCCCATACGCTGAAGGTGGGCGACAAGGTGCTGGTCGAGGCCGGCGACCTGGTGCCGGGCGACGGCGAGATCATCGAGGGCGTGGCGACGATCGACGAATCGGCCATCACCGGCGAGTCGGCTCCCGTCATCCGCGAGGCCGGCGGCGACCGCTCGGCGGTGACCGGCGGCACGCGCGTCCTCTCGGACAAGATCAAGGTCCGCATCACGGCCGAACAGGGATCGAGCTTCCTCGACCGCATGATCGCCCTGGTCGAAGGCGCATCCCGCCAGAAGACCCCGAACGAGCTGGCGCTCAGCGTCCTGCTGGCGGGCCTCACCCTGATCTTCGTGCTCGCCGTCGTGACGATCCCGAGCTTCGCCGCCTATGCCGGCGGTGCGGTCTCGGTGGTCGTGCTGATTGCGCTGTTCGTCACCCTCATTCCCACGACCATCGGTGCCCTGCTATCGGCCATCGGTATCGCCGGCATGAACCGCCTGGTTCGTTTCAATGTGCTGGCGACCTCGGGTCGCGCCGTCGAGGCGGCGGGCGACGTCGACACGCTGCTGCTCGACAAGACCGGCACCATCACGCTCGGCAATCGCCACGCCACGCAGTTCATCCCGGTGAGCGGCGTCGGCGAGGACGAGGTGGCGCGCGTCGCCCAGCTCGCGAGCCTGGCTGACGAGACGCCGGAGGGCCGGTCAATCGTCGTGCTGGCCAAGGAGAAGCACGGCCTGCGCGGCATTGAAGTGGCGGACCTGCATGCCAGCTTCGTGCCCTTCACGGCACAGACCCGGATGAGCGGCGTCGATCACGAGGGCGCGGTGATCCGCAAAGGAGCGGTCGATGCCGTGATCGAGCATGCGCGCTCGCTCAAGGTTGCGCCGCCGGTGGAGGAGGTCAACCGCATCGCCTCCTACATCGCCAAGGAGGGTGGCACGCCGCTCGCGGTGTCGCGCAACGGCCAGATCCTGGGCATCGTGTACCTCAAGGACATCGTGAAGGGCGGCATCCGCGAGCGCTTTGCCGAGCTGCGCAGCATGGGTATCCGCACCGTCATGATCACCGGCGACAATCCGCAGACCGCCGCGGCGATTGCCGCCGAAGCCGGCGTCGACGACTTCCTGGCCCAGGCCACGCCCGAGGCCAAGCTGCGCCTGATCCGCGAGGAGCAGGCCAAAGGCAAGCTGGTGGCGATGTGCGGCGACGGCACCAACGACGCGCCGGCGCTGGCGCAGGCCGATGTCGGCGTTGCCATGCAGACCGGCACCAATGCCGCCCGCGAGGCCGGCAACATGGTCGATCTCGACAGCGACCCGACCAAGCTCATCGAGATCGTGGCGATCGGCAAGCAGCTCCTGATGACGCGCGGCGCGCTGACCACTTTCTCGATCGCCAACGACGTGGCCAAGTACTTCGCCATCATCCCGGCGATGTTCATCGCCTTCTATCCGCAGCTCGGGGTGCTGAACGTTATGGGGCTGGCCACGCCGCAAAGCGCCATCCTGTCGGCCATCATCTTCAACGCACTGATCATCATCGCCCTGATCCCGCTCGCGCTCCGCGGCGTGCAGTACCGGCCGAGCGGTGCGGCAGCGTTGCTGCGGCGCAATCTGCTGATCTACGGCATCGGCGGCCTCATCGTGCCGTTCGTCGGCATCAAGCTGATCGATGTCATCGTCGCGGCCACGGGCCTCGCCTGACCGGCCCGCGCCAAGGAGAGAATCATGCTTCGTCATTTCCGTGCATCGATCGTGATGCTGCTCTCGATGACCGTGCTGCTGGGATTGGCCTATCCCCTGGCCATGGTCGCCCTGACCGGGGCGGTCTTCCCCAGCCAGGCCAACGGCTCGCTGATCGTGCGCGACGGCAAGGTGATCGGCTCGACCCTGATCGGCCAGAACTTCACCGGTGAAGGCTACTTCCACGGCCGGCCGTCGGCCACGGTCGATACCGATCCCGCCGACGCGACCAAGACGGTGTCGGCGCCCTACAATGCCGCCAACTCGTCGGGCTCCAATCTCGGCCCCACCTCCAAGGCGCTGATCGACCGCGTCAAGGAAGACGCCGACAAGCTCGGCAAGGGCGTGCCGGTCGAGCTGGTCACGACATCGGGCAGCGGCCTCGACCCGCATCTCTCGCCGGCCGCCGCCGCCTGGCAGGTGGCGCGTGTGGCCAAGGCACGGAACATGCCGGAGGCCGACGTCCAGCGTCTGGTCGCACAGCATACCGAAGGCCGCATGTACGGCCTGCTGGGCGAGCCCCGGGTCAATGTCCTGCGACTCAATCTGGCCCTCGACGCACAGGCTAAGCGGTGACAATGATCGGGCCCAATGGCCCAGGCCGCTGACGACGCCCGCCCATCCCCCGACGCGCTGCTGAAAGCCGCGGAAAAGGAATCGCGCGGCAAGCTCAAGATCTTCCTGGGCGCCGCACCGGGCGTCGGCAAGACCTACGAAATGCTGTCGACGGCGCACCGCCGCAAACGCGAGGGTGTCGATGTCGTCGTGGGCGTCGTGGAGACGCACGGCCGGGCCGAGACCGAAGCGCAGCTCGCCGGTCTCGAGGTCGTGCCGCGGCGCGCCGTGGAATATCGTGGCCGTACGCTGCACGAGATGGACCTAGACGCCATCCTGAAGCGCCGGCCGGCGCTGGTCCTGGTCGACGAGCTCGCTCATACCAACGCCGAGGGCAGCCGACATCCCAAGCGCTACCTCGACGTCGAGGAGCTGCTGGCAGCCGGGATCGACGTCTATTCGACCCTGAACGTCCAGCACATCGAGAGCCTGAACGATGTCGTGGCACGCATCACGCGCATTCGCGTGCGCGAGACGGTGCCCGATCGCGTGGTCGATGCCGCCGACGAAGTCGAGCTGATCGACCTGACCCCGGCGGACCTGATCGCGCGGCTGGCCGAGGGCCGGGTCTATGTGCGCGATCAGGCCCAGCGCGCGCTGCGTCACTACTTCTCGCCGGGTAATCTGACGGCGTTGCGCGAGCTTGCGCTACGACGCACCGCCGTCCGGGTCGACGAGCAGATGCGCAGCTACATGCGCGAACACGCCATCACCGGTCCCTGGGCGGCCAGCGAGCGGGTCATCGTCTGCCTCGATCCGGGACCCGGCGCGGCCAATGCCGTGCGGGCAGCCAAGCGCAGCGCCGAAGCCCTCGATGCCGAGCTGATCGCGCTCTATGTCGAGACCGACCGTCACGCCACCCTGACCGAGCAGGAGCACGGACGGCTCACCGAAGCGATGCGGCTTGCGGCCCAGCTCGGTGCCGAGGTCGTCACCGTGCCCGGGCGGTCGGTCGTCGAGGAGGTCCTGGCGTTCGCGCGCCAGCGCAACGCCACACGGGTGGTGGTCGGCAAATCGCGGCGGTCGCGCTGGTTCGAGCTGCGCCACGGCTCGGTGGTCGACGAGTTGGTGCGATCGGGCTCCGGACTCGCCGTCGAGGTGGCGCCGTCGGGCGACCGCGAGCAGGCCACTGGTGCCAAGGACTGGCTGCGCGACGTGCCGAAGACGCCGGGGCCCTATCTCGAAGGCGTGATGACCACGGCGGCGGCGACGGCGATCGGCGTGCTGATCGACCGACTGATCGTGCTGCCCAATATTTCGCTGATCTACGTGGTGCCCGTGCTGGCCGCGGCGGCACGGCATGGCCTGGTGCCGTCGCTCTGGGTCTCCAGCTTGAGCGTCCTCTGCTTCAACTTTTTCTTTCTGCCGCCCCTCTACCAATTCACCATCACCGACCCTGCCAACGTCGTCGCGTTGTTCTTCTTCATGGTGGTGGCGGCGATCGCCAGCGCGCTGGCCGCCCGAACCCGCATCCAGACCGAGTCGGCGCGCCGCGAGGCGCGGACCACGGCCGAGCTCTATGCCTTCAGCCGCAAGATCGCCGGTGTCGTCGATCTTTACGATCTCCTATGGATCGTGGTCACCCATCTGGCGCGCCTGCTCAATGCCGACATCGTGGTCCTCATGCCCGAGGACGGCCGGTTGACCATCAAAGCGGCCTTTCCGCCGGATGACGAGCTGAGCGAGGCCGATGTCGCGGCGGCGCGCTGGGCTTGGGATGCCGATCGGCCGGCCGGTCGCGGCACCGATACCTTGCCGGGCGGGCGCTGGCTGTTTGTGCCATTCCGTACCAGCCGGTCGGCCATCGCCACGATCGGCGTACACCTGAACAAGGAAAGCCGCGAGCTGACGGCCGGCGAGCGCCGGCTGCTCGAAGCCGTGGGCAATCAGGCGGCGATCGCCATCGAGCGTGTGACCTTGGCCGAGGATATCGACCAGGCCCGTCTCGGCGCCGAGCGCGAGCGCCTGCGTTCGGCCATGCTGACCTCGGTGTCGCACGACTTGCGCACGCCGCTGGCGTCGATCATCGGCTCGCTGTCGAGCGTGCTGAGCTACGGCGAGCGCTACGATGCCGAAACGCGTCGCGACCTGCTGGCGACGGCTCTGGCCGAAGCCGAGCGCCTCGACCGCTTCGTGGGCAACCTGCTCGACATGACGCGGCTCGATGCCGGTGCCATCACGCCCAAGCGGGAGGCGGTCGAGGTCGGCGACCTCGTATCGACGTCGCTGCGACGGGCCGAGCCGCTGGTGAAGGGCCACGTCGTGTCGAGTTCGGTCGCGCCCGGCCTGCCTTCGCTGCAGCTCGATTTTGTGCTGGCCGAGCAGGTCCTGTTCAATCTGCTCGACAATGCCGCCAAGTACTCGCCGGCCGGCGGTCGGATCGAGGTGGTGGCCCGGCAGAACGGGGAACGTGTCGAGATCGCGGTGCGCGACGAGGGACCGGGCATCGCCGAGGGCGATCTTGACCGCATCTTCGAGAAATTCTATCGGGCCGATGCCGGCGATCGCCGCCGCGCCGGCACCGGCCTCGGTCTCGCCATCGCGCGCGGTTTTGTCGAGGCAATGGGCGGTACATTGGCGGTGCGCAATCGAGCCGATCGCAGCGGCGCGGAGTTCACGGTGAGCTATCCGGTTTCGAAAGATGGTGGCTGAACATGGCGGCTGAAGGCGCCACCATTCTGATCGTCGACGATGAGCCGCCGATCCGGCGCCTGCTGCGCACGACCCTGGCGGCGCACGAGTATCGCATCGTCGAAGCGGCGAACGGTGCGGAGGCACTGTCGGCCATGCGCCATCACCGGCCCGACCTGGTGCTGCTCGATCTCGGATTGCCCGACGTCGACGGCCTGGAGCTGATCGGCCGTCTGCGCGACCTCGGCCATGTGCCCATCGTCGTCCTGTCCAGTCGCGGCGACGAGGCCGCCAAGGTCATCGCTCTCGATGCCGGCGCCGACGACTATGTCACCAAGCCGTTCGGCGCCGAGGAGCTTATGGCGCGGCTTCGCGCCGCGCTCAGGCATCGGTTGCAGGAGCAGGGCGCCGAGCGCCTGTTCGCCAGCGACGATCTCAAGGTGGATCTGGTGCGCCGCCTGGTCGAGCGCGGCGGCGAGGCCGTCAAGCTCTCGCCCAAGGAATACGACATCCTGGAGCAGCTCGTGATCCATGCCGGCAAGGTGCTGACGCATCGCCATCTGCTGCGCGAGGTGTGGCGCGACGAATCGGTCGACCCGCAATATCTGCGGGTCTATGTCCGGCAGCTCCGGCAGAAGATCGAGGCCGATCCCGCCTCGCCGCGCCACGTCCTGACCGAACCTGGCGTCGGCTACCGGCTGGTCTGAGCGATGGTCCGAGCTACTTCGGTACCACCGCGCCGGTGGCGATGTTGAGGACGCTGCCGTCCTCCAGGCTGATGCGGTAGATCTCGCGCAGCACGTTGCCGGAGAAACCCAGCTCGACGATCGATACCGTGCGGAAAGCCGTGGCGATGCCGTCCGGCAGGATCTGGTTGAACTCCGCCGCCGTCCGGTCGAACGCCGCCTGGATCTCGGGCGTGAACTTGGCCATCGAATAGACCAGGGTGTTGTGCGGATTGTGCGGCCGCAGTTCCTTTCCGTCCTTCACGGTGTTGAGGCCGCTCACGCCGACCGTCTGCACCAGCTCCTTGGCGGCATCGCCCATCACGGCGTAGACCGGCCCGGTGACGCGCGGCAGCGGGCCGTCGCGCAGCGCCGTCAGGACCGGCGTCGCGGTGGTGTTGAAGGCCATCATGGCGTCGTAGCCGGGGCCTTCCTTGACGATGCCGAGGTCGAGCCACCAGGGATGGCCGGCGCCCTTGGCCGCTTCGGTCGTGTAGAAGGTCTTCAGCCGCACATTGAGCACCGGCGGCAGCTTGGGCAGCGCCTTCAGCATCTTTTCCGGCGTCGTCGGGTCGGGGTTGTGGATGTGCAGCACGGTGACGTGCGGGATGTTGAAGCGCAGGGCTTCGTCGACCAGGCCGGCGTTCAGCAGCTTTTCACGCAGCAGCCCGCCGATGGTGACGGCGAGGAGATCGTTCACTTCCTTCGGCAGGGTGTAGACCAGCCCGAAGGTCCGTTTGTGCTCGCGAAAGGTCGTCGAGCTCAGCACACTGTTGTCGACGGCGCCCTGGGCGAGGGCGGCCCCGCCCTGCAGCAGGGCCAGTCCGGTGACGGCAAGGACCGCCGCGCGGCCAAACAGCTTGAACCTCATGATGTCTCCCCTGAATGCAGATCCCCCGCGCACGCTAAGTGCACGGGGGATGAAACGCCACTGGAATGTCGGGGAGACCCGGTCAGGCAGCGTGGGGCAGGCGAGGCCGGGAAGGAGGGAGGCTGAGACGCGCGGCGCGCTCGGCGGGCGCGATGGTGTCCAGCACATGGACCAGTTTCTGGTCGTCCAAGGGGCCGAGCGGGGTGAGCGGCAGACGCAACCCGTCACCCATGAGGCCGAGATGATACAGCGCCCGCTTGAGCGGGATGGGGTTGGCCTCGAGGAAGAAGGCAGCATGCAACGGTGCCAGGATTCGCTCGAGCCGGGCGATCTCCTCGCCGTCGCGCGCATCGCAGGCCCGATGGAGGCCGGCGCACAGAGCGGGTGCGACATTGGCCGTGACCGAGATGCAGCCGTCGCCGCCGACCAGACGGAACGCGGCCTGCGTGCCATCGTCGCCCGACAGGAGCAGGAAGCGATTGCCCAGCCGCCGGCGCAGGCGCGGCACGCGCGGGATGTTGCCGGTGGCGTCCTTGAGGCCCACGACGCGCGGCAGGTCGGCGAGACGGCGCACCGTGACGTCGGCCAGGGCGCACGCCGTGCGCGACGGAACATCGTAGAGAAGGAGGGGAAGTTCCACGGCATCGTGGATCGCCTTGAAATGTGCGAACAGGCCGGCCTGGCTCGGCTTCAGATAGAACGGCGTCACGCAAAGCAAGGCGGCAGCGCCGGCCTTTTCGGCCGACCGCGCAAGCTCGACGGCCGTCTGCGTGTTGTTGCTGCCGGCGCCGGCGATGACTGGCACGCGGCCCGCCGCCGCGGCCACGGTGCGTGCGACCACGAGGCGATGTTCTTCCGGTGTCAGCAACGGCGCCTCGCCGGTCGTGCCGCAGGGCAGGAGTGCCGACAAGCCGTCGGCGATCAGGCGATCGCTCAGGCCTTCGAGCGCCTCGGTATCGACCTTGCCAAAGCGGTAGGGCGTGGGCAGCGCAGCCATCGAGCCGCGGGCGCGGGCAATGATATCGAACATGGGGAGGGCTCCTACGCAGCGAGCCGCGTCGAGAGCGCAGGCGCCAGAACGAGGCGGCGCGACAGATGATCGAAGGAAACGACGTCGAGGCCCGCCGCCAGGGCGTGCGTGCGGATCGCCGAAAGGCCGTTGGCGCAGGCGCAGTCCGAGCCTTCGACGACGACGCGTCCGGAGGCACCGGTGCGATTGCGGGCAGCTTGCAGGGCATCGTGCAGTTCGTCCTCGTTGGCGACGTCGACGATCCAGGCGAGGTCGGCGGACTCGCGGTCGGGCGAGGCGGAACCCGGGCGCAGGCTGCGGACGCAGGCGCAGCCGCGGTGCATCAGGGCGAGAACGATGGAGAGGGTGTGATGGCCGATGACGGCGACATGCGCCGTGGGAGGGAGATGGGCGACCGCCATCACGCGATCGACCAGGGTGTCGGACGAAACAGGGGAAAGCACGTCGACGGCGGTCATTGGTTTTCCTTTTCGAGATGGGACTCAGGCTGGAAAGCCGGCACGCAGCCGAAATAGAGGCGGCAGGTGAGCCGCACAGGTTTCGGGGCCGTGGCCGGCGCCGGCCACTGTTCAGGGACCACGCCGACACTGCTGGCGAGAGGTTCACGACTTGAAGAGGGAGTGGTCGCAGCCATGAGGGCGAGGACGGCAAAGGCCGTGCCCCTGAAAGTGGCGCGCCAAGTCGCTGATCTGACGACAGACATGGGTCGGCGTCTCCTGGACGACCGATCATGTAGGAGTACGGCCCGTATGAATTCGAGACGTCGGGGAAGGCCGCGGCATAGCCGTGGCATATAGGGCCGGAAAGCCTATTTCGGCAGGGATTCGAGCGCTTTTTGGGCGTCGGCGTCGTTCTGCGCCGCCGCCTGCTGCAGCCAGCTCCTGGCTTTTGTCGCATCGGCCACGAGGCCCGCGCCGCCCTTGGCCAGCAGCAGGCCGAGCTTCCGCTGTGCCTCGGCGACCCCGGCAAGGGCGGCCCGTTCGTACCAGTCGGCGGCGAGCGGGCCATCGTGCGGGAAGCCGGCCTTGGCCTGTGCCGTCGGATCGTAGAAGGAGGCGAGCTCGACTTGAGCCGCCGCATTGCCTTGCTCGGCGGCCTGACGGAAGACCAGGAACGCGGCCGCCATGTTGCCGTCCTTGGCGAAGTCGCGGCCCTTGGCCAGCATCGCTGCAGGCGCGGGCTTGGTCGCGAGATAGTCGGCCACCATTTCTCGCACCGACTTCTGCGGGGCTCCGGCATTGGCGAGCGGCGTCGGCGCGGCCGACGGCGGCGGCGTAGCGGCCACGACCGGCTCAGGCTTGTTGAGGTAGTTGGTCCAGACGTAGTAGCCGCCGCCCGCCAGGATCAGCAGGATTGCGGCGGCGATCATCCAGCCCGTGCCGCCGCGCCGCTGGGGAAGATCGGCCATCGGATCGCGTGCGGCGCGCAGCTCCGGCTTGGGCCGGGGCGGTGGTGGCAGCGGGTCGACGACGGGCGGCGGCGGAGGCGGCTCGGGTTCGACCTCGGCCGGCGGCCGCTCGCGGGCGCGGCGCAGCCGGACGATGTCTTCGGCAAAAGGATTCGAACCGTCGGAGGCGCCCGACGTCAGCATCGTGGGCCACGCCACCACGGTCGTTCCGACCACGCCGATGTCGGGCTCGCGTACCCTCAAGCGAACGGTCGCAATCCCGGCCAGGCGATCGCAGATCTCGGGACCGAGATGAAACTCCAGCACGTCGCCGCGTCGCCTGACCTGGTCGGGCATCAGCCAGGTCTCGGTGCGCCGCCAGCCGTCGTCGGCCAGGTGCGACTCCGGTCCCTGCTGGCGTTGGATCGATAAAGTGAGGCCCTCGGCCGCCGCTTCGAGCTCGGTCACGCGCAGCAGCGCATGGCCGGGTTGGGGCAATGGCGAGACGGAGGCGCGAACCGGCATCGACGCGATGCTCCTCAGGCCGGCATGGCGCGCAGGATGGCGCCCAGCCGGTCGTTCTGCTCCGGCGTGATCTCGCGGCCGCCTTCGTAGCCGACATTGTCCATGGCGAGCTGCAGGAACGCGCGCATCCAATCCTTGCAGTAGTCGGCATAGATCGGGGCGGGATCCTCGCTCAGGACGGGCACGCCGTCGGCCATGACGGTCGGTCGCTCGAAGACGCGGCGGGTCGGCGAATTGGGGGGCAATCCGGGCCGCTGGTCGAGTGGCAGCTTGTCGAAGCCCAGCGCACTCACATAGCCGTTCAGTGCCGAAGACGCTGTGCGCACCTGGCGCTCGGCGATCTCCTCCCACTTGGCGTTGGCGGCGTTCTCCAGTGCCCGCACCTCGTGGGACAGCTGGTCGATCAGCTTCAGGCGATGGGCGCCTACGATCAGCTCGTCGATCAGCCAGCCGAGATGCTGGCGGTCGACTCCGAAATGCGACAGCGCCTTCTCGTCGGCGCCGATGCGGCGCATGTTCTCCAGCCAGTAGTCGGCCGCCTCGCGGGCGAACCGCTCGGCGCGATCCTCCAGGACTCCGGACGGCGTCGGCGCGCTGCGTGCGGCCTCCTCGCCAAAGACGTCGGCGAAGATGGCGCCGAGATCGACGGCGGCGCCGGTCGATTGCGCGACGGGGCCCTGGGGCTTGCCGTTGCGTGACGGCGCCTCGTCGGCCGGTCGCGCCGTGGCGATGCGGAAATAGATCTCGCGCAGGGCGGTGTCGGCGATCTGCAGGGCCGCCACCAGCTCGCCGAACAGCTGCTGTTGGATCACATTGGCGAGGCCGCGCAGCACCGTATGCACGAGGTCGCGCTTCTTGGCGCGGGCGTCGCCGTCGGAGGCGCTGTGGAAGCCGGCGAGGCGATCGACCAGGCGGCGGATCTGGACCTCGAGCTGGCCGCGCACCTGCGCCCGCTTGATCGCCGGATCGCACACCGGGATCAGGCTCTTCACCAGATAGGAGACACCGCCGTCGTTGGCCCGGAACGCTTCGTCCCAGGCGCGCGCCGGATCGGCGAAGTGGCGGCGCACATCCTCGTTGCCGATGAAGTGCCGGCGCAGTTCGGTCGCGCGCTGCGCGAAAGCGTCGGCGACGCCGGTTTCGCGGCTGCCGTCATAGTCCATCAGCCGTTCGTCGATGACCGTGGGATTGCGCAGCCAGAAGGTGTTGTCGAACGGCCGGCCGTTCCAGTTGAGTGGCCACTCGCCGCGGAAGTTGTTGACCAGCGAGTTGCCGAGCCGGGCGCTCCAGCGCAGGTGGCGCGATTCCTCGGTCTCGCCTGCCTTCTGCTCGAACTCGCGGTCCATCTTGGTGAGCACCAGGAACAGCGCGTTCTTCTGCCTGGCGCGGTCCGCCGGTGTTGCACCGATCGTCTGGTCGATCCACGCCGTCATCATGTCGGAGAGGTCGCGGACCTCCTGGTTGCCGTCGGGGATGCAGAGCAGGATGGCCGACAGTTCGCGCTCCGCCGAATAGCGCTGGAAGAGATAGGCGACCTTGCCACGCAGCAGGAGCTCGCGCAGCGGATTGGCGCCCTCGGCGACGCCCTTGGTCTTGGCGACGTCGTCGAGCTTGGCGAGCTTCAGGCGCGATCGGGCACCGGGGAAGTCGAGCAGGTCGGTATGGTCGAAGAAGTCCCAGGGCTTTTCGGCGATCGCGACATTGAGCTCGGCCGTCAGCGCGCAGACCAGCGACCGCGGCAGGCGCGTGTCGGTCGAGTAGCGGCCGTCCGCCTGCTTGGGACGCACCTGCAGGGTGTCGTCGGAGTCCGCGCCCAGCCGGTCGAGGGTCAGCACGTCGATGATGCTCTTCTCGCGCGGGATCAGCGCATCCATGCCGAGCAGCGCCTCGGGGGCGAAGGCGAGCTTCTGCAGGCCCTCGTAAAGGGTCAGGTAGAGGTCGGTGAAAGGCTCGAAGTCGTACCACAGCACCGACCAGAGACGCGCGCGGTCGTGGCCCGAGAGGCGCGGCGCGAGGTCGATCGCTTCGCGCCAGTAGTCGGTACGCAGCTCGGCCGTGACGCCGGCGAAGAACGTGTCGAAATACTCGATCAGGTCGAGCACGTCGTCGGCGTCGAGATCGCCCACCGGCGTGGGCTGGGCCTTGGCGCGCAACTCGGCCAGGCGCTTGCGGATCGACGCGCCGTCGGGGCCCTGGAACTCGGCCTTCTGATGGTCGAAGTCGAGCAGGAAGGAATTGCCCAGGATCTTCACGATGTCGGTCTGCGTCAGCAGTCGCACCCGTACCGGGAACTCGGCGGAAACGTCGCTCAGCCCCAGGCCGAAGCGTGTGACGAGGCCCGTCGACTCGCGGTTGCCCGGTGGATTGATCTCGCGCAGGAAGTCGTAGCTGCGGTCGGCGAAACGCGCCTGCAGGGGGCGGCCGTCGCGGCTGGCGAGAATCGAAACGAGATAGGACTTGCCCGCCTGGCTTGGCCCGAACACGCCCACGCACATGCGGCGGCGGGCGGCGCGCGCCAGCTTGCGACTCTGGTTGCGGACCTTCTGCAGCTCGCTCACCAGCGACGGCGCCTGTTGCGCCACCGTCGGCGACTGCAGCGCGGCGCTTTTCAGCCAGGTCACGCCCTCGCTGGCGGCGACGGCCAGCGCCTCGCAGTCCTGGGCCAGTTTGAGATCGACTGTGTCCATGGTCCTTCCGTCAACCCTCAACCGGTCTTGAGCATGCCCGTGTCGAGCCAGTAGCCCTCACGGCGCGGTAAGGTCTGCAGTCGGAGCGTCAGGCGGTCGAGCGCCACGGCACGGCCGTCGCGATTGGTCACCTGACGCAAGCGGAACCGCTCGACGTCACCCGAGTCCTTGTCCTTGGGTTTCACGCGCGCCAGCGTGATCCTGAACGGCGTTTCGCGGGCATGCCGCTCGGCGAATTCCGGCCTGGCGAATTCCAAGGCATAGAGGCGCGCTGCCGGCCAGCGCACGAGATCGATCTGGCGGGCGCCCAGCCACATGGGGCCGCGAAACTCGAAGATGGTTTCCGGCAGCTCATACTCTCGATTGTCGAGGTCGACATCGCGATAGACCAGGTCTTCCTTCTGCAGGCGGCCGCCGCCGTCGAGCTTGCCGATGAACTTGGCGATGCTCTTGGAGCGCAGCAGGTCGGAGCGGAAGGAAAAGTCCGGCAGTTGCGACTGGGCAAGGGCTGCAATCATCGCGCCGACGGCCACCGTGGTCTTGGGATCCTCCACGCGCAGGCGCGCGTCGCGGAAGGGGTACCAGGCGCCGACGCGGTACTCGTGCAGCGAGATCACACGCTCTGGCGGCAGCGGCAGCAGCTCCATCACCAGCGCGCGGATGCCGGGCAGGCGCGAGGGCCGCCCCGAGAGCAGCAGCACGTCGCAATCGTAGGCGTGGACGATCTCGGCGAGCGGCGCCAGCACACGTGCCATCTCCGCCCGCACCGTCTTGTCGAGGCCGGGCAGGTCGATCGGGAAGACGACGGTGCGCAGGTCGAAGTTCTCCGCACCGCGCTTGCGCGCGGCTTCGTTCACGAAGGTGACGACTTCCTCCGAGGGGCGGGCGCTGCCGGAAAAGAAGGTCTCGTAGGGCCGAGACTCGGCGGCGACGACGCCCGAGGTCGGGTCGTAGCTTTCGGCGGCCCGCAGGAACTCGAGGGCGATCGGGTGGGCGATCTGCAGCGCAAACTGCTGGCGCAGGTTGCGCTGGATGACGTCTTCGCCGCCGCGGTCGCCACCCACCAGCTCGGCCAACAGGTCGGCCGGATTGGCGATGCCGGCGGTCCGCAGCGCCGCCTCGATCGGTGGCAGCACGTGCGCCTGCACGACGCGCAGCAAGATGTCGTCGCCCGCGACGTTGAAGCCTTCGCGGAAGCGCTGCTCGGGGAACAGGGTCACCGAGGTGCCGGCGCCCTCGAGACGGTAGGAGTTGATGATCAGGTCGGTGGTGCCGCCACCGACATCGATGCTGGCGATGCTCAGTGTCTCGCCCTCGCCCTCGCCGACGGCCGCGGGGTTACCACGGGGCTTGCGCGAGAGTTGGAAGAAGCGGCGGGCGTCACCGCCGAAATTGCGCGCGACTTCGGTGTAGAGGTACACGAGCTGCGTGCAGCTCGCCTCGTCCCAGTCGGTCAGCACGCGCGGCGCGGGGGCGGCGGCATCGTCGAGCTTCCAGCCCATCATCATCCACACGAGGTCGCGCGCGGCCTCGGCGCGCTTGCGGAAGATCAGCCGTTCAGCGAGCGGCATGCCGGTCGGCAGGGTGAGCACGATGCGGCGCAGCCGGCGTGGCGTCTCGGCATGGGCGCGCCGCCCGCGCTGCTGCGGCGAGTTCATCAGGGTCAGCGCCTGCAGCAGGATCTCGGAAAGCACGAAGGTCATCACCGAGGAGCGCGAATAGAGCGGCTCGAAGACCGGCAGATGATCGGCCGAATCGGCATCGACATCGACCAGGTGCAGCGGTTCGCCCTTCTGGTTGACGAGCTGCGCCATCGGCCCGGCGGCCGCCGGCATCGCCGTCTGGTCCTGGGCGTAGGCGACGTTGAAGCGCCATTCGCGCGTCTGCGGCTCCTCGTCCCACAGATAGCGCTTGGGGCTCGACATGCCGGTATTGCCCTCGGTGCCGCGACGGCGGGCGGCGAGTCGCGTCGCTTCGGGACCGACCCGCGTCATGGTCGGCCAGACGAAGGCGTCGGCCCGGCCGCCAAGGCGCGACAGATGGTTCTTGCCGAACCAGGCCTGGGCGAATTCGACGCGCGATTCGAAGGGCCGTGTGTGCACGACTTCGGGATGCGAGAGGTCGCGCAGCGAGAGCTCGTAGGAATCGTTCAGGTTGACGCCGAGTTCGCCGGCCGCCTCGATCAGGAGGCCGCAGGTCCGCGAATTGCCGACATCGAGCACGAGGTCGACCTCGATGGCGCCGCGGCCCGGCCGTTCGGCATCGCCCACCAGCTTGACCGGCGGGAAGTTGGCTGCTGCGGCGAGCAGACCGAGGAACGCCAGATAGCGGGCCAGCGACTCCTGCGGCTTCTGCTTGATGTCGTTGTCGATCTCCTCGGTCGTGGCGCGCGGATGGAGTTCGCGGAACAGCTCCTCGAGCCACTGCGTCATCCAGCTCTGGCGCAGCAGCCAGTGGTTGGCGCGCTGCTGCGGGGCGAGCGCGAACAGGGCGCCCGAGGTGACGTCCTTGGGCGAGGGGGCGAGATAGGCGCGGCCCTCGGCCTCGGCGATCAGGCCGGTGTCGAAGGCCAGCACCGCGCGATAGCGGTTGCCCTGTTCGTCGCGATAGCCCGCACCGTAGCGCGCTTCGAGATCGACCACGCGCACGCGCGCCCAGTCGGCCGGACCTTCGCGGAACTGGTTGTTCGGCCGCACCTGCAGGAAGGGCACCGGCACCCACTTGTCGAGGAACGGTGCCAGCGCATCCTTGGCGGTGATCACGAGATTGGGTTCGGCGGCGCGACGGCGGCCGTTCTCCACGACTTCGTATTGGCCGCGGCCTTCGTCGAAATCGAGCTGCACCAGATCGTCGACAGCGCGCGTCGCGGCAGTGTCGTGGAAGCCCCATTCGCGCACCTTGAGGCGCACGGGATCGAAGCCGAAATCGAGGAACTGAATGCCGGAGCGGGCAATCAGCGTCGTCGGGCTGGGGTAGCTCGGCAGGCGGGCGAGGTCGCTCATGTCACGTTCGTTTCGGCCAATCCGGTCAATCTAGGCATTCAACGGCCGATCTGCACGCGGTAGCTGCGCTTGTCGCCGGGCTGACTGCCGCTGCATTGCGCCACGCCCCCGGCATCGATCTCGCAATTGACGACGTTGCGGGCGTAGGTGCGGCCGTCGCTGCATTTGGGGTTCGATTTTTCCTCGATCACCAATTTTGCACCATCCCAACGGGCCTCGGCTGGCGCCTCGCAGGACGCGCCGTTCTTCTGGGTGAAGCTCACCTTGCCTTTGCCCTTGTCGTCGAGCGTGTAGGACGGGCGCAAATCCTTCTCACCGGTCGCCGTCGCCAGGCCGGTACGCGAGCGCCAGTCGCCCTGCAAGAAGGCGAGCTCCTGCTTCTGCTTGGCTTCCGGCGGCACGACCATGGGCTTGGGTTCGTCTTTCTTGTCGTTCTGCGCATTCTTTTCGTTCTGTGCGCTCTTGTTCTGTGTCGGGTCCTTGTGCTGCTCGTCGGGGCCCTTCATCCCGGGACCTTTGTCTGCACTCTTGTCGTCGGGTTTGTTCAGGTCCTTGCCGACAACGCCGAGATCGGCCGTCGGGTTGCCATCGGGATTGGCGCCGCGCTCGATCGGCGGGCCACCGACGGAGCCCACGATCACACCGCCCGGCGCAATGACACCGACCGCACAATCGCCACCGCGACGCGTCAGCTCGTCGGTCAGGCGGGCAAGCTCGAGGCGCAGATCCTCGTTGTCTTGCTGCAGGGTGGAAGCGCGTGCCTGCTGCAGTTCGAGCGGCTGGCGCACCGCGAAGCTCAAGGCCCGCTCGCGCGCTTCGGCTTCGAGAACCGGCTCGATGCGCGGCAGGTAAGGGCGCACCAGCCAAGCGAGCAGAGCCAGCAGCAGGAGCAGAACGACTCCGAGCAATAGCCACTGCCACCAGACAGTACGAGGTGCTGCAGCGGCCGTCACGGCTGGTGCAGAGGCCATTGTTGCGGTGGAGTACGGTGGTACGGCAGGTGCGATGGGCGGCGACGGCCGGGGCATCGTCGCCGGTGCCGGCGGTGCGCTCGCGAGAAAGACGCCGGGCAGGGCGGCATCCGCCGTGAAACCCCAGAACGCCATCACCGGCTTGCCGCCGACGACATAGAGCGTCTCTTCGCCGGGTGCGGTCAGGGCATGGCGCAGCAGGCGCGCGAAGTTGCGCTCGGCGCCGGAGCGTTCCGGCGCCTCCATCTGCGTCGCGAGGCCCGAGAGATCACTATGCAGGCGATGAACCGTGTCCAGGACCGCGCGCTGCTCGTTCTCGGGCAAGTCAGCGAGCCGACGGACGTCGCCGTCGAAGGGGGCATACCAGGCAATGCTGCGTCCACCGGGTTCCGCCTCGGGGATTGCCAGCAGATCGGCATGCTCGCGCGACAGCCGCGCGGCGATGGCGGTGCGCAGCTGGCCGGCGGCGCGCCAGACGGGATCGCCCGCCATGCCCATCGCGCGATAGCGTTGCAGCGGTTCACTGACAAGAAGCGGACCTGCAGCCATATCGATTCCTCAGCGACCACCGCGCGGGCAGGAGATGGAGTAGTTCCATCGCGTGCCCCAGATTTCACCCGTCACCACCACGTCGACCGAATAATCGCCGGCCACCGGCTTCCAGTCGAAGCCGAAACCGCCACGGCCGCTGCGTGGTCCGCCCGTGCCGGCGATCTGGTGGCCGCGATAGAAGACCTTGATGTCGTCCGGCCGCACGAAGAGCTGATAGTTCAACGCGACGAAACCCGGCTTGTCGCCGAGATAGTGCCGGTTGCGTGTGACACCTTCGCCGCCGGAATCGCCCGACCAGTCGCACGGCAGATTGCCCGGCGGCGGCCGCGTCACGGGGGGAGCCGGAGGCGCGGGCGGCGCGGCGGCCTGTTGCTGCGGCGGCGGTGGTGGTGGCGCCTTCGCGGCCGGTGGCGGCGGCGGTGGAGGCGGCGGCTTGGGCGGTTCGATAGGCTTGCACTGTTCGAGCTTGCCCTTGAGTTCGTCCTGCAGCGAGGCGAGTTCGGCCTTCAGCTTCTGCTCGTCGGCCTTTTCCTCATCGAGTGAGGCCTTGAGCAACGGCGTCGGATCGGGCGGTGCTTCCGGCGCGGGCGGCGGCGGCTCCTGGTGCGCGGCGACATGCAGCGACGGATCGACCGGGATGCAGGCGCGCAGCAACCATGAGGCCAGCAGCAGGAGAAGAAGCAGCAGCAGCCCGAACAGCAAGGCGCTGAGCCATGGCGCCCAGGCGAGGCGCTGGGACAGTGCGACGGCCGGTGCGCTGGCGAAGACGGCGGCCGGCGGCAAGGGCTTGGGCACGATCGCGAGCGGCAGCGGCTGCAGGCTTGCAGCGGCCTCGGCTTCGTAGCCCCAGGCCACGATCACTGGCTGGCCATCGACCACGAAGATGAAGTCGTCCGACGGGCGGGCGGTGGCGAGTTCCAGCGACCGGCCGATCAACCGCGCTTCTTCGCTGGTTGCCGAGGCCTGGAGTTGCCCGCCCAGCGTGCGGATGGCCTGGACATGAGTCTCGACGGTGCGCAGCACATCGGACCGTTCGTCTTCGCCGAGTTCGCTCAGCCGGCGGGCGGTTCCGCCCTGGGCGGCATACCAGTCGATGCCGTCGCCCGACTCGCGCATTTGCGGCTCGGCTAGAAGATTGGCCGGGCCATCGCCCAGGCGACGGCGAATCACGGCCAGGAGCTGGCCCGCGACGGCATGCAACGGATCCCCGCGCACGCCCAGGGGGCGCACGCCGAGCCGTGTCGTCATCAGCAAAGTGGGGCGTTCGCCCATGATCCCCGAGATGAGATGCCCATAGTGTTCGGGAGCATCATATCATCGGTCGAATCCGGCTTGTTTATGTCGGTTTGGACACAGATCCGCGGTGAATTATCGCCGGAGGTCAGCCGGGGCTGAGGAAGGCCGTCCCGCCGGACGCCTCAATTCGCACAATGGGTGTCGCGAACACCGTCGACAGCCGCTCCGGATCGAGGGTCTCGCGTGTCGGCCCGTAGGCCGTCAGGCGCCCGTTTTCGATGATGCCGACCTTGTCGGCATAGCGCGCCGCCATGTTGAGGTCGTGCAGTACCGCCAGGACGCTCAGCCCCCGGTCGACCCGCCGGCGTGCGCTCGACAGCGCGGCGTGCTGATGGGAGAGGTCGAGGCCGGAAATCGGCTCGTCGAGCAGAAGAAAAGGCCGGTTCGCGGGGTCGGCGTCGCACTGTGCCAGCACACGGGCGAGCTGAATGCGCTGGCGTTCGCCACCGGACAGAACCGTGTAGGGCCGGTCGGCGAAGGCGAGCGCCTCGGTCTCGTGCAGGGCCTGCTCGGCCAGCGCCTTCATCTGCGGCTCCGACAGTCGGCCGCGATGGGCGAGCAGCCCCAACATGGCGACCTGCAGGCCGGTGAAGTCGAAGGCGACGGTCGAGTGCTGAGGCAGCACGGCACGACGCAGGGCGAGCTCGGCCTTGCGCCAGTGCACAAGCGGCCGGCCGTCGAGCAGCACTTCGCCGGCGCTGATCGAGCGGTCGCCGCAAAGCGCGCCCAGTAAGGTGCTCTTGCCTGCGCCGTTGGGGCCGATGATCGCCAGGAACTCGCCGGGGGCAACCTCGAGTGAGACGTCCTGCAGCAGGGTCTTGGTGCGTACCCGGACCTCGATGCCGATGGCCTGAAGACGTTTCACAGGCCACCTCTTGCGGCACGGCCGACCAGCAGCCACAGGAAGAACGGTCCGCCCACCAGCGCCGTCAGCACGCCGATCGGCAGTTCGGCCGGCGATACCAGGGTGCGGGCCAACGCGTCGGCCAGCACCAGGAAGGCACCCCCGAACAAGGCGGCGGCGGGCAGCAAGGTCCGGTGCGCCGGCCCCAGCATCAGGCGTACGATGTGCGGCGCCAGCAGGCCGACGAAGCCCACGACGCCCGAGATTGCCACGCCAGCGCCGACGGCCAGCGCCACTTGCGCGACCAGGCGGATCTTCAGGCGCTCGACATCGACACCGACATGACCGGCTTCGCGTTCGCCGAGCGCCAGGGCGTCGAGAAGATGGGCGGTCGGCAAAAGTGTCGGCACGCTGATCGCCAACACGAGCAGCGCCGGCAGGATCGCCGTCCAGGTCACGGCGCCGAAGCCGCCCATGGTCCAGAAGATCAAGGTGCGCAGCTGCTGGTCGTCGGCAACGAAGACCAGCACGCCGATGCCGGCCGAGGTAAGGGCGTTCACCGCGATGCCCGCCAGCAGCAGAGTGCCAACCAGGGTGATGCCGTCGCGCGCGGCGATGCGATAGACGAGAACGGTGGCGGCGAGGCCGCCCAGGAAGGCCGCGATCGGCAAAAGCCACGGCCGGAGGTCGGTCGGGATGATATGCATCACCTTCTCGCCCAGCACGATCACCGAGACGGCGGCAAGTGCGGCGCCACTCGACACGCCGACCAGGCCGGGGTCACCGAGCGGATTGCGGAACAGGCTCTGCATGGCGGCGCCGCTGGCGGCCAGGGCCGCGCCGACGGCGAAGGCCGCCAGCACGCGCGGGGCGCGAATGGCGTAGAGCACTGCGGCCGTGGTGTCGTCCAGCGGCGTATCCGACAGGCCGATCGCCGACAGGATCTGGCCGAAGCTCACGGGAAAGGCGCCGATGCAAAGGCCGCTCAGCACGCTCGCCAGCGCGGCGAGCGCGAACAGCGGAATCGGGCGGCGCACGGAGAACGCCGTCCGCGTCAGAGCCGTCATGGCGCGCGCGCCAGTTCGGGATGAAGCTTGAGCGCGAGCTGTTCGGCCGCCTGGGGCGTGCGCGGGCCGAAGCCCAGCAGCAGCAGGGCATCGAACTCCAGCACCTTGCCCGCCTTGCCGGCCGGCGTGCGGTTGATCGCCGGTTGATCGAGGATCGCCTGAAGGCTGCCCATCGCCTCGACCGTCTGGCGGGTGACGAGGATGTAATCGGCCTTGGACGCGATCACCGCCTCGGGCGTCAGCGGCCGATAGCCGTTGTAGCCGTCGATCGCGTTCATGCCACCGGCCATCTTGATGATGCCGTCGGCGGCGGTGCCGCGGCCCGACGCTTGGGGTGCGCCGCTGCCCATGCCGAGCAGGAACAGCACGCGGGGATGGCTGGTCGCCGTGGCGAGCTTCTCGGACAACGCCTTCATGGTGGCGCGTCCGCTGGCGATCAAGGCATCGGCCTCCGCGACCTTGCCGGTCACCTTGCCGACCGCGGCGATCTTGGTGACCACGCTGTCGTAGTCGTAGTGGTCCGGCAGGACCATGACCTCGATGCCCGTGGCCTTGAGCTGGTCCAGTACGCTGGCTGGTCCGGCGGCCGTAGTGGCGATGATCAGGGTCGGCTTCAGCGACAGCACGCCTTCGGCCGAGAGGGCGCGCATGTAGCCGACCTGCGGCAACGACCGCGCCACCTCGGGATAGAGGCTGGTCGTGTCGACGCCGACCAGCAGCTTCTCGGCGCCGAGCGCATAGATGATCTCGGTGATCGAGCTGCCGACCGCCACGATGCGCGGCGGCTTCTGCGCGGCGGCCGGCACGGCGGCGGCCGCAGCCACCCCCGCACCGAGCGCCAGGATGTGGCGCCGCCACATCACGAGGCGGCCTGTTTCTCGATGCGCGCGACGATGGCCCGCCAATCCTCGAGCTCGGGCTTGCCGGGCTTGCGGGCGCCGAACATCAGCAGGATGTTGCGGTTGTTCGCATCGAAGGCTTCGATCGAAGTGACGATGCCGTCTTCGGTCGGCTTGCGCACCGAGAAGACGCGGGCCATGCCCGAATCGCGCAGATGCATGTTGAAGTCGGGATCGAGCACGTTGAACCAGCCGTGCGTGTCGACCAGCCGCTTCACCGGTCCGGTATGGATCTGGATGCAGCCGCGGCTGCCGACGAAGATCATGATCGGCAGGTCGGTCTGCTGCGCCGCTTCCACGGCTTCACGCAGCGCCCGCACCGGCAGTTCGCGGGCGAATTCCTCGCCGATCAGCCGCAGCGCCTGCACGCGGCCGACCTTGAACTTGCCCAGCATGCCGAAGAACTCGTGCGTGTCCTTCATCGCCGCCCACGCCTTGCGCAGGCCATCGAGGTCGATCTCGGAGTCCGGCCGGTCGGCCGCGTCGGGCGCGTGCGGTGCGACCTTGAGGGGCTGCGGCGCGGCAGCGGTGTAGCGCGCGATCAGGGCGTCGAAGGCCGGCCGGTCTGTTTCGTCGGTCGCGTAGATCTTGTGAACGGCCTCGCCCGCGGCGTCGAAGAACTGCAGGCTCTGCCGGTCGCCCTGCTTCAGCGGCTCGCGGACGGCAAAGCCGTGCTTCCAGGAGCCGAGGAACAGGCGCAGGTCGATATCGGCACCCAGCACGAGGCCGTGCGGCCCAGTGACCTGCACGTCCTCGAAACGGCCGTGACGCTCGTGCACGCAGTGCTCGTTGCGCGTCAGGCACATCACGCGGCCGACCGACGGCATGTCGGTCAGGATGCCCTTCCAGTCGCTGACGAGCGGCGTGGCGCTCTGGCCGACACCGAGCGCCACGAGTTCGGCTTCGCTCACGCCCAGCGTCGCGGCGGCATCGCGGATCCGCATCGCCGGCTGTTCACCGCGTAAGCGGCTCCAGCGGGCGGCGAGGTCCGCGTTCTGGGTTGAGAGCATGATTTCTCCTTTCAACGTAGATGGAACCTGACGGGAATCTCGACCCACGCGGCGACCGGTCGGCCGTCGCGCATGGCCGGAAGGAAGTGCCAGCCGCGCACCGCGGTCAGTGCAGCGCGATCGAGCAGGGCAAAGCCGCTGCCGCGCCACAGCAGGATCTCGGCAGCCGAACCGTCCGGATCAAGTCGCACGCGCACCAGCGCCTCGCCCTGCTGGTTGAGCTCGATAGCGCGCTGCGGATAGACCGGCGGCGTCGGCGGGTGGCGATAGCGAGGCCTGCCTTCGAACACGATCAGCGGCGCCGACGCGGCCGACGCCTGCTGGGTCGCGCGGGCATCGCCGGCGTTGGGATCGGGGGCGCTGGTCGTCGCGGCGTCGCCGGTGGGGCGCGCGGCGGCGGGCTTGGGCGGCGGGGCAGCCTTGGGTTTCGGGGGAGTCGCAGGCTTGACGTCGGGGGGCTTGACGTCGGCAGGCTTGAGGTCGGCGGCCTTGAGCGGTGGCGGCTCCTGCGGCGGCGGCAACTCGACCTTGATCTCTGGTTCGAGGGAAAGCTCGGGCGTCGGTTCGGGAGGCGGCAGCGCGGCGGCCGTCTCTTCCACCGAGGGGAGCTGCGGGTCGGGCGGCGTTTCGCGCGGTGTCTCTGACGGTTGTTCCTTGGTCTCGGGCTGGTCGGTCTTCGCTTCAGCCGCCGGACCGGAGGTCGGTGCCGCGAACGACAGCTCGACCATCAACGCAGGTTCGTCGCTGGCATTGCTGCCGGCCATGCCGGCGAGCAGCAGGGGAACGAGGATCAGCCCATGCAACGCAAGCGACAACGCCAGCGACCCGCGGGAACCGCGAGTCGCTGGCGCCGGCAGTCGCTCGGCGGAGAGGGCTGCCGGGACTACCATCGTGCCGTGAGGTTGATGCCGAAGTAACGGCCGGGCTGGGCGTAGAGGTCGAGCTGCGAATTGGTCGAGGCCAGCCCGATCACGTCCGCGGAATTCCAGGCCTTCACGTTGGTGACGTTGAAGAGGCCGGCATTGACCTTGAAATGCTCGCCGAACTCGTAGCCGAAGGTGATGTCCAGGTTGAAGTAGGCCGGCGTCTGGAAATAGGTCGGATTGCTGACCTGGGTATGTTGCGCCGTCATCGTCCCGATGACCTGCGCGTTGAAACCCTTGTCGTTGTTGTAGCGGATGCGCGCCTGGGTCGCCCACGGCGCCACCGAGTCGACAGGCAGACCGGTGTTGGTATCGGTGCCTTGCGCGAAGGCCGTCCAGCCCAGCACCGCCCAATTCGGGCTGATGCGGTACTCGCCGCGCGCCTCGATGCCCCAGATCGTGACGTTGGTCAGGTTCCTGTACTGGAAGAGCGTGATCGGTCCGTTCATGCCGACGGCGATCGATTCGAGGAAATTGTTGTACAGGTTCACGAAGCCGGTGAGCTGCCAGCTCGATCCGTCCTCGTACTTGCCGCGATAGCCGACCTCGAAGCTGTTGGCCGTCTCCGGCTTCAGATTGGGATTGGGCAGGATCTGGTAGAACGACGCCGCGTTGGTGAAGCCGAAGTTGGCGTTGTCGTAGGGCGGCGCCCGGAAGCCGGTGGCGTACTGGAAGTAGGCCGAATAGATATCCGAGAAGTGATAGAGCAGCCCGAGCTTGGGCGACGCGGAGATGTAGGTGCTGGCCGACGGAACCATATTCAGCGCTGCGCCGGTCGAATTCCAGAAGTAGCGGTCGGGGTTGGGCGTCAGGTTGTAGTAGTCGAGCCGGACCCCCGGCGTGACCTTCAGCCGACCATTCAACAGGCTGATCTCGTCCTGGATGTAGACGCCGGCCTGGATCGTGGTTGAATCGGGGAAATTCTTGTTGGGATAGGTCTCGCCGCCCACCACCGGTGTCGCGGCACCCGTTGCCAGCGTGATCTGGTAGCGGTTGCGCGGACGCGTCGTGGTCGTGTAGGCGAAGCTCAGGCCATAGGTGAGGAAGTTGTCGGCACCGAAGATCTTGGCATCGGTGTGGGCCTGGATTTCGCCGCCCCAGACGTTCTGCGTGTAGTAGAATTGCGAGGTGCGGGCATTGGTCGGGAAGAGACCGTTCACGCCGCCGCGGAGCTGGTAGGTGTCGGCCTGCTGGTAGATCGAGTTGAAGTAGGCGAGCACGCTCAGCCGATCGATGAAGCCGATCGGCGCGTCGTGCTGCCACTGCGCGCTGATGCGGTAGGTGTTGGTGTAGTCCTGGCCCCATTCGTCGAACACTTTGGCGAACAGGCTGGGGAAATTGCCGACGCCGGACAGCACCTGCGTGCTCTGCTGGCTCTGCTGGTAGCTGCCGGTGATGCGGATCGTGTCGACTTCGGTCGGCCGGTACACCAGCTTGGCGAAGAAATCGTTGCTGAAGAAATTCGTCGGATTGGTCGGCAGCGAGCTCTGCGCCGGCTGGTACTGATGACCGTCGCGGCGGGTGTAGATGCCCATCATCTCGACGTCGCCGGCGCGGACGGCACCGGTGAAGGTCTCGGCGAACTGGCTGTTGGCGCCGCTGAAGGCACCCTTGACGCTGGCGTAGGTGTTGCGGCCCGGCTTCATGTAGTCGCCGGGATCCTTGGTGGTGTAGGCCACCACGCCGCCGATCGCGTCGGAGCCGTAGAGTGCCGAGGCCGGACCGCGGATGATCTCGACCCGCTTGATGTCCTCGAGGTCGGGCTGCTCGCGCGAATAGGTGCCGGCGCCCATGTTGCTGTCGGGGAAGTCGGTCTGGCGCTGGCCGTCGACCATCAGGAGCACGCGGTTGCCGCCGATGCCGCGGATGATGAAGTTCTGGAAGCCGGCGCGCGTCGGGTTGTTGCCGACCGTGACGCCGGGTTCGTTGCGCACCAGGTCGCGAACGTCCTGCATGTTCTCACGGTCGATGTCCTCGCTGGTGATCACCGAGACGGTCGCCGGCACGTCGGAGAGCGGACGCCGGCTGCGCATCGCGGCAGTCGTGACGGCGTCGAGCTGGGTGGGGACTGCCTGCGGGTCGGCCGGAGTCTGGATCTGGGCGGACGGAGCCGTTGCTGCCGGATTCGGATTGAGGGGCGAGGGCGTCGGCGTCGTCTGCGCCGCCGCCGGCAGCGCGAGCGCGCCGCCGATGGCTGTCGTCGCCATCAATGCATAGAGGAGAGAACGGATCGTCATAGCCAGGTCCCCAAAAACACAAAAGGACGCCTGGCTGGCTTGATCCCCGGACGGGATCGGCGGGCTGGGCAGTTTGACCGAGGAGGGATGGCCCCTCGGGGTCTCGTTACTTGGTGAGAATGAGCTTGTTGGAGGCAGTCACCCGGAGGCGATAAGTCTCGCGGCCGTGGCGGATCATCAGCTCGCGCTGGCCACCCATCAGCTCGGCACTCTCCACGATCGGCAAGCCCTGGTCCGGCACACCCGAAGCCGGATTATCGCGCTCGTTTTCCGCCGACCGCACAGGGCGCGGACTCTGTGTCATACGCCTCTCATCCCCTTTTGAGTTGCGATTGACTCTCAGTTGCATAGACTATGGTCCCTGTCAAGGTTCTTCAACTCCCGGTGAGGTCATGGAAAGTCCGCAGGATCAGAGGGTTAGCAGCCTGCAGAGTGAGCCGAGAGCGGGCTGCGGCCGCGCCGGTTGCGCCTGTTCACTGCCTGTGAGCGAGCGTTTCGTCCTGTGGGCGCTGCGCCAATGGCAGCAGGATCGCGCCCTGCCGCGCGAAGGCTCGATCCTTCATCGCGGCTTCAAGATCGCAGGCGTGCTGGAGGTGCTGCCTGACTTTGCCATCGCCATGGATGCCTTCCTGTTCGGCGCCCGCCGCGCCATGGAGATCCATAGGCCGACCTGCTCCGGCGTCAGCCGGGACGAGGCCGTGCTGGTGGCGCTGTGCGGTCTGGCGCAGGGAAACTTCGACGGTCCGCTGCTCGCCTCGCTCGACGCCCTGATGGCGCCTACTGCGTCACGGGTCGCCGCCGTGCGCCTTAAGGCTTTTGCCGTGGCCCTGGGGGGAGCCGGCCTCAGGCTCGCCCCGGCACCGGGCGATGCCGGCGGGAGGCTCAATTGACCGTGCGTTCGCCTGAAGCCCCGCCGATGCCCGATCGGCTTGCCGACCTGCAGCATGCCATGCGCGTCATCACCGACGCCGTCGAGGGCCTGCCCGCGGAGTGCCGCGATCTCGCGGGCAACGCCCTGCTCAACATCGCCGCCGAAGCCGTAGCGCAGGATGTCGGCTGCAGCGAAGCCAGCCGCATCTTCGCGCGCCTTGCCGATCTCCTGTCGCGCGGCCTGCAACCGCCGGCCGCCGGCGCGATCTCGCTTTCCGGTTTCGACGCGTGACGGCGGCGGCGATTCCATCGCCGTCGAAATCGAGCAACCCGGCGCTACTGGCGTCGCTGCTGCTGATCGGCGGCGCCAACTCCGTCCTGTTTTCCGTGGTGCCGCCGATCGGCCGCCATCTCGGCTTCGTCGAGTGGCAGATCGGCCTGATCGTCGCCCTCTCGGCAGTGGCCTTCATGATTTCTGCCGCATGGTGGGGCCGCGCCAGTGACCTCAGGGGGCGTCGCTTCGTCGTCGTCGCCGGCATGCTGGGTTATGGCCTGGGCGGCATCGTCTTCGCGGCGCTGCTCGATTTTGGTCTTGCCGGCTTGCTGACGCCCATGCTGCTCCTGGTGTTGGCGATCGGCGCGCGCATCGTCCAGTCGGCCCTCTCTGGCGGCGTCTATCCGGCCGCGCAAGCCTACATCGCTGACGCCACGCCGCCCGAGAAGCGTGCGGTGGCGCTCTCGGCCGTGACGGCGGCCTTTGCGCTCGGCACGATTCTCGGTCCGGCGATGGCCGGACTGCTGGTCGAGATCTCGCTCACCCTGCCGCTCTACGTCATCGGCCTGCTTGGGTTGGCCGTGGCGCAATGGTGCCTGGTCTCGATGAGTCGCCGGCAGCTCCAGGTGGTCCGTCGCGCCGCGCGGCTTTCCCCGCGCGATCCACGCATCGCGATCTGGATTGCCATGGCCGGCGTCCACTTCGTTTCGGTTGCAGGCACCCAGCAGGTCCTGGGCTTTGTCGTTCAAGATCGGCTGGCGCTCGACGCGACAGCCACGGCGCGCGTCACGAGCTGGATCTTCATGGCGGGCGGCCTGGTCGCCGTCCTCTTCCAGGTGCTGGTCGTGCGTCGCTCGAAATGGTCGGCCGGCATGCTGGCGATCCTGGGGCTCGCGGCATCGGGCATCATGCAGGCAGGCTTGCTGGTCGCGGGTGATGTTTGGCAGTTCCTGGCCGTGGCCTTGCCGCTCGGTATTTCCTTTGCCTGCACGTCAACCGGCTTTTCGGCGGCAGCCTCGATCGCCGTCGGCCCCGATGAACAAGGCGCGGCAGCGGGATTGATCGCAGCAGCCCAGGCTGGTGGCTTCCTGATCGGCCCGCTGCTCTTCTCCGTGCTCTATCAGCTCGTGCCGGCCGCGCCGTTCGCGATGGGCTTCGGCATCGCGACATTGCTTCTCCTGCTCACCCTTCTCCGGAAATCCGTGGACCCATGACAATCGACCGCGCCCGCTGCATTCCCATTCTGGCGTCACTCGACATTGCCGAGAGCCGTACCTTCTACGTCGAGCGCCTGGGTTTCACGGTCAACTACGAGGCTCCCAATTACCTGATCGTCAAGCGCGACGACCTGGAGTTGCATTTCTGGAAGACCGACGACCGCCGCTTCCCCGAGAACACGTCCTGTTACATCCGCGGCGGCCAGGTCGCGGCGCTCTATGCCGAGTACGCCGCGCGCGGCGTGCCACGCCTCTCGCCTTTCGAGGTGCGGCCCTGGAACATGAAGGAATTCTACATCCACGACCCGCACGGCAACCTCCTGAAGTTCGGTTGCGGCGAATGGTGAAGGATCAGATCTCGATGCGGCTACCCAGCTCGACCACGCGATTGGCCGGCAGGCCGAAGAAGTCAGCGGCACTGGCGGCAAACCGCGACAGCACCAGGAACAGCTTGCGCTGCCAGAGCGGCAGCAGCGGTTTGCTCGACGCGGCGAAGCTGTTGCGGCCGACGAAATAGGACGTCCGCATCGGATCGAACGGCACGCCCTTGTCGGCCAGCCGGTCGAGATCGCGCGGCACGTCGGGCTGCTCCATGAAGCCGTAGCGCAGCAGGATGCGGTGTACGCCCTTGCCGAGATGGCTGATCTGGCTGCGATTCTCCGGCGACACGAACGGCACGTCCGGCACCTCCACCGAAAGCAGGACGACATGCTCGTGCAGCACCTCGTTGTGCTTGAGGTTGTGCAGCAGGCAGCGCGGTGCGTTGCCCGAAAACGCCGTGAGATAGACGGCCGTGCCCTGCGGGCGATGGACCCGTCCGGGATTGATGCTGTCGAGCAGCGCTTCGAGCGGCAGCGATTCCTCGCGTTCGCGTGCCGCCACGGCTATGCGGCCCCTGAGCCAGCTCCACATGATCAGGAAGCTCATCGCGGCGATGACCAGGGGGACCCAGCCGCCGTCGAAGAACTTCAGCATGTTGGACGAGAGCAGCGAGAAGTCGATGACGATGAACAGGCCGAACACCGGGATCGACACCTGCCACGGCCACTTCCAGGCGCGTACGGCGAGAGCGAAGACCAGCACGCTGGTCACCAGCATGGTGCCGGTGACGGCGATGCCGTAGGCAGCGGCCAGGTTGCTCGAGGACTTGAAGGCCAGCACCAGCAGGACGATGCCCGCGAGCTGCAGCCAGTTGACGACCGGCAGGTAGACTTGGCCGAACTCGCTGGCCGAGGTGTGCTGGATGTGCACGCGCGGGCTGAGGCCGAGCAGCGAGGCCTGTGTGGCCATGGAGAAGGCACCGGAGATCGTCGCCTGCGAGGCGATCACCGTGGCTGCTGTCGCCAGCCCGACCAGCGGATAGAGCGCCCAGTCCGGCGCCAGCTTGAAGAAGGGATTGGTGATCGCCGTCGGATCGGTCAGCAGCAGCGCGCCCTGGCCGTAGTAGTTGACCAGCAGCGCCGGCAGGACGAGGCCGAGCCATGCCCTGCGGATCGGCTTGGCGCCGAAGTGGCCCATGTCGGCGTAGAGCGCCTCCGCGCCGGTCACCGCCAGGGTGACAGCGCCCAGCGCCAGGAAGGCGATGAAACCGTTGTCCCGTGTGAAGATAACGGCATGATGCGGCGACAGCGCCATCAGGATGCCGGGATGGTCGACGATCTGGCGGATGCCGAGCACGAACAGTACCACGAACCAGAGCAGCGTGATCGGGCCGAACCAGCGGCCGACCCCGGCCGTGCCGAAGCGCTGCACGGCGAACAATCCGACCAGGACTCCGAGCGCGATCGGCAGCACCAGCGGCTGCAAGGCGGGCGCGGCGACGTTCAGCCCTTCGACGGCGCTCAGCACGGAGATCGCGGGCGTCAGCAGGCAGTCGCCGTAAAACAGGGCGGCACCGGCGATGCCGAGCATGAGATAGATCCGACGTCGGCGTTCGGGAATATTGGTCTGGCGCGACACCAGAGCCATCAGGGCGAGCACGCCGCCTTCGCCCTTGTTGTCGGCGCGCATCACCACGGCGACGTACTTCACCGTGACGATCATGATCAGCGCCCAGGTGATCAGCGATAGGATGCCCATCACGTTCTCCGGCGTCGGCCGGATGCCGGTGTATTCGCTGAAGCACTCCTTGACCGTGTAGAGCGGGCTGGTGCCGATATCGCCGAACACCACGCCGAGGGCGGCGAGGGTGAGGGCGGCCGTACGCTTGTTGGCGGCGGGCTGCTCCACCGAGCCGATGGCCGTCATGCTGATCCTGTCCCCCTCGTTGCTCGCCATGGCCGGGGCGCGGGTATTAGCTGAGGCCGGGCCGGCGGGCCATTTGATCCTACGCGCGATTTGCCGGACGCTGCAGCCCCCATTTGTAACGATTGGAGGAAACGATGGCGGACAGCGAAACCTACCGGAAAGGCAGTGAGATCCGGGCGCAGTTGATGGGCGAAAAGTACGCCGCCGACATGGCCAAGTCGGTCTACGACGACCCGATCATGAAGAAGTTCGGCGACTATGCCCGCGAGGCGGTGTTCGGCATGCTGTGGTCGCGGCCCGGCCTCGACCTCAAGACTCGGGCGCTGATCTGCGTCATTTCCGACACCGCCCAGGCGCGCTGGCCGGAACTCGCCATCCATCTGCGCATGGCGCGTCGTCAGGGCTGGACGGAGGACGAATTGTCGGAGGCGCTGATGCATCTTTGCGGCTATATCGGCCTGCCGTCGGTGCGCGAGGCGATGCTCACCGCCAAGGAAGTGTTCGAGGAACTGCGCAAGGAAGGCTGATTGCATGGTCCTGATGACGACGAGCGACCTGCCGCTGCAGCGGATCGCCCGCGGCAAGGTACGTGACGTATATGCCGTGAATTCAGATCGGCTGCTGCTGGTTGCGACCGACCGGGTGAGTGCCTACGACGTGGTGATGGCCGAGCCCATCCCGCAGAAGGGCGCCGTGCTGACCCAGGTCAGCGCCTGGTGGTTCCGCCAGCTGGGCGATGTCGTCTCCCATCACATGATCTCGGCCGATGCTGACGAGATCGTGGCGTCGGTGCCCGAGCTCAAGGGGCACCGCGCCGAGATCGCCGGCCGGGCGATGCTCTGCCGGCGCGGTTCGGTCTTTCCCATCGAGTGCGTCGTGCGCGGCTACATCACCGGCTCCGCCTGGCGGGAATATGCCAAGACCGGCACTCTGGCCGGCGAGACGTTGCCGGCCGGCCTGCAGGAGAGCGGCCGGCTCGACCCGCCGATCTTCAGCCCGGCCACCAAGGCCGAAAGCGGCCACGACGAGAACATCACGATCACGCAGATGAAGAAGGTGCTGGGGGCCGACGTGACGGCCGAGCTCGAGCGGCTGACGCGGCTGGTCTATACCAAGGGCCGCGACGTCGCCCTTCAGCGCGGCATCATCATCGCCGACACCAAGTTCGAGTTCGGCCGCACGGCATCGGGCGAGATCCTGTTGATCGACGAGGTGATGACGCCGGACAGCTCGCGCTTCTGGCCGGCCGACGGCTATGCCCCCGGCAGGCCGCAGCCCAGCTTCGACAAGCAGCCGCTGCGCGACTGGCTCGACGTCGAGCGGCATGCCGGCCGCTGGAACGGTGAGGCGCCGGCACCCAAGCTGCCGCCCGAAGTCGTCGAGGCGACCAGCAAGCGCTACCTCGAAGCCTATCGACGCCTGACCGGCGCCGATCTCGTCGTATCGTGACGGCCGGCCCTGATTGGCGGGCGCTGAACAGGGCCAACTGGGACGAACGCGTCGCCGTTCATCTGAAGGCGCCGGGCTATGACCTTGCCCCTCTGCGCGCCGGCCACGGCAAGCTGAACCCGATCGAGGAAGCCGAGCTGGGTGAGGTCGCTGGCCTCGAAGTGCTGCATCTGCAGTGCCACTTCGGTGCCGACACGCTTAGTCTTGCCCAGCGTGGTGCTCGCGTGACGGGTCTGGATTTCTCCGAGCCGGCCATTGCCGCGGCGCGTGCGCTGGCGGGCGAGCTCAGGCTCGCCGACCAGGCGCGTTTCGTCTGCGCCGATCTCTACGATGCGCCGGCCGCGATCGGCCGGCCCGGTGCTTTCGATCTCGTCTACGTCACCTGGGGCGCGACCTGCTGGTTGCCCGATATCCGCCGCTGGGCTGCGATCGTCGCTCAGTTCCTGAAGCCCGGCGGTCGCCTCTACTATGCCGACCACCATCCGACGGCCTTCGTGTTCGACGACGGCACGAAGCTCCCCGACGGGCGGCCCGGCTATTTCGTTCCCTATTTCCATCGCGAGGCAGTGGTCCTCACCGAGTCCACCGACTATGCCGACCCACAGGCTCACCTCGCGAACGCGACCAGCGTGAGCTGGATGCATTCGCTGTCCGATATCGTGAGTGGCTTGATCGATGCCGGTCTGTCGCTCGACAGGCTGCACGAGCACGCGCACGTGCCGTGGCGGATGTTCCAGCTGCTGGTGGAGCGCGAGGACGGCGACTGGTACTGGCCCGACAAGCCCTGGCTGCCGCTGGCGCTTTCTCTTCAGGCGACGAAGCGCTAGGCGTGCAGCTCATCGGACCGCGGACCTCCAGGTCCGCTCATGAGATCTGAATGCGGGCTCCGCGCGGAGTAACCTCCGCGCTTTGAGGCCCGCGATCCAAGACGAATCAGTTCCGCTTCGGCAGGGTGAAGCGGGCGTCGGTGAGCTTCTTTTCCAGGACGGGAATGCCGGCGGCGTAGTTGCCTTTGGCGCATTCGTCGATCGCGACGCTCGCCGTGACGTCGGGCCAGCGCTGGCCGTCGCCCGAGCCGCTGAGGTAGCGGCGATAGAGGCTGGAGAGTTCGGCGCAGTAGGAGGCGTCGTCGGCAAAGGCGGCCGACGGCGCGGTGAGAAGGGCGAGAAGCAGCAGAAGCTTGCGGGGCATGCCGCGGTCCTACGCCGCGACGGAAAGCCCCGCAAGCATCGTGCCTAGAGCACGTACCGCTCGACTGTAATCAGTCGAGCGGTACGTGCTCTAGATTCTATCGTTTCTAGAGCAGCTCATGCCCGGGAAGAGGGAGCCGCATGCGGCTCCTTCTTCCCGGGCGCTGCTCTAGCTTAGCGCGTGTCGCGCGCGGCCCGGCGGTTACGCAGCAGGAACTGCTCGCGCACCCACAGGAAGAGGGCCGCCAGCGGCACCCAGCCGATCCAGCGCAGCCCTTCGAGGATGTACTCGCCCTCGGTCGTGGCGAGCAGGTAGTCGACCTGCACCTTCCACGCCGATGCCGCGACCTCGAACGCCAGCATCCAGAGCAGCAACGCCGGCAGCAGGACGACCAGTGGCTTCAATTGCGGCGACAGACGTTCGCTGTACCAGGGTGCGAGCGAGATCGAGAAGATCAGCACCGCGACCACCAGCTTGGTGGCGGGGTGGGCTTCAAACCAGGCGGCCAGGAACGGCTCACGGATGATCATGGTGTAGGCCGTCCAGGCCAGCACCGCGCCTCCCAGCAGGATGACCGAGGGGTAGCGGTCGACCAGCTTGATCACCAGCTTGCTGCCCCAGACGATGATCGGCACGCTGATGGCGAGGCCCAGCACGATCAGCAGGACGCTGCCATGCGCGGCGCCGCCGATTGCCAGCACGTTGTCGACACCCATCACGGCGTCGGCGATCACGATGGTGCGCACGGCACCGGCGAAGGTGGTGGCCGGCTTGGCGAGGTGGCTTTCCTCGTTGCCGCCCTCGGGGGTCAAGAGCTTGCGGGCGATCCAGACCAGGGCGAGGCCGCCCACCAGCATGAAGCCCGGCACGGCCAGGATGTAGACCACGATGATCGCCATGAAGGCGCGAATGGCGATGGCGCCGAAGGTGCCCCAGAAGATGACCTTGTTCTGGCTTTCCTTGGGGAGGTTGCGCGCGACCAGGCCGATGATGAGGGCATTGTCACCCGCCAGCACGAGGTCGATCAGGACGATGGCAAGGAGCGCCGACAGGAAGCCGGCCGAAAAGAAATCGATATCCACGATGAATCTCCAACAACGAGTAGGTGCGAGTCACCGCGCCCGTCCGGAAAATCCACCAGTGGAAAAACCATCAGTGGAAAAGCCAGGGGGCGGCGACGCGAGAAGTCCGTTGTCAGAGCTTGATGGGCACTTTCTCGACGCCCTGCGGCGGGGCCGGCTCGAGCGGCTGGTAGAAGGCGCCAACGACGATGCGCAGGACCATGATGCCGGTCGCCAGCACGCTGCCGGCTAGCAGCAGCTGCAGCAGATCCCAATGCCGCATCGCCAGTACCGAGAACTCACCGCCGAGATCGAAAATTGCGTATTCGAGCCCGAGTTCGCCGAACACCGTCGGGTCGACGGCATCGCCGAAGGCGGCGAGGATCATGCACATCACCACCGACGCGACGAACAGCTCGCCGCTCGGAGATACGGTCCGAACGGCGTTGGCGGCGCGGGGCGATCGATGGATCAGGCGCATGGTTCGGTCAATTTCCGATCCCGACCGCCGGAGATCAAGGCTAAAGCGACACGGCCGTTCCGAATTGTCGCACTCCGACCCTTAATGCCGCCTTCCGCTCTTCATTGTCGTCTTCAGACCTTCAGGCGCCGAAGTCGCAGGGCGTTGGCAATAACACTGACCGAACTCAGCGCCATGGCCGCTGCCGCGATGATGGGCGACAGCAGGATGCCCAGGAACGGATAGAGGATGCCGGCGGCGATCGGCACGCCGGCGGCGTTGTAGACGAAGGCGAAGAACAGGTTCTGGCGAATATTCGCCATCGTGGCCTCCGAGAGCCGTCGGGCGCGCACGATCCCCGTCAGGTCGCCTTTCAGGAGGGTAACGCCGGCGCTTTCGATGGCGACGTCGGTGCCCGTGCCCATGGCGATGCCGACATCGGCGGCGGCCAGCGCGGGCGCATCGTTGACGCCGTCGCCGGCCATGGCGACGACCCGGCCCTCGCGGCGCAGCCTTTCGACCACGGCGCTCTTCTGGTCGGGCAGCACCTCGGCCTCGACCTCGGTGATGCCGAGCCGCCGCGCCACCGCCTCGGCGGTGGTGCGGTTGTCGCCGGTCAGCATGACCACGCGCACTTTCTCGGCCGCCAGCGCTTGGAGCGCGGCGGGCGTCGTCCCCTTTACGGGGTCGGCGATCGCCAGCACGGCGGCCGCGCGGCCGTCGACGCCGAGAAGTACGGCGGTGGCGCCCTCGCCACGCTGCCGTTCGGCCGCCTCCTCGACCCCTGCCGGATCGACGCCTTGCTCGCGGAGGAAGCGCGGATTGCCCAGCACCACCTTGTGGCCTTCG